>Ga0187777_10002012_pt1 | contig 13091 bp, 13 predicted proteins | sample 1015_Q2_SP5_10_M_FD_132416 | JGI IMG/M metagenome (GOLD analysis project Ga0187777, IMG submission 132416) | Tropical peat soil microbial communities from peatlands in Department of Meta, Colombia - 1015_Q2_SP5_10_MG | ecosystem: Environmental > Terrestrial > Soil > Wetlands > Peat | place...
GAATTGTCGCCGGTTTACAATAAAGAAGCTATCAGCCGTTAGCAGGCAGCCCCGCACGGCTGTAAAGGCCCCTGCTACGAGGGCCTGACTGCTGATTGCTGACTACTGAATGCTTTCACATAAGACCATTGCCGTAGCCATGTCCGGTGGAGTTGATTCCTCGACCGTAGCGGCGATGCTGCGCACGGACGGATATGACGTCATTGGCCTGACGATGCAGTTATGGAACCAGCGGCGGCTGGCGGGACACCCTGGCATACCGGAAGCTGTTCAGGGCCGTTGCTGCTCTCTCGACGATGTTTACGATGCACGGCGGGTCGCGGAGACACTCGGCATTCCTTATTACGTTGTTAACCATGAGGATCGTTTCGAGCGCGATGTGGTGCGACCCTTTGTGGAAGAGTATCTCTCAGGGCGGACGCCCATTCCCTGCAGTCTTTGCAACAATCATCTGAAGTTCGATCAGCTCTTAGTCGTTGCACGCCAGATCGGCGCCGAGGCGGTGGCGACTGGACACTACGCGCGGGTCGAGTTCGACGAGCACCGGGCCAGGTGGCTCCTGAAGCGGGCGACGGATGTCAGCAAGGACCAAACCTATTTTCTTTTCGGCCTTACGCAAGAGCAACTCAGCCGGACGCTGTTCCCCCTAGGAGGAATGACGAAGGCTGAAGTGCGGGCACTGGCCAAGCGATACGGTCTGGCGCTGGCAGAAAAGCCCGACTCGCAGGAAATCTGTTTCGTTCCCGGAGGCGACTACAAGAATTTTCTCGATGCTTATATGGCCGAGCAGGGGGAGGGACTGCCCGATACCGCCGGCGAGCTAGTCACGACCGGCGGTGAAGTGATCGGCGAGCATCACGGCATTCACAACTTCACCGTGGGGCAGCGCAAGGGTTTGGGAGTGGCTACCGGATCGCCGTTATATGTCATTCAAATCAAGGGAGACGCTCGTCAGGTGGTGGTAGGAAATGAGGGGGAACTCTATTCGCGCACTTGTCGCGCGCGGCGAGTCAATCTAATTTCGGTCGACCAGCTGCGCGAGCCGATGAAAGTTTCGGTAAAGATTCGTCACAAGCATGCGGGAGCTGCCGCGACCATCGAGAAGTCCGGCGCTGATGACATCCAGATAAGCTTCGAAGAGCCGCAGCGCGCCGTCACACCCGGCCAGGCGGCAGTGTTCTACGCCGAAGATGTAGTTGTCGGCGGCGGCTGGATCGCCTAGTTTTTCCCATCGAACAAAAAACTCAGCCCGTCGGAAAACCTTTTGCGGGTTGCTGGCTTCAGCTATAGGAGAAAGGGAAATGCTATGAGAAGACAGCTTTCTTTTGTGCTCCTGGCGACACTTTTGACAGGAATCGTTCTGGCACAGACCTCAACTTCAGAGCAGAGCAGCGCAACCCGGTCGGCGGAGAACCAGGTTCGGTTTACGCCAGGATCCGAGCTCCGCGCGGTGTTGGAAAAGACGGTTGATGCAAAGAAAGCCAAAGAAGGAGATGTGGTGCACGCGAAAACGTTGGACGAGATCAAGTCTGGGACACAGGTGATTGCGCCTCGAGGATCAAGGGTAATCGGGCACGTGGTTGCCGCCACCCCGCACGGGAAAGATACGCCTTCACGCCTGGAGATTGCCTTCGACAAGCTGGAGCTGGAGAATGGTTCGGAAGTTCCTCTGCAGGCCACGATCCAGGCCCTGTCCAACCCACTGAACAATATGAGCGCGGGATACGACAACGCGGGGCCGCCTATGGGTGGAGGGAATAGCCCGATGGGTGGCGGGAATGGCCCGGTGGGTGGAGGCGCCCGCACTGGTGGAATGCAACCCAGCCAGCCAGCTGGGGCTCCAAACGCCGGCAATATGGGCAACGCAGGTGGAGCATCGTCACAAAACGCTCCGAGCGGTGGGATCTCCTCGAATGCGCAAGGAGTCCAGGGTATTTCAGGAGTTTCGCTGAGCCCAGGCCCGGCTCACGATTCAATGCTTACGTCTGAAAAGCACAACGTGAAGCTGGAAGGCGGCACGCAGATGGTTTTACGCGTGGAATAGCAGCCCGTCGACAGTCCCGAGGCGAAAATTAGATAAACATTTCGTCCTGCGCCACAGGCGACGTAGTCCGCTGACGCCGTTTTCCGGCAAACAAGAATTCCATTCCGGCGACGACGCCCTGGAAAAGACCCGATGCCTGGCGCACGGGTGAAACAACTGTCTTCTGGACCAGTTCCGTAGTCTGCTCCACTCGGTCGAGCGTGCGGCCGAGCAATTCATCGGCACGAATCACCTGCAGCCGTGTGCGGTCAATTACATCGCTGACCGTGGCATCGATGCGCTCTAGCTGCTTGCGAACGACGGTGCTCGATTCGCTGGCATTGGTCACAAGAGTTTCCACTTTCGGGCGCAAATCGGCGAGCATGGACTGCACTAATTCCGCGGTCGGCAAAACCTTACCACGCACTTCGCTGGCCAGAGCTTCCAAACGAGCGGTGCTCTGCCGAACCGCCAGATACATCGCGACAAGTATTCCAGCCTGAATGACCACAGCGGCCGCAGTGACAGCGATGAAGATCGTCAAGTTTTCCATAGGATGCTCCGCCCGCAGCACGGCGAAACGGAGGACAGATTACTGATTCTGTGTGCCGGCGCCTTCGGGCCTGGTTACCTCCTGGTACGCCTGTTTGCCTGCTTCATAGGCAGAACGGAATTGCTCCTTCTGCTGATTCAGAATGTCACGGCCGCGGTCAGCCCATCCGCCGGCTTGCTCGCGGGCCTGACGGGCGCGCTCGCGCATGAAGTCGCGACCTTCTTCGGCCTTCGAACGCAACGCCTCGCGTGTTTCACTCCCGGCACGCGGGGCATACAGAATTCCAGCCACGGCACCCAAACCGAGCCCCGCCAAGAACCAAACAAAACTATTACTGTCTCTGTCCGACATAAGAAGGCCTCCAATCATTCCGACCTAACGGGATGGTAGCACCCGATATGGCGAATTACAATTCGTCGCAGTACGTAGTGGTGCAGTTCGACAAGGAGGCGATCCAAGCGCGCGGTTATTGTGTCGCAAGCAACTCGACACTTCGCGCGGATTGCCCAGATCCCTCGCTACGCAAAAGCGGCTTACTCGAGATGAACAATCAAACTCCACCACAGCCCAGTTTTATGCGACCGCGCCACTTGCGCTAACGGCCTACAAGCGAGACAATGTGCCCTCACGGGGTGGGGCTTTCGTGTCGGACAGAAAGTATCGTCAGCGCGGATATCAGGACAGCGGCGCCGACCGGCCGAAACCATCCGGTGAAAAGCCAGTCAAAAAGGATACCTTCGGTCCCCGTCCAGTGCACATGCCGGGGACGCATACGGTCTCGCGATGTGCCCAATGCGGGACTTTGTTGCCGCCTGGAATTGATGCAAGTGGCCGATGTCCCAAGTGTGGCTTTGAGTTGCACTCCTGCCGCCAATGCACGTATTTCGACACCTCCAGCCGATTCGAATGCAGCCAACCGATTCCGGAACGGATTTCGCGAAAAGACGAGCGCAACCAATGCACGTTCTACTCGATGCGTGTACGGGTTGAAAAGGAAACTTCCACTCCGAGTGCAACTCGACCAGTGGATGCGCGCCAGGCCTTCGAGAATCTATTCAAGAAATAAATTGATGGTCGATCCAGCAACAGTCGCTGAGAATTCACGGTTTCAGCGTTGGTCTTATCAGAACTTCGCTGGCGAATGACTGCGGCGCCTGTGTCACGAGCATTTGCACGACATGAGCGACGTCGTCCGGCTTGAGCATCCTGCTGGCGTCTTTGCCAGTGTGAGGGCTCAATTCCGTGTCCACCGATCCGGGACAGATGACTGCAACCTGAATGTTGTAGCCGCGCAGCTCCTCGGCAACCGAATAGCTCAGTCCGTTTAAACCCCACTTGGACGCAGCATAGGCGGCGCCATTCGGCAATGCATTCTTGCCCGCGAGCGAAGAGATATTGATGATGTGACCCGTGCGGGCCCGAATCATTAGCGGCGCAAAAGCGCGGATGCAGTAGTAGACACCGCGAAGGTTGGTGTTCAATATGGCATCCCACGAATCTGGCGGCATTTGGTGTAGAGGACCACCAAAGCCCCCTATCCCAGCATTGTTTACCAGAATATCGAGTCGGCCATAGGTGGACGCAACGTGCCTGGAAAGCTTTTCGACCGAGTCAAGGTTTGAAACATCGCATGGCGCAACTTCTGCCTTGCCGCTTTGGGAGATGTCCTTGGCAGTTGCCTCGAGCGGCCCGCGCTGACGCCCGCATAGGACCACCGCGGCTCCCATCGACGCCAGCTTCCGCGAAATCGCCGCACCAATACCTCGTCCGGCTCCAGTTACGACTGCGACTTGGGCCTGCAACGGCGGAGTTTCAGGGTTGGCCATTTTAGCACTCACAAAACTACCAAACCGGTGTTGTCCCGCATCTTACAACTTAAAGCATTATCGGACTTGCCGACTTGCCTTCGTTGAGGTACATACTTATAATCCGCTCACCGGGCCCAGGACTATATCTTGGGGATGTTCCATAAGGGCGTGAGCTTCCGGGTTTCGACGCATGAGCTGGCGAAGCTCATGACCGAGAGCCCGGGCACAAAGTCTTCCCGGGAGCAGGTTGTCATCGCCGATTCCCAAAAAACCTAAGGAGCCTTTGGAAATGAAGACCAGTCTAGTGGCGATTGTGCTGGCGTTTGCTGCAGTCGCCTGGGGCCAGCAGAGCGCAACGCAACCGCAAACGCAGCCCACCGCGCCGGCGCAAGCGGCGCAACCGGCGCAAGCCGCGCAGAGTGCTGCTCCAGCCCAGCCGCAGCAGAAGAAAGAGATCAAAGATCCGGCCGAATACAACGCATATGTGGGTGCAGTAACGCAAAAGGACCCCGCGGCGAAGATCAGCGGGATCGAAGCTTTCCTGACGCAATATCCGAATAGCGTCATGAAGGAAGACGCCCTGGAAATTCTGATGGGAGCTTACCAGCAAACCAACAATCAAGCCAAGATGATTGACGCTGCGCAGCGATTGTTGCAAGCGAATCCCAACAATCTGCGCGCTCTCGCTTTGCTGACTTACATCAAGCGCGCCCAGGCTGAGGCAGGACAGAGTCCGCAGCAGAATCTGGCAGATGCCGCTCAGTACGGCAACAAAGGCCTGGATGCTCTGAAAACTGCTCCCAAACCGGACGGCATGTCGGACGCTGATTTTGACAAGCTTAAGACGCAGATGGGGGTGATATTCAACGGGGCTACGGGAATCGCAGCGCTGCAGAACAAGGATTATGGAACGGCACAAACCAACCTGCGCGCCGCGGTACAGGGAGATCCCAACGATCTGCGCAACGTTTATCCTCTGGCTCTGGCAGATCTCACCGGAACTCCGCCGAACCAAGTGGAAGGACTGTTCTTCATCGCTCGGGCCGCAAATCTCGCCGCGGGATCTCCGGGGCAAGCGCAGATTGAGAATTACGGCAAGAGCCAGTACGTCAAGTACCATGGGTCCGATCAGGGTTGGACGGACGTTTTGGCGAGTGCCAAAACCAATCCATTGCCTCCTGCCGGCTTTGACGTCACGAAGTATGTTCCTCCGACTCCGGCCGAGCAGGCTGCCGACCTGGTGAAGAACAAGACTCCGAATGATGTGAAACAGATGAGCTTTGCGGATTGGGAACTAGTGCTTTCAGCGGGCAAAACGGAGGATCAGGACAAGGTCTGGAGCGTGATTAAAGGGATTCCACTCCAGATGGAAGGTTTAGTCATTGCCGCAACTCCCACGGAAATACAGATCGCGGAAAGTCAGGATGACATCGATCAGAAACGGGCTGATATTGTTGTCACCATGTCCGGGACCATCCCCGCGAGCCTGATGCCAAAGGTCGGCGCCAACCTGCAGTTCGAGGGAACTCCCGTTTCCTACACATCAAGCCCGTTCGTCATGAACATGGAGAAGGGTGCGCTGCTCACAGCGAAGAAGCCAACGCCCGCAAAGCGTCCGGCACACCGTCCTACCACATCTCAGCAGTAAACACTTTCAACGACGAGGGCAGCTCCGCTGCCCTCTATCTTTTTCATCACGTAGACAAATCACCTCGTGCCGCAAACCGATTGCGCTTCCGTTACTACTTCCGCGCCGGGGTGGGCTGGAAGCTGGCTAGTTGGAAGGGAACGGGCGGAGGGCTGGCGGAGATTGTCGTCAAGAAACGCACTGACATAATCCCGGACTGCTGAGACGGCTGAGTCAGCATCCATGGCGCCGGTCTTGACTGCATCCTTGGCCAACCAGACTGCGTCGGACGGAGTGACGTGTTCGGCTCCAGGAAAATTCACCGCAAGCCGCGGCCCGCGCAGATTGCTCCAAAGGCGGCAACGATCCTCGCTCCACTTCTCACCGTCCATCACCATCATCAGCATCGGCGTGCGAGTTTGTTGGATCAGAGACTCCGGTACATGAGCATCAAGAAGCACCGCCGCCTTAATGCGAGTGTCACGTTCGGCAGCCAGAAAAGCGGTTGTGCCACCCATCGAGTGACCCGCGACCGAAACCCGAGTTAAGTCGAACCTCCCCTTGAACGGGGAGTTCGCTTTGATATTCAGCCGGTGAAGTTCACTTATCACCAATCGCAGGTCTTGCAGACGAACTGCGACCGCAAACGACAAGGTTTGGTCATCACCGCGTACAGGCCCTCCCAAATGACTCCCGACCGCCGACTTGATCAGTCTGCCGTCGGGAAACTCTACGGCGGTTGCTTCGTGCGTGTGGTCGACGGAAGCAACCACGTAACCGCGGCTGGCGAGATCTTCCGCAATAAATGTGTAGTCTGTAAATGTGGCTGTATAGCCGGGGGTGAACACGACGACCGGATGGCTGCCTTCTTCCATTGGAGCATCGAGGCAGCTATTGGTCGTGACCACAGGCAGCTTGACTCCTACGAGTTCAGAGAAGTACCCCCAGACCTTTTGTGATGTGTAAGCTGCAGGTTTGCAGACGGTAGTTTGCGAGATGGGGTACCAGAATCGGACCAGCAGCTCTCTAGCAGTGCCATTCGACGAGTAAGGGTCCTTACGTAGTGAATCCATTAAGTTCAGAACACGGGTGCCGACCTGAGCAGGCCCCGTGGGAGACGGGACGGCTGCCACCGTGTTCGCAACCAAAGCGGATCGAACCGTAGCTCGCAGAAAAGCGCCGCGTCGGGTTATTCCCGTCCCGGACAGAGTGATCGTCTGGGGACTGTCGCTACTGCTATCGCTGATCGAGACCTGTGCAGAGCGCGCGCCAGTGCGCGCAGGTTTGAAGGTTAAGGTCAATGTGCACGAAGCTGCCGCTGTGACGCTCGTACCACAGTTGTTTGTTTGAGAGAAGTCTCCCGGATCTGTACCGGCGATGTTGACACTCTTTATGGTCAGCGGCGATGCACCGACGTTCGTTAAAACGACTTGCCGAGGGTTGCTCGCAATATTTTCGAACACATTCCCGAAATTCAAAGTGTTGGGTACAAGCTCGACAGTACCGGATGACACGGTGACCGTAGCTGGGGCCGATTTGGTTGCGTCCTCGACGGTGGTGGCAGTTACTGTGACAGTGGAGCTAGCAGGCGCGCTGCTCGGCGCAGTATAGGTTGACGCTGTGCCGCTGCTGGTGTTCGTCGGAGAAACAGTTCCGCAGCCCGGAGAGCAAGCGGTTTTGGACTGAGTTGCGGTCCAGGTCACGCCCGCATTGCTGGGATCATTACCGACGGTTGCGGTAACAGGGAGGGCGATGCTCAGCGGAACCAGTGCACCGATCGGCGTGACCGACACCGTCACGGCGAGGAACGTGACATCGGTGGAAGTGGAAACGGCGCCGTTGAAGACAGACGTGGCCGTAATTGACACATCGACGTTGCTGGCGGGCGGGGTGTTCGGCGCACTGTATGTCGTGGGAGTCCCACTTGCAGTGTTCGCAGGAGCGATCATGCCACACGGGGCGGTTGAGCAGGAAAGAGTCCAAGTGACCCCTTTGTTTTCCGGATCGTTGGTCACGGTCGCCGTCAGCTGGATAGCTCCGCCGATTTCCACCGTGCCAGCAGTCGCCGAGATAGCGATCGTAGTACCCGGGACCGTTATGTCGACGGAGTTGGTGATGGCGGGATTCGCCGCTGACGTAGCCGTGATCGTCACTGACAGGTCGCCTGCCGGAAAGGCTTTTGGCGCTGTGTAAGTGGTAGCAGCCCCACTCGCCGTCATCGGTGGATTGAGCGAGCCACAATCTGCAGAAGCGCAGGAGACGCTCCAACTGATCCCTTTCTTCGCTGGATCGTAATCGATTGTCGCCGTTAGCTGCTCGGCCGTACCTACTGGAACTGTCGCGTTGGCCAGGGACACTGAGATAGTATCGGCGGAAACTGTGACTATCGCAGAATCTGAATCCAAGGGGCTGGCCACTGAATTCGCCGTGACCGTTACTCCAAAGCCGCCAGGGGTCAAGATTGCTGGCGCGGTGTAAATAGCAGTCACGCCAGAAGGGGTCGTGGGCGGTGAAACCGTGCCACATGGGGCTGTTGGACAAGATACAGTCCAGCTGACACCCTTATTGCTTGAATCATTGCTGACGGTTGCGATGAACTGGACAGTACCGCCCGCCTGCACTGTACTGGCGCTCTCGGTCACGGAGACAATGATGTTGAACTGATTTAGCGTGTTACTACTTCCACCGCCACAACTGGAAATGAATGCCAGCAGTGAGAGTGTGATTGAAAGGAATAGACAGGCCGAGCGTTTCACTGTCCCTCCCCAGCGCTCCAGCAGGCGTTTTCCCGTACACGATTCGAGCCGACTAAGGGCGTCTCAGATTTCCTTATGAAACGGCGATATCCTGACCCGTATTTGGAGACCTTTTATGGCGGAATGAAAGAAAAAGAAAGATACTTCGCGCTAAGGGATCAGGGTACCCAAGCGACGACGCGCACGGAATTCTCCCTCAAAGACAGGGGGAAGTCAAACCAGCTTTTGATAGCCTCAAGAGCTTAGCGAAACGCCTTCTTCTCGAATGCGGCAGGGCGAGCGCTACGTGGGGGCCGTTTGGCGCCGTCACGCAGTTGCCGGACATCGATCCTGAGTTCGGCGACGGTTCGGCTGAGGGTATTGCGGTGCATGCCGAGCTGCCGGGCAGCGCGGCATTGGTTTCCTTTATTCTCCTGCAACACGGTCAAGATGAACCGCTTTTTGAACTCGCGCACTGCCTCTGAATAAAGAATGTTGCTCTTGTACATTTGCATGACGAGTGCTTCGAGCTGGTCTCTCACGGCATCTCTCTTTCTTTGGAAGAGCTGGGCTCTTCGACAATCTTATGAATGAATTGAGATTTGCGGTCCGCGACTCTTGCTATGGCTCTCCCCGGCGCAGCAAATCCAGTCCTTGATAAAAACGGGCTCGCAGTTCCGAAGGCGCTACCCAGATTGCAGCACGCCCCGCCACCAGGAAATACGGCGCCAGTCGCGAACCTCGCAGCCACCTGGATGTGGGAGTGAACGCGGCCATACTAACCAGAACCACGGCCACGAGCAAAGAACCACGCAGCAATCCGAGAGCCCCTCCCAAAATGCGATCGATAAAACTCAGACCCGCTTCCCGCATGATCCAGCGGGTAACCCGCCCCGCCAGTCCGGCGAGAAGCATGACACATGCAAAAATGATGAGAAAGCCAGCAATTTCCAGTAACCATGGGGCCCCGTAGGAGGCAAAATGATCTGCCAACCGTTGATAGTTCCATGCGGCCAGCAGATAACCGAAGACCAGCCCCGCGATGCCGAATGCTTCCTGGAAAAAGCCGGCGCTCGCTGCCTGAATTATGGACAAGAGCAGCACTGCAAGAATGATCCAATCAGCGCCGCTCACTACGTGCCTGCCCGGTCTCTCTTGCTAGACATCCAGCTCGTATCCGGTGAGCTGGCGGTACGCCTCCAAATATTTTTCGCTGGTCTTGCGGGCCACTTCCGGTGGGAGGGCCGGAGCCGGTGGTTGCTTGTTCCAGCGAATTTTTTCCAGATAATCCCGAACATACTGCTTGTCGTACGAATCCTGTGCGCGTCCCGGTTGGTATTGATCACCTGGCCAAAACCGGGAAGAATCCGGCGTCAGAACTTCATCAGCTAAAGTGATTCCGTACTTCGTGATGCCAAACTCGAACTTGGTATCGGCAATGACGATGCCTTTCTCGATCGCATACTTGGCGGCCTTGGTGTAAATTTCCAGCGAGAGATCGCGTAATTGACGGCTGCGCTCGGTTCCTGCAATTCGGACCATCCGGTCGAATGAAATGTTTTCGTCATGGCCGGTCGTAGCCTTAATTGCGGGGGTGAAGATGGGCTCCGGTAATTTGTCGGATTCCTTTAGCCCCGTTGGCAGGTCGATCCCACAAACGCGACAGCCCGCCTTGTACTCCTTCCACGCGGATCCTGAGAGGTATCCCCGTACCACGCACTCGACCGGGATCATCTCGGCGCGTAAGACCATCATCGATCTGCCGCGGAGTTGATCAGCATAGGTGCGAGCTGCAGCAGGATAGCGGTCGACATCCGCGGTAACGCAGTGATTGGGCACGACGTTCTTGAGAAAATTAAACCAGAAAAGAGAAAGCTGGGTCAGCACACGGCCTTTGTGCGGAATGCCTGTCGCCAGCACGTAGTCGAACGCAGAGATCCGATCTGTGGCCACGAACAGCAGGAGATTCTGGTCCAGCTCGTAAATGTCGCGGACCTTACCGCTGGCATGAAGCTTCAGTTTCGGGAAGTCAGTACGGAGTAAGACGGGTTCTAAGACTTGGGGGCTCATGAATCAATCTTATCGCTGGAAAACGTCGCGTATTCTAATCTGTCTAAAATTTTTGTCAACGCTTAACTGGTCATCTCAAACGAAGGCTGCTCGATGATTGCGAGGAAACGAGTTGAGCAGAAGTATATCTGCCGGGCTGCCAAGTGTGTGGAAAAAACTGAGGACGGCAGAGGAAAAACGGGACAATTCTCGGAGGCTTCATTGAACGTGAGCTTATCGGCATGACAGTGTGCATCGGGCATTTCGTCACGAGCCGAAACCCGACGCTCGATGCCGTATCAATTGTGGCAACATCAACGTGTGAGTGGGCGCAGGTAGCTAGTGCTCGCCCGAAGATAGTCGACCACGGCTCGGGACTTCTGGTGAATGGGATGAAAGCATCAGGGATAAGGATTGCTGCAGGTCTGCTTTTGACCGTAGCCATAGGTTTTCTGGGTGGCTGCGGTACTTCCTCGAATCCAGCGATGACCGGAACCTGGCTGTTTGTGTTAACGCCGACTGGCTCCGCGACCTCTGCGATTCAAGCAACTGCCAACCTGACTCAGGTCGGTAATAATGTCACAGGTCAGGTCAGTCTGAGTTCGACCGCAGGATCTTGCGGAACTGACGCTTCGATGTCGGGAACGGTGAAGGGAAATGCATTGACCCTGCAGCTGACACAGTTGCAGAGTGCAATCAACCTGACAGGTGCGGCCAACCAGGCGTTCACCTCGGCCTCAGGCACTTACACCGCGGAGGCCGGATCGTGTCTTCTAAGCGGGGGGACAGGCAGTTGGTCCGCCACGCTCCAGTGAAGTCCGACTGCGCCCGAGTTAGGAAGCATTGCGATGTCGGTAACTATCCGCCGGAGTCTCGGATTCCCGGTGCGCGCGTAGCGCGACGGGCAGGCTACGTACCCTGCCTGTCTCCCCTTGGATAGTTCGACCTGTTTACCTCTGCCCTGATTCAGTCCTGCACGTGGCCGCGACCGATTGCAGCGAGGTCACGTTAATGCGCATTTCCTTCGGATCCGGGATGACCACCCCCTTCACCACAACCTTCTGTCCTAGATGTTCCGTGGGCTGAAACCACCCGAAATTTTACACCTCTGGTGGGATCGGCAGGCCACGGCGGCATCTCTCGCGCCATGACCTTTTGCTTGATCTTTTCTGCCAGGGGTTCCGCCGCGTCATACGAAGTCAGCGGCCTTCGGGATGCAATTTCTCTTGGCGAGTGGCACTTGACGCAATTCTTGAGTGAGATCGGTGCAACATCTCTTGTAAAGGTGGGGACAGTTTCGCTCGCTGCGAGATCTTCCCCAAAACCTAGCGGGAGCGACGCAACCGAAATGGCCATCCATATCGCCACGGTTTCCCGCTTTCGCATCCGGCGATTTGGAACCTCCATTCGAATCTCCGTTCATTCCAATAATCTTTTTCTTCAATGCCGGCACGGCGAGCGGCGTACTGCCACAGGTACAGACCATGCGACGCGGGCTTAGAGATCCGCGGACAGCGATCCGGCTGTATTAGTTCGGCACGATCTGGATGGCGTTGACGGGCGCTCGTGGGTTCGTGTCTCCCGATGGTCCCGGTATCGCCGTAATCGTGAACTGCGTGGCCGTGATGGTGAACAGCACGTAGTTTCCAGCCGAGCTGTTGGCCTGTTGGAACACACCATTGAAATTCGTGTTGGGGTTATCCGTCAGGGACACACTCGTGCTGCTGATTCCAGGTCCACTGATCTGATAGGTGGCAGTGCGTTGGACTGCGCCGTTGTCACCGTCGGCATAGACGTATACGTTGTACCCGGCAGCATTTGCCGGAAGTCCCGTCACCGTCACGCTGGTGGTTGCGCCTACCGTGTCCAGATATCCGCGTATCATGCGGTTGTTGCCTGGAGTGTCAGTGATGGGCAGAGCCCAGGTTCCATTGGCGCTCCAGGTTACGGTGGCACCGCTGGCCGCTCCCGACTGATTCAGCAAAGCCAGCGCACCGCTGCTGGAGGTTCCGCTGGCGTTGTTCCAGTTTGACTGAGGGACGACGCCGGCCACCTCGGAAGAGCCCATGGCCGTCCCTTTGCCCACGAACTTGATGCCGATGGGGCCAACACCAGTGCCACCACCACTGCCGCTACCGCTACCACCGCCAGCCGTGTTTGTTCCAGCCGGCACGATCTGGATGGCGTTGACGGGTGCTCGTGGGTTCGTGTCTCCCGATGGCCCCGGTATCGCCGTAATCGTGAACTGCGTGGCCGTGATGGTGAACAGCACGTAGTTTCCAGCCGAGCTGTTGGC
>Ga0187777_10002013_pt1 | contig 13089 bp, 12 predicted proteins | sample 1015_Q2_SP5_10_M_FD_132416 | JGI IMG/M metagenome (GOLD analysis project Ga0187777, IMG submission 132416) | Tropical peat soil microbial communities from peatlands in Department of Meta, Colombia - 1015_Q2_SP5_10_MG | ecosystem: Environmental > Terrestrial > Soil > Wetlands > Peat | place...
GCCAAGCTTGTGGTGGCAGGCGGTAACGTCCATGCCGGGAAGAGATAGCGATGTGGTCACGAAGGCGCCTCGCCGCCCTCTTGGGGGCGGTTCTGCTGGTCAGCGTGATGCTGGCCAGCGCGGTGCCCACGTCCTACGATGCGCCGGCCATCGTCGCGAATCCCGTCGACCACGTCGACACGCTGATCGGTACCGGGACGGGTGGCCAGCGGGTGGGAGAGATCAACAACTTCCCCGGCGCCTCTGTGCCGTTCGGGATGGTGCAGTACTCGCCGGACACCGCCGGCAACTACGCGGGCTACGACCACGGCAATCGACACGCCACCGGATTCAGCATGACGCACGCGTCGGTGGGGTGTGCAGCGTTCGGTGACATCTCGATGCTGCCGACCACCACCCCGATCGGCTCCGAGCCCTGGGACATCACCGAGGAGATCGCCCACGATGACACCGAGGTCGGTGTGCCCGGCTACTACACAGTGCGGTTTCCCGCAACGGGAGTGACCGCAGAGCTCACCGCGACCACCCACACCGGCGTGGGTCGGTTCACCTACCCCGGCAACGGTCGGCCCGCGCTGTTCCATGTGAATTCCGGTGCTTCGCTAGGCGGTACCTCCGCCGCGAACATTCAGATTGGCGACGACAACACGACGATCACGGGATCGGCGACCAGCGGCGGCTTCTGCGGCAAGGACAACGTCTACACGGTGTACTTCGCGATGAAGTTCAGCCGGCCGTTCACGTCCTACGGCACCTGGGATGGTGACTCCGTCTTTGCCGATGGCCGCAGCGCGTATTCGAGTTACACCGGGTCCAGCGGGGGATACGTGGGATTCCCGGCGGGCTCGCGAATCGAGGTTCGGACTGCGCTGTCCTATGTCAGTCTCGACGGAGCGCGAGCCAACCTCGCCGCCGAGGGCAAAGCCAACTTCGACGACGTCCGCGGCGCCGCATCGCGCGAGTGGAACGGCAAGCTGTCCCGCATCTCGATCGCCAGCGCCGATAACGCCGACGTCGAGACGTTCTACACCGCGCTTTACCATTCGCTGTTGAATCCCAACACCTTTAACGACGTCGACGGTCGTTATATCGGATTCGATCGCGACGTTCACACGGTCGCCCCGGGGCACGCCCAGTACACCAACTTCTCCGACTGGGACACCTACCGGGGACTTGGCGCGCTACACGGATTGCTGTTCCCGGAGCAAGCCAGCGACATGGCCCAATCGCTGGTGAACGACGCGGAGCAGAGCGGGTCGTTTCCGCGCTGGGCACTGGCGAATACCGCGACCGCCGAGATGACCGGCGACAGCGTCGTCCCGTTGATGGTGAACTTCTACGCCTTTGGCGCCAAGGATTTTGACGTCCACGCCGCGTTGCGCTACATGGTCAACGCCGCCACCAAAGGCGGCGTCGGGCTCAACGGTTACGTGGAGCGACCAGGAATCGCCACCTATCTACAAAGCGGCTACCTTCCCGAGACGGCGGACTCCTGCAGCGGTGGCGCGATCCCCGGTGCCTCGATCACCTTGGAGTGGTCGGTCGACGACTTCGCCATCTCCCGATTCGCTGACGCACTAGGCGATTCCGCGATCGCCGCCAAATTCGAGAACCGGGCACAGTACTGGCAGAACCTGTTCAACCCCACCACCCGCTACATCTCGCCGCGTGATGCCATGGGCTTGTTTCCGGAGGGCCCGGGGGTCGTGGAGCCCGCCCCGGGCTGCTTCAGCCAGCTCGGATTCGACGAGGGTAACGCGGAGCAATACGTCTGGTATGTGCCGCAGAACATCACAGGCCTGGTGACCGCCCTCGGTGGCCGAAAAGCGGTGGGAGACCGGCTCGACCGCTTCACCGAGCAGCTCAATGCGGGTCCCGAGGAGCCGTACCTGTGGGCTGGTAACGAGCCGGGTTTCGACGTGCCGTGGCTGTACAACTACATCGGTCAACCGTGGAAGACCCAGGTCTTGGTCGACCGGGTGCGTAGCGAATTGTTCACTCCCACACCCGATGGCGAGCCAGGCAACGACGACCTCGGCGCGATGTCCAGCTGGTACGTGTGGGCTGCCCTCGGCTTGTACCCGAGCACACCGGGAACGTCGATCCTCACCGTGAACACACCGCTTTTCGATCGCATCGTAATCGCGCTGCCCGCAGGCAAATTCATTCAGATATCCGCGCCGGGCGCATCCGGGCCCAACCGCATGAAGTACATCAAGAGCGTTCACATCGACGGGCGTCCCACCGATCAGACCTATCTTCCGGAGTCGATCATCCAGACCGGCGGCGAGGTGGCGTTCTACCTTTCTCCTCGGCCCAACAAGGCCTGGGGCACCAGCGACTCCTCCGCGCCGCCATCATTCGGCGCGGGCAGTTCGGCGGTGACCGTGAATGTTTCGCCGGCCGTCGTCGACATCGCGCACGGAGCCTCGGGCAACGTGACTGTCTATGTGCAACGGATGATCGACGGTCCCGGCGGCTACACCATCACCGGCACTTCGGACAACGGGGGAATCAAGGCGGCCAAGACATCCGGAGAGTTCGCCGCCGACGGATCGGCTCGCGCGACCGTCGCCATCACGGTGGCTCGGTCGGTGCCCAATGGCTACTACCCGCTCGTTCTCACCACCCGGGTCGGCGACGGTACCAGGACGTTCAAGCTGCTCGTCACCGTCGATCAGGACTAAGCAGGGGACGAGGTTGCATCCCGGGGTCGGATGCTGTGGTAATCGATGAGCAGATGCCGCGGGCCGCGGAACACCTGGCTGATGCGGTAGGGCGGCGGGTCCTCGACCAGCCGCGGGTTTTCTACCCGGCGAAGAAACGCCTCGAACGCGGTGTTGACTTCTAGCCGCGCCAGCGGTCCGCCGAAGCAGATGTGAATACCGCGTCCGAAGCCCACGTGCTCATTGTCGGCGCGTTGCGGGTCGAACCTCTCGGGATCGGGGAAGCGGCGCGGATCTCGGTTGGCCGCAGCGTAAATCAGGTAGATCGGTGATCCTCGCGGGATCGTCGTCCCGGCAATCTCGATGTCGGCCAATGCCGATCGTGTCGGGAAGAACTGCACCGACGACTGCAGTCGCAGCACTTCCTCGATGGCGCCTGGAATCAATTCAGGCCTGCTGCGCAACAACTCGATCGATCCGGGGTTGCGCAGCGCGGTCAGCACGCAGTGCGAGATCAGGTTGACCGTCGAGTCATGACCGGCGGCAAATAGCAGCATGGTGTTGTTGACGATCGCGCTCGGCGACATCCGCCCATCCGGTCCGTCATCGTGAACCAACTGTGAAATCATGCCCGGGCCAGGGGATTTCTCGGCTTTCTCGACCAACCCGATGATGTATTTCTTGAAGGCGATGTTGGCCGCTTCACCTTTGGCCCGCCGGGCCTGGCCCTCCTCGGTGGCGATGTCGGGGCCGAGATCGAAGAGGCCGGTTATCGCGTCAGCGATCCAGGGGTGAAATCGCGGCTCGTCTTCGATCGGCACGCCGATGATCCGGCAGATCACGTGGACCGGCAGCGGATAGGCGAACTCGTCGACAACATCCATGCGGTTTTTTCCAGCTGCCTTGTCGAGCAAGTCGTTGACGATCCGCTGACACAGCGGCTCTTGGCTGGGGATCACGTCCGGCGAATGCGGCGGGCCGAAAAACCGCATGCACTGCCGCCGCGCCCGGTCGTGGTCCGGGGGATCCGAAGCGATGAAGCTCGGGTCTCGGTCATAGGCCTGCACCAAGTCCATCACGGACTCGTCGGCAACGTGTACACCGCCGGTGACCGCCGGGGGAGCGTTGCGACGGTCAGAACTCACCCGGGGGTCGTGGGCGAGCGCGATGAGCTCGTCGTATCCGGTGACGGCATAGATCCCGTTGGTCACTCGTACGACCGGCGTCTTGCGCAGTTCGTCGAAGTAGGGATAGGGATTGGCGCGGTTCTCATACCGCATCGCGGCGTCAAACGCTTCTTCGGGGGTCATCTGCGCCGCTCCTCCTCATCGCTTATCGCTGCCGTGGCCGGAACTCGGCGTGGCGTTCGCTGGGGTCATATCCCGTCAGCACCACATCCGGCGCCTCCGTCAGCTCGCCGCGCGCCGGGAAGTCGGCGGGCATGACCCGCATGTCCTCGGGGAAATCAAAACCCGGCGGCTGCGGTGGAAACGGACCCGATCGGGCGATCTCCCGCCGGTAATGCTCGATCCACTTGCCGTGGTTGAAGGTGACCGCGCCGACGATGCGGCCGCGGCGACCATAGGCGGCGGCGAACCGGCGCTGCTTCACCGAGCCCTGGGTGAAGACGATCTCGTTGCCAAACGACGGCACGCCAACGGATTTGATGTTCACACCGAACTGGCCCGACCAGAATTGCGGAATCAGCAGGTTTGGCCAGCGATCGACCTCTTCGCAGACCATGTTGTGCGCGGCGACCCGGGCGCCCAGCACGGCGTTGTCCCAATGCTCCATCACCAGGAACTGGTAGTCGTAGAGCACGTGTGGGGCGCGGGCGATGTCGCCGGCCACGAAGACGTTGGTGGTGACCACCCCGTTGATGTCGAATGCGCGGCACCCGGCGTCACACCCCACCCCCCAGAATCCGGCGGCCAGCCCGCACCCGTCGAGCCACTCGACGTTGCGGATCGACCCCAACGACGTCACCACCACGTCGACGTCGAGCGTGCTGCCGTCGGACAGCCGCGCACGGCGTACATGTCCGGCCGCGTCGCCCTCCAACCCCAGCACCGAGACGCCCGTGCGCAGATCCACCCCGGCCGCACGTTGCATCTCGGCAGCGATCGCGCCGACCACTCCGCCGAGCGCCCCGGAGAGCGGGGCCGGGCCGCGCTCGGTGACCGTGACCTCCAGACCGAGCTCGCGGCACACCGAGGCCACTTCGGACCCGATGAACCCGGAACCGATGATCAGCACCCGACGGGGGCCCCTAGCCAAAGCCGCCTGCAGCCGCGCGGCGTCGGCGCTGGTGCGCAGGGTATGGACGCCGTCTAACGCGGCTTCCGCCGCGTTAGGCCATCGCCGCGCCCGCACACCGGTGGCGATCAGCAGCCGATCGCCGGGGACCTCGCTGCCGTCAGCGAGCCGCACCAGCCGGTTGGCGCGGTCCAGGGCGGTCGCGGCCACACCGAGTCGCCACTCGGCATCCACCTGGCGCAGGCGCGGCAGCTTCGTGTGATCGGCGGGCACCCACCCCTTGAGGACCTGTTTGGACAGTGGCGGGCGGTCATAGGGCTCGTCCGGCTCGTCGCCGATAATCGTGAGCTGTCCGCGAAAACCCTCTTCCCGCAACGCTTCGGCGGCACGGAGCCCGGTCAGTGAAGCACCGACAATGACGATGCGGCCGTTGTCTTTGAAGCCGTCCCGGATCATCGGCGCTGGCCCGCTAGTCGCTGTCGAGACGGTCCACGATGATTGCCTGCACCGGGCATGACGCCGCCGCCCGCAATACCCGCAAACGCTGACTATCGTCGGGGTTGGGGTCGTAGGTGAGAGTCTCTTCGCCGCTGAGCTTGAGCACGTCGGGTGCCAGCGGTACGCACTGCGCATACCCCAGGCAGCGGTTCAGGTCGACAACGATCCGCATCGCGACCTCGATCCTCGTGGCTGAAGACCTAATGCTGCGCAGCCTACATCCAGCTGCGGCGCCAAACACGCGATTGCGAAAAGTACTGACGGCGAGATGGATTCGCGGATCTGGGTGCATGCTAGTAGCCATGACCCGAAACGAGATCACCGAGCAGATCGTCGTCGCCCGCCTGGCTAAGGGCTTGACCTGGCAAGAGTTGGCCGATGCGATCGGCAGGCCGGTGGTGTGGACCACCTCGGCGCTGCTCGGCCAGCACCCGATCCCCGCCGAACTCGGCAAGGTGCTCGTCGAGATCCTGGGTCTCGACGAGTCGGCGGTCACGGTGCTGGCCGCGCCGCCCATGCGCGCCGGGCTGCCCACCGCGGTATCCACCGACCCGACCATCTACCGCTTCTACGAGGCCTTGCAGGTGTACGGCGGCGCGATCAAAGAACTCATCCACGAGCAGTTCGGTGACGGGATCATGAGCGCGATCAACTTCAGCGTCGACCTGCAAAAGAAACCCCACCCGTCGGGTGACCGTGTCGTGGTCACATTCGACGGCAAATTCCTTCCCTACGAGTGGGTTTCTGCAAAAGGCTGACGATGTCGCCGCGGGCGAGAACCCGCAACGGTCCTGCCGGCCCGTAAAGAATCCGTCAACAAACGAGCGCCCTAAGGCGTCCGCGCTTAATTTCTTTCCCAATACTCACCGTGCAGCGCTGAGTCGGTTCGTGCTCGTAAACGGATAGGACGGTGCCTTATCGATGGTTCTGTTCGGCTTGGCGCTCGTGGCGGTCTTGGCGGTTTACCCAATCGCCGCACTGGTTTTTCCGGAAGGTCGGTAATTGAGTAGCACGTTCCCGGGAATTGTGTTCCTTGTTCTGCTCGTGGCAGCGCTGGCGGTGGTGCACGTACCGCTGGGCGATTACATGTACCGCGTCTACACCTCGCCGCGGGACTTGAAAGTCGAGAAGGCCATCTATCGCATTGTCGGTATCGACCCGAAAGCCGAACAGTCGTGGCCCGGCTATGCTCGCAGCGTTTTGGCTTTCTCGGCTGTCGGCATTTTGTTCCTGTTCTTCTTCGAACTGTTCCAGGACAAGCTGCCGCTGCACCTGCATGATCCGGCAACCAAGATGACCCCGTCGCTGGCGTGGAACACCGCTGTCAGCTTTGTGACCAACACCAGCTGGCAGTCGTACGCCGGGGAGTCGACGGAGGGCCACCTCGTGCAGATGGCCGGCCTTGTCCCGCAGAGCTTCCTCTCCGGTGCGGTGGGGATGGCGGTGGCGGTGGTGCTGGTGCGCGGCTTTGCCCGAGAAAAGACCGAACAGCTGGGCAACTTCTGGGTGGATCTGGTCCGGGGCACGTTGCGCATCTTGCTGCCGGTCGCGTTCATCGGCGCGATCGTGCTGCTCGCCGGCGGGATCATCCAGAATTTCCACCTCCACGACCAGGTCGTCACCACGTTGAGCGGCGCCCAGCAGACCCTCACTGGAGGACCGATCGCCAGCCAGGAACCCGTCAAGTTGATCACCGGCGATGGCGGCGGCTTCTACAACGCACAATCGGCACATCCGTTCGAGAATCCCAGCTCGTGGACGAACTGGGCTGAAATCTTCCTGATGTTCGTGATCCCGTTTTCGCTGCCCCGCACCTTCGGGCGGGTGGTGGGCAGCAAGAAGCAGGGCTACGCCATCGCCGCGATCATGGGTGTCCTCGCCGTGTTGAGCATGGCCCTCGTCCTGTTGTTTCAGTTGGGGCATCACGGCACCGCCCCCACGGCGGCCGGTGGTGCTATGGAGGGCATCGAGCAGCGTTTCGGGGTCTTCGACTCGGCGATCTTTGCCGACACCGGCACGCTCACCTCGGACGGCGCCGTCGACTCGATGCACGACTCCTACACCGGCCTGGGCGGGCTGATGACCATGTTCAACATGCAGATCGGCGAAGTAGCGCCGGGCGGGATCGGCTCGGGCCTTTACGGACTGCTCCTGCTGGCGGTGATATCGGTGTTCATCGCCGGGCTGATGGTCGGACGCACACCGGAATATCTCGGGAAGAAGATCAGAGCCCGCGAAATGACGTTATCGACGACCTTCATCCTGGCTACTGAGCTGGCGGTGCTGGTTGGCACCGGGATTGCGATGGCGTTCCCGGGTCCACGCGCCAGCATGGCCAACTCCGGTCCACACGGCTTATCGGAAGTGCTCTACGCATTCACCTCCGCGGGCAACACCAATGGCTCGGCGTTCGCGGGCCTGTCGGCAAACACCATGTTTTACAACACCGCGTTGGGCCTGGCGATGCTCCTCGGCAGATACCTGCCGATGATCCTGGTGCTCGCACTCGCCGGATCGCTGGCCCGCCAGGGTCATACGCCGGCGTCCATCGGCACCCTGCCCACCCATCGGCCGCAATTCGTCGGTCTGGTGGCAGCGGTGACGGTTATTCTGTGTGCACTTACATTTTTGCCGGCCTTAGCACTGGGGCCGCTTGCCGAAGGTATCCACTAGATGCGTGGTCAGGTCTACTTCGAGGCCGATTGGCGGCGCGAGGCGCTGCGGACCAACTTATGGCTCGTCCCACTTTTAACAACGGTTGCGGTGGTCGTGCTGTTCGCCGTCACCTACACCGTCGATCGCATGGCCTATGACGGCGTCATCCAGCTGCCTTCGTTTGTGCTGAACGGTAGTGCCGACTCGGCTCGAGTCGTGTTGGCCACGGTCGCGGCGGCGATCATCACCGTGGTCGGCATCGTTTTCTCGATCACCATCGTGGCCTTGACGCTGGCGTCGACCCAGTTCGGGCCGCGGATGCTGCGCAACTTCGTGCGGGACCCGGGAACTCAAGTTTCGCTCGGTACATTCGTCGCGTCGTTCTGCTATGCGATGGTCGCTCTGGTTTCGGTGGGCGGTGGCCCACACGGTGATTTCGTTCCGCATTTGTCGATCACGGTGACGTTCATGCTGACGTTGGCTGACGTGGCCGTGCTGATCTACTTCCTCAATCACATCGCTACGATGATTCAGCTTCCGGTGGTGATCGCGCGTATCGCCGGAAGATTGGCCGAGGAGATCGCCGCCCTCGATAGCGGCGAATCGTACGGTGTCGGCGCCGCGCGCGGCCCGTCGCACGAGGAGTTGTTGGCGAAGTTGGCCGAGTCCGGTGCTCCGATCCGCACGCCGCGCAGTGGCTATCTTCAGGTCATCCGCCATGACGTGCTGGTCAAGATCGCAACGAAAGCCGACGCGGTGGTCGAATTGCCGTACCGGCCCGGGCATTTCCTGGTGGCCGGCCAGGTGATGGCCTGGGTTTGGCCGCCCGAGGCTGCCGACGCTGTCGCCGAGCGACTCGCGCTGGGCCACGTTACAGGTGCGTATCGAACGCTCCCGCAGGATATTTCGTTTGGCTTCGATCAATTGGTCGAGATCGCTTTGCGCGCGCTATCGCCGGCGGTCAACGACACGTTCACCGGAATGACCTGTATCGACTGGATCGCCGACTGCCTGTGTCGGATCTCCACCTCCTGGCGTCCGCAACGGATCCGGCGCGACGCAGAGGGAAACATCCGCGTCATCGCCTTCGTCGCCGATTTCAACCGACTTGTCGAGCGCACCTTCGACACCATCCGCCAGGCTTCAACCGGCATGCCCGCCATCATGATTCGCCAACTCGATGCGCTGGCCAAGGTCATCGAACAAACCCCCGACCGGAAACGCCGGACGGTGCTGATCCGCGAAGCCGACGCGATCCAAAGATTAAGCCAGGCTACGGTAACCGAGCAAAACGACCGCGACGACGTCACCAAGCGCTACCAGATGGTGATGGCGCTGGTCGACCCGAACGCGCCGCCGCGGATCGCCGAAGTCAGACCGATCAGCGACGGATTCGGCTACGACAAGGCGGCGCCCGCGGTCTAAGTCAGCCGGACCGTCGTCATCGGCAGCGGCTACAGTCGGTGCTGATGAGCCCCCCGGCACACTCCAACCCGCTGAAGGCGGACCTTGTCCTATCCGGTGGCGGCGTCAAGGGCATCGGCCTGGTCGGCACCGTCGTTGCGCTGATGGAAGCCGGATACACCTTTTCGCGCGTCTCCGGCACGTCGGCAGGTGCGATCGTCAGCGCGATCTTGGCGGCCGGCTTTGACCAGCTGACTCCTGAACAGGTCGAGCACATCACCATGACGTTGCCCTATCGCAAACTTCTCGACGCTGAGCCCCTCACCAAGATTCCGCTGCTCGGCACGGGGTGGGACCTGCTGAACGGAAACGGCTTGTACAAGGGAGATTTCGCGCGAGAGTGGATCCGTACCCAGCTGGAAGACCTGGGCGTGCGCACCTTCGGTGATCTGGCGTTCGACGACGACACCCTGCCTCCGGAACGGCGCTACCGGTTGGTGGTCACCGCAGCTGACGTGACCACCGGCCAGTTGATACGGCTGCCGTGGGACTATCGCCGCGTCTACGGACTAGACCCCGACGAGCAGCGGGTCGCCGATGCGGTCCGTGCCTCGATGTCGATTCCGTTCTTCTTCAAGACCGCCAAGCTGACCAGTGCAACCGGGTTGACGTCCACGTTGGTCGACGGCGGGATGCTGTCGAACTTCCCGCTGGACACCTTTGACCGCGGCGACGGCAAAGCCCCGCGTTGGCCGACGTTTGGTGTGACCGTGTTGCCGAACCTTCCGCAGGGCAACGACAAGGTGATTCCGGCGTTAGCGCCGCTGCACTGGTTCGGGGGTCCGAACCTGTTGGAGGACCTGATCACCACCATGATCGTCGGCCACGACCAGGCCTATCTCAACCAGCCCTGGGTCAGTGCGCGGGCGATCCGCGTTGATTCGACCGAAGTCGGATTTCTCGACTTCACCATCTCCAAAAAGCAGATGGAAGGTCTCTACCAGCGCGGCTACAACGCAGCGGTGAAGTTTTTGTCCACCTGGGACTTCACCAAATACCTCAAGCGTTTCCGCCGACCGGTGTGAGCGATGTCGCGTCGCTGCTGAAGTGCCGCGACGACGCCGATGTGCCACACTTAACCGACGGGAGGAGGCGAGGAGCAGCGGTCGAGCTTGATTGTCCGCGCTAAAGCCCGAATTCGGCTGCCATGCCATCGATCCCGGCCCGGATGCCGGCCAGCGCATCGGTCCGGGTCCGCAACTTCGTCGCGGCGTGCGCCTGCTGCTTCAGGGTGGTGAATTCCCGGGCAGCTTCCTCGGCGCGGCTGAGCACCATGTCGGGCAGCACGATTTCGTCCAACCAGCCGGCGGCAATTGCGGTTTCGCCAAAGAACGTCTTGGCCAGCCCCGCGTCGCTAGACCACCCGCTCGCCGCGGTGCCTGCCCAGTTAGTCTTCGGCGTCACCCAAACGCAGACTCACATCGGTCGGCGGCGCGTTGATCTGGCGCGTGCGCCACCGATCCTTGGTTTCCTCGATCGCGCGGTTGATGCGTTCGATCTCGCTGCGGAAGACGTCTGCGCGAGTTTCCTTGGTGGCGTAGTGGAAATAGGTCAGCAGGCTGCGAAGGAGTTCCAGCTTCTCTTTTTCTCGCTTGGCCAGGTTGTGGTTCGTCATCAATTCGATCCGCTGAACCGGCGGCAGCGCGTTCCAGTCCAGCACCACCTTGGTTTCGAACGGACGCCGGCGACGCCGCCAGAACTTCCACCCGTGGGGAGCTTCGGCGCGGTCGTAGTAGGTCACGGTGCCGGGGAAACGCGACTCGATGCCCTCGCCGAGCTCGGTGCGGTCGAGCGCCGAATCCCACACCGTGCGCCACTCTTGGCCGGGCGCCAGGGTCGGCAACTGGCGGGGGAGTTGCAGTTCGACGACATCCGCATAACCGTCGGCGGTGTTTTCGTATTCGGCGACGGTCGGTGGGTGCGGAAACGTGAACGAAACGTCGTAGGCAGAGGTCTTACCGAAGTTCCGCACCACCAGCTCGATCAGATGCCAATCGGCGCCGTGCGGCTCCATGAACATCCCGACGTGTGGACGGGTCTCTTCGGTCGCCAACCGACGATTGCGCCGGATCTGTTGATTGGCAAAGACCAGCGCGACCACGCCGAGCACGAGCAAAGCCCAGACGGCCCACGCCAACCAGGTACCGGCCGCCGCGCCCGCCACCTGGTGCCAACGATCTTGGATCCATCCCATTGCGGAATCCACCCCTCCGCTTATATCACAGCACTTACGGGCGGAAAATTCGCTGGAGGTCCCGTAAGTGGCTTGATTTACCCGCCCATAAACATTCGCCACTGATCGAGATCAGTGACGCGATAGACATAGTTGGAACGCTTGACCTCGGACAACGATGCACTCGGTTTGAGCGAATACCAGTGTCCGGGAAACACCGTCGGATCACCAGTCAGTTGGGCAAGCTTTTGCAGGCTGCGGAACATCTCGTCGGAGTCGCTGCCGGGAAAATCAGTGCGGCCGCAGCCTTCCAAAAACAGCGTGTCACCGGCAACCAGCCGGCCTTCGAGCAGGAAGCATTGGCTGCCCGGCGTGTGGCCGGGGGTGTGCAGCAGCTCGATGTCGATGTCGCCGGCGCTGACCTTGTCACCATGTTCGTGCTGGGTGAGGTCGCCCATGCTGATCCCGGTAATGCGCGAAACAAACAGCGCCTCATGAGAATTGACGTGGACGGGAACGCTGACGCGCTCCAGCAGCTCGGCCAGCCCCTTGAGTTCGAAGCCCATCATCGAGCCGCCGACATGGTCGGGATGGTGATGGGTGACCAGCACGCCGGACAGATGCATGCCGTCGGCCTCGAGCGCGTCGAGCAGATCGCCGGCCGCATATGCCGGGTCGACCACTAGGCAGTCGCCGGTCTGGCGGTCCCCGATCAGGTACGCGAAGTTGCGCATCTGCGTCGCGAAGCCGTCACCCTTGGCGAAGTCGCGGCCGGAGAGCAATTGGCGGAAGTACAGCCGGTCGGAATCGGGCATCTGCTTAGCCTAGGACCCCAGCCGTCCGGGTATCGCTGTGATGTCGCGGAGTTAACGCGTTCCGGTACCGCGCGGGCGCGGTGAGCTGCATATTTACCGCCTTTTTGGGGTGTCGGCGACGTCGGGAGTGGGTAAAGTTGGAACATGAGAATCGCCAAGGTCGAGATCGAGGTTGATCAGACTTTGATCGACGAGGTGATGCAGCGTTACCACCTGCACGGCCCGCGCGAAGCCGTCAACCTTGCGCTTCGGTCGCTGCTCACTGCCGACTCCGACGCCGACGCGGATGAAGACGAAGACAATCCGTTTGGCCTCGCCGCGTTAGACCCGCGTCGGGCACACGACGCCGGGTGAATCCGGCTGATTCGCCTGCGGTCTTCTTCGGGTCGCCGTTGGGTTTGGTGCGCCCGCAAAGCAGGTTGTACCCTCTTTTAGGCCCGCAGCGCGGATTGACTGGTCGCTACGGGTGCGCCCCCTTAGCTCAGTCGGCAGAGCGTTTCCATGGTAAGGAAAAGGTCAACGGTTCGATTCCGTTAGGGGGCTCGGCGGACGCCGAGCAGGC
>Ga0187777_10002014_pt1 | contig 13088 bp, 11 predicted proteins | sample 1015_Q2_SP5_10_M_FD_132416 | JGI IMG/M metagenome (GOLD analysis project Ga0187777, IMG submission 132416) | Tropical peat soil microbial communities from peatlands in Department of Meta, Colombia - 1015_Q2_SP5_10_MG | ecosystem: Environmental > Terrestrial > Soil > Wetlands > Peat | place...
ACCGGTACCGCGCCGACTACGCGGCGTACTACACGCGCCACGCGGGGCCGGCGTCCCCCCCCATGCGCGGCGCCGATCCGGCGATCGTGCTGGTCCCGGGTGTCGGCATGTGGAGCTTCGGTCCCGACGCGCTGGGCGCCCGGGTGGCCGGCGAGTTCTTCGTCAACGCGATCAACGTGATGCGCGGGGCCGAGTCGGTGTCGTCGTACTCGCCGATTCCCGAACGCGAGAAGTTCGGCGTGGAGTACTGGGAGTTGGAGGAGCGCAAGCTCGGGCTCCGCCCGCCGGCGCCCCCGCTGCAGGGCCGCGTCGCGCTCGTCACCGGCGCGGGTTCGGGGATCGGGCGGGCGATCGCCGAGCGGCTCGCGGAGGCAGGAGCGTGCGTCGTCGTCGCCGACATCGACGGTGAACGCGCCGAGAAGGTCGCGTCGTCGCTCGGAACCGAACGTGCCCTCGCCGTCACTGCCGACGTGAGCGACGAGTCGGGCGTCGACCGAGCCTTCACCGATGCCGCGCTGCGGTTCGGGGGCGTGGACCTCGTGGTGAACAACGCGGGGTTCGCGGCCTCGAGCGCGCTCGTCGACACGCCGGTCGAGGAGTGGGACCGGCTCCACGACGTGCTGGCACGGGGCGCGTTCCTGGTGAGCCGAGCCGGGGCGCGCACGATGATCGCGTCCGGCGTCGGCGGCGACATCGTCTACGTCGTGTCGAAGAACGCGATCGCCGCGGGTCCGCGGAATGTCGCGTACGGGTCGGCGAAGGCCGACCAGGCCCAGCAGGTGCGCCTGCTCGCCGCCGAGCTCGGCGAGCACGGCATCCGCGTCAACGGCGTGAACCCCGACGGCGTCGTCGAGGGATCCGGGATCTTCGCCGGCGCCTGGCGCGAGGAGCGGGCGGCCGCGCACGGAGTCGAGCCCGACCAGCTCGCGCGCTTCTACGCCGAGCGCACCCTCCTCGGCCGGCAAGTGCTGCCGGCGCACGTGGCCGAAGCGGTGCTGGTGCTCACGGCAGGTGCGCTGTCGCGCACGACGGGGCTGCTCGTACCGGTGGACGGCGGGGTGACGTCGGCCTTCCTTCGATGATCGGAGACCACGCATGACGCTGCGCATCACGTCCGATCGGATCGCCGAGCTCGAGGCGGACCTGGTCGCCCGCCACGAGCGCGACTTCGCCGCGAGCACGGAGCGGCTGGCGCGGGACGGCGTCGATGCCGACGCGGTGATCACCGAAGTGGCGCAGTTCTCGGTGGCGGCGCCGTCGTGGGCGGTCGGGACCGGCGGGACGCGGTTCGGGCGCTTTCCCGGCGGCGGCGAACCGCGCTCCACCGAGGAGAAGATCGACGACATCGCCGCGCTCAACGCGGTCACCGGCGCCAACCGGACGGTGAGCCTGCACGTGCCGTGGGACGACCCGGACGATCCGGTCGCCCTGAAGGCCCACGCCGACGACGCGGGCATCGCGTTCGACGCGATGAATTCGAACACGTTCCAGGACAACCCGTCGACCACGGGCGACGGCGAGATCTCCTACAAGTTCGGTTCGCTCGCCCACTCGAACCCCGAAGTGCGCAAGCACGCGCTCGAGCACAACCTGGCGGTGATCGACCTGGGCGTGCAGCTCGGCTCGACCGCGCTCACGGTGTGGCTCGCCGACGGGATGAACTATCCCGGTCAGGCGAACTTCCGACGCCAATACGAACGCGTCGCCGACGGTCTGCGCGAGCTCCACGACCGCCTTCCTGCCGAATGGGAGCTCTTCGTGGAGCACAAGCCCTACGAGCCGTCGTTCTACGCGAGCGTCAATTCCGATTGGGGTACGTCACTCCTGCTCGCGCAGCACGCGGGAGACCGAGCCAAGTGCCTGGTCGACCTCGGGCATCACCTGCCGAACACGAACATCGAGCAGGTGGTGAGCCGGCTCGCGATGGTCGGCCGGCTCGGTGGCTTCCACTTCAACGACTCGAAGTACGGCGACGACGACCTCACCGTGGGTGCGATCCACCCCTACCAGTTCTTCCTCATCGTGCTCGAGCTCGTGCAGCACGGCGCCGGTTCCATGCCCGACGTGCGCTACATGGTCGACGCGTCGCACAACCTCAAGGACCCGATCGAGGACCTCATCCAGGCGACCGACCAGATCCAGCTCACGATCGCGCAGGCTCTGCTCGTCGACCGCGACCTGCTCGGCGAGGCGCAAGACCGGAACGACCCGGCCCTCGCCGCCGAGGTGCTCCAGCAGGCGTACCGGTCCGACGTACGTCCGCTCGTCGCCGAGGCGCGTCGCCGCAACCGCGCCGCGCTCTCGCCGCTCCTGACGTTCCGCCGGACCGGCTACCGCCGGGCCATGGTGCGGTCGCGCGGCGAGGATGCCGTCGCCAGCGGCCTGTGAGCACGACCGTCGCCGCGGTCGACTTCGGCGCGACGTCGATCCGGGTGTGTCGCGTCGAGCTCGGTGACCGGGCGCCCCGACTGCAGGTGGTCCATCGTGCGCCGAACGCGGCCACGCGCGGCGGCGACGGACACCTGCGGTGGGACTGGCCGGGTCTCGTCGCCGAGATGGAACGCGGCTTGGCGCGCGCGCTCGACGACGGGCCGGTCGCCTCGATCGGCGTGGACACCTGGGGCGTCGACTACGGGCTGCTCGACCGGCGCGGCGACCTCGTCGAAGCGCCGTTCTGCTACCGCGACGAACGCACGCGTGCCCACGAGCGCGTGGTGGACCGCATCGGGGCCCGCCGGCTCTACGGGATCAGCGGGCTCCAGAACCTCGCGTTCAACACGATCTTCCAGCTCGCGGCGCACGACCGGGAACCGCTCGCGCGTGCCCGACACGTCCTGATGCTGCCGGAGCTGCTCGTGCACCACCTCACCGGCGTGGTCACCGGCGAGCCCACCAGCGCGGGCACCACGGGCCTCCTCGATCTCGCGACGCTCCGCTGGTCGGCCGAGCTGTGCGACGCCATCGACCTCGACCCCGCGCTCCTCCCGAGCCTCCAACCCGCCGCGACGCCGGTGGGGACCTGGCGCGGCGTGCCGGTCCACCTCGTCGGCGGTCACGACACCGCGTCCGCCGTGGTCGCGGGTGCTTCCGAGGGCGAGGCCTTCGTGTCGAGCGGCACCTGGTCGATCGTCGGGTGCGAGCGCCCACTCGCCGACACGTCGGAGCATGCGCGGTGCGCAGGATTCAGCAACGAGCAGGGCGCGCTCGGCGGCGTGCGCTTCCTCCGCAACGTCACCGGCTGGTGGCTCGTCGACCAGTGCCGCCAGGTGTGGGGCGGCGACGTCGAAGCACTGCTCGCAGCCGCGGCGCGCGTCGAGGGCGAGGTGCCGATCGTCGATGTCGACGACCCGCGCTTCCTCGCACCGGCGGACATGGTCGCCGAACTGCGCGCCGCATCGGGTCTCGCCGACGCCGACCCTGCGGTGCTCGTCCGCTCGGCCGTCGAGTCGATGGCATTGGCCGTCGCGAACGTCGTGGCCGCGCTCCCCCCCGTCACCGGTGTTCAGGTCTTCGGGGGCGGCGCGGCGTCGACGCTGTTCCTCGACGCGCTGCGGCAGCGTTCGGGACTCCGCGTCACGGCGGGTCCGATCGAGGCGACCGCGCTCGGGAACGCGATCGTGCAGGGCATCGCCCTGGGCGTGTTCCCGTCGCTCGAGGACGCGCGCGCGATGCTCTCCGGCCACGAGGAGGTCGCGCGGTGAACGTCCAGGCACTCGAGCGGCTCGCGACGATGCGCCAGCGCCTCGACACCGACGGCCGCCTCGTGGTCACCGAGCTCGCGAGCGAGCTCGAGGTGAGCGAGATGACCATTCGCCGCGACCTCGAGATGCTCGTCGACGAGGGTGTTGCCCAGCGCGTACGCGGCGGTGCGGTCTCCGTCGGACCACAGCAGTTCGAGACGCGGTACCGGCAGAACGCCCGCGCGAAGGCGCGGATCGCGGAGAAGCTGCTCGGTCTCGTGGGCACTGGAGGCGCCATCGGCATCGACGCGTCGTCGACCCTGCAACGACTCGCCGTGCGACTCGGCGAAGCGCGCGACGTCACGGTCGTCACCAACGGGCCCGACACGTTCCGCTCGCTGCAGGAGCACCCGGGCGTGACCGCGCTCCTCACCGGCGGTGAGCTCGACCCGCGCACCGGGAGCCTCGTCGGACCGCTTGCCGCCCGTGCCGCCCGCGACGTGCTGCTCCGCCGGCTCTTCGTCAGCGCGGCCGCGGTGGATCCCGACGTCGGTTCGAGCGAGGCGACGCTCGAGGAGGCCGAGGTCAAGCTCGCGCTGGCCGACTCCGCGGGAGAGGTCGTGCTGGCCGTGAACGCGACGAAGCTGGGGCATCGTGCGCCGGCGCGAGCCTTCCCGCTCGACCGCGTCGACGTGTTCGTGACGGAGCTCGATCCACGGGACCGTCGCCTCGATCCCTACCGCGCCCTTGCGCGTGTGATGTAGGCAAGGGCGCGGTTCACGGTCAGTGCACGACCCACGGTCGCGCCGGGGGACACGCGGCGTGCCAGTGTTACGCGCGCCGCTCCGCGATCGGTGAACCGAAACGGATCACGTTCCCGTCCGGGTCGACGACCGCTCCCTCGTGTTGTCCCCACTCGGTGTCCTGCGGGCGATGCACCTCGACTCCGGTGGCGTCCCAACGCGCCGCGACGTCATCGGCGTCGTCGACGAACAGATAGGCACTTGCATGGCCGTGCTGCTCGAAGTTCGTCACGACCCCGAGATGGATCTCGACCTCGTCCGCGACGGCGAACCCGTAGCCGCCGCCCTCGTATGCCCGCGTCGTGAATCCGAGCCGGGCATAGTGGGCCAGCGATGCATCGAGATCACGCACCGGAAAGATCGGCGACACCCGCTGCAATCGACCCATGGCCGATCACGTTACGACCGCGCGTCACTCCTGTGGGGCGCAGCGTCGTCTCGTCCCCGTGTGCGGGCCTTCGTCATGAGCTCCCGGACCTCGGCCATCGCTGCAGTGACCAGCTCTTGCTGGCCGGCCACTTCACCCGCCAACTCCGCGACGCCGCAGTTTCGCAGCATGTCGGGGAGGTGATGCTCGACACAGGAGAGCGAGAACTCGACCGGATCACCGACCGCGAGTTCGTCGATGCGCACAACCGTGTTCGCGCTCGCGGCCTGTTCGATGTAGTGGTAGTGGGGCTCGTTCTCGAAACAGTCGAAGCGCAGGTGCTCGAGACCGTCGACCGTCCCGCACACGTGGAGCGTGGCACCGAAATCATCGAAGGGTACGTTGGCAGCGACCGCGTCCGGGACGGCCGCCGCGATGATCTCGTTGGTCAGCGTGCGCGACTCCACAACGAGCTGAACGGCCCCAGCGCCCACCGCGATGCAATGATCCTCGATCATCGGGATGGGCAACTGGCGATAGCGGTTGCCCCGCCGGTACGGCGATTCCTGTCGATCGATCGCCATCGTGAAGCCCCTTTGCCGAGTCCTACCTTCCGGCACCGTAGCGGAGCGACGGCTCGCACGATCACCCCATGGGCGTATCGAGCGCGTACCGTGCTGCCATGCGTTTCGGGCTCGATGTCGCGCAGCAACGAATGCAGTGGGACGAGATCGTCAGCCGGGTGCGGTTCGCCGAAGACCTCGGCTTCGACGGCGCGTGGGGCTTCGACCACTTCCAGCCGATGTACGGCGAAGGCCCGGGCGAGACGTTCGAGGGCATGGCGACGGTCGCCGCCCTCACCGGTGTCACGACGAGCATCCGGCTCGGCGTGCTCGTGACGGGCGTGACCTATCGCCATCCGTCGGTGCTCGCGGCGCAGGCGCTCACCATCGACCACGCCTCGCACGGCCGCCTGGAGCTGTCGCTCGGCGCCGCGTGGTTCGACAAGGAGCACCACGAGCTCGGCATCCCGTTCCCGGCGACGAACGAACGGTTCGACCTCCTGGAGGACGCGCTCGAGATCGTGACGCGGCTCTTCACGGGCGACGTCGTGTCCTACGAGGGACGAGTCGTCTCGTTGCGAGGCGCGCAGCTCCGCCCGCTTCCCGTGCAGCGGCCACACCCGCCGATCTGGATCGGCGGCAGCGGTCCGCGGCGCACGCTCCCGCTCGTCGCGCGGTTCGCCGACGTGTGGCACACGTGGGGATCGCCGAACTCCCTGCGGGAGGCGAACGAGCGGCTCGACGAGCTGGCCACGGCGGCGGGACGCGACCCGGCCTCGATCACGCGGGCGACCTCCCTCTCGCTCGACGACCTCGACACCGCACGCAAGCACGCCGGGAAGTGGCGGGACACCGGTTACGGCTACCTCGTGTGCGACTGGCCCGGAGCCGGCCGCGCGCAGGTCGAGCGGTTCGCGCGTGAGCTGATACCCGAATTCGTCGGCTGAAGACGGGGGCGTCGCGGTTACGGCACGAACTCGGCGGTCCGCCGCTGGAACCGCCAGACACCGGCGTCGCACTGGAGCACGTCGCGGTAGCGGCCCACGAGCTGGACGACCCAGCCGGCGTCGCCCTTCAGCAACAACACGACGTCGCTGACCGCGGTCGCCTCGCGATCGTTCCAATCGGTGACGAGCGTGTTGAGGACGAGATGGCGCTGCGGGCGCCGCGGTGCGACTCGCGCGTAGGCCTCGCGCAGCGCGTCGTGGCCCTCGTGAACACCGAGACCGGGAATGTCGCAGGAGCCGTCGGGACAGAAGGTCGCCACGAGGTCGTCGGTCCGGCCGTCGTCGAGCGCAAGGGTGTATGCCGCGATGGCGGCCCGGACGCCTTCGGCAACCTCGGCGTACGTCGTGCCCATTTCAGAAGCCGAGGTCGGCGATCGGCTTGTCGAAGGGATAAACGTTCACCTCGTGCAAGGCCGGGAGCAGCTCGTCGTGCGGAAGTCCGGCGAGGAAACCGTCGACCGTGCGTTGCAGATTCGAGATGTGGCCCTCCATCCCTTCGGACAACCGCATGTACTCGAAGCCCTTGGCGTGCAGACCCTTCTGCTGGCGCGGCAGGTTCGAGAAGTCCTGCGTGGGAATCGGCGGCCATCGGGGATCGTCGCACTCCCACGTCTCCGGCGGCGTGGGCTCGGGCGGTTCGTCGCCCGCCGGGAACCGGGTGAGCGACCAGATCTCCATCAGCGTCTCCTCCGGTGCCAGCGGACGGAACCGGTACGACGAGGCGCTGCTGTACATCGGCAGCACGAAGTAGTGCGGGAAGCACTGGTAGAACTCCAGGTTGAGCCCCTGGGCGTCGAGCTCGTTGAGATCGGGCATGTCGGCACCCCGTTCTCGGTGCCAGCTCGTCACCGCGTCGTTGAGGGTGCGGTTCCAGGTCGCGATCGCGGCCTTCGGGTCGTCGGGGAGCTCCATGCTGCGCAGGCTCTCGGCAACCCGGACGTCGTTGGCGTGCACCATCCCCGCCATTCCCTCGCTCATCGCGCGCAGGTACTGGATGTCGGCGTCGATGAACGCGCGCGGATCGAACGATGCGCCCTCGCGCAACCCGTACCGCGTCGGAATGACGAGTTGCGGATGCGCCTCGACCACGTGATAGCTCTCGACGAAGGCTTCCACCGCGAGCTTCCAGTTCACCGGGAGGCGGCACGCGTACCACCACTCGGTCCGGAGTGATTCCACCTTCCACGCGTCGAGGATGCTCGCGGCGGGCTCGAGGCATGCCCGGAGCGGGGGTGCGTCGTCGTCGAGGTTGATCCACGCGCACCCACCCCACACCTCGCACCGCACCGGTACGAGATTCAGGTCGTCGGCGTACAGGTTGTGTTCCGCGAACGTACGCCGTCGCGGGACGAAGGAGTTCTGGCCGTCCGACCCGTAGCACCAGCCGTGGAACGGGCAGACGAACCCGCTCTCACAGGTGCCGCGACCTTGGACGATCTTCACGCCGCGGTGGCGGCAGGCGTTCTGGAAGGCCTTCACCCCCATGTCGTCGGTGCGCAGGACGACGATCGACTGGTCGAGGAACTCGTATTCCACGAAGTCGTGCGGCTTCGGGATCTCCTCGAGCCGGCAGGCCATCTGCCAGACCCGGGGCCACAACAGCTCGCACTCCAACCGGTAGAAGTCGGGGTCGAAGTAGCGCTCCTTGCGGACGCGGTCGGGGAGCTCGATCGCGTAGGGAACGGGGAGCGCCGACCACCTCTGGTCCACGGTCGCCAAGGCGCACCCCTTCCTCTCGCCGAGGTCTCTCCCCGAGGTCGAGCGTGCCGAGCAGATTAGACTAACCGTTCGGTACAACTTTCGGGCCTGACGAAGCGCGTCGCGGACATCGCATGGACCTCGAACCGGAAGTCGACGTGCTCGTCGTCGGCGCCGGCATCACCGGCATCTACCAGCTGTACCGAGCTCGCGAAGCCGGCTTCTCGGCGCAATTGCTCGAAGCGGGGGCCGGGGTCGGCGGGACCTGGTTCTGGAATCGCTATCCAGGCGCGCAATTCGACTCCGAGAGCTACACCTACGCCTACCTCTTCTCGAGAGAGTTGTTCGACGAATGGGAGTGGCACGAGCACTTCGCGCACCAACCGGAGATCGAGCGCTACCTCAACCACGTCGTCGACCGGTTCGACCTCCGCCGGCACATGCGGTTCGACGCGCGCGTCACGGCCGCCGTCTACGACGAGCCGAGCGCGACCTGGACGGTGACGACGTCGAGTGGCGCGGCGTACCGCGCCCGCTTCCTCATCGCGACGACCGGAGTGCTGTCGGTTCCGTACATCCCCGACGTACCGGGGCAGCAGGACTATCGCGGTGAGCAGTACCACACGGGACAATGGCCCGCGGCGCCGGTGGAGTTCGCCGGCAAACGCGTTGCCGTCGTGGGTACCGGATCCAGCGGCGTGCAGATCGTCCCGGTGATCGCCCACGAGGTTGCCTCGCTCACCGTCTACCAACGCAGCCCGAACTGGTGCACACCGTTGAACAACTCGCCGATCACGCCGGCCGAGCAGGTACAACTGCGGGAGGGTTTCGAATCGCTGCGCGAGACCGTGAACACATCGATCCACGGCTTTCACCACCCTCCGCACGATCGCGCCAGCTCGGACGATTCGCCGGCGGAGCGACAGGCCTTCTTCGAGCGAATGTGGAACAGTCCCGGCTTCACCAAGTTGACCGGCAACTACACCGACTTGCTGCTCGATCGTGACGCGAACTCGGAGTGGTGCAATTTCATCGCGGACAAGATCCGGGGCATCGTCGACGATCCCCACACCGCGGAGAAGCTGATCCCGAAGCAGCGGTTCGGCGAGAAGCGGCCGCCATTCGTGACCGGCTACTACGAGTCGTTCAACAGCCCGAAGGTCTCGCTCGTCGACCTCGAGGAGACGCCGATCGTGCGGATGACGGCGGGCGGGATCGAGACCACCGAGGGTGAGCGCGAGTTCGACATCGTGGTCTGGGCGACCGGCTTCGACTTCGGCACCGGTGCGCTCACTCGCATGGGGATCCGCGGCCGGAACGGCCTCCGCCTCGAGGACGCCTGGGCCGACGGCCCTCGGACGTTCCTCGGGGTGCAGTGCGCCGGCTTCCCGAACTTGTTCTTTCCCGGTGGGCCGCACGCCGCGGCAGGCAACAACCCGCGGTACAACAGCGATCAGGTCGACTTCGTGACGGACGCGCTCGTGTTCGTGCGCGAGCACGGCTACGACACGATCGAGGTCGAGCCCCGCGCCGAAGAGAGTTGGACCCGCATGGTGAACGCGGGTGGGGCGAAGGCCGTGTTCGGGGGAGAGAGCAGCTACTTCTTCGGGGCCAACATCCCCGGGAAGCCTCGCCGATACCTCTTGAACGCCGGTGGTCGTCCCGGACTCTTCGCCACGATCGCCGACGTCGTCGACAGCGACTACCGGGCGTTCAGACTGTCGCGATCGGCGTGACCGGCGAGCCCACGATGCCGGGCAGCCGGAGCGGGGGCGCCGTGACCAGGAACCGGCTCCGGTCGTGCTCTCGCAGCCACGCCGCCAATTCGTGGAGATACCACATCTCGCCGAGGGGGACGCCGAGGCGGAAGAGACAGAGATGGTGGATGGGCAGGAGCGAGAAGGGGCCCTCCTCGCGTCGCCTCCGACCGACCAAGCCTTCGACCGCGTAGTTGTCCGCCACCAACGCCGCGATCTGCGAGTCGGTGATCCACTCGAGCAACGACTCGTCACGCGCGTCGAGCCAGGTGCACGTGCGGTGGATCTCCACGGGATCGGGGTTCTTGTTCCACTCGAGGACCTTCGTGGCGAACCCGGTGTGCAGCAGGAGCATGTCGCCGGGTTCCACGACGACGTGGTCGGCGGCCATGATCTCCTCGAGCATCTCCCGGTTGACGCCCTGCCAGTCGTGTCCGAGGTGGTGCGCGAGGTCGACGAGGACGCCCCGGCCCTGCACGCCATGGAACGCCATGTGTTCGAGCCCGAGGTGGTGCGCGAAGCAGAGGTGACCGCTGCCGTCGCCCGCGGCGTCGGGATCCGGCCCGACGAGGTCGACGCCGGCGCGGTATCCGTTGTAGTAGACGGGTTCGTCGACGCCGTCTCCGTCCGCGTCGAACTCGGCGCCGACGTGCGCGAGCGAGTCCCACTGCGTCGAGTACTGCAGCGACAGGGTCACGGCGTCGTCGGCCCAGACGTCGTAGAAGCGGTCGTCGCCTTCGTCCATCTCGCGCATCAGGACGTTGTAGAAGGTGCTGGGGTTCCCGGCCATGTCCTCGGTCGGCGCGAGGCGCGGTGGGTACCGCCGCTGGTTGAGGGCGGTGCCACCCGGGTAGTCGAGCGGCAGGCTCAAACAGAAGGTGACGCCGTGTTCCACCTCGGCCACGCCCGCGAGCACCTTCTCGGGCGTGAGGAGATTGATGCGGCCGAGTTCGTCGTCCTCACCCCAGTCGCCCCACGTCGAGCCGGACGGGCGCTGTGTCCATCGCTTCGCCACACTTCCTCCTCTCGATCTCTCTCTCTCTCGGTCGACTTCCCACCGCTCGTTGCTTGTACCGACCGGTTGGTCTACCGTGGCGGCGAACGGTAGCGCGGCGCGTGCGTGCGTGTTCCGGCGCTCCATCCGGCGCACCTCTCCGGCGCAGGGGGTTTCGACGAAATGACGGAGAAGGACTTCATCGTCTCTGCCGACGGCCACGTCCTCGAGCCGACCGATCTCTTCGTCACCCGTCTCCCCCCGAACCTGCGTGATCGCGGGGTCTGGGAGGAGGACTTCGAGATCGAGCCGCTCGTCGAGGGGGGCGCGCGGATCTTCCGGCGCCTGCACACCCCGGGCTTCGAGGGCTGGACGATCTCGCGGTACCGCCAGACCGGTGGGCGGATGCCCGAAGGCGATCCCGAGTCGATCCTCGAGGACATGGATCTCGACGGCGTCGACGTCGCCGTGATGCACCCGAACCTCTCGCTGTTCGGGCTCTACTCCGACGATCACGAGCTGTCGATGGCGCACGCTCGCGTGTACAACGACTACATCATCGAGCGCTTCTCGCCGTACTTCTCGCGGCTGGCGCCCACCGCGCCGGTGCCGCTCACCGACATCGACGACGCCGTGACCGAGGTCGAGCGGGTGGCGGCCGCCGGTTTTCGTGGGGTCCTCTTGCCGGCGGTCCCACCGAAGCCGTACTACTCCCGCGACTTCGACCCGGTCTGGGCGGCGGCCCAGGCGAACGGCGTGCACGTGTTCATGCACACCCAGACCGGTGGCGTGAAGGTCAACGACCCGGAGTCCACCACGCTGAAGGTCGTCATGGCCCAAGCGGCACAGGTGAACCAGCCCATCACCGGAAAGTCGGCCTCGAAGCGGATGATCACGCAGTGCGTCTACGGCCCGATGGTCCCGCAGCAGGTGATGTGCGAGTTGATCGGCGGCGGCGTCCCGGAGCGATACCCAAACCTGCACTTCGCGCTCATCGAGTTCAACGCCCACTGGCTCGGCTCGCTGGTCGGTGCCATGGACAAGTGCTGGGTCACGGGCATCGGGCAGGACCCCGACTGGTGGCTGGGGCACTGGGACGACACTCGCCCCGCGAACGACCAGCCCAACATGGCGCAACTGTTCCACCTGAACGAGAAGTGGCCGTACCCTCTGATGCCGAGTGAGTACGTGCAGCGGCAGTTCCACGTCTCCTTCCAGGACGATCCCGTCGCGATCGCGTGCCGGCACGTCACGGGTTTGTCGAGCATCGTGTGGGGCAACGACTATCCGCACGCCGAAGGAACGTTCCGCGGGAGTCGCGAGCTGATCGCGAAACAGTTCGCCGACGTTCCCGCCGATGAGCGCGCCGCCATGATCGGAGGCACACTCGCCGGAGTCCTCGGATTCGAGGACGCCGCCTGAACGAATTCCGCTTCGAAGGACGCGTCGCCGTCGTCACCGGCGCGGGCCGCGGGATCGGCCGTGCCTACGCACGATTGCTCGCCGACCGGGGAGCGCGTGTCGTCGTCAACGATGTGGGCGGCTCGATGCAGGGCGAAGGCGCCGACCCTGAACCGGCGTCCGCGGTCGTGACCGAGATCGTCGACGCCGGCGGTTCCGCGATCGCCGACACCAGCGACGTCGCGACGGTTGGTGGGGCAGAGACGCTCGTGGGCTCGGCGATGGAGGAGTTCGGACGCCTCGACGTCCTGATCAACAACGCCGGGATCATCCGGTGGGCAGGCTTCCCCGACGCCGACGCGGACAACCTCGAGCGGCACCTCGCGGTGCACCTCGGTGGCTCGTTCAACACCGCGCGTGCCGCGTGGCCACACATGGTCGGGCAGGGCTACGGCCGCATCGTGATGACGACGTCCAGCGGGTTGTTCGGCCTGCCCAACAACATCTCGTACGCCGCGGCCAAGGCCGGCGTCATCGGGCTCACGCGCAGCCTCGCCACCGCGGGTGCCGAGCACGGGATCAAGCTGAACCTCATCGCGCCGGCGGCGATGACGCGCATGGGAGGCGGTGAAGGTCCCGCCGGCGCGCGGTTGTCGCCCGATCTCGTCGCGCCGTTGGCCGCCTTCCTCGCGCACGAGGATTGTCCGGTCAGCGGCGAGATCTACGCGGCGGGAGCCGGTCGGTTCGCCCGCATCTTCATCGCCCAGACCGAGGGGTACCTCCAGTCCACGCCCGTCCCGACGATCGAGGACATCGCG
>Ga0187777_10002016_pt1 | contig 13084 bp, 12 predicted proteins | sample 1015_Q2_SP5_10_M_FD_132416 | JGI IMG/M metagenome (GOLD analysis project Ga0187777, IMG submission 132416) | Tropical peat soil microbial communities from peatlands in Department of Meta, Colombia - 1015_Q2_SP5_10_MG | ecosystem: Environmental > Terrestrial > Soil > Wetlands > Peat | place...
GGCGCGAACGCGGGGCGAAGCTTCGCCAGCGACTCCACCGTGGTGCCGGGCCGCACGCCTTCGTCGGTGTCGACGAGCACGGGATCGCCGCGTCGCTGCGGGACCTGGATGGGCTCGATCTCCTCGGCGAGGCGGCCGTCCTTGATCGCGGCCGCCGCGCGCTCGTGGCTCTGGGCCGCGAACTCGTCCTGCAGCTCTCGGGTGATGCCGCCCATCTCGGCGGTGTACCGCTCGGTGCCCGCGCCCATGTGCACGGCGTCGAAGGCGCACCACAGGCCGTCGCCGATCATCGAGTCGACGAGCTGGCCGTGGTCCATGCGGTAGCCCTCCCGCGCGTTCGGGAGGAGGTAGGGAGCCCGCGTCATGGACTCCATGCCGCCGGCGACGACGATCTCGGCGTCGCCCGCCTGGATCATCTGGTCGGCGAGGTAGATCGCGTCGATGCCCGAGAGGCACACCTTGTTCACGGTCATCGACGGCACCGACATCGGGATGCCGCCGGCCACCGCGGCCTGCCGCGCCGGCATCTGGCCGGCGCCGGCTTGCAGCACCTGGCCCATGAGCACGTAGTCGACCTGCTCGCCTCCGATGCCGGCGCGCGCCAGCGCGGCGCGGATCGCGTGGCCACCGAGGTCGGTCGCGGGGAACGATACGAGCGAGCCGGAGAGCTTGCCGATCGGCGTACGGGCCGAGGAGATGATGACCGAACCGGGCATTTCGGGCCTCCAGCGGAGCAGCGTGACGGGTCGGATCGTACCCGTCGAAGGCGGTCGCGATACCGTCCGGTAACCATGAACGAGATTGATGCAATCCGAACCGCGATCGTCGAGGGCGCGCCCGCGAGCGACTACGCAGGACTCGAGGTTCCCGAGTCGTACCGGGGCGCGGTGGTGCGTGCGGACGAGCAGGAGATGTTCGCCGGTCTCCCGTCCGACGAGAAGGACCCGCGCAAGTCGATCCACATCGACGACGTCCCCGTGCCCGAGCTCGCGCCCGACGAGGCGCTCGTCGCGGTGATGGCGTCGTCGATCAACTTCAACACGGTCTGGACGTCGATCTTCGAGCCGCTCCCCACGTTCGCGTTCCTCAACCGGCTGGCGAAGGAGAGCGTGTGGGGCGCGCGGCACAACCAGCCGTACCACGTCGTCGGCAGCGACGCCGCCGGCGTCGTGCTCCGCGTCGGGTCCGCGGTCCGCGTGTGGAAGCCCGGCGACCAGGTCACGGTGCACGCCAACCACGTCGACGACCAGGATCCGTCCGCGCACGACGACTCGATGCTGGCGACGAACCAGCGGATCTGGGGGTACGAGACGAACTTCGGCGGGCTCGGCGAGCTGTGCATCGCCAAGGCGAGCCAGCTGATGCCGAAGCCGGCCCACCTCACCTGGGAGGAGGCGGGGGTCAACGCGCTCACGAACGCCACGAGCTACCGCATGCTCGTCAGCCCGAACGGCGCGCAGATGACACAGGGCCAGACCGTCCTCGTCTGGGGCGCGGGCAGCGGCATCGGCGCGTACGCCTGCCAGTACGTGCTGAACGGTGGGGGGACGCCGGTCGCCGTGGTGTCGAGCCCGGAGCGCGCCGCGGTCGTGCGCGAGATGGGTGTCGAGCACGTCATCGACCGCAAGGAGGAGGACTACCAGTTCTGGTCGGACGAGCAGACCCAGGATCCTGCGGAGTGGCGACGACTCGGCAAGCGGATCCGCGACCTCGCAGGCGTGGACCCCGAGATCGTGTTCGAGCATCCGGGTCGCCAGACGATGGGCGCTTCGGTGTTCGTGTGCGCGCGCGGTGGCACGATCATCACCTGCGCCGCGACCACCGGGTTCATGCTCGAGTACGACAACCGCTACCTCTGGATGAACCAGAAGACGTTGAAGGGCTGCCACTACGCGAACTACCGCGAGGCGTGGGAGGCGAACCGGCTCGTGTGCGAAGGGAAGATCCAACCCGTGCTCTCCGCCGTTTTCCCCTTCGAGGAGACCGCGGAGGCGGTGGCGCAGGTGAACGCCAACGCGCACGAGGGGAAGCTCGGCGTCCTGGTGCTCGCGCCGGAGGAAGGTCTCGGCGTCACGGATCCGGAGCGGCGCGCCGAGCTCGTCGACAAGATCACGCTGTTCCGGCGAGGTGGCTGAAGCGGCGCCGCGGCGCGCGGCGGGAGTGAGCTACGAGATCATCGAAGGCCTCGCGGTCGTCATCGATCCCGAGGGACGCGAGCTCGTCACGCTGAACGAGGTCGGCACGCTGGTCTGGGAGCACCTCGACGGCGAGCGCGACGTGCAAGCCCTCGTCGACGAGCTCTGGCCCGGGTTCGACGGCGTGACCCGCGACGAATTCGAGCGCGACGTCCGCGCCTACCTCGACGAGCTGCGCGACGCGGGCATCCTCGAGGCCACCGAGGGCGACTGATCGTGGAGCCGGACCGACGGGAGGAAACACCCGCGGCGGTGCGCGCGAAGGCGCGCGTGTTGCGCCGTCGGGTCGAGCAGGGGTCGCTCTGGCTGTCGGTCGAGGGCGAGTCGATGGGCCCCACGCTCGGGGGCGACTCGGAGGTGTTGCTCGTGGGGGCGGTTCGCCCGCGGCGGGGCGAGATCTGGGCGTTCTACAGCGACACCGGCGACCTCGTCGTGCACCGCTGTCTCCGGGTCACGTCGACCGCCGCGGTGTTCCAGGGCGACCGGCACCGGCGCATCGACACGATCGACGACGACCTCCTCGTGGGAAGGGCGGCTGCCGTCCGTCGCGACGGCCGGACGCGCCCCCTCGGACGCGGGAACCGGCTCAGGGGCTGGACGCTGCGCACGCGCCGAGCGCTCAAGGCTCGGCTGGTCGGCTAGCGAGGTGGCGGATCAGGTGTCGTCGGTGTCGTTGTCGGTAGCACTGCCGACCCCGTCGGCGAGCATGCCCGCGATCGGTTCGCGGCTCTTGATCTCCGGGCGTTGGTACGGGTGTCGAGTCGCCACCGTGCTCCCTCCGAGGGTCGTCGGGCGGCCGACATGCTAACCCAACCGGCGCCGTTGGCGACCGAACACGTGCTCGCGGGGTGCACCGTCGACCTGGTCGGCGTACCCGCCCGGCTGAGCGCCGGCGAGGCCGACGGTGCCGATGCCCTGGCCGGCCTGTTCCGTGCGGCCCGCCCCTCGGCCGAAGCTCCGCTCGTCTCGATCCACGCCACGATGGACGACGTCGCGCTGCCGGCGGTCGACCCCGACGTCTCCACCGACGAGTTCGACATGTGGCGCGACGACGGCACGTTGTACGTCCGCCAGCGCCGGGGGGTGGTCGCGCGACTGGTGGCCGGTGCCGTCACGATCGGCGGACGTGCCGACTCGTACCCGGTGGTGTTCCGGCGCACGGCGCTCACGGTGCTGCCCGCGCTGCTCGCACCGCACGATGTCCAGCTCGTCCATGCTGCTGCCATCGCGCGCGGCGAGCGCGCGGTGCTCGTGCTCGGGACGAGCGGCGCCGGCAAATCGACGCTGGCGTTCTGCGCGCTGCGCGGAGGTTGGGACGTGCTGAGCGACGACCTCGTCGGCGTGCGCGGTGAGGGCGCGGCGCTCGCCGTCACCGGGGTGCCGCGTCCGTTCGCGGTGCCCACCGAGCTGCTCGACGACGGGGTCACGGTGGCGTCCGCGCTGGGCGAGCAGCGCCGCCGCCGCGAGCTCCCGGCCGACGTCGTCGCGCACGGTTGGCGCGGGGTCGCGGGGATCGTGGTCGTCGAGCACGGAGAGGACGCCCGCGGTGAGCTCGAGCGGATCGACGCGCACTCGGTGCTGCGCGGCGTGCTGTCGTCGTGGTCACCGAGCGGCGGCGCGCACGACCTGGCCGCGATCCTGCCGCCCGCGGCCGAGCTCGCACGCCGGCCGGCACTGGTCCTCCGGCTCGGTCGCGAGGTCGAGGCGCGTGTGGCCGACGCGGTGTCGCTCCTCGAGCGCGCCGGCGATGAGCTGGGTTGCGCGCCGTGAGCACGCGACCGCTCGGTGAGCTCCGCATCGCGCCGCCCCGTCCGGAAGCGGGCCGGCTCCGGCTGTCGGCCGAGCTCCACGCGCCGAACGGTGCCCGCGACGAGCTGTGGTACGAGATCGACGAGTACGCACAGGGCGCGCTCGTCGACAGTGCCGACCCGTTCGTCACCGCGTTCCTGCCGCTCGCGATGCGCCGAGGGCACGACCTTCGCGTCGTGGGCGGGGCCGTGAGCCCCTCCCTCGTGGAGAACCTCGCGCGCTTCCAGGAGGTCTGGCACGCCTGGCACGGGCTGCCCATCGTGTCGGTCGTCGCCGACGAGGAGCACGAGCGCGCCGAGCGGCCGGGCCCCGCGGTCACGTCGTTCTCCGGCGGTGTGGACTCGGCATTCACTGCCTGGCGACACACGAGGGGCACTGCGCCGCGTGGCCCGAAGCTGACCGCGGCGCTGATGCTCCACGGCGTCGACATCCCGATCGCCAACGTCGTCGGCTTCACACGGTCCGCGGCCCGCTCCCGCCGGATGCTCGACAGCCTCGGGCTCGATCTCGTGACGGTCCGCACCAACGTGTTCGCGGTGGCAGGAGGCCGCGACTACCCGATCGCCGCGGGGCTCGCGTCGGGGTTCCACCTGCTCGGCGCGCGGTTCGGTACGGGACTGGTCCCGAGTACCACGAGTTACCGCCACCTCGTGTTCCCGTTGGGATCGAGCCCGGTGTCCGACGCGCTCCTCGGCAGCGACCGCCTCGAGGTGGTGCACGACGGGGCCGGGGACGAACGCTTCGACAAGATCGCGCAGCTCGCGACGTGGGACGAGGCGCTCGACTCCTTGCGGGTCTGCCTCAGCGACCCGCAGCACCACCGCAACTGCGGCCGGTGCGTGAAGTGCATGATGCTGCTCCTCACGTTCCGCGTACTCGGCGTCACGCCCCGCTGCTTCGACACGCCTCCCTCCGACGACGAGATCCTCGCGTGGATCCCGTCGTTGCCGAGCCGACCGTTGGACGTGCAGGACGCATGGACGCTCGTGGAGCAAGCAGCGCGGCGGGGGATCGACGAGCCGTGGACGAGGGCGCTGCGGCGCAAGCTCCTCGTGATCCGCACGAAGGAAGCGGTGCGCCGCGGTGCACCCGCGTGGTCGGCACGCGTGACCGACGTCCACCGCCGGGTGGCGCGGGCGCTCCGGAGCCGTCGCGGGGAGCCGTCGTAGTCTGACTCGCCGGAGGCGAAGCACCAGGAGCGGAAACCCATGCTCACCGAGATCGACCACGTCGCCATCGCCGTCAACGACCTCGACGCCGCGATCGAGTACTACCGCCGGGCCTACGGCGTGGAGGTCGCCCACCGGGAAGTGGTCGAGCGCGACGGCGTGGAGGAGGCGCTCCTCCGCGTCGCCGATTCCTACGTGCAGCTCCTCACGCCCATCCGCGACGACTCCACCGTGGCGAAGTACCTCGAGCGCAAGGGTGAGGGGCTCCACCACGTCGGGTACCGCGTGGCCTCGTGCGCCGCGGCCCTCGACCGGCTGAAGGCAGAGGGCTTCCAGGTGATCGACGAGGAGCCCCGCCCCGGCAGCCGCGGCACGACCGTCGCCTTCGTGCACCCGAAGGGTGCCTTCGGCACGCTCATCGAGCTCGTCGAAGAACCTGAGTAGAGACCGCTCAACTTTTCTGCCTGCCTGAGGAATAGCTTCTGGCGCAGGGTGCGTTGGACCCGCCAGTAGCCGGTACGCCTACGCCGAGTAGGGATCAGGAAGGACAGGTAGACCATGTTGGTACGGTATGACCCGTTTCGTCAGCTCGACCGCCTGAGCGAGGACTTCTTCGGGAGCCATCCTTCGCGCCCGCGGCAGTGGATGCCGATGGACGTGGTGCAGCACGGCAACGCCGTGGAGCTGCGCTTCGATCTGCCGGGCGTGGCGCCCGAGTCGATCGACGTCACCGTCGAGCGCCAGGTGCTGACGGTCGAGGCCGAGCGCTCCTGGGCCCCGGCAGAGGACGACGTCGTGCTCCGGCGTGAGCGGCCCCAGGGCTCGGTGACCCGCCACGTCACGCTGGCCGAGACGCTCGACACCGACCACCTCGAGGCGCACTTCGACGCCGGTGTGCTCACGGTCACGATCCCCGTCGCCGAGCAGGCCAAGCCCCGCAAGGTCGAGATCCAGACCGGCGCCTCGGCCGCGATCGACGCCTGAGCCGAACACCGCCCAGCGACATCCCAGCCACGGCCCGGCCCCGCTCACCTCCCGGCGGGGCCGGGCCGCGCGCGCGGCGAGGTTGCGAAAGCGCGCGCTGAACACGCAAATTGCCGCGCGCTCGCACGCGACCCACACCGGCCGCGCTCGGTAGCCTCTTCGTCCGGGCGTCGACGTGCCACGGGATGGAGCGACATGGCCGCGGAAGAGGAAGACATCCATGGTGACGAGCCGCCCTCCGAGCTCTCCGCTCCGCACCCGATCGAGGAGCGGTTGGTGGAGCTCGCCGAACTCCGTGAGCAGGCGCTCCACGCAGGGAGCGCGGCGGCCGTCGAGCGCCAGCACCAGCGCGGGAAGCTGACCGCCCGCGAGCGAATCGACCTGCTCCTCGACCCCGGCTCCTTCGTCGAGCTCGACATGCTCGCCCGGCACCGGGCGCACGGCTTCGGTATCGAGAACACCCGCCCGCTCACCGACGGCGTCGTCACCGGGTGGGGTGCCGTCGACGGCCGCAAGGTCTTCGTCTTCAGCCAGGACTTCACGCTCTTCGGGGGATCGCTCGGCGAGGTGTACGCCGAGAAGATCCACAAGGTGATGGACCTTGCCGAGTCGGTGGGCGCGCCGATCGTCGGGCTCAACGACGGTGGTGGCGCACGCATCCAGGAAGGTGTCGTCTCGCTCGACGCGTACGGCGGGATCTTCTCGCGCAACGTCAAGGCGTCGGGAGTGATCCCGCAGATCAGTGTCATCCTGGGGCCGTGTGCCGGTGGCGCGGTCTACTCGCCGGCACTCACCGACTTCGTGGTGATGGTGAAGGGCGTGTCGAACATGTTCATCACCGGTCCCGACGTCGTGAAGACGGTCACCGGCGAGGACGTCACCCACGAGCAACTCGGCGGCGCGATGACGCACGCGTCGAAGTCGGGTGTGGCCTCGTTCATGTACGACGACGAACCCGCCGCGCTGGCTCAGGTGCGGTACCTCCTGTCGTTCCTTCCCGCGAACAACCTCGAGGACCCGCCGGCGTTCGAGCCGGAGGACCCGGCCGACCGCGGCTGCGACGACATCGTGGGCCTCATTCCCGACGCGCCGAACCAGCCATACGACATGAAGAAAGTGATCGCGGAGATCGTCGACGACGGCGACTTCCTCGAAGTGCACGCGCTCTGGGCGATGAACATCGTGTGCGGGTTCGCGCGCGTCGACGGCCATGTCGTCGGTATCGTCGGGAACCAGCCGCAGGTGTTGGCGGGAACACTCGATATCGACGCGTCCGAGAAAGCGGCGCGCTTCGTACGCACCTGTGACGCGTTCAACATCCCGCTCGTCACGTTCGTCGACGTGCCCGGCTTCCTGCCCGGCACCGACCAGGAGTACGGCGGCATCATCCGCCACGGTGCGAAGCTGCTCTATGCGTACTGCGAGGCCACCGTCCCGCGGGTGCAGATCATCACCCGCAAGGCCTATGGCGGCGCCTACGTGGTCATGAACTCGAAGTCGATCGGTTGCGACCTCGCCTTCGCGTGGCCGTCCGCGGAGGTCGCGGTGATGGGGGCGCCGGGCGCCGTGAACCTCATCTTCCGCAAGGAGCTCGACACGGCCGACGACCCCGAGGCCAAGCGCGCCCAGCTCATCGAGGAGTACACCGAACGGTTCGCGAATCCGTACAACGCGGCTGAGCGCGGCTACGTCGACGACGTCATCGATCCCCGCGAGACGCGCCGCGTGCTCGCCCGGTCGCTCGCCATGCTGCGCACGAAGCGCGAACAGCTGCCCTCGCGCAAGCACGGGAACGTGCCACTCTGAGCGTGGCCACGCACCTTCGCTCGATCAACCCCGACGCCACACCCGAAGAGGTCGCGGCGATCGTCGCCGCGCTCGCAGCATCCGTCGCGTCACGAGCGGGTGCCGATGTCACCGTGCCCGACGACGGATTGCACGAGTGGGTACGGGCGGCGCGCGTCCGGTCCCGCCGCGCCGGATTGCAACGCGGGCCGTGGCGGCTCTCCGGACGCGTCGGTCGCCGCGACCGAGCCTGACCGTCGTGGAAGGCGGCGGGCGTCCTGCGAACGCCGAGTTGATGTCCGTCGGTCCGGGCGAGGTCGTCGTCACCTTCACCACCGAGCACACCGCGTCCGTGAGGACGCGCGTCGGCGACCGCGACGTCGTCACGACGGGCACCCTGCACTCGGCGCGCGTCGACGGCCTCGAAGGGGACACCGAGTACCCGCTCCACGTCGACGGCGCCGAACCGGATCAGTGGTTGCCGCCTGCCGTCCGCACGCTCGCGCAGCCGCCCGGCCTGCTCGTGGCGACCCTCGCCACCGCCAACGACGTCCACTTCGGCGAGACGCACGCCGGACTCACCGGCGAACTCGCGACCGACGCCATCGGGCCGATCCTCTCGTCGGCACCGGGCGAGCCGCCGTACCCGGAGGTCATGGGGCAGGCGGTGGTGTCCGAGATCGCACGACTCGACCCCGACGCCGTCGTCGTGAAGGGTGACCTCACCGACACGGGTCGCCCCGAGCAGTACGAGGCGTTCCTCGCGACGTACGGCGTCCTCGGCGGCCGACTCCATCACATTCGCGGGAATCATGACGCGATGCGGAACCCAGAGTTGGCCACCGAGCACGCGCCGTACTCGGTGGAGTTGCCGGGCGCGACGCTCGCGGTGCTCGACACGACCGCACCCGGTCACGTGGGCGGTGCTCTCCCGCAGGGGCAGGTCGACTGGCTCGACGCGCTCGCGGCATCGGCGACCGTGCCGGTGTTCGTGTTCGGCCACCACCCCGTGTGGAACCTCGACACGGGGCATCCCGTCGACCCGCACTACGCGATCGCGCGCGACGGGAGCATCGAGCTGCTCGAGACGATCCGGCGACGCGAGTCCATCGTGGGCTACTTCGCCGGCCACACGCACACGAACCGCGTGCGTCGATACGAACGGGCGCGCCGCGTCCCGTGTGTCGAGGTCGCGTGCGCCAAGGACTACCCCGGCGTGTGGTCGGAGTACCGCGTGTACGAGGGGGGCTACACCCAGGTCATGCGCCGCGTCACCGAGCCCGCCGCGTTCGCCTGGTCGGAGCGGTGCCGGCACATGATCCAGGGCATCTACCGCGACCTCGTCCTCGGCACCATCGACGACCGCTGCTTCACCTACCTCTTCTAGTTCGTTTTCACGATCTCTGAGTTTCGCCCGGATTCACCGATCGAGTGGTCGTGAGTGGCGTTTCGCGGTGCACGGTGTCGTGATCGTTGTTTGTGGTCGTCGGGCCCGCGGTGTAGTCAGTCCCGTTCAGCGGAGTTACGACGGGCTTCCGAGCGCACGAGACCGCGGCCAATCGTCTGTCTGAGCCGTGACAAGGCGACCCGAGCTCGGTGCACCCCCCGCGGACGTGGAGCTTCGCGGAAGTGAGTTATCCAGGCCAGCCGAGGTTGGTCGGTGGTGTTGGGCGACGTGTAGTGCAGGGTCGTGAGCTTATGGACGGTCGCCATCCCGGCGCCGAGCGGACAGGCAACTGCGGTGCTGGAGTCGACACCTTCGGCGACGAGCGCGTGCGCGGAGGCGCTGCGGCGACGATGCGGTAAGAGGCCGAGCCGTTCGTCGTGCGGGATGAAGTGCATGCAGCCATTCGCCTCGGTGACATCTTGGAGCGCGAGCCAGACGTGCACCGCGTTGCACCCCGCGAGGTGAGGAGAGGTCGCCAGGTCCTGGTGCCACTCGATTGCCGTGTCGTTGTGGGGCGGCTTACAGATGGCGTGGTCGAAAGTGCAGTAAGCGCGGTCGCTCAGGAGCTGGCGGGCCAGATCGCGACAGCGAGCGAACGCAGTGGTGGTGGCGAGTCGTGGCTCGAGCTTGCGTGCGTCGTTGATCTCGGGGATCTGCTGGGGTCCGTGATGATGCTGCACGTCGCCCAGGTCGTACGCCAACTCTGTTGGCAACGTGTCGAAACGGTCGAACAGGTCGTCCAAGAGTTGTCGAACCATGACGAGGTCGTCCGGCGAGACGAGCGGTCGCTCGACGACGAGAAATCCCTCGCGATGGAACCGGGCGATCTCCTGCGTGGTCAGCGCGAGCATCAGCTGGGGGCGCTATGAGTGTGCCGTTGCTGCGTCGCGAGCACGTTGGCCAGCGCGAAGTTGCGGACTGGACGTTCGAGCCAGTCGGGCCCGCGACGACCCGCGTGCACACCGAGGAGTCATGGTCCGGGTACTACCACGAATCCCGCCGTCGATCATGCCCCCCGCCGAATTCGAAACCGCGCCCCTTACGCTGTCCCGCCAACACCGGCCAGCAGAACCCCGGGCGGTGCGTTGGTCGTCGCCGCCTGGCACGTGCTCACAAGGGCGAGCCCTGCCACGACTTCAGCAGCGACCACTTCGCCGCCGCGTCGGCGCATTTCGAACCAACAGAAAGGGTCATGGACGGGTCGGCATCGCGGAGAGGGCGCGAATGATCTCGGAGTAGAGGCGGGGGGCGACCCAGGCGGGACCGTCGCCTTCGAAGTGGTTGCCGTCGCGCGGGCGCAGGGTGACGCCGTCGACGGTGTTCGGGCAGGACCGGCCGGGGCCGGGGCACACGATCGAAGCGAGCTCGGCGACGGCGACGTCGGTGGGATGGCGTGCGGCGAAGCGCCGGATCTGCTCGTTGAGGTACGCGCGGCGCGCGCCCTCGTCCGGCCGCAGCGGCTGGACCTCGCTCGTGTCGGCGGGTGCCGGCAACGTGAGCATCACGAGCCGTGCGCCGCCTACTTCGAGGCGGGCGCGCGCGGCTTCGAACTGTGCCTGCAGTGCCGCGTCGCCTGCCCGCGTCTCGAAGTCCGCGGTCACGCCGTTGTCGAGCATGTCGGACGTCTCCCACGTGCTGAGCCACAGGACGACGTTCGGCGCCACCTCGCCGACCGCCTCGGTCTCGTACTGGACCGTCTGGTTCGCGCAGGCCTGACCCCAAGGTATGGGGGTGCCGTCCGGGCGCAGCGGGGTCTCGGTCGTCATGCCGCAGCCCGGGCGCGTCCACACCTGCAACGTGACGCCGTGCGCGGCGGCGGCTTGTTGCAACGCGGGCCCCAGGCTGTCGGCCACCGAGTCACCGAGCAGGAGCATGCTCGACACGCCCAGTTCCGCCTCCGACTTCGGCAACGGCACCGTCGGGATCTGCACCGGCGGCGTCGTGAGCACCGTGTTGGGACTGGCGACGAGGAACTCGGGTGGCCGCGTTCCCCCGGCGGTCGCGGCGACGATCACGACCGCGGTCAGGATCCCGGCCGCCGGTGCCACCACGCGGGCGACGCGTCCCCGCAGCCACTGCCCGTGCCGGATCGGCAGCTCGAGGAGGTAGTAGGAGGCGGCGGCGGCGCCGAACGTGAGGCCGACCCGCACGGCGGCGAGCGTCCACCCCGACCAACCGGTGTGCCCTTCGGTCACGGCGACGCGGATGGGCCAGTGCCACAGGTAGAGGCCGTACGAGATCGCGCCGATCCATCGCACGGGTCGAACCGCGAGGACGCGGTGCAGCGGCGAAGTGCTGGGTTGCACGACAGCCGTGATCACCACCGCGGTCGCCGCCGCGAACAGGAGGAACCCGCCGTGGTACAGCCACGACTCGCGATCGGTGGTGTCGGCGAACATCCAGACGCAGAATGCGGCCGCCACCACGCCGGCCACCTGCACGCCGCGGCGTGCGATCGCGCGTGCCGGCGTCCACCGCAGCAGGACGATCGCGAGCAACGCGCCCAGCAGGAGTTGTCCGGCGCGTGTGTCGGTGCCGTAGTACGAACGTGACGGATCGCCACTCTCGTACCAGCGCGCCATCAGCAGGGTCGAGGCGGTGATGCCCGCGACGCATGCCGTCGCGAGCAGCCAGCGACGCCCGCGCGCGAACCAGAGGCATGCGAACGTCACCAGCGGCCAGACGAGGTAGAACTGCTCCTCGATCGCGAGCGACCACGTGTGGCGGAGTGGGGAGGGGTCGCGGAAGAGGTCGAAGTACGACTGGCCCGACGAGATGAACCGCCAGTTGGCGCCGTAGAGGAGCGTCCAGATCGAGTCCCACCGGATCGAGTCGAGCTGGTCCCGGCTCGCGGCCAGCCCCGCCCAGATAGCGACGGCGAGCAACACGAGGAACAGCGCCGGCAGCAAGCGGCGTGCTCGGCGCGCCCAGAAGGCCGCGAACTGCACCGTGGACGTGCGGTCCCACTCCACGACGAGCAGCGACGTGATGAGGTACCCCGACAGCACGAAGAACATGTCGACGCCGAGGAAGCCCCCGGGCGCCCACGTCGCGCCGAAGTGGTACGCCATCACCGAGAGCACTGCGACCGCGCGAAGCCCGTCGAGCGCGGGCTTGTAGTCGAAGCGGCCGCGCGCCGCGTCCGTGTCGGCCGTGGCGGGCACGCCCTTTCTTCCCCCGGTTGTGAGCAAGCTCACCGGGCATCATTTAGCACGCGTCGCGGAGCGCGAGGAGAGGCGAAGGTCCCGGGCGGCCGAGCCGGACCGATGGACGAGCGTCCGGATGGCGGCAGGAGATGACGGACGCGGGATCGGCGAGCGTTCGCGAGGCGGGTGTCGCGCCGAGCAGGGGGTGGGCGAGTGTGAGGGTTGCTGTGTGCCGCGGGCGGCGACGAGCCGCGGAGCGGCGCGTGAGCGAACGGCCGCGTGGCCGGGTAACCCGGCCATGCAGGGAGCGAACGATGGAGGAGGAGCTCGCGGGGAGCGGCGAGCGTTCGCGAGGCGGGTGTCGCGCCGAGCAGGGGGTGGGTGAGTGTGAGGGTTGCTGTGTGCGGCGAGCGGTGACGAGCCGCGGAGCGGCGCGTGAGCGAGCGGCCGCGTGGCCGGGTAACCCGGCCATGCAGGGAGCGAACGATGGAGGAGGAGCTCGCGGGGAGCGGCGAGCGTTCGCGAGGCGGGTATCCCGCCGAGCAGCGA
>Ga0187777_10002019_pt1 | contig 13077 bp, 15 predicted proteins | sample 1015_Q2_SP5_10_M_FD_132416 | JGI IMG/M metagenome (GOLD analysis project Ga0187777, IMG submission 132416) | Tropical peat soil microbial communities from peatlands in Department of Meta, Colombia - 1015_Q2_SP5_10_MG | ecosystem: Environmental > Terrestrial > Soil > Wetlands > Peat | place...
ACGGCGCGCTCACCGATTTGAGCGATCCGATCGAGCGTGACGCCAAGATCGAGTTCCTCATCCGCGAAGACCCGCGCGCCTTGGAACTGATCCGCCACGATGCCGCGCATGTGTTGGCCGAAGCCGTACAGACCTTATGGCCCGGTACCCAGGTCACCATCGGCCCCGTGATTGAGAACGGCTTCTATTACGACTTCGCACGCAACCAGCCGTTCACGCCCGAGGATTTTCCGGCCATCGAGAAAAAGATGCGCGAGATCATCGCGCGCGACAAACCATTCACCAAAGAAATCTGGAGCCGCGGTCAGACCAAGAAGGTTTTTCGCGACAAGGGCGAACTGTTCAAGGTCGAACTCATCGATGCGATTCCTGCGGACCAGCCGATCAATATCTATAGACAGGGCGAATGGTTCGACCTTTGCCGCGGCCCGCATATGACGTCGACCGGCAAGGTCGGCAATGCGTTCAAGCTGATGAAAGTCGCCGGCGCCTATTGGCGCGGCGATTCAAACCGCGAGATGCTTTCCCGCATCTACGGCACCGCCTTCGCCAAGCAGGAACAGCTCGACGAATATCTTAAGCAGGTCGAGGAAGCCGAGAAGCGCGATCACCGCAAGCTGGGCCGCGAAATGGACTTGTTTCATTTCCAGGAAGAGGCGCCCGGCTCGGTATTCTGGCACCCTAAGGGCTGGACTCTGTTCCAGACGCTGGAGAATTACATCCGCCGCCGCCAGGAGGATGCCGGCTATGCCGAGGTCAACGCGCCGCAACTCATCGACTCGTCGCTGTGGGTCGCATCGGGTCACATGGCGACATTCCGCGATTCGATGTTCCTCGTGCAGCCGCGCGAGGAGGACGAGCGCACCTTCGTGGTCAAGCCGATGAACTGCCCCGGCCACATTCAGATATTCAAGAACGGCCTGAAATCCTATCGCGATCTGCCGTTCAAGATCTGCGAGTTCGGCAAGGTTCACCGCTTCGAGCCGTCCGGCGCGCTGCACGGACTGATGCGCGTGCGCGCTTTCACGCAAGACGACGCGCATATTTTCATCACCGAGGAGCAGATCGCGGAAGAGGTCATCAAGGTCAACGACTTGATTCTGACGATCTACCGCGATTTCGGCTTCGACGATGTGCACATCAAGTTCTCGGACCGGCCGGAGAAGCGTATCGGCGAGGATGCCGTGTGGGACAAGGCCGAAGCGGCGCTGATGAAGGCGCTCGAAGCCTCGGGCCGGCCGTGGACGCTCAACAAGGGCGAAGGCGCGTTCTATGGGCCGAAACTCGAATATGTACTGCGCGACGCGATCGGCCGGGACTGGCAATGCGGCACCGTTCAAGTCGATCTCAACATGCCCGGCCGGTTGGGGGCGTTCTATATCGATGAGCACTCCAACAAGATCACTCCGGTGATGCTTCACCGCGCGATGTTCGGCTCGCTGGAGCGCTTCACTGGAATTATGATCGAGCATTTCGCCGGGCATCTGCCGCTTTGGCTGTCGCCGGTGCAGGCCGTCGTCGCAACGATCACGTCGGATGCCGACGGCTATGCGCGCGAGGCGATCGAGAAGGCGCGCCGAGCGGGGCTACGTGTCGAGGGCGACCTGCGTAACGAGAAGATCAATTACAAGGTGCGCGAACACTCGCTGGCGAAAGTGCCGGTGCTTCTTGTCGTCGGCAGGAAAGAAGCCGCCGACCGCACCGTTTCGATCCGCCGGCTCGGCAGCGAAGCTCAGCAAACGATGGCGCTCGACGCCGCGCTCGCGGCCTTGGCGCAAGAAGCCGTGCCGCCGGACATCGCGCGGATGAGAAAGGCCGCTTAGACTCCTCGTCTCGCGCGGTCAACGTGCCAGCACCTCGATTTCGCCGTCGACCCCGGTGATAACCTTGAAGTCGCGCTGGTAGGTCTTTCCTTCGTTGCGCGCGATGACGTGATAATCGCCTTCCCCCAGAACGAGACGCGGAAAAGCGCCGATGGACTCTTTGATCACGTCGCCGCCCGGGGTAAGCACCGTCCATTGCGTATTCGCCAGCGCCTCGCCGCCGGGATTGTTCACGAGCTTGAGCGTGATCACCGCCGCGCGATGCGTGACGACGATGTCGGCCAGCTTGCCGGCCTCGACGCGAACGTCGGAGCGGACCACCGAATTTCCATCGCCGTAGTTGGAAACGATGTAATAAGTGCCTTCCGGAAGCAGCACGACGTCGCCCGTCAACACGTTCTGCGCGATCGGCCGGCGATCGCTGGTGTCGAATTGGCTGCCGGTATAGATCTCGAACGAAATCTGTCCGACCGGGATGCGCACGTCGCCGACCTTGCCTTCGAGCCTGATCCCGCCGGCCGGAATGTCGAGGGTTTCGTGGACCGCTTCCGATCGTAGCTGCACTGCCTTGGCGGCGCTTGCGAGTCCGAGGCTCGCATGCACGACATAGTTTCCTGGCGGCAGCAAGAACGTCGGTGCCGCCCCGCGATCTTCCTTGATCAGACGGAACACCCCGGACTCGTCTGGCTTTGCCGCATAGACGCGCCAGATGAGTCCTGCGTTGATGGACGGCGCGTTTTGGCCGTAGCGGGCGGCGACCGCGAGCGCGACATGACCTGCCGGAACGGCAGGCACCGGGACAGCTTGCGCGACCGGCGGCACTACGGACGACCCACCCGGCACCGGCATGACAATGGTTGAGCCGGGATATCCGGTACCTGGGGCGAGCGGAGCGGCGGACAGCGATTGGGGCGCGACGAGGCTTTGCACCTGGGTGGCTGTCTGGGCGGCTGTCTGGGCTGATGTTTGTGCCGGCATCTGCGCCGAGGCTCGCACCGGCGGAAAGACGAGCGCTACCGCGATCAAGACTGCCGCGATAGTGCATCGCCAAAACGTGCTCAGATGCCGCCCAGCCATCGCGCTTTTTTTCGATCTCAATCGCGGCAATTTCAAGCCACAGCCGCTGCGTTAAGGAATGCGCAAGGCGATTGGAGCAGCCTATAGCCGAATTAGGGCATCTTCCCCATATGTTCAGTCGATGGATCATTCCAAACCGCGCAGCAAGCGGCGATGGCCGGAGTGCGAGGATTCAGTTGAGTACCATCGACATTCCGAACCAAACGCTTGATCGCGGTCATCTCCCGGTCAAAAGCGGCAGACCGACGATCGGTCTTGTGCTCGGCAGCGGAGCGGCGCGCGGTTTCGCACATATCGGCGTCATGCGCGCCCTTCAAGCGCATGGGATCAGGCCGGATATCATTGTCGGAACGTCGATGGGCGCGCTGGTCGGCGGCTGCTATGCGACCGATCAACTTGACACGCTAGAGGACTGGGCGCGCTCGCTGACCATGCGGCGCATCATTGGCTATCTCGACGTCAGGATCGGCGGTTCCGGTCTCATCGGCGGAGGCCGACTTGCCAACCGGCTGCAGGAATCGATCGGCGAAACCGCGATCGAAGATCTTGCGGTCCGCTTCGCCGCGATCGCGACCGAAATCGGCACCGGCCACGAAGTGTGGCTGACACGTGGATCGTTGTCTCTTGCCGTGCGCGCGTCTTATGCGCTGCCCGGAATTTTTCCGCCCGTGCATCTCGGCGGCCGTTGGCTGGTCGACGGCGCGCTCGTCAATCCGGTCCCGGTCTCGGCGGCGCGCGCGCTCGGCGCGCGTGTCGTGATCGCAGTCAATATGGACGCCGACCGCTTCGGCCGCGGCACGACCATAGCCAGCCACGGATCGGCCCCGGGCGATGGCCCGCCGGTTCCGTCGAACGGGCATTCGCGTAACGGCTTGGCGCGTTTGCGTGGCATGTTCAGCGCCGAGCGCGCACTCAAGCGCCAAATCATCTCCAGCGAAAGCCGGCCGAGTTTCTCGACGATCATGGTCGAATCCTTCAACATCATGCAGGATCGTCTCACCCGCATGCGGCTCGCTGGCGACCCGCCGGACGTCCATATCACTCCGCGCATCGACCATATCGGCTGGCTCGATTTCCATCGCGCCGCCGAATCCATCGCCGTTGGCAAGGTTGCCACCGAAAGAGCGATAGATTCGATTGCTGAAGCCGTTGCCGTTCTCGGCTGATCGGAGTTACTGCGAAGGCGACGTTGCCGCGCAGGTCGTCTGACAATTGATCTGCTGCGTCGAGCAGTTGACCTGGCACACTGTATTTTGATTGGCGTTGCCGGTTGTGGTTGCGGCGTTGGTCGGCGCGGTTCCCGGGACCAGGCAAGTCGTCCGGCACGTTGCCGCCTGCGAATTGCACGCCATCATGCAATTCGTGACGGCCGAAGTTTGCGCGATACGAATTTTTCCGGAACTCGCTACGGCGGAATTGCAATTGCCGATCGCAAATCCGCCAAGCACGATGACAGGCAGAATAGGCACCCGCCGCATAACCGTCTCCCGTATCGCGTCGACCATCATAGCAGCAAACGACAACCCGAGGGAATGCGACGCAATTCCCAAGCGATTGCGGCCGTTGCGCGCTAGGGCACGATCCGCAAAAAGCCTGCCCCGGACACCGATCCGGGGTGGAAACCGGTTTTCCGAAAAGATCATGCCCCATCAAACATCTAGAGCAGCAATCGATTCAGTTTGAAACGATTGTGTTCTAGGCGGTGAGAATGTAGTCGCGCATCGCCGCGGAATCCCGCTCCATCTCCTGCAGGCGATGCTTGACCACATCGCCGATCGACACGATACCGCTAAGACGCCCCTGATCGACGACAGGAACATGACGGAATTTACCTTCAGTCATCTGTTCCATGATGCTGACGAGCGTTTCACTCTCGGTGCAGGTCGACACTTTGCGGGTCATAGTCTGGCTGACCGGCTCCTCGAGCGCGGAAGCGCCGCGTTCGCCGATGGCGCGCACGATGTCCCGCTCCGAAAGTATGCCGGCAATGCGACGGTCGGCACCCAGGATAACGACAGCACCGATGCGTTTTCCCGCAAGCAGCGTCGCGGCTGACTGTAGCGTCGCAGCGGGCTCAATGCTGACGACCTCGCGGCCTTTGTCCGCGAGAATCTTGCTGATGGTCATCGCAGCCTCCCTAGACTCCACCCTACCCGCCGTTCGTTCGAGGCGGTCGGCGACGGGCGAGGTAATGACCCTAATGTTTCTGAGCGCGGCATTGTTCCACAAATCGTCGCGGCATGCACGCTGCGCTGCACCACGTCAGGCAAAATAGCGCTCCGGCGTTGCGCTAGGCGCTTAACTCGCTGTTGAACTCCGCGGGCGTCGGAGCCGGATCGAAGGCGTTGAACAGGAAAAGCCCGGCAAAAAATCCTCCGACATGCGCCTGCCAGGCGATTTCCTGCCCCGCCGTCGCGCCAAATGAAATCGTCCCAAAACCGAACAGCGCGTTCAGTCCGAGCCACACTGCAAGAAACAGCAGAAACCGAGGATCGCGAAGGGTGGAACGAAGCGGCCTCGCCGGGACGCGATAGCCGGTTCCGTCATCGCGAAACATCCCCAGCGGCCCTCCCCGCTGAAAAACAAAGCGCAGGGACGCAGCCATCGCGCCGGAGATGGCCGCCGAAGCGCCAATCATCGGTTCCAGCGCGCCGATATGCGTGACCAGATGCGTCAATGCGCCGATCGCCGCCACCGTCAGCATAAACGCCACATAGCGCCAGGCCCCGAAGCGGCGCGCAATGGCGCTGCCGAACGGCACCAGCCAGGCTAAGTTGAAGCCTAGATGCATCGCGTCGGCATGAATGAAGGCGTAAGTGAAAAACGTCCACAGGTCGCCGGCAAAGCCGCCGGGGAAGGCATTCACAGTGACGTCGCTGCCGCCAAAACGCGCGGGAATGAATGCGAAACTGAGGATGAACGCGAGGTCTTGTTCGTCGGTCAGCAAGTAGACGCGCACCAGATGGACGAGCACAAGGATAGCGACAGTCACCACCACGACCGCCGGAATGTTGAAAATGGGCTCGGAGAAATTGGGCCGGGACTGCTCGGTCAAGTCGCACCTGATTGCCGTCAGATAGGCGAGTGTTGCGGTCAGAACAAGCGAGGCGCGAGCTTAAAGCCTGAGTTTATGGCGACGAAAACAAAAGGGAGGATGAAAATCCTCCCTTTTGCCAGCGCTCTCGCCGAAGCTCGCGCGGCCAATCTCTGGTGCCTAACCGCACGGCGCGACGCCGGTCACATCCCGTCGCCTCCCGTATCCGGCAAGTTCATCCACCCTATGCGGTCAGGCGCATCTCAGCCAACGTCAAGGTTTCATTAAGTTTAATTTGGCGGGGGCGGGGCTCGTAAAGCGCCAATCAGAAGTTCGGCACGCGCCATGCTCCGGCTCAGCCCGAATGGACCTGCGCGGCCATGCCTGTCCCATTCGGGGACAGGCGATCGCATTGACCGCTTTGAAGCGTGCAGGCGCGTCGTGAGCGAGCGTCCATGAAGCACGCTGCCAGCCAGGAACTTTACGCTTATTGGCAACAGCGGCGCGGCGAGCGTCCGGCTCCGGAACGCGCGGAGATCGAGCCCGGGCCCATTCGCCAAGTGCTCGGCGATGTATTCATTCTCGCACTCGACCGCAGGGCGGGACACCCGTTCCGCCTTGCCGGCACGCGCGTGTGTGCCCTGTTCGGCCGCGAGCTTAAAGGCGAACGCTTTGTTGAATTGTGGACGAGCGCAAGTCAGCCCGTCGTGTCGGATCTTCTGACCGCGCTTGAAGACGAACAGGTTGGCACCGTCGCCGGCGTGACGGGTCAAACGGCAAATGGAGGCTGCATCGAACTCGAACTTCTCCTTTTGCCGCTCGCCGCCGCCCGGTCGAACCTGGCGCGAACCATCGGAATTCTGGCCCCGTTCGCGACACCCCCGTGGCTTGCCGCGAACTCCATCGGTTCGCTGACAATGGGTCCGCGCCGTCACATCGGCGCCTCGATCGAGAGGCGCCGGCTGCCGCGGTTTCTGGCCCCGCGACAACGGCGCCTGATCGTCGTTGAGGGCGACCGTGCCTAGCGCGCCGCTCGAATGCCAGACCGCACGATGAGGCGACTAACGCGGCGTTAACACCGCCCGCCTATGTTTATGGACATACCCGCACCCAATTAAAGCTCTGGCATTCAATGGGATTAGCCGAACGAAGACAAACGCTGCGTACATTGAACCAGAACCGCCGCCGCCATCAGCGGGTCAAGGTGAGTCTGCTCGGGCGGTACATGCTGGTCGATCGCCGCGAATTTCCTTGCCAGGTCGTGGACATGTCGCCGGGTGGCATGGCCGTGATCGCTCCGGTCGCTGGCAATATGGGCGACCGCGTGATTGCCTATGTCGATCACCTCGGCCGGCTTGAAGGCACCATCGCGCGCCTGTTTGAGAACGGCTTTGCGATGACCATTGCCGCCACGGTCCGCAAGCGCGACAAGCTCGCCGCACAACTGACCTGGCTTGCTAATCGCCACATTCTCGGCTTGCCCGAAGACCGCCGCCATGGCCGCATCGTGCCACGCAATCCGGTCGGCCGCCTGATCATGCCGAACGGAATCAGTGTCACCTGCCGCGTCATCGACGTGTCGCAATCCGGAGCCGGCATCGCGACGCGCGAACGCCCGGCGATCGGCACGCTCGTCGCGCTAGGCAAGGTGCAGGGGCGCGTCGTGCGCCATCTCGAGGACGGATTTGCCATCGAATTTACCCGCCTCTTGCATCCGGATTTCCTCGAAGACAGCGTTACCGGCGAATAAATCCGCAAACGGCGATTGGCATTGGCGACGCGCCGCTGGCGCGGCGAATGACGCCGCCGCGCCCGTAAAATTTGTGATAGAGCGCAATCGTTTCAAACTGAATCGATTGCGATTCTAGAGGTTTCCACGACGGATCGGGTCCGGGGCAGGCTTTTTCCGGATCATGCCCCAAACGACAAATCGTTCGAATTTTATCTAATCGCTTTTCTAAGTTCTAACCGATGCTCGAAGCGCTTTTACTTCAAATTGCATCGATCAACTTAGCGGCCCTGCAAAAGCTTTGTGGGAAAGGTGACCCCAACAAAAACCGGGAAGGGGTCACCATGAATTCGGTTGCAGGAGCCACAATCGGACAGCGCGCCGCGGCAGCGGCGACCGTCCTCGTGGCATCCATCGCGGCGCTGCTTGCCTCACCGACCGTGAGCGCGGCGCAGGAGCGCTCCTCGTTCATCACCGTCGGAGGCGTCACCCGCCCGCCCGTCGGCTGGGCCGAGTTCTGCGTCGAATACCATCCGGAATGCAAGACCACGCCATTGACGCCGCGCGACATCGTGTTGTCGCCGCGGGCGTGGAAGGACCTCGAGCGCGTCAATCGTTTCGTCAACACGCACGTCAAGCCGATGACCGACATGGATCATTGGGGCGTCGTGGAACGCTGGAACTATCCGGACGACGGTTACGGCGATTGCGAGGACTACGCTCTGCAGAAGCGCAAGATGCTGATGCAGGCGGGCTGGCCGCGCCAAGCGCTTTTAATGACCGTGGTGCGCGACCGAAACGGCGACGGCCATGCCGTTCTCACCGTCAAAACCGACGAGGGCGAATACATCCTCGACAACGAGAGCGAAGAAATCTTGCCGTGGACGGACACCGGCTACCGCTTCGTAAAGCGCCAGTCGCAATCCGATCCGAACCTTTGGGTTTCGCTCGGCGAGCCACGAGGAACGCCTGCGACTGCAACATCGCGATAGGGCAACGAAAACAAGAGACACGCGTTCCCGGTCACTGTCCCCACCCCTCCCCGTCCCCAGACCGGGTTCGCGGCGGCCGGCTCTCCCCCAGGAGCCGGCCGCAAGCCTTTTTTCGCGAATGTCAGAGTAACAATGCGCGAATCGCCGGCCGCGATCGAGCGGCGAGAACCCCGAAATTTCATTCCGGCATCTAGCCAAAACGCGCCATCTGCTCGCCATGGGCGTCGACGATACGTTTGACCTGCTTGGGCGTGAGAACCTCTTTCCACTGCCCGGCGCGGCCCTCGCGGAAAAACCTTTCGGCATTTTCCGGACGCTCGCGAAAGCCGTCTTTTTCTTCTTGCTCTCTCAGTTGCTCGAATGACGAGCGCTTGATCGCATTGGCGAGCTCGCCTTCAGTCGGCCTGAACAACAGATGCCGAGCTAATGCGCCGAAAGTCTTTTCCGGCTCGCCGAGCATATCCTCGTAGCGCATGACATAGATCGCCGGATGCGGCTTTCGCGTCCAGCTCACGACGTGCTGGCTCCACGATCCGTAGAGCTCGTAAACTTGTTTTCCCGTGCTCGACGTCTCGGCGTTCTTCAGGTTCATAAAATCAATTGTCGATTCGATCGATTGCGAAAGATGGTGCGCGTAGGAAATCGCGACATCGAGCGGATTGCGGACGATATAAATCGCACCCGACGTAACGGAAAAATTGATCGTCGGATGGCCGCGGTCGATGACGATCGCCTGGTGGGTTTTGATGAAGGTAAGTCCCTCGACTGAATCGGCAATATACTGGTGCACGCGCGCACGCGCCGCCGCGATCTTGTCTCGATCTTTGTCGGTCGGAACAAAGCCGAGAATCTCTTCGAACAATGATCTTCTTGCCGGCGTTTCAATTGTAGCACTTGCCACTGTGTCTCAAAATGTGAGCGCTGCCGATCTTTCTGCTCCTCCTGCCGTGGTCAGGAAGGCGCCGCCCGCAATTGCGAAAGACACCTGGAGCTGGTGGATCGAGGGCGGCGCGGCGCTCCTTTTGGCGTACAGGGGCTTGGCATAAAGCCAAACTGGGGCGGTGAAGGCGCCATAGGTTTCGATTGGCAAGGCACTGCCTTTGCACCTTGGCACCTGAGCGCGCAGTTCCGATACGGCACGGCCCAAAGTGGTATCGGTTTCACTGGCACCGCGACGGCTAACGAGACTCTCCGCGAAGATCATTGGTTGGTTGACTTTAATGTCGGCCGCGACTTTGGGCTTGGCAACGGCAGCAATGCTCAATGGACACTCGGCGTGCGCGTGGCCGACCTTCGTTCAGAATTGAACATCAACGGAAATTTCGCGCTGCACGCCACGGCGCGCGGCGGCACCACCACTGCGGGTGCGGCTAATGCCCAGCAAAAGAGCACATTTTGGGTGCCGGTCCGCGATTAGGTGTTGTCGGCGAAACCCCACTCGGCGGCAACTGGAGCTTCGACTGGCTGGCGGGAGCCGCTGCGCTATTTGGTCAACGTACGATCAATCTATCGGCGACGATCAGCGAGAACCCGTCGGCGATCACAATCAGCCAAAGCAATTCGGACAACGCCACCGTCTTCAATGTGGACGCCCAGGTTGGTCTCTCCTATTGGTTTAACCCAAACTTGAAAATGACGGCGAGCTACCGCTTCGACGGCTATTTCAATGCGATTAGAACAGTGAACGCGAGCGGCAATCTCGCCGACGTCAATCGGTACTACCAAGGCCCGATGTTACGCTTGACATCGAAGTTCTAGTTTCGCCCGATCGCAGCGTCTGAAAAATCCGTTCGCCGACGGGAGGCCATCCTTCCGTCGGCGAATCGCTTTTGATGCATCAGATCGTGAGCGGGAGACTCCGGCTTAGCGAAGAGGTTTGAGTCCCCTCGCATATTGCTTGAGGCGACGGACATAAATATCCGCTCCCGCGGCAATTCCTTCGATGGCCGCCTCGTCGAGCGTGCGGACGGCGCGCGCCGGCGCGCCGACGATGAGCGACTTTTCCGCAAACGTCTTGCCTTCGGTGATCAGCGCGCCGGCGCCGACGAGGCAATTTTCGCCGATACGCGCCCCGTTAAGCACGATCGCGCCCATCCCGATCAGGCTGTTGGCGCCGATCGTGCAACCGTGCAGGACGACGTTATGGCCGATGACGCAATCCGGTCCTATGGTCAGGGGAAAACCGGGATCGGTGTGCAGCGTCGCGTTATCCTGAATTTGCGAGCGCTCGCCGAGCTCGATCCACTCATTATCGCCGCGCAGAACCGCGCCGAACCAAACGCTCGTATCTGTCTTGAGCCGTACCTTCCCAATGAGCGTCGCGGTCGGCGCAATCCAATAGCGGCCCTCCTCCGGAAATTCCGGACGCATTCCGTCCAGTTCGTAAATCATGCCTGTCTCTCTGCCACATGCAGGGCGAGCTTCTGGGTTCGAATTTTCGCGGCCTCGACCCGCTCATCCACACGCACAGGATCGGAAATCGGCGGCGCGCCCGCAAGCCGCCGTCACCCGGATCATGCCTTAGAGAAGCGCCTGGAGGGCGAGCACGACCACCGTTCCCGACATCAGGCTCCAGAATCCCGCGATCAGCGTCGCCAGCATGACGATCTCGGCGCGCCGGCCATCAACGCGCCGGCCGCGCACGGTATTGCGCATGATGATGAACGGCGCGGAAAACATCAAAAGCGGGATCGCGGCGAACCGCGCCGGCACGGGACCCACTTCAAGGAGGCGAAAGGTCGGGAAATGCCGGCTGAACAGCCGGTATCCGCTCGCGCAAAGGCCCGCGACCGCAAAACCGAAGGCAAGCGAAAACAGCGACTCGATCGTTTCTGGCGACAGCGCCAGGAGAGCTGCGAGCATAGGCGACCTCCGCAAGGGCAAGCCATTGCAGAGGACCTCGGCCGCCGCTACGACATGATTAAAGAAACGTTAATGCGGTAAATTCCCTCGCCTCGCCGGAGATCGATCGATGGCATTCCGCGTCAAAGGCTTCACCGTCAAGAGCTTGGCGCTCAAGGGCCTGGTGATTGCGACTGTTCTGACCCTTGCTTTGCCCGTCAAGGCGAAAGCGCTGAACATCGTTGCGATCGGAGCGAGCAATACGTCCGGCTTGGGCGTTGGCGAACAGAATGCCTATCCCGCGCTCCTCCAGGCCCTCCTGCGCAAAAAGGGGATCGACGCCCACGTCACCAATGCCGGGCGTCTTGGCGATGTTACTGCCGGCATGCGCAGCCGGCTCGACGCCGCCGTTCCCAAAGGCACCGACATCGTGATTTTGCAGCCCGGCGCCAACGATCTTCGCTTCTTCGGCACCAAGCAGGCGCGCACGGCCAATATCGCGGCGATGGTGCAGCATCTGCGCGCGCGCGGGATCCGCGTTATCGTCTACGATCCTGACCCGGTCCCGCGCGATTTTTATCAATGGGACGGCATTCACTTTAACGCGATGGCGCACGCCAAAATCGCGGCGATCCTCGCGGCGCAAATCGCAGCGCCGGCACAACCCAGCGCCGCGCCGGAATCGACCGCGCCGACGCCCGCCAAGCCACAGTGAGCCTTAGCAACGCCGCCGCGCATGTCATACTGGCGCCGTGATTCGCGCCAAGACCCACCGCGGAGTGCGCCGGAAAAGCGCTATTTTCACTTGGCCTTTCTCTTTTGCCGTGCTGCTCGTCGCGGCTGCCACGACGTTCGTCTCCTATGCATTGTGGCCGACCTGGCCGGATGATCCGATTGCGCTCGACGCGCCGGCACTTCCGATCACCGTCGCCGGGATGCTCTTCCAAATTCCTCCTGCGGCGATCCGAGAGACGGTACAGCGGCATCCCGGACAGCACGAACGCGTCGATCTCGTGTTCGCTTGGCCGTCGCTGACACCGCCAGTCGAAAACAAGTCCGAAAAGAAACCGCCCCTGAGCGCCGATACCGCGATCGCCGCCGCTGCCGAACCCGAAAACGAGCGTCTATTCGTGACGATCGAGGGACTCAATGGCGCACTGCCTCCGCTTGAGCGGCTGCGAACGATCTATCCCCGCTACGTCGAGGCGCAAGCAGCCGCCGGTCCCGACAGACTGGTCATTGTGCCGTTTCGCAGCGGCACGCCCTACGAGGGCGAAGACCTGATCTATGGGGGAACCGATCCCGAGCGGTTTTTCGCGCGCTGCACGCGCCAAGACCGCGCCGTGCCCGGAACATGCATCAACGAGCGCGCGCTCGACGCGGCCGAAATCACGATGCGCTTTCCGCGGGACCGGTTGGTCGACTGGCGCAACGTCGCCGCAAGCTTCGATCGCTTAACGGAACAGTTACATCCCGACCAAAAGCGATAGCGGCGCTACTCTAGATCCGCGCCGAGGATGGCCATCTGGAAATTGTAGGAACGCTCGTCGTCCTCATCGTCGACGAACAAAACGCCGATGA
>Ga0187777_10002021_pt1 | contig 13069 bp, 9 predicted proteins | sample 1015_Q2_SP5_10_M_FD_132416 | JGI IMG/M metagenome (GOLD analysis project Ga0187777, IMG submission 132416) | Tropical peat soil microbial communities from peatlands in Department of Meta, Colombia - 1015_Q2_SP5_10_MG | ecosystem: Environmental > Terrestrial > Soil > Wetlands > Peat | place...
CTGTTCGAAGGCGAGACCGTCTCGCACGTGCTGGCGTCGGTATTGAAAGACGATCCGGACTGGACGGCGCTTCCGCCGCGCACGCCGGCGCCGCTCGAACGGCTGCTGCGACGATGCCTCGCCAAGGATCCCAGGAAGCGTCTGGACTCAGCCGTGGCCGCGCGCCTCGAGATCGACGAGGCGAGTGCCTCCCCGAAAGCTGCCGCCACTCTATCGTCGCCGCGCCGAGGACAGACGATCGCCTGGGCGATCGCGGCCGTCTCTGCGTTGGTTGCCGTGCTTCTCGGCGTCCGCGCGGCTCGCCGCCCGACACCGATCGAGGCGCCCGCGCAGAAGCTGACGTTGACGCCGCCTGCCGACGTCACGGTCAATCACGACTACCTCGCGCTGTCGCCGGATGGACGCCACGTCGCGTTCGTCGCGACGTCGTCGGACGGGCGCAGTCGCCTGTGGATTCGCCCGTTCGACGGGCTGGCCGCGACGCCTCTCGCCGGCACCGAGGAAGCCCGCTTCCCCTTCTGGTCGCCGGACAGCCGCTTCATCGGGTTCTTTGCCGAGCGAAAACTCAAGAAGGTGCAGGTCACCGGCGGTCCGGTGTTGGCGATTTGCGATGCGCGATATGGATTCGGCGGCGCGTGGAGCCGCGACGGGGTCATCGTCTTTTCGCCGGACGTCAACACGCCCCTGAGCCGCGTGTCGGCGAACGGCGGCACGCCGGTTCCAGCGACAGCACTCGACGCCGGGCGCAAGGAAACGACGCACTCGGTGCCCGTGTTCCTGCCGGACGGACAGCATTTCCTGTACGCGTCAGGCGGTCCCAAGCGGATGGTCAACGTGGCGTCGCTCGCTTCGCTCGAGGGCACTCCGCTCCTAGAGGCTCAATCGGGCGCGGTTTTCGCCTCTGGAGGCGAGCCCGGCGCGCAGGGCTACCTGATCTACGTTCGCGACAGCGTGCTGCTCGCGCAGCCGTTCGACGCCACGCGGCGGCGGCTCGCCGGCGATCCTGTTCCCGTGGGCGACGGCGAAGTTCAGGTGGCCGCGATCGGCAGCGTCGCTCCGTTCTCGGTGACTGATACGGGAATGCTGGCGTACGGGGCGTTCGGACCGAACACAGACCTCGTCTGGTTTGATCGGACCGGACGTCGCGTCGGGACGGTCGGCCCACCCGGGCGCTACAACTCCATCGAGCCGTCGCCGGACGGGAACCTGTTCGCGGTCGACCGCATCGATCCGCGCACTCGCACTACTGATCTCTGGCTCATCCCCGGGGACGGCAGGTCGGCGACGCAGCTCACCTTTACCGGCGGCCGGCAGGCTCGTTGGTCGGCCGATGGCAGGAGCCTCACCTTCCAGCGCGGCAGCGCCGTCGTCCAGAAGGCGGTCGACGGAAGCGGAACGGAGCGGACGATCTACGAGGCGCCCTCAACACCCGCGTCGACCGAGCCACGCCTGGCGACGGTTGACGACTGGTCGCGGGACGGCCGGATGTATTCCCTTAGACAGCTTCCGGCCGCCGGCGGCAGCGGTTTCGGGACCGTATGGCTGCTGGCGGCAATGCCGGGTTCGCGGCCGATGCCGTTGTCGACCCCCGAGACGAGGGGCTTCAACGCGCGGTTTTCCCCCGACGGGAAATGGATCGCGTACAACGCAGACGACAGCGGCATTACCGAGGTATACGTGCAGCGGCTGCCGAGCGACGGCGCAAAGTGGAAGATCTCGCAGAACGGCGGCGCCCGTCCACGTTGGAGACGCGACGGCAAGGAGATCTTCTTCGTCGAGACCGGCAACGTGAACGGCGCCGGACGGTTGATGGCTGCGCCGATCGAATCCGGAACGGCCTTGCGTGTCGGCGCTCCGCAGGCGATCGTCGACGTGCCGTTCGTGCCGGCGACCGCGAACAACTATCCCTACGCGGTCAGCCCCGACGGACAGCGAATCCTGCAGATCGAACCCTCCGAAGATCCGAACCGCTCGGCCTTCACCGTCGTGCTGAACTGGACGGCGCAGCTACGAAAGAATTGAGCGAGGCGTCAGCGGCTTCACGAGGACCACGAACTCGAGATCGTCCCGCTTCGGAAGGCCGAACCGCTCGTCGCCGTACGGAAACGGCTCGCGTTCGCCCGTCAGCCGATACCCGCGCCGCTCGTACCACGCGAGCAGCTCGTCGCGGCTGCTGATGACGCGCATCCGCATCGACCGCGATCCCCACTGCTCCGCGGCCCACCGCTCCGAGGCTTCCAGAATCCCCCGCCCGAGCCCGTCGCGCTGGCGCGTCGGCGCGACCGTCAGCATCCCGAGATAACACCCCTCTTCGGTCCGCCTCAGGTACACGCAGCCGACGGCGTGACCGTCGTCCTCGTACACGAGGATGACGCTGGCGAGGTCGGCAATCATCGCCGTCAACCACTGCGTGTCGACCCGCTGTCCGCCGATCAGTTCCGCCTCCGTGGTCCAGCCGGCTTTGCTCGACTCGCCGCGGTAGGCGGAGTTGATGAGCGCGGTGAGAGCGGACACGTCGGCGGCGGTCGCCGGCCTCATCGCGAGCGCGTTCAGCATCCGCCATCGATTATCTCAAATCGATCATAGGAATATCGTGCGCACGCCTTTTCAACTGTCCGAACGAATCACGGGAATGTCGCGCCGCTCCCCCTGGGCGCCGTCGAACATCAGGATGTGGCCAGGAAGAAGAAGTCGATCGTCCCGAGCGGGCCGAGCGTCGATCGGACGCCGTGGTGGTACATCGCGATCCTCGTCGTCGCGGCCACCGTTACCTACGCGAACACCATCGGCAACGCCTTCGTCCTGGACGATGAGGGCGCGATCGTCTCGAACGAGCAGATCCGGTCCCTGTTGTCGCCGGCGGTGCTGAACCCCGAACGCGAGCTGCAGGTCGCCGGACGTCCAATCGCGAACATCACGCTCGCCGTCAACTACGTGATCGGCGGACTCGATCCCGTCGGCTATCACGTCGTCAACATCGCGATCCATCTCCTGTGCGGGCTGCTCGTATTCGCCATCCTGCGGCGCCTTCTCCGTCGTGTACCGGTGGCGTGGTTGGCGGACGCCGCCAACGGAACGGCGTTCGCGATCGCGTTGTTGTGGGTGGTTCACCCGCTGAACAGCGAAGCGGTCGATTACCTCACCCAGCGGACCGAATCGCTGATGGCGCTGTTCTATCTCCTGACGACCTACGCCGGACTGCGCGCGCTCGATGCCGGCGGGCGGCTTCGCTGGTCGACGGCGGCGGTCATCGCATGCGCGCTCGGAATGGGGTCGAAGGAGTCGATGGCCACCGCTCCCCTCACGCTGGCGCTCGTCGATCGCACGTTCGTCTTCGACTCGTGGCGGGCCGCGATCGCGGCCCGTTGGCGCCTGTACGCGGGCCTGGCCTCGACGTGGCTGGTGCTCGCCGTGCTGATGGCGACCGATCCGCGCGGCATGACGACCGGAACGGGGAGCGGCGTATCGGTCTGGATGTACCTGCTCAACCAGGCGCCGCTCGTTGTCCGCTACGTGCGCCTGGCGTTCTGGCCGAATCCGCTTGTGGCGAACTACGGATGGCCGGTGCCGCTGACGCTCGGAGACGTGTGGCCTGCCGCCGCACTCGTCGTCGCCTGCGTGGCCGCCACGATCGCGCTGCTCTGGCGCGCGCCGCGGTTGGGGTTCGTCTGCGCCTGGTTCTTCGTGACGCTGGCGCCGGCGTCGAGCGTCATTCCCATCGCGACTGAGGTCGGTGCGGAGCGGCGCATGTACCTGCCGTCGCTGTCGCTCATCGCGCTCGCGGTCCTGGCCGTCCTCTGGATGTGGCGCGCCACCATTGACGCGTCCATCGGCTCAAACCGTCCGCGCGCGGCCGCGTACGCGGGCACTGTCGCAGTGGCCGCAGTCGCGCTGACGCTGATGGCGCGGACGATGGTGCGGAACGACGACTACCGCACGCCGCTTTCGATTGCCGAAGCGACGGTTGCCGCGTATCCGACGCCCAACGCCCACCATGTGCTGGCCGAGTACCTGCTCACCGCCGGGCGTCGCGACGAAGCGCTGCAGCAGCTTCACGCGGCGCTGCCGGGTGCGCCGCGCGCGCACTACACGCTCGGCGTCGAGCTCTTCAAGGACGGCAAGTATGACGAGGCGATCGCCGAGCTGCAGGCGTTCGTGCGCGAGCAGCCGCGCCTGGCGACGGTCATCGACGCTCACGGGTACCTGGGCGAGGCGTTCGCGGCAAAGGGCAACCTGGATGCGGCCGCGGACCAGTTCGAACAGCTGTTGAAGATCACCCCGGACAATCCGGCGGCCGATCATTCGCTGGCCGACATCCTGATGTCCGCGCAGCGCTTCGACCAGGCCGTCGTGCACTACCGGCGCTATCTCGCGGAGAACCCGAACGATGCGGATGCCTTGAACCGGATGGGGCTGGCGCTCGGCGCGACCGGGCATTTCCCCGATGCGCTGTCGGCGCTGCAGAAGGCGGCGGCGATCGATCCGTCGAACGGCGAGGTCCAGCACAACCTCGCGCTGGCGCTCTACCAGATGGGCGACCTGTCAGACGCCGTTGATCACGCGCGCCGCGACGTCGAACTGCAGCCGGCGAATGCCGACTCGCGCGAGCTGCTGCAGGGCCTGCAGTCAGCAGCGGAGACCAGACAGGGCAGAGGGCAAAAGGAAAAGGGCAAAGGGTAGGAGCCGCCGGGGCCCCGCCCTTTGCCCTTTGAACCTCCCTGAGCCTTGAGCCCTAAGCCCTAAGCCTGTCTACACCCACGCGTATCCCGCCGAATTGAGCGGCACCTGCCGGATGCGGACGCCCGTTGCGGCGTAGATCGCGTTCGTGATTGCCGGAATCGCCGGCGGCAGCGCCGGCTCGCCGAGGCCCGTCGGATCGAAGTCGGTCTGCAGGAACTTCACGTCGACCGACACCGGCGCCTGGCTCATGCGCGTCGGCTGGTAGTTGTTGAAGTTCTTCTGCACGACGCGGCCTTTGTCGATCGTGATCTGCCACGCCATCATGTGGCTCATCGCCTCGATGAAGGCGCCCTGCACGAGATTCTGGGAGTGGAGCGGGTTGACGATCTGCCGGCCGATGTCGACGGCGCACCACGCCCGCTTCACGTCGACGCCTTTTTGAGCATTGACGGCGACTTCGACGACGTAGGCGACGTAGCCGGCGTGCGCGAACTGGAACGCCACGCCCATGCCGCTGCCTTTGGGCAGGCTGGCGCGCGTGTTCCACGGCGACATGTCGCGAACCGCTTCGAGGACGCCCTTCGCGCGCGCCGCGTTGAACCCGCCCGGCGCGTCGCCGACCGGATTGTTCAGCAGGTCGATCCGGTACTGCAGCGGATCCTTGCCGGCGGCGATCGCGATCTCGTCGACGAACGACTGCATCACGAACGACACGCCGTTGGTGCCCGGCGCGCGGAGCGCGCCGGTCGGGATGTCGAACGGCGTCACCGGCGCGGAGTTCACGACGAAGTTCTGGACGAACCCGCGCGGGTACTCGTTGGCCGGAATGACGGAGTTCGTGCTCGCGACGAAGTCGCGGAACGCGACGAGCTTGCCCGACTGATCGAGCCCCGCCTTGAAGAAGTGGTAGCCCGCGGGACGGTACTGGTCGTGCGAGATGTCATCCTCGCGCGTCCAGAGCAGCTTCACCGGCACGCTCGGCAGGCCGGCCTTCGCGCGCTCTTCGGTGACGACGCGCGCGATCTTGCCGACCTCGACGTCGTAGTCGCTCGTGAGCCGCCGGCCGAACCCGCCGCCCGCGCGCACGAGATGGAACGTGATCTTGGCCGGGTCGATGCCGGCGCCGAGCGCCGGGTTCTGCGCGTTCGGAATCTGGCTGCACGACCAGATTTCGAGCGTGCCGTCGGTCTTGTAGTGCGCCATCGAGTTCTGCGGCTCGAGCGGCGCGTGCGACAGGAGCGGGAAGTAGTACTCCGCCTCGACGACCTTCGCGGCGCTCGCGAACGCCGTCTCCGCGTTGCCGACCGCTGCGCCCCCGCGCCCTCCCTCCGGCGGCAGCTTCGTGGCCTCGGTTGCCGCGAGCTGCTTGGATTGCGCCAGGTAGGTGATGGTGTTCTGCGAGGCAACGGGGCCCTCGTCCCACACGACCTTCAGCGTCTTGCGCGCGTTGTTCGCCTGCCACCAGCCGTCGGCCACGATCGCGACGCCCGACGCGAGCGAGTTTGCGCCGCGTCCAGCGGCCTCGACGACGAACGCGTGCTTCACGCCGGGGAGGCGCTTCACCTCGTCGACGTTGGCGCTCATCACCTTGCCGCCGAAGACCGGGCACTTGTCGAACACCGCGAAGAGGGTGCCTTCCGGCTCGAAGTCGATGCTGAACGACGGCTTCCCCTGGACGATCGCCACGTTGTCGACGCCCTTGATCGGCTTGCCGATGATCTTGAAGTTCTTCGGATCCTTGTACGCGGCCTTGACGGCGTCGGCCGCCGGCGGCTGCATCGACGCGACGCGCGAAGCGAGCGACGCGTAGGTCGCCGTACGATTCGACGCGGCGTGCTTCACGGTGCCGCTGCCCGTCGTCAGCTCGCCGGCCGGCACGTTCCACTGCTGCGCGGCCGCCGTGACCATCATCAGCCGGCCGCCGGCGCCGATCTGGCGCATCGGGTCGTAGTTGACCGGCGTCGCGCGGCTGCCGCCTTCGTTCTGCGGCCCGTACCTCGGATCGAGGTCGGCCTGCTGGATTTTCACCTGCGTCCAGTCGACATCGAACTCGTCCGCGATGATCTGCGGCAGCGCGGCGCGGATGCCCTGACCCGTTTCCGGATTCTTCGCGATGATCGTGAAGGTGTTGTCCGGATGCACGGTGATGTACATGTTCGGCGCGAGCGACCACGGAATCTGGGGGCCGCCCCGGCCGCCCGGGCCCTGCTGCGCGAACGCGGGGACGTACATGCCGATGATCACGCCGCCGCCGGCGAGCGCGCTCACCTGGAGGAACTGCCGACGATCGAGCTGTGCGGTCTTCGAGGTCTTCTTCATGGCTACGCCCTCCGCCCGCCGTTGGCCGCGAGGTGAATGGCTTCCTTGATGCGCAGGTAGGTGCCGCAGCGGCACACGTTGCCGTTCATCGCGGTGTCGATCTGCGCGTCGGTCGGATTCGCGATCTTGACGAGCAGCGCGGCCGCCGTCAGCAGCTGGCCGGCCTGGCAATAGCCGCACTGCGGGACGTCGAGCTCGAGCCACGCTTTCTGCAGCGGATGCGAGCCGTCGGGCGAGAGCCCCTCAATGGTGGTGACGGCGCGCGCGCCGACGGTCGACACCTGCGTCTGGCAGGAGCGGACCGCGTTGCCACTGAGCTGGACGGTGCACGCTCCGCACTGACCGATGCCGCATCCGAACTTCGTCCCCTTCATCTTCAGGGTGTCGCGAAGCACCCAGAGCAGCGGCATGTCGGCCGGCACGTCGACCGAATGGGTCTGTCCGTTGACGACCAGCGAATAGGCCATACCTTCCCCCCAACGTGACATTCTACGGCCGCCCGGGGGCGGCCGTAACGGTGAAGTTATCGAGGGATCCCATGTCCTCGCCTGTTACAAATTCGCCCCGAATTTCAAGCCGCGTCGGGTGCGCCAGGACGCTGTCAATCTGGGCTTGCGTCGCGCGGCGGTTCCAGTTCCACGTCCAGCCCACGTCCGCCGACAGGCGGACGGAGAAATCCGTCCAGTCTGTGCCGGGCGAATACGGGAAGCGGTAGGTCAGCCGGCCGGCCGGCCCGACGATCACGACGTCATCGTCGAACAGGCTGATGATCGTGCCGGACTGTTTCAGGCTGTAGCTGATCGTGCCGTTGACCGCCCGCGGCAGCACGGCGAGGACGCTCGTCGGCGCGTGGAAGTACCACGTTTCGCCGAGCGCCTGATCGATGCCGGTGATGCAGCCTCCGGGGTTACCGCCGGTCGTGCTGAAGACCGGCGGCGCGTTGTCGGTGTCCTCGTCGATCGTCCAGCCCTCCGCGGATTCGGTGAATTCGTGGCGGAGGAGGACCGCACCGGTTGGCGTCTGCGCCGCCGATGCCGCGAACAGGAGAACGGCGAGGAGCGGCCGCACCGATTCAGTATGTATCAGGCTCTGGGCTCTCGGCTCTGGGCTTTTGCCAAAGCCCGCAGCGCCAAAGCCTGAAGCCTGCTCAGTCTGTCGTGATCAGCCCAAGCACCGCGCCGACTGTCGCGCTGACGACGAACGCGTTCGAATCGGAGCGCCAGCCGAGCGTGACGCCGCCGGTGAGACCGTCGGCCGATCTAAGAAAGTAGATCGGCAGCTGGACGCCGGTGACCGATCGGGTGACGTCGTAGGTGACGCGCGGGCTGATCGCCAGGCTGTCGCTGAAGAACCGCCGGAGCTCGAAGCTTGCGAGGTGGCTCCGGCCCGCGCTGACCGGCGGCCCGACGACGCGGTTGTCGCAGGAGAGCGCGCCGGCCGCTCCGAACGGCTCGCAGATCTGGACGCTGCCGTTTGCCTCGTAGGCGACCTGGCGCGTGTAGGTGAACGTCACGAGCAGGCCGTTCGCCAGCAGCGCGCCGGCCGATCCGCCCGCCGACCAGCTCGTTCGGTGCTCGCTCCGCTCGTCGAGCGCGGTTGTCACGTAGTGAAAACTCTCCGGCGCGATTCGGCCGCGCGCCGTCGCGAACACGACGGCGCCGGGGCGCACGCGATTGAGGATGGCATCGAGCGCGGCGCGAGCCTCGGGGCGCTCGGTCCGCTTCAGCGCGAGGATGTCGCAGTTGATCGTCGTGACGTCCCGGCCGATGGCCGCCGCGTACCGGCTGCAGGCGTCGGTGAGCGCGGCGCTCACGTCGCCGACGGCCCAGTGCGACCAGAGGAGCGTGCCCGACCCGGTGGTCTTGTTCCTGAGACCGTCCAGATCGGCGAGCGTAGCGGAGTCGGTGCTGCTGCCGATTGGCGTGCTCGCGCCCGCGGTCAGCGTGAAATCGCCGGTCTGAATCCCGATCTGTCCGGTCGCGATGCGGGAGCTCGCCGAGCCTTCGAGCGTGAAGCGCGGCGCGACCTCGACGGATGCGCCGCTGACGACCGCGGTCGTCTTCGTGAGCGCCGCGGCCGTGACCGCATGAATCGCTTCGCGTTCAGGGCTCTGCGCGAGCGCGCAGGCGGGCGATAGTACGACGGCGACTGCGCCAAGCACCCGGTTCACGTGGTCTCCCTGACGCTGAACCACGCGATTCCGGCGTCGAACGCGTCGGCGTCGAACGTGTCGCCGCGTGTGAGCCTCGCCTCGGCAGGCGCAGTGATCCGGATCGTATAGGCCGTACCCGGCGCGCCCCGCACCGCCCACGAGAGGGCGTGATGGCCGCCCGGCGCGACCCTGACCGACGCGCCGCCGTTCGCGCCGACCCTGACCCGCGCGCCGTCCACCCAGAGCTTCGCGACGTCGGCGTTGACGCTGATATCGACTTCGATCTTCGCCGTGCAGCCGCCTCCGAACGCAGATTCTAGCGACCGCGCCCGCAGACGCGGCCCTTTGCGGCGTGAAAACCGTGCAAAGTGTGCAAGCATTAGCGACCGAAAGGTCCGGAAGGTCCGAAAGGTCCGAAAAGGTCCGAAAGGTCCGAAAAGGTCGGTGAATATGCGAACCGCGCGCCGGTGCTTCGTCGCGATCGTCGTCGCCGCGATTTCTGCGGCGGCGACGCCGCCCGTCGGCATTCTCGCAGCCGACTTTCCGTCGTCCCTGTCCGACAAGGAGTTCTGGGCGCTGACGGAATCGCTGTCGGAGCCGAGCGGATTCTTCCGGTCCGACAACTTCCTGTCGAACGAGCGCGGATACCAGCAGATCATTCCCGACCTGCTCGAACGGATCAGGCCGGGCGTCGGCATCTACCTGGGTGTCGGCCCCGAGCAGAATTTCCCGTACATCGACGCGCTGCGGCCGCGCGCCGCGTTCATCATCGACATCCGGCGCGGCAACCTGCACGAACAGCTGCTGTACAAGGCGCTCTTCGAGATGTCGCCGACGCGCGCGGACTTCGTGTCGAGGCTGTTCTCGCGCAAGCGGCCCGACGGCTTGAGCGCCGCCGCGACCGCCGCCGACCTGTTCAACGCGTTCGATCAGGTGCCGGGGTCGCAGGCGCTGTATGAACAGAACCTGCGCGACGTGAGCGCCTGGCTGCGGGACCACCATGGCTTCCCGCTGAGCGATGACGACGCGGACGGCATCGCGTACGTCTACCACGACGCGTTCTTCATCAACGGTCCGAGTCTGGACTACTCCGCCGGCCGCAGCACGGGCATCGGCAACAACGCGCCGACGTACCGGGAGCTGATGCTCGCCAACGACGGGACCGGCACGAACCGCGGATACCTGGCCACCGAGGAGAACTTCGCGTTCCTGAAAGCGCTGGAGTCGAAGAACCTGCTCGTGCCCGTCGTCGGAAATTTCGGCGGGCCGAAAGCGATCCGCGCCGTCGGCCAGTACGTTCGCGATCACGGCGGCACCGTCGTCGCCTTCTATCTGTCGAACGTCGAGCAGTACCTGGCGCAGGACAGCATCTGGTCGAACTTCTGCGCGAACGTCGCGACGCTTCCGCTCGACGAGAACGCGACGTTCATCTACAGCGGCCGCGGGGGGCCGAATCAGCTCACGCGCGGCCTGCCGACGCGGTTTCCCGGCGCCGGGGGGCTGCAGACGACGATCAGGCCGATCAAGCGCGATTTGGCACTGTGTCAGTAGCGCAGGCCTTCAGGCCTCGCGCCACGTGCGATTACGCGGCGGCGCGTTCGTGAATCGCGGCCGCTCTGGCCAGCGCCTCCCTGACGTTCCCGCAGATGTTCGCGTCGCCGACGTGCCGGTGGAAGTCGGCGCGCGCGATCAGCGCGGCGGGCTGGTGCCGCGCCCCGCAGAGGATCAACGTCCGCCCCGATTTCCCGAGCTCCGACGCCAGGTCCTCGAGCGCGTGCAGGCCCGTCGCGTCGAGCGCCGTCATGTGCCGCAGCCGGAGAATCACGATCTGCGGCAGCGTGTCGACCTCGTCGAGAACGGCGCGCAGCTTGTCCGTGACGCCGAAGAGAAACGGCCCGTGAATGCGATAGACGCCGACGTACGGGGGAAGCGTGTGCAGGTGGATGTTGTGCACGGCGCTCTCGCGCAGCGACTCGTTGGTCAGCGGGGCCACCGTCGTCGTATCCGCGACGCGCTTGATGTAGAGCAGCGCGGCCAGCACCATGCCGACTTCCACCGCGACCGTGAGGTCCGCGAAGACGGTGAGCGCGAACGTCGCGAACCACACGGCGACGTCGGTCTTCGTGAGCTTGAGCAGGGCCGGGATTTCGCGCCATTCGCCCATGTTCCACGACACGACCATGAGGAGGCCGGCGAGCACCGCGAGCGGAATCTGCTCGGCGAGCGGCGCGGCCACGAGGAGGATCGCGAGCAGCGTCAAGGAGTGCACGACACCGGCCACCGGCGTTCGAGCGCCAGACCGGATGTTCGTCGCCGTCCGCGCGATTGCGCCGGTCGCCGGCAGCCCGCCGACCATCGGCGAGACGACGTTGGCGACGCCCTGCGCGATGAGCTCCATATTCGAATCGTGGCGATCGCCCGTGAGCTTGTCGGCGACCACGGCCGACATCAGCGATTCGATGGCGCCCAGGAGCGCGACCGTGAGCGCCGGGACGAACAGGCCCGGCACGAGCGTCAGGTGAAACGCCGGGATGGCGACGTGCGGCAGTCCCGCGGGAATTCCGCCGAACCGCGACCGGATCGTCTCGATATGCAGGCCCAGCCCGTGAGCGGCGAGGGTCGCAGTCACGAGCGCCGCGACGGATCCGGGAATCCTGGGCATGAACCGATTGGTGAGAAGGACTACGGCAACGGTGGCCGTGGCGACCGCTGCGGCCGCCCACGACACGGTGCCGGCGCTGGCGGCGAGCGTGACCAGGCGCGGCCAGAAGTCGCCGGGCACGGACGACACGCGCAGCCCGAAGAAGTCGCGCAGCTGCGTGCTCGCGATGATCACCGCGATGCCGTTCGTGAACCCGACCACGACGGGCCGCGGGATGAAGCGCACGGCCGATCCCATGCCGGTCGCGCCCATCACGATCAGCATCACGCCCGCCATCATCGTGCAGATGAACAGGCCGTCGACGCCGTGCTTCGCCACGATGCCGGCGACGACGACCACGAAGGCGCCGGTCGGTCCGGCGATTTGCACGCGGGAGCCGCCGAAGAGCGAGACGATCGCGCCCGTCACGATCGCGCAGTAGAGCCCCGCCTGGGGCGTGACGCCGCTGGCGATCGCGAACGCCATGGCGAGCGGCAACGCCACCAGGCCGACGGTGACGCCGGCGGCGAGATCCGCCAATGCGGCGCCGCGATCGTAGGTCCGGAGCGCGGACAGCATCCGCGGGCGGGAGCGCCTTATTATAGGTTTCATCAATTGAACGTTGTTATTACGTGAGCAGATCCTATGATAGCTGCTTTAGGGTAAACCCTGTATATTGATAGGCGCAGCCACTCGATCATGGAGCTCCGCCACCTCCGATACTTCGCCGCGGTCGGCGAGCTCCTGCACTTCGGCCGCGCCGCCGCCCGGCTCGGGATCTCGCAGCCGTCACTGAGCCAGCAGGTCAGCGCGCTCGAGCGCGAGCTCGGGACGAAGCTTCTGAACCGCACGAGGCGGCAGGTCCTCCTGACCGAAGCGGGGCAAATCTTCCTCGGCGAAGCGCGCGAGATCCTGGCGCACGCGGCGCGCGCGAGCCGCGTCGCCGAGCGCGCCGGACGCGGCGAGACCGGCCGCCTCGGCATCGGGTTCGGACCGTGGATGGACTACAGCTCGATGCCGAGGATCATCCGGCTCTTTCGCGGCCGCTATCCGGACGTGCAGGTGCACCTGCGGAGCCTGTCGATGACGCAGCAGATCCTGGCGCTCAAGGAGGGGCGGATCGACGTCGGGTTCCTGCGTCAGCCCGCGACCGAGCCGTGGCTGACGGGCGAGCCGCTCGTCGCGGAGCCGTTCGTGGCCGCGATGCCGGCGAGCCATCGGCTTGCCAGGCGCTCAACCATCGACGCGCGCGAGCTCGCCGACGAGGCGCTCGTCGC
>Ga0187777_10002022_pt1 | contig 13067 bp, 10 predicted proteins | sample 1015_Q2_SP5_10_M_FD_132416 | JGI IMG/M metagenome (GOLD analysis project Ga0187777, IMG submission 132416) | Tropical peat soil microbial communities from peatlands in Department of Meta, Colombia - 1015_Q2_SP5_10_MG | ecosystem: Environmental > Terrestrial > Soil > Wetlands > Peat | place...
AGACGATCCGGTTCGCGAACGATGCCACCGCCGAAATCGACTTCTACGGCGGTCTGCGTCCGACCTTCGGCAAGTGGGCGTTCGATGTCGGCATCTGGTACTACTACTATCCCGGCGGCACGTGCTTCGCGGGCACGCCTGCGTGTCCGGCGACGTTGCTGAACGGTAACGTCATCAAGAAAGACGTGAGCTTCTACGAATTCTACATCAAGCCGACCTACAATTTCTCCGATTCGTTTGCCCTCGGCATGACCTTCTTCTATTCGCCGAACTTCCTGAACACGGGCGCGGATGGCGAGTATCTGTCCGGTACGTTCAAGTACTCGTTCCCGGCGTTCTCGAACGGCGTGCAGGTCTATACTTCGGGCGAACTCGGGTATCAGTGGCTCGGAACGAGCGATGCGTTCTACGGCACGACGATTGCGAGCCCGCTGGGCGGCGGTCCGTTCCCGAACGGCATCAACTACAAGGATTACCTGACCTGGAACGTCGGGTTGGGCTGGACCTGGAAAGTGCTGACCGTTGACCTGCGCTATGCCGACACCAACCTGAGCAGGGCCGATTGCAACGCCTTCACCAGCGATCACACGGCCGTCAACGATCATTCCTTCTCGGCGATCAACCCGACCGGCGTCGGCTCGAATTGGTGCGGCGCGCGCTTCACCGCCAAACTGTCGATCGACATCACGTCCACCAGCTTCAAGTAAGGCTGGCGACAGACTCAACCCCAAAGAGCGGCGGCCCGAAAAGGCCGCCGCTTTCGTTTTATCGGCCTCCGCAATCCGCACTCTGGCTATAAGCTCACGCACCAGTCGTTGATCGATTCGGCGCATGGACAGTCGTGCAATCATTGCCGGGGCAGCCGGCGGCGCGGTGGCGATCGCCGTCATGGAGCTGTTGTCGGCGCGCACGATGACACCTCTGATGACGATCCCCTTCGCGACCTCGATCGTGCTGGTGATGGGATCGCCCGAGGCCGATCCGGCGCAGCCGCGTGCGCTGGTCGGCGGGCATCTCGTCGCCGCGCTCGTCGGTCTCGTCATCGTCAAGCTGGTCGGGCCAAATCCGTGGGCGGCGGCCCTTGCGGTCGGACTTGCGATGATGGCGATGCACCTGACCGGCACGTTTCATCCCCCGGCGGGGATCAATCCGTTGCTGGTGGTGGTGAACAATTTTTCCTGGACCTACATCATCGTGCCGGTCGCCTGCGGGGCACTGCTGCTGGTCGGGTTCGCCTATGCCTGGCACAACGTGGCCCGGCGCGGCTTCTCTCACGGTCGACCTTGGCCGAGCCGGTGGTGGTAGACGCTTGGCCGTTTCATTGACCGGCCGAGGAAAGCGCGGCCTCGTGCACGCTGTAGCGCTCGCCGTCGCGCTCGAGGGTCAGAAGGCGCCGGTGGAAGGCCTTCAGCGTGGCGCGGTGGCCGATCGACACGATCGTCGTGCTGGTCAGCCGCTTCTGCAACAGCTGGTAGAGGGCGACCTCCGACGGCTCATCGAGGGAGGCCGTCGATTCGTCGAGGAAGAGAAAATCGGGCGCCTGCAGCAGCGCACGCGCTATGCCGAGCCGTTGCTGCTCGCCGGGTGACAGCATGCGGTTCCAGTGGGCCTCTTCGTAAAGACGCGAGGCAAGCGCGGGAAGTCCCACCGCCGCGAGCGTTTCGGTCAGTTGGCTGTCATCGAAGGTGCTGGCCTCGGCCGGATATGCGATCGCGGCAGCAAGCGTGCCGACCGGAAAATAGGAGCGCTGCGGCAGCAACATCAGCCGTGCCGCCTTGGGCACTTCGATGCGGCCGGAACCGAAGGGCCAAATGCCGGCGATGGCGCGAAACAACGTGGATTTGCCGGCTCCGGATGGACCGGTGACCAGGACCTGCTCGCCGGCGGAAATCACGATGTTGTCGGCCGCCACGATCGGCACGCCCGAAGGCAGCCGTAGCAAGAGGTCGTTCACCGAAACCGTATCGGGACGATCGCCGGCCGTCACATTGACCACCGGCGGGGTATGGGCCGCGGCGCGCGCCGTCGCCGCCGCGAGATCGAAGCCGGACAGCCGCTGGATCACCGCGCGCCATTCGGCGAGATCGCGGTAGAAGGTGATGAAGAACGACATGGCGGTCTGCATGCTGTTGAAGGCGGAGGCGGTCGTAGTCAGGACACCAAGCTGAACCGTGCCGGCGAAATAGGCCGGGCTCACAACGATATAGGGAAAGATGACCGAGACCTGGCTGTAACCGGCGGTGAAGAACGTGAGGCGCTTCGTGCGCGTCATGATCAGGAGCCAATTGCCGACGAGACGCGTGAAGCGATCGCCCAGCCGACTTTTTTCGACCGGTTCGCCGGCGAGCAAAGCAATCTGCTCGGAATTCTCGCGCACGCGCACAAGATTGAAACGGAAGTCGGCTTCAAGGCGTTGCTGGTTGAAAATCAGCGCAACCAGCGGCCAGCCGATCCAGTGCGTGAGGAGGGTGCCGATGGCCGCGTAGATCAGCGCCACCCACAAAAGATAGCCGGGCATGACGATGTCGACTCCGAACACGTGCAGCGGCGCCGCTCCGGACAGCGTCCAAAGCCGCACCGTGAAGGCCGCAATCGTCATGACGGCATTGAACAGGCCGAGCCCCAGCACGAGATTGCGATCGATGAACAGGCGAATGTCTTCCGAGATGCGCTGGTCCGGATTGTCGGCGGCATCGCCGAGAAGCTGCATGCGGTAGTGATTTGCGCTTGTCAGCCAGTTGTCGAGATAAGACTTTGTCATCCACTGGCGCCAGCGAATTTGGAGCCACTGATTGAGGTAGAGCTGATAGACCGCAAGCACGATGAAAATTCCGGCGAGGATGCAGAAGATCAGGAGCTGGCGAACAAATGCATCCCAATTGCGGTCCTGCAGCGCGTTATAGAATTGCTCGTTCCATAGGCTGAGCAGATAGTTGATACCGACGAGCGCGAGCTCGATCGCGATCACCGCGGCCAGCAGCACGCGACCGGCGAAGCGGTCCTCGGAGCGGAAATAAGGAACGGAGAGCCGCCAAATGGTGGCGAGCGTCGCGGTAAAACCAGTCACGGCACTTCTCCTGCATCGGGGTCAATCGCGGATGGTCGGTGCGATAAATCGGCGCGGCCGGGTCAGGATCACAGAGGCATCGGCGGTATTTCCGGGCGCTTCTCGTTGATAATCGGCGGGGACAATACACCCGAATTGCCCACCATCTAGCCACATCCCCGAGGGGTAGCAGGCCGCGAGGCGGCGATCCCGAGCCTAGCGATGGGCTGATCGCATGACGTGCGCGTGCGATGGGGCCTGTCCCCGGGGGCTCGCCAAGGCGTCCGGGCAAGAGCCAAAATCCGGGCGTCGGCATCGCAAACACCACTTGTGAAATGCGGTCAATCCGGCCAAACTAGTCATAATAACGTTGGAATAAGGGGTCTGTTCCGACGTTAGTGGCTCAGAGCGGCCGGCAGGCCGCCGTTATTTCCTAACCCAGGGAGGACTCTGCTCATGACCAAGAAACTCGAAACGCCAAACCTTGCGACCCGCCGCAAATTCCTGCTGGCGGCGGGCACCGCGGCCGTTGCCGCGCCGAGCGTCGTCAAAGCGCAAGGCGCGATGAACTTCCGCTTCCAGAGCACATGGCCGTCGAAGGACATTTTCCACGAATACGCACTCGACTTCGCCAAGAAGGTCAACGACATGACCGGCGGCGATCTGAAGATCGAAGTGCTGCCGGCGGGCGCGGTCGTGCCGCCGTTCCAATTGCTCGATGCGGTGTCGAAGGGATTGCTCGACGGCGGCCACGGCGTGCTGGTCTATTCCTACGGCAAGGCAACCGCGCTCGCGTTGTGGGGATCAGGCCCGGGCTACGCGATGGATGCCAACATGATGCTTGCCTGGCACAAGTACGGCGGCGGCAGAGAGCTTCTCACCAAACTCTATTCCTCGATCGGCGGCAACGTCGTGTCGTTCCCCTATGCGCCGCTGTACACGCAGCCGCTCGGCTGGTTCAAGAAGCCGGTGACTTCACCCGACGACTTCAAGGGTCTGAAATACCGCACGGTCGGTATTTCCATTGACGTGTTCCAGGCCATGGGCGCCTCGGTGACCGCGCTGCCCGGCGGCGAAATCGTCTCCGCGATCGACCGCGGCTTGATCGACGCAGCCGAGTTCAACAACGCCTCGTCGGATCGTGCGCTCGGATTCGCGGACGTTTCGAAGGTCTGCATGCTGCAGAGCTATCACCAGAACGCCGAGCAGCTGGAGATCACCTTCAACAAGACCAAGTTCGATGCGCTGCCGGCCAAAATGAAGGCGATTATCGAAAACGGCGTCGAGGCCGCGTCGGCAGACATGATGTGGAAGGCGATCGACCGGAATTCGCAGGACTACATCACGCTGCAGACGACGGACAAGGTGAAGTTCTACAAGACACCGGATTCCGTGCTCGCAAAACAGCTCCAGGTCTACGACGAGGTCGTGAAGAAGTACGTTGCGGACAACAAGCCGATGTTCAAGGAGATTGTCGAGTCGCAACTGAAGTTCGCCAAGCGCGCGACGCAATGGGAGCAGGACTACATCGTCCCTCGCAAGATGGCCTACGATCACTACTTCGGACCGAACGCGAAAAGTCCGATCTGACGAGCGTTATTGACTTGACAAAGCACCATTCGGAATGGAAACCGGATGGTGCTTTGCTGTTCTGACGACTCCTCGGGGGCGAGGCTGTATTGGGGCAACTGGCCCATTCGGTGGCTGGGGTAAATGAACGTCGAATCCTTCCTTCATACCATTGACGGCATCAGTACCTGGATCGGCAAGGTGGCATCATGGCTGCTTATGATCCTGATGACCGTCGTCTGCGTCGAGGTGTTCAAGCGCTACATCCTGAACGTGCCGACGGCATGGATCTTCGACGTAGAGAACATGATGTACGGCACGCTGTTCATGCTGTGCGGCGCCTACACGTTGGCGCAAAACGCGCATGTGCGTGGCGATTTCCTCTACAGTTCGATGCGTCCGCGCCTTCAGGCCTTCCTCGACATCGCGTTATACTTTCTCTTTTTCCTGCCCGGCATCGCCGCACTTATCTACTCGGGGTGGATCTATTTCGGGGAATCGTGGCGCATTGCCGAGCATTCAAACGTGACGGCAAATGGACCGCCGGTCTATCAGTTCAAACTGATCATACCGGTGGCGGGCTGCATGGTGATGCTGCAAGGAATCGCCGAGATCGTGCGTTGCGTCGTCTGTTTAAGGACCGGCGAATGGCCGAGCCGGCTGCATGACGTCGCGGAAATCGATGTCATCGAAGAACAGCTTTCCCAAAGCCAATACGTCGACGAGGAGTCGCGCAAGATCGCCATCGAGCGCGCGCACGAAATCGACGAAATGGCGCGACAGCGCGGCATGGGGGGAGAGCTAAACGAATGAGCGATCCCGCACTCGGCCTCACAATGCTAGCGCTCATCGTGGTCGTCATCATGATGGGCTTCCCGACGGCGTTCACGCTGATGGGCCTCGGTATCGTCTTCGGGTTCGTGGCCTATTTCAAATCGGGCCAGATGTGGTGGCAGAACGGCGTCTTCGATCTGATGGTGCAACGCGCCTACGGCGCGATGAACAATGACGTCCTGATTTCCATCCCGTTGTTCGTGCTCATGGGCTACGTGATGGAACGCGGCGCGCTGGTCGACAAGATGTTCTATTCCATCCAGCTCGCGTTCCGGAAAGTCCCTGCGTCGCTTGCGGTTGCGACGTTGATCGTATGTACGTTCTGGGGCATTGCCAGCGGACTCGTCGGCGCCGTGGTGGTGCTGATGGGCGTCATCGCGTTCAATCCGATGTTGCGCGCGGGATATGATGTGAAGCTCGCCTCGGGCGTGATCACCGCAGGCGGCACGCTCGGTATCTTGATTCCGCCGTCAGTGATGATCATCGTCTATGCGGCGGTGGCGGGGCAATCGGTTGTCAAGCTGTATGCCGCGGCGATGTTCCCCGGCTTTTTCCTTTCCTTCCTCTACCTCATCTACATCATCGGCTGGGCGATGATTAATCCGAAGATCGCGCCGCCGCTGCCGGAGGCGCAGACCAAAGTCCCGGTGCCCGAATGGGTGCACAAATTTGCCGGGGCGTACTCGAAGAACATCATGGTCGGCTTGCTCTCGGCGCTCGGATCGCCGGGTCGTGCGCTGAAGTTGCAGACCGAAACCGGGCGATTGACCTATTGGCGGTTGTTATCGAGCACGACCAACGCGCTCGTGCCGTTCATGATGATCGCAGGAACGCTTGCGCTGACCTATTGGTATGTCGTGATCCACCAGCAAGCGACGGTGCAAGAGGTCGTTACCGGCGTGCAGCAGCTCGGCTCGCGCAGCCTTGACAGCGGATCGGCGACGCCGGCCGAACAGGGGCCGCCGGAAGGATTCTATCTCTGGTTCGGAATTTCGTGCCTGGTCGGAATATTCCTGGCCGTACGCTACTACTGGCGAATGGATGCGGAACGCTTCGAAGTCTTGAAGCTGCTGAATTCGTCGATCATGCCGCTCGGCATTCTTACGGTCGTGGTTCTCGCAGTCATCCTGTTCGGCATCACCACCGCGACCGAGTCCGCAGGCGTCGGCGCCGCGGGCGCCTTCCTGCTGGCCTTCCAGGCGAAAACGCTCGACTGGAAACGCACGAAAGAAGCCGTATTCCTCACGGCGAAAACGACGGCCATGGTGTGCTGGCTATTCGTCGGCTCGGCGCTGTTTTCAGGCGTATTTGCGATTCTCGGCGGTCAGGGTCTGGTCGAGCAATGGGTGCTCTCGCTCCATATGACGCCGATTCAGTTCATGATGCTGTCGCAGGCGATCATCTTCGTGCTGGGCTGGCCGCTCGAATGGACCGAGATCATCGTTATCTTCGTGCCGATCTTCCTGCCGCTCTTGAAGCACTTCAACATCGATCCGATCCTGTGGGGCACGCTCGTGTTCGTGAATCTGCAGGCGGCGTTCCTGTCCCCGCCGGTCGCCATGTCGGCGTTCTATCTCAAGGGCGTTGCACCACCGCACGTGACGCTCAACCAGATATTCAACGGCATGATGCCGTATATGCTGGTCATCATCCTATGCATGATCATCATGTATCTGTGGCCCGGCATGACGCTGTGGCTGCCGAACTATCTCTACGGCGCCGGCTGAGTTTTTAGCGGCCCTCAAACCCGGTCATTTTGGGTGGCGGCCCCTTTTCGGGCAGCAAACGACCGAGCGTGGGCTTGGCGAAGCCAGCCATTTCGCGCGTCATCATTTCAAAGAAGCCCAGGAACACCGCTGCAACCGGAAGCCCGAACATGATGAGCTCAGTCGTGACCAAAAGATTGCCGAAATGATCAAGATGGCTGCTTCGGTCTACGATGAAAGCGATGCTGTACAAAATATAAGCGATCCAAGACAGCCATCGCAGGGCGCGGAATACCACGTACATCTTGGCAGCTGAGTCCATAACGGTGCTCCTGATCAGGGCCGCGAATAATAGCCCCTTTCGGCCGGCGAGCAAGGGTTCGGGCAGGTGCGCGGCGCCCGAGCATGGCGGAAGAGAAGCGCCGCACGGTTGGCCGAGGCGGCGCGTGGCTTCGTTGCCCGATCCGATCAGGCCGAGCGGGGCGGAACGCCGAGGTGCTCCCTGAAGAACGCAAGGGTGCGACTCCAAGCCAGATCAGCGGCGGCTTTGTTGTAGCGCGCGGCGCCGGTGTCGTTGTTGAAGGCATGTTGCGTGCCCGGATAGATGTGGATGGCGAATTTCTTCTTGTTTGCCTTGAGCGCCGCCTCATAGGCCGGGATCCCCTTGTCGATGTTCTCGTCGTGTTCGGCGTATTGCAGCAGGAGCGCGGCCTTGATCGCCGGCACTTTGTCGGCCGGCGGCTGGGCGCCGTAGTAGGGCACGGCCGCAAGCAGGCTCGCGTTGTCGGTCGCCATGCGATTGACCACGCCGCCGCCGAAGCAGAAGCCGACGGCGCCGACTTTGCCGGTGGACTCCGGATGCTTGGTCATCACAGGAATGGCCGCGACCGCCGCCGCGATCATGTCCTCGCGTCCGGCCGGCTGGTTCTGCTGATGCAGCTCGCGCGCCTTGTCCTCGTCGGGCGGCGTGCCGCCGAAGAGCGACAGGAGATCGGGCGCCAAGGCGATGAAGCCTTCGACCGCCAGCCGCCGTGCGACGTCCTCGATGTGCGGGTTCAAGCCGCGGTTTTCGTGAATGACGATGACGGCGGGGCGCTTGTCCTTGCGTTTGGAGCGGGCGAGATAGGCGCTGATCTTGGCCTTCGGCGAGTCATAGGAGATGCTGTCGATCACGAGGCGCGGGTCGTTGTCGGCGACGATGGCCGCCTGCGCGTAATTGTTCTGCAGCAGCGGCAGCAGCGCGACCGCGGCGGCGGTCGAGCCGGCAAGTTCGGCCAGCCGGTCGAGAAAATCGCGACGGGTCATGCCGCCGTGCGTGAAGCGGTCGTAGAGATTGATGATGCGCTGGTCCATGGTTTCCTCCCGGATCGATGATCAACATAACACCGGGCGGCGTTTCCTATTCTGCGTTTCGGGTGACAATTCCGTGAAATCGTCCTGGATTTGTTCGGCCTACTTGCTCGCCGTCGGCCGTGTTATCGTCCGCGAATGTCGATCACGCGGCGCGACTTTCTGAACGGCGTGGCGCTGAATGTCGCCGGCGGCCTCACGCCGGCGGCGCAGGCCGCGGCGCAAGGCTCCTATCCGCCGGCGCTGTCGGGGCTGCGCGGATCGCATGCGGGTTCGTTCGAGGTCGCTCATGCGCTCGCGCGCGAGGGGCGGAAATTTCCGGTCGATCAGTTGCGCGTGGAGGAGCGCTACGACCTCGTCGTGGTCGGCGGCGGCATCAGCGGGCTCGCGGCGGCCTATTTCTATCGGCGCGCGCGGCCGTCCGCCCGCATTCTGATCCTCGACAACCACGACGATTTCGGCGGCCATGCCAAGCGCAACGAATTCACGCTCAATGGCCGGCGCTTGATCGGCTACGGCGGCAGCCAGTCAATTCAATCGCCGAAGAACCTCTACGGTCCGGTGGCGATGGGCCTGCTGCGCGATCTCAAGATCGATGTTGCGCGGTTCGAGAGCGCGTTCGACGAGAAGCTTTATCCGTCGCTCGGGCTGTCGCATGCCGTGTTTTTCGCGCGCGAGGCGTTCGGGCGCGACGCGCTGGTGACGGGCGATCCGGTGAACACCGACGCGGAAGCGGCTGAGCGGCGAATTCCCAACGCCAAGCCGTTCGCCGAATTCGTGGCCGGGTTCCCGGTTTCGGACGCCAGCAAGGCTCAGCTGATCGCGCTCGCCGACCGGACGCGCGACCCGCTGGCGGGTAAATCGATCGCGGAGAAGCAAGACATCCTGAAGCGAACGAGCTACCGCGATTACCTGATGAAAATCCGCGGCTGCAGCGAGGAGGCGGCCAACTGCTACCAGGGCCGCACGCTCGGCTTCTTCGGGCTCGGGGCGGATGGGGTGACCGCGGCGGACGCGCGCGATCTCGGCTATCCCGGGTTTTCCGGGCTCCACCTGCCGAGCCGTGACGCAGCATGGAAGGAGCCGTACATCTATCACTTCCCCGACGGCAACGCCTCGATCGCCCGCCTGCTGGTCCGCGCGCTCATTTCGAGCGCGGCGCGCGGCAAGAGCATGGACGATGTGGTGCCGGCGCGGTTCGACTACCGCACGCTCGATCGTGCCGGGCAAGGCGTGCGCATCCGGCTCAGCGCGACTTGCGTCGAGGTGAAGAACGAGAACGACGGAGTTCGCCTCGGTTACGTGCGCGCGGGCAAGCTGCATCGCATCGAGGCCAGACACGCGGTGCTCGCGTGCTGGCACATGATCATCCCCCACATCATGCCGGAATTGCTGGCGGAGCAGCGCGAAGCCCTTGGCAAGAACGTCAAGACACCGCTCGTCTATACCAACGTGCTCGCGCGCAACTGGCGCGCATGGGTCAATCTCAAAGTCAGTACGATCTCGGCGCCGATGTCGTTTCACCATCAGGTTGCGCTGGATTTTCCCGTCAGCCTCGGCGGCTACCGCAACCCGCGCGATCCAGGCGAGCCGATCCTGCTGCATCTTGCGCATGTGCCGAGCGCGCCGAACCAGGGGCTCGATGCACGCACGCAATTCCGTATCGGGCGCGGCATGATCCTGGCGATGACGTTTGCGGATTTCGAGGGGAAAATTCGCGACGAACTCGATCGCATGCTCGGGCCGGGCGGATTTTCAAGCGCACGCGACATTGCGGCGATCACGGTCAACCGTTGGCCGCACGGCTACAGCTACGTGGCGAATTCGCTCTACGATCCAGATGATTATGAAGAGACGGTGTTGAAAGTGGCGCGGCAAAGGCAGGGCCGGGTGGCGATCGCCAATACCGACGCCGGCGGCGATGCCTACGCGCATCTGGCGATCGAGCAGGCGGAGCGAGCGGTTCGCGAGTTGATCAGCTGAGGCCTATTTCGGCAGCGACATGCCGCGCAGGATGGCCTCGAATTCGATGTGGCGTTCCTCGAATTCGGGCCGCAGCGCTGCGCATTCGAGCGTGGTGCGGCCCTTCGTGGTGTCGAGGATGACGTACCATTCGCGCGTATACTTGCGCGTCGCCGTCGCGCTCGCCGAACCCTGGTAGAAGCGATAGCCGGCGATCGCCGTGCCGCGCACGCCGGCGTGCTCGATCGGGTCCATGCTGTGGATGTCGTAGCGCGCGCTGACCTCGGCGCGGACGGCCTCGATCCAGTCGGCACTGCTGGCCCGGGCGTTGAAGTCGGCCTGCGTCAGCTTGCCGCCGGTGTCGTCGCTGCGAAATTCGGCGAGGCAACCGGCGTTGCCGGATTGGCTGCGCTGAACGGCAATCAGGACGAGTTGCGAAGGCTGCGGCGTCAGAAGCTGCGCGATGTAGCCGGACGGCGGCGTGACGGACAGGCCGAATACGGGATCGCTGATGGTTTGCGCGCTGAGCGGCGAGGCGGCGCAAGCGAGCCCGCATCCCGTCAAAACCAGCGACAGGGTGAGTCTCCTGCAAATCTTCGATGGCGTCTGCATCGAATTGCTCGTTGTTGTCAGCGTAGCACGCTTACCGCGCGCGTCTTCCGACGCGTGGTTTCATCCTTAGTTTCGAAGGTTAATTTTGGGTTAACGTCTGACGGGCCGGCTATCGCGGGAACGAAATGCCGCGAATGATCGTTTCGAATGCGGGGCGGCGTCTGTCGAAGTCGCTTTCGTCCGTCGCGCAATTCACCTCGGCGTACCCTTGGACGTTGGCGAGAACGACCTTCAACTCGCGCTGCCTCGGAAGCATTGACAGCCGCGAACGCGGCAATCGCATGTCGCCGATCAGTGCGACGCCAGGCACGCTGTCGTACATGACGGGATCCGCACTTTGAATCTCGTATTCGTCGGCGAACGCGACTTGCAGGCGCTGAACGTTGTCGGGGCTTTGCACGATCAGCTGAAGATCCGGGGAAGTACCGAATCGAAAGAGGCTCGGCTTGTGAAAGCGGATGTCGCAATGGACATAGCTCAAGCCGTTGGGGGTCACGACCAAAGCTGACGCATCGCGGGACAGGCCTTCAGGCCGGGCTTGAATGCGGAACCCGGTCGGAACGGAGAGCGAAAAACCCGTCGGCGTAAAAGCCGTCTGTTGGCTTGCGGCGGGCAGCGAAGCAAAGACATTCAACGCCAATACGCAGGCGAGCGTTGCGAAGGAGGAAGCCTTTGCCGGCATCCGAATTGTCTCCTGCCTCCTCTGCGCATCCAAGCATGCCATGAAGGAGGGCGCTTTGGCCCAGTATTTTGCGAATTTTTGAAAATATCGTTAGTGGCACGGCGGTAGAATTGCTGCAGCGCAGTGCCATTCAGGGCGCAAGGATTTTGTCGTGGGCAACGAAAAAGGGCGCGGCTGTGGCCGCGCCCTTTGAAGTTCTTCAACGGCTGCCGCGGCTTTAGTACATCCCGCCCATGCCGCCCATGCCGCCGCCTCCGGGCGGCATCGCGGGCGGTGCTTCCTTCTTCGGCGTCTCGGCGACCATCGCTTCGGTAGTGACCAGCAGGCCGGCGACGGAGGCCGCATCCTGCAGCGCACGGCGCACCACCTTGGTCGGGTCGATGATGCCTTTCTCGACCATGTCGACATATTCCTCGTTCTGCGCATCGAAGCCGAAGGTTTCCGACTTCGACTCGACGATCTTGCCGACCACGAGCGAGCCCTCGACGCCGGCGTTCTCGGCGATTTGGCGGATCGGCGCTTCGATCGCCTTCAGCACGATGTTGATGCCGGCCTGGACGTCGGCGTTGCTGTTGGTCAGCTTGCCGACCGCTCTCTTGGCGCGCAACAGGGCTACGCCGCCACCCGGCACGATGCCTTCCTCGACCGCAGCGCGGGTGGCGTTGAGCGCATCTTCGACGCGGTCTTTCTTCTCCTTGACCTCGACCTCGGTCGCGCCGCCGACCCTGATCACCGCGACGCCGCCCGCGAGCTTGGCGAGCCGCTCCTGCAGCTTCTCCTTGTCGTAGTCGGAGGTGGTTTCCTCGATCTGCGCCTTGATCTGGCCGACGCGGGCTTCGATGTCCTTCTTCTTGCCGGCGCCGTCGACAATGGTGGTCTTCTCCTTCTCGATGATCACCTTCTTGGCGCGGCCGAGCATCTGCAGCGTGACGGTCTCAAGCTTGATGCCGAGATCCTCGGAGATGAGCTGGCCGCCGGTGAGGATCGCGATGTCCTCCAGCATGGCCTTGCGGCGGTCGCCGAAGCCGGGCGCCTTCACGGCCGCGACTTTCAGGCCGCCGCGCAGCTTGTTGACGACGAGCGTGGCGATGGCTTCGCCTTCGACATCCTCGGCGACGATGAGCAACGGCTTGCCCGACTGCACTACCGCCTCGAGCACCGGCAGCATGGCCTGCAGGCCGGAGAGCTTCTTCTCGTGCAGCAGCACGTAGGCGTCCTCGAGCTCGGCCACCATCTTCTCGGCGTTGGTGATGAAGTAGGGCGAGATGTAGCCGCGGTCGAACTGCATGCCTTCGACGATCTCGAC
>Ga0187777_10002023_pt1 | contig 13058 bp, 9 predicted proteins | sample 1015_Q2_SP5_10_M_FD_132416 | JGI IMG/M metagenome (GOLD analysis project Ga0187777, IMG submission 132416) | Tropical peat soil microbial communities from peatlands in Department of Meta, Colombia - 1015_Q2_SP5_10_MG | ecosystem: Environmental > Terrestrial > Soil > Wetlands > Peat | place...
CAGTACATTGGTGTGACGGGCTTGATCCCCGCTCTTCCAGGCGGCGTGAACCTTATCTCTGCCCCCCCGCGGATCTGCATAGGTTACCTCACAGATCAACGCAGGATCGTATCGTTTTCGGAGTGCAGTACTGAAAATTCAGGTTCCGGTGTTCGGATTTCCTCCGCGGTTCGACAGGATAGCTGTTTGTTTCTTCTGTTACACTTTTTGAGACTGGCTATTATTTAACCCCGGTTTTCAAGAGCCATCTTTATGAATCACCGAACGAGCGGAAACGAACAGGGGTCTTTACCGGGTTTTGCCGGAAACGGGGTTGATCGGTTTTGAAACCCGATAAACCCGTTCCAGGAGAGCTGGCAGCATCGGGAAATCTTCGTCCCGGACTCGCAATAACAATCTTCGTTCTTAGTTTCGTATCCCTCATTTCTGTGGTATCGGCTGGCTCAGTCCCGGTCCAGAAGAGCGATGTTCTCAGCACACAGGCTTTTACTCTGCCGGGACCCGCGATCGGTGGCGTGCAGGTTTATCCTCCTGACGATATCTGGAACGTTCCCGTTGACCAGCTGCCAGTAGATCCCAACTCTTCAGCCTATGTCGGTAAGATCGGGAGTTCGGCTCCCCTCCACCCCGATTTCGGATCCGGCCTGTATGACGGGAGCCTCATGGGGATTCCCTATAACATCGTCTCCGGTTCAAGCTCCAAAAAAACGGTTGCGTTCGATTACGCAGATGAGAGCGATCCGGGACCGTACCCGATCCCTGACAATCCTCTCATCGAAGGAGGGTCCGACAGACATATCCTCGTGGTCGACCGCGATGCAGGTATCCTCTATGAACTGTTCGATGCCGAGGAGCGGACAGATGGAACATGGGAGGCCGGATCCGGGGCCATCTTCAATCTCTCGGACTATCGTCTCCGCCCGGCGGGGTGGACGTCTGCCGATGCAGCCGGGCTCCCGATCCTTCCCGGGCTCGTCCGGTATGACGAAGTGGCGAATGGATCGATCAACCACGCAATCCGGTTTACGGCTCCTTCGACACGCCGGGCTTACGTGTGGCCGGCACGGCATTTTGCATCCTCGGTTACTGATCCGCAGTACCCGCCGATGGGGCAGCGGTTCAGGCTTAAGGCCGCGTTCAACACGAGCGGTTATTCCCCGCAGGCACGTGTTATCCTCGATGCCCTCAAGAAATACGGGATGATTCTCGCCGACAACGGTGCTCCCTGGTATATAACCGGGGCTCCCGATGATCAATGGGACAATGACGTTCTTCACACGCTCCAGCAGGTCAGGGGATCGGATTTTGAAGCAGTAGACAGTTCGTCCCTTATTATCACACCGGACTCTGGGAAGGCCCGAACATCCCTCAACCTCACAGCGTTTCCGAATACGTCGTCGATTCCAACGGATCCCGACCGTGACGGTTTGTACGAGGATATTAATGGCAACGGGCATGTCGACTTCGCAGATGTCGTCCTCTTTTTCAGGAACATGGACTGGATATCCTCCCATGAACCGGTGTCCGCGTTCGACTTTAACCGGAACGGTTCGATCGATTTCAATGATCTGGTACTGTTGTTCAGGAAAATATGATTCAGGTTACACTTTCCGGGATCCCGGGCCTGTTATCAGAACTTTTTGTTTTAGGTAGTATACCTTTACATTTGCACCAATCTGAACGGCCGGGCAGATGCTCCAATCAGAAATTCCGGGGCAGCAACCCCCCGGTTCAACCGTTGCTCTTTTACGATTTGGGGATTATTTAATCCCCCTTATCAAAGTCAGAAAAACACGGCGGGCAGATCACATCCGATCTTTCTTCGCCTGATATGAGGGCATCATATGAATTTCGATCGGAGAAAAATCGTTGGAGTCCTGTCCGTCCTGCTGATGCCGGGCGTGGCAATCCTTGTATTGTATCGCACCCGGCTGTATGGAGTCCGTTCACGGGGCTGCATGGCCGGACACTCAAAGACAGGGTTCCTGCCAAAGACAACCCTGTCTCCGTTCCCGGATTCAATCGGACGGGCAGAGCAGCTATTCCGGTTTTGTAGTCCTTTCAAAGGAGGGGCAGCTCCCATGAGCTGAACCTGTGCGGAATCCGATGAGCGTGATGAATAACGCCGGGGACTATCCCGGATCTCTCTCCGTATAACAGAATAGAACACGATGCACCAGGAGAACTACCATGAAAAGAGTACTGATCTTTAGCTTATTGATATCGCTCTCGCTGCTTTCTTGTGCAGCGTCGGCGGGAACGACAGGAAATAACCAGGTAGTATCGATCGCCCATCCCCCCTCTTTAATCGTGGCAGGGGATAGTGGCGGATCCCGTACTATCCAGATGGGATCTGCGGCATTCAGAACCGGGCAGAACAGCGCCCTTACGATGGTCCAGTCAGCCGCGACCATAAACGGAACCCCCGCATTCCAATGGTCGGTTCCGGCCCAGGTCGGCCTGAATCTTCCCTGGGATGTCACTACCGATAACGCCGGGAACATCTATGCCTCCGACGATGTCGACTTCAATATCTGGAAGTTCACTCCCAATGGCACCTTCAGTGCCGAATGGGGGTCCCACGGCACGGGGAACGGGCAGTTCGCGGAGATTGCCGGTATTGCGGTGAACAGCAGCGGATACGTGTACGCTGTCGATAAGGATGATAACCGGGTCGAAGTATTCTCCCCGGCCGGGGTGTACATATCCCAGTGGGGATCTTCCGGTGCCGGGAACGGACAGCTGAACGCTCCAATCGGCATCGCCGTGAATAAGAGCGGTTATGTATACGTCGCTGATACTTCCAATAACCGCATCCAGGTATTTACACCCGGCGGTGCGTATGTTTCGCAGTGGGGTTCCTGGGGATATCCCGGCGGATCCGGCCTCTTTGCCTATCCAACCGGCGTCCAGACGAACAGCAGCGATTACATCTATGTCGCTGATTACGGGAACGACCTTGTCCAGATATTTTCTCCTTCCGGGGCATTTATCTCCCAGTTCGGGTCAGCGGGAAGCGGGAACGGCCAGCTCGATTTTCCCTTGGACCTTGCGGTTGACAGCCTCAACCACGTCTACGTCGCTGATACGTACAATAACAGGATCCAGGAATTCGACCAGAACGGAATTTACGTAGCACAGTGGGGAGCGGCCGGGAGCGGCAACAGCCGGTTCAACCTGCCGTACGGCATTGCCGTGAACACGAACGGTGATGTGCTGGTAGCTGACAGCTACAATTCACGGATACAGGAGTTTTCATCTGCCGGTATATATATCAGGCAATGGGGAACCGGGACTGACGCAAATGGCCGGTTTATTCTCGAACGTGACGTTGCTGTCGGAAATAACGGCAATGTATATGTCGCCGATACCAACAACAACCGGATCCAAGTGCTCACGCCAGCCGGCGCGTATGTTTCCCAGTGGGGTTCCCTCGGATCCGGAAACGGCCAGTTCAACGCACCCCGGGGGATTGTGGTAAACGCCAGCGGCTACATGTATATTGCCGATTCCGGAAACAACCGGATCCAGGTTCTTGATCCGAACGGGGCGTACATCTCACAGTGGGGATCCCTCGGATCCGGTGCCGGCCAGTTCAACGTCCCGTACGGTATAACGCTGAACAGGAGCGGCTTCCTGTATGTCGCCGACGCCAATAACAACCGGGTCCAGGTCTTCGACCCGAACGGAGCCTACATCTCGCAGTGGGGAACCCTCGGGTCGGGCAGCGGCCAGTTTAATTTTACCGTTGATGTTGCCGTGAATGCAAGCGGGTATTCCTTTGTCGTCGATGGAGATAACAACCGGGTCCAGGTCTTCGACCCGAACGGGGCGTACATCTCACAGTGGGGATCTCCGGGAGCCGGGAACGGCCAGTTTGCAACACCTACCGGGATAACCATTGACAACCAGGGATACCTGTACGTTACGGACTGGGGGAACAACCGCGTCGAGGTATTCGATCCCAACGGTGGATATGTCACCCAGTGGGGAGCCCCGGGGAGCGGGAACGGCCAGTTCCTCGATCCCTGCGGCATAGGGACGGACGGAGCAGGCAATGTCTATGTCGCCGACCGCGGAAACAGCCGTATCGAGAAATTCACCGTGAATTTCTCACCGGCGATCCTTCCCCTTCCGGGCTTTTCCAATCCGCCCACCGACCCGAATCACGATGGCCTTTATGAAGACCTGAACGGTAATGGACGCATCGATTTCAACGACGTTGTCCTGTACTTCAGGAACATGGCCTGGATTGCCGCAAACGAGCCCGTAACTGCCTTTGATTTCAACCACAACGGCCGAATCGATTTTAACGACGTTGTCGTGCTTGCAAAGGAGGTTTAATTTTTCTACCGCCGGCTGAAGATTGCCGGGACCGGTGAACGCGATGGGCAGGAATTCAGCAGGATATGGAAACGAACAAATCGCCGGGAGGTCTCCATCATGATTTTTTAAGACCTGGTGGACCTGTTGAGCCTTTCGAACGCACAGGAAGGCGTTTTACTGCGCCTTCATCTGGACAGCACGGTTCGTGGAGGAGCCGCTGAAGATAATTAAAGAGATAAAAAATGGCGGAAAGAAACACCGCACCCGGTCATCTGCTCTGATGACTGGATCTGATTCGCTCGTTGAAGGAGTGAAATAACCATGAGATTATTACTACACGAAAAAATCACCACATTTGGGCTGGCGCTAATGGCCCTCTGCCTTCTCGTCTCGGCAGCAGCGGCAAGTGTCGTCAGCTTAGGGAATGGCCAGGTGACTTCAATAGGTGGGACAGCCTCGTTAAACCTCACCCTGGATTCGGCGCCCGCAGGTCTTTCGGGATATAATATCAATGTCTCGGTGGGAGATCCCGCGGTGGCAAGAATTACTGCATTTTCGTTCCCTTCGTGGGCAACGCTCACCAGTAACAGCTCAGTCCCCGGATCCTTCATCCAGTTGGAGGCTGTCGATTTAAGCGACCAGATTCAACCCGGGGCTGCCAACATTCCTCTCGCAACGATCGGGCTGACCGGTCTCAAAGGCGGATCGACCCCGGTGCTGATCACCGTTACCGAGATCGATGACGATTCAGGCAACCTGATATCCCCTTCATTACAGCCCGGCACATTCAGCGTAAATGTTGCCCAGCCGGTGGGGACCATTTCCGTGACCTCCAATCCTCCAGGGGCAGAAATTTTCCTTGATGGTGCAGATACCGGCAATGTAACTCCGGCGGCTTTTGGCAACATAGCCCCCGGTGATCATACCATTGCAGTAAGTCTTGACGGGTTCAACCCCGCCTCGATGAACGTTACCGTTACTGCAGGTTCGACATCGCAGGCCGATTTCCAGCTCATCCGGATACCGCAGACCGGCTCGATTTCGGTCACATCCTCACCCGGTGGAGCTGAGATTAGTCTCGATGGAACCGATACCGGAAAGGTGACCCCGTTTACTTTTGACAACATAACCCCCGGAGATCACAATGTCGCCGCCAGTCTGGCAGGATATACACCGGATTCGATGACTGTCACCGTTACTGCAGGTTCGACATCGCAGGCCGATTTCCAGCTCGTCCAGATTCCTCAGACGGGGTCCCTTGTTGTCACGTCGACCCCTGCCGGAGCGGCGATTTCCCTGGACGGGATCGACACCGGTAATGTCACACCCTTTACGTTCAGCCCCGTTGACCAGGGCAGCCACACCGTTGAACTCAGCCTCGCAGGCTACCAGACCGCCAACAAAACGGTGAGCGTAACGGCTGGCGGATCCACCACCGCGGATTTCGTTCTGGTTCCCGTGCCCACAACCGGTTCGCTTATGGTTACATCCACCCCGGCCGGGGCAGCAGTCAGCATAGACGGGGTGGACAGCGGTAAAATGACGCCGTTCACCTTCAATAATCTGGTCCCCGGAGATCATGTAATCAATGTGAGTCTGGCAGGATATACCCCGGCTTCCACAACGGTTACTATCGTGGCCGGTGAATCCGCATCGGCAGACTTCCAGCTCACACAGATCCCCCAGACCGGTTCCATTTCAGTCACGTCGACACCCGCTGGTGCGGGGATCGCACTCGACGGAAATGATACTGGCGAGGTCACACCGTTTACACTTGATCCGGTCACGAGCGGAGATCATACCGTTACGGTTAACCTGGCCGGGTATTCCCCTTCCTCAAAAACCGTTACGGTTTCTACGGGAATGATGACAAATGCCGACTTCCAGCTTGTCCCGGTACCCCCGCAGACCGGCTCCATATCGGTCACATCTTCTCCTCCGGGAGCGGAAATCTCGCTCGACGGGGTAACGACCGGTAAAAATACTCCCGCAACCCTGGACTCTGTGGCTCCGGGAGATCATACGGTGGCGGTCGGTCTCGCCGGATACAACCCGGCTTCAAAGACCGTGACCGTCTCAGCAGGGTCGAGTTCGGATGTTGACTTTGTGCTGAACCAGATCCCCCTGAACGGATCCATTGCGGTATCCTCGGTACCATCGGGGGCAGCGATTGAGCTCGATGGAATCGGCACGGGTGCCCTCACTCCGTTCACTTTCGGGAATGTCACTCCCGGTGACCACGCTGTGTCCGTAAGCCTCACCGGATATAATCCCGAATCGCAGACCGTCACGGTTATTGCAGGATCCACAGCAACTGCCAGTTTTATTCTTGTTCCTGCACAACAGACTGGTTCAATCTCTGTTACTTCCGTTCCTGCGGGCGCAGCAATCGCTCTTGACGGATCGGCTACGGGTAAAATTACACCTGCCGTTCTGGATGGCGTTGCCCCGGGCAACCACACCGTCTCGGTCACGCTTGCAGGTTATAACCCGGCTTCCAGGACGGTTACCGTAACAGCCGGATCCACAACAACTGCCAGCTTCCTGCTCGCTCACACGGCAAAACAGGCGGATCTCGCCATAACCAAAACCGTGTCAAATGCAACCGCTTACGTAGGACAGCGGGTCACCTGGACCGTGACAATCACGAACCTCGGGCCTGATACAGCCCGGAATATCCTCGTCACTGACGACAGCTCCCGGTCTTCCGGGGCGATACGGAGATCAATCCTGTCACCGAGCCTCGGGTTTGTTTCGGGTAGCACCTGGCGAATCCCGTCCCTGAAGAGCGGACAGATCGCACAGCTCATAGAGACAGACATATACGCCTTCCCTGGAACAAGGACCGACGAAGCGAGGATCCTTAATTCCGGGACAAAAGATCCAAATACTTCGAATAATGATGCCAGGGCGTCCATAACCATCCTCGCAAAGCCGGTCCCGGCACCGAGCGTCACCAGCATCACCCCGGCTTCCGGAGTAGCCGGTTCCACGCTCAGGACCGTTACAGTCCGCGGTGACCAGTTCCGGAAAGGAGCCAGGGTCTCGCTTTCGCAGTCCGGATCGAATGCTCTTCTTCCGACCAGGATATCGGTAACCAGCAGGAATAAGATCACTTTCCAGCTCGCAATACCCGGGAATACACCAGCTGGCGCGTTCGATGTAATCGTGACAAATCCCGACGGGCAGACGGGAGTACTCAGGGGCGCATTCACCGTGCTCTCCCAGAAAAAACCAATAATACGCCAGACCGCCCCGTCTCAGGGAGCGGCTGGCACATCCACAAAAAATTTCCTGGTCTCAGGAGATAATTTCATGCAGGGCGCTGTTGTCGTGCTGAAGTCAAACGGGCAGCATGATATCGTGCTCTCGCAGGAAGTGGTCAGCGATTCGCATACCATCCACGGATCCCTGGCATTACCGGCCGGAACCAAATCCGGTGCCTGGGATGTTATTGTGACAAATCCCGACGGGAAATCCGTGGCTGTGCCGGGTGCATTCACCGTGACAGGTACAACGGTTCGCCACCACTAATTTTTTTTATTTCCATTCAGGTTAGTCTGGTTTCGCTCGTCCGGTTCGATGAAAGAAACTGATAGTCCGGACGCCCCGCCTGAGTCTTTTCCCCTTTGATTTACGTCAGGATTCCCTTTTTTATTCTCCCGACTCAACCTTTATGCATGGATCCTGTTATTGAAGGAATCCGACGGGATTTGCTGGAATGTGCTGACCCTAAGGCCCGGGAATCCTTTCAGCATTTTTTCAAAGAAGAAATCCGGTGCTATGGCGTGAAAGTTCCGGTAGTAAACCGGATTGCACAAAAATACTGGAAGGATATCTCGGGGTGGGAGAAGCGAGAGATTTTCCTGCTCTGCGAGAAACTGTTCGAATCGGCATTTACCGAAGAGGCTTTTATCGTCTCCAACTGGATCCCGCGAATGAAAGACCGGCTTGAGCCGGCGGATTTTTCGGTTTTCGCACGCTGGATCGGGACGTATATTTCGAATTGGGCGACGTGCGACAGCTTCTGCAATCATACGATGGGCGATTTCATTGATACGTTCCCGGAATTCACCGGAGAACTAAAGCACTGGACACAGTCGGAGAACAGGTGGATGAGAAGAGCGGCGGCTGTTTCCCTTATCGTCCCGGCCAAGCATGGCAGATTCCTCAAAATTTCTCTGGAAATCGCTGATCTTCTTCTCCTGGATGGCGACCCCATGGTACAAAAGGGATACGGCTGGCTCCTGAAGGAGGCGAGCCGGCAGCACCAGAAACCGGTATTTGACTTTGTAGTGAACCGCAGGGCCGTAATGCCCCGGACAGCACTACGATATGCAATCGAACTGATGCCCCGTGATATGCGATCCGAAGCGATGAGAAAAGGGATAGAATGATGCAGCAGTGACCGGCCGGCTTTAACGCGTGCTTTTTTTTCTGACGCATCCGCATCTGTGAATTTTCCGGGGGACCTGGCTGGGATACCGGCTGGCAGAACACAACTTTATCCGTCCCTGCCGGTTCCCGGACCAGACGGGGCCCGGCTGAACGAGGTCTTCGTCCGGGATGGTAACAAACCGAAAAATATTGTCGGATCTCATAAAGGACATTGTCGGATACAAAGTCCGCATCTGAGTCCTCCAAGGGTGGTAAAGAGGTAATCCCTGCAGGCATGCTTATCCATCGTTCCATCAGGAAAGAGGGCTCCCGCCGGACAATTCTGTACGCACTGCCGGCATGTGCTGCACTCGCGGCGGACTAGTGGCCCCGGTCCGGGAAGATCCGGCTCGAGCGGGGCGTCGGTGAGAACCGCGGTCATTCTCACCCGGGGCCCGAATCCGGGGGTGATAAGGAGCTGGTTGAGCCCGTATTCGCCGAGTCCTGCCAGATACGCCGCGTACTTCAGCGATATATCGGCCTTAAGGGTCTCCCGGTCGGCATACCACATACCGAATTCACTGCCTTCCGTAGGAACAATGGATGCAAGATATCCTCCTCGTTCGAGATCCCGTGCGATCCGGAACGCGATTATCCTGAGGGTTGCGGTCCCCGCCATCAGAGTATTTGTGTACTCTGCTCTTCCTTTTGGCAGGGGAAGGATGCACCCCCGGGGGATCCCGACCCCGATCACGATAACAGATCGGACGCCGGGCATGATTTCCTGAGGCTTGTTTCCGGTATATTCCGCGCTCAGGAATCCCGTAGCATCTGCAATTCCGGTAAAATCAGCGCCCAACTCCAGGCATTGCGTTTTGACACCGGCAGAAGTGAGAATTTGCATAATTCCTGTTGGTTGCCGGGAATTATGAACGCACGGACGACCACTATAAAATCCGTGGTGCCCGTCTATCGATTCCGGATTTCACCAGATACCCGGTTATTCGATCTGTCTGATGTGATGGCCGCTTCCTTCTTCGAATTGCCGGGCAACTTCTTCTTTTATGGAACCGAGCATTTCCGGGTTGATCAGCTTTCCGGCCATGACATGAATTTCTTTTTTGGAGGTTCCAGGGTTCGTTTCGTAAGTGAGAACGAAGTCTTCGTTATTTGCCATCGCGGAGAAAAGCAGGTCGGTAACTGCCTCGTGGAACGGTTTTTCCGGTTTCTTGCGGCGTCCTTTTCGGATAGTCATCACTGTAACGTTCACCGCCCCCAGTAATAAAATATTCATCCGGACGGGGTATTTTTCCGTGATAAGAGTCAGTCAAAATCGGAAGGCACCCGCTATCAGTTTTCAGTTTTATCCTCCCCGGAAGCAGAGTCTCTATACTATGATTCGCCCGAAAGGGCGATTTCTCCGGGAAATGGAGATTCCGGCAAAAATCCTCCACGTTTTTCGTTTTCCGGAAATGACGTTAAAAATCGAAGATTCACACGGATCATCCCGCAGCATTTCGTGTTTTTATTAACTCTTCGGCAATCAGCCGGATCGTGCAGTTCCCGCAGTTGTCAGCCCCCGAAACGGTCTCAAAATTCCGGTGAGAAGATATCATGGATACAGCTCTTGCAGAGACCGCCCGGATGTCAGGGTCTTTGTCCACGGTCAGGGGCACGAGACTATTGATCGCACGCTGATCCCCGATTGAGCCGAGAAGATCTGCAGCCATCACGCGGATCCACTTATTATTTTCTTCAAGCCCGCTGAGGAGATATTCGATCAGCGGTCCCCGGAATTTTTTAACAGCATCAGCGGTTGCCCGGGTACCTGGCATATCGCCATCCGTTTTTTTTTCTGAATAACTCTTCATGATCATCCCGACCTGCCTTTTCCTGGCGATCGAAAGATTCCGGGCATGAAATAATCAATATTTGCAACCGGGATTTGCGAAATGGATCTGCAACCGGGATCTGCAATGCATAGGTGACAAGGGAATGTTGTTTTTAAATGACCAAACATATCCCCTGTGGTTTTTCCGCCGGTCAAACCAGAATTCCATTGACGACGTTATATTGATAACGGAATATTCATTAGCATCCCCGTTAAGGTGCTAGTATGGGAATCCTTGATCAGGAGAGGGTCGTCAAAATCAAACGGGTACTTCGGGGGCATCCCCGGGGCGGGACCATCTCCGATATCGCCACCGAGATGGGGATGAACCGCAATCTTGTAGCAAAATATCTGGATATGCTCCTGATATCCGGAGCTGTCGACATGCAGGTTATCGGCGCTGCAAAAGTATTCTTCCTCTCCCGGAGAGTTCCCATATCCGCGATGCTCGAATTTTCATCCGATCTGGTCATCATTGCAGACAGCACTAAAAAAATTCTTCAGGTCAACGAGGCAGTGCCGGAACTTGTCCGTATGTCCCGGGAGTCTTTGGTCGGGAAGCGAATGGACGAGCTGGACAACGGCTTTTTCAGGAGCCTCGATTCGGAATCCGGGGCCCGGAGCACACGTCCGGCAGATGAAAAGACAATCGAAATAACCTGCATCCTGGACGGAAGCACGCGCCATTTCAGGGCAAAACGGATCCCCACGGCGTTTGAAGACGGGAGTGAGGGGTTCACCTTTATTGTCGAGGATGTCACGGACAGGAAGAAATATGAGGAGAGGCTGAAGATCAGCGAATCCCGGTACCGCGGGCTTGTACAGTCTTCCGGTGAGGCAATTATCGGGACGGACGCCGGTGGAATCATTACCGGATGGAATCCGGCGGCTGAACGTCTCTATGGTTATTCGGAGGAAGAGATTATCGGGAAACCGATCCTCGTTCTGATGGATACCATATCGGATGACATTATCCCGGTTCTCAACCGGGTCAGGTCCGGCGAAAGTTTCAGGAAGTTCGAGACGAAGATGATCCGGAAAAACCGGGACCCTGTTGATGTTCTGATCACGATTTCGCCTATCATTGGCGATGACGGTGCCGTCACGGGCGCTTCGTCGATAGCCCGTGATATCACGGGAGAAAAGATGGAGCAGTGCCTTCGGGATCATGAAGACCGGTACCGAAAACTTGTCGAGGACCTTAATGTAGGTATATACAGAAGCACGGGCGATCCACGGGGAAAATTTATCTGGGGCAATACCGCCCTGCTGAACATCCTTGGATACCGGTCCATATCGGATCTCAGGGATACAAATGTAATTGATATTTTCTCGTCTCCTGATGGTCGGACCGAGCTTCTCGACGAATTGCACCGGTCACGGTTTGTCAAAAACCGAATTCTTCATCTGAAACGACAGGACGGGACCCCGCTCTCGGTCTGTGTAACGGCCCTCGCGGAATTTGACAGAAACGACAATGTTGTATTCATTAACGGAATTGTCCAGGATATCACAGGTCTTTCAGGCCGCTTTTGAAAAAAACGATCCCGGAACAGGCGGGTTAAAAGCGGAATCTCAGGCCCGGAATATTTCCCGGGAAACCTGAGCGGGCAGGTATATTTTTCGGCAAAAATCGGGATTCCGGATGAACCGGTTGCCTCTTTTTAGATTCCCAGATTTTTCAGGAACAGTTCATGAAGTCGCAAATCGCACCCGAGTTCAGGATGAAAGGACAGGGCCATATGGTTGTCTTTCCCAACAGCAACAATTCCCTGGTTTATCTGTGCGAGCACGCGGACACCGGGATCAACGCAGGAAACGAGAGGTGCCCGGATAAAGATTGCGTGGAATGGTCTTTTTCCCAGACCTTCGATACAGATATCCGTTTCGAAAGATTCCTTTTGTCTCCCGAAGGCATTACGGTCAACGGTCATCCCGATAAGGCCGAGGCTGTGGACCCGGGGATCGGAAACCGTTGTAGCAACAAGGACCATTCCGGCACAGGTGGCAAATATTCCACCGGAAAATGTGCGGATAGGCTCGTAGAGGCCGTTCTTATCTATCAGCCGGGAAATAGTTGTGGACTCGCCCCCGGGGATCGCGAGGGCATCGCAGGCTTCGAGATCTGTGGGTTTTCTGACCTCTTCTACCAGCGATGACGTACCGTAGCCCCGGTGTTCGAGAGCTTCAATGAAGGCCGTGATATGCTCGCTGACATTACCCTGAAGGGCGAGAACGCCGAGCTTAACGTCCACGGGTCTGCAGCACCTCATCGTCCCTGAGGGTATGCACGTCGAGACCCGGCATCGCATCGCCAAGACCCCGGCTCGTTTTTGCGATTATTTTCGGATCATTAAAGTTATTGACTGCCTCGACAATTGCTTTTGCCATCCTCTCCGGGGCTGAGGATTTGAAGATACCGGACCCGACAAAAACGCCGTCTGCGCCCAGTTGCATCATCAGG
>Ga0187777_10002024_pt1 | contig 13055 bp, 9 predicted proteins | sample 1015_Q2_SP5_10_M_FD_132416 | JGI IMG/M metagenome (GOLD analysis project Ga0187777, IMG submission 132416) | Tropical peat soil microbial communities from peatlands in Department of Meta, Colombia - 1015_Q2_SP5_10_MG | ecosystem: Environmental > Terrestrial > Soil > Wetlands > Peat | place...
CCGCCTACGTGGCGGCCAAGCGCCGTCTCTTCGAAGCGCTCGCCGGGGGTCCCCAGAACCCCGCCAAAGGCTGGCCCAAGACGGGGGTCGTGAACCTCGACGATCCGGTGGCCGCCGACTTCTCGGCGGCCACGCGTGCGGCCGGGGCGGCCGTCATGACGTATGGCTTCGAGGCGGCCGCCACGGTTCGCGGCGTCGCCGTGCGGGAGAGCCTCCAGCGGCTCGAGCTCGATCTCGTGACGCCCCGCTGGCGTGGCCGCCTGGCGCTGTCGCTGGCCGGTCGGTTCAACGCCTGGAACGCCCTGGCCGCCGCGGCCGTGGCGGAGGCGCTCGGCCTCCCGCCGGACGCGATGCGGACCGGCCTGGAGGCGGTCGCGGGTGTGCCCGGTCGGATGGAGCGCATCGATGCCGGGCAGCCGTTCGCCGCCCTCGTCGACTACGCCCACACGCCCGAGGCGCTGGCCAAGGTCCTCGACGGACTGGCGCCGCTGGCGGGGGCCGCTGGCGGGCGGCTCATCGCCGTCTTCGGCTCGGCGGGCGAGCGCGATGTCCTGAAGCGCCCGCGGATGGGCCGTGTCGCGGGTGAGCGCTGCCGGCTGGTCGTGCTCACCGACGAGGACCCGCGCGGGGAGCCACGCGAGACGATCCTGGAGCAGATCGCGGAGGGCGCTGAGGCCGCCGGCCTGCATCACGGCAGCGAGCTGCGGGTGGTGCCCGACCGCCGCGCCGCCATCGCCCTGGCCCTGGAGGCCGCCCGGCCGGGCGACGCGGTGCTGTTCGCCGGCAAGGGCCACGAGAAGACGATCGAGACGGCGGAAGGGGCGGTCCCCTGGGATGAGGCGGCTGAGGTGCGGGCTGCGCTGGGCCGCCTCGGCTGGTCGGAGGTCGGCCACGGGTGAGCGGCTGGGGCCGGTGAGCGGCGTCACCTGGAGCGTCGCCGAGAGCGGCGACCGCGCGTCCTGGGACGCCTTCGTGGCCGAGCGTCCCGAGGGCGACCCGCTGCAGTGCTGGGCCTGGGGCGAGGCCGTGGCCCCCACGGGCGAGCGACCGCTGCGCCTCTTGCTGCGCGACCGGGCCGGCCGTGTCCGGGCGGTGGCGCAGGCGCTGGTGCGGCGCACAGGGCTGGGCCGGACCGTCATCTACGTACCCCACGGGCCGCTGTGGACCCGTGAGGCGTCCGACGCGCCGGCGGTCCTCGCCGCCTGCCTGAGCGCGCTGCGCGAGGCCGGACGGCGGGAGCGCGGCATCGTCCTGAAGGTCGACCCGCGGGCGGTGCCCGGCGGCGCGGATGTCGGCGTGGCCCTCGCGGCCGCCGGTCTGCGAAGGGCGCGCCATGACCTCCAGGCGGCGACGACGCGCCTGGTGACGCTCACGACCGACCGGGAGGCACTGCGCGCGGCCTGGCACGCGGATGCGCGCCGGCTGTCGGGGCGCGCGATTCGCGAAGGTGTCGGGGTGACCATCAGCCGGCAGGCCGATCCTGCGAGCGTGGCAGCCTTCCACGCGCTGCTGCGGGAGACGGCCGTTCGCGGGGCCTTCCGGGCACGCTCGGAGGGGTTCCTGGGACGCGTGGCGGCCGGGTTCGCGGCGCCGGGCCCTGCCGCACCCGACGGTGGCTGGTACCTGGCCCTGGCCGAGCTCGAGGGCCGCCCCATCGCCGGCATGGCCGTGCCGCGGGTGGCGGATCGCGCCTACTACCTCTACGGCGCCTCACACCGCGACCCGGCCCTCCGCCACGCTTACGGCGCGTACGCGGTCATGGCCGCGCTTCTGGCGCGGCTGGCCGACGATGGCGTGCAGACCTTCGATCAGTGGGGTGTGGTGGAGGCCGACACACCCGCGGCAGATGCCTCGTGGGCAGGCTTCAGCGCCTTCAAGCGCACGTTCGGCGGCCAGCCGCTGTGCCATCCGGGCACGTTCGACCTGGTCCTCGATCCGCTCTGGTACCGCCTCCGCGAGTGGCGCGACCTGGCGCGGGCCGGACGAGACACCTGAGGCTCGCTCCGGGGCCGGCGAGGTCGCGGGGTACACTGCCAGCCATGGCTGTCGATCCTGCCTCCCCGCCCGCGGTCAAGCGCGGGCGCGCACCGGCCCGGCCTGCGGGCGCTGCATCCGGCGGATCGCCACGCGCCGTGGAGGCGTCCGCGCGCCACCTGTTCGCGACCCTCCACGAGCACTACCCGCAGGCCGACCTGGGACCCGTCGAGCGAGCCTACCGCTTCGCGGTCGAGGCCCACGAGGGCCAGAAACGGGCCTCGGGTGAGCCGTACGTGACACACCCCCTGGCCGCCGCGCAGATCCTGGCCGAGCTGGGCATCGATCCCGTGGCGGTGACCGCGGCGCTGCTCCACGACATCCCCGAGGACACCGACTACGACCTCAGCGACCTCGAAGAGCGTTTCGGGTCGGACGTGGCGCGCCTCGTCGACGGCGTGACCAAGCTCTCCAAGTTCAGCACCCTGTCGCACGAGGAGCAGCAGGCGGAGAACATCCGCAAGATGTTCCTGGCCATGGCGGAGGACGTGCGGGTCGTCCTCATCAAGCTCGCCGACCGGCTCCACAACATGCGCACCCTCAGCGCCCTGCCGCACGAGAAGCAGGTCCGCATCGCGCGCCAGACGCAGGAGATCTACGCCCCCCTGGCGGAACGGCTGGGCATCTGGCAGATCAAGTGGGAGCTGGAGGACCTCGCCTTCAAGGTCCTGGAGCCAGCCGAGTACCGCGAGCTGGCGGCCAAGCTCGAGACCCGCCGCCGCGCTCGCGAGGGCTACGTGGAGCGGGCCATGACCGTGCTCGACGAGGCGCTCCATGCGGCGGGCATCGAGGCCGAGCTCTCGGGTCGTCCCAAGCACATCGCCAGCATCGCCAAGAAGATGCAGCGCAAGAGCGCCGACCTGGGCGAGATCTACGACGTGTATGCCATCCGCGTCCTCGTCGAGGAGCTCAAGGACTGCTACGCGGCCCTGGGCGTCGTGCACTCGCTGTGGCGGCCGATCCCCGGCCAGTTCGACGACTACATCGCCATGCCCAAGGGCAACGGCTATCAGAGCCTCCACACCGCCGTCGTCGCCCTCGACGGCAAGCCCCTGGAGGTCCAGATCCGCACGCACGCCATGCACCGCGTCTCGGAGGTGGGCATCGCCGCCCACTGGCGGTACAAGGAAGGCTCGCGCATCGACCGCGATTACGACGCCAAGCTGGCGTGGGTCCGCCAGCTCATGGACTGGCAGCGCGAGGTGGCGGATGCGACGGAGTTCGTGGAGGGCCTCAAGCTCGACATCTTCCAGGACCAGGTCTTCGTCTTCACCCCACGCGGCGAAGTGAAGGACCTGCCGGCGGGCTCGGGTCCCCTCGATTTCGCCTACCGCATCCACACCGACGTGGGCCACCGCTGCATCGGCGCCAAGGTCAACAACCGTCTCGTGCCGCTGGACTACAAGCTCCAGAACGGCGACATCGTGGAGATCGTGACCACCAAGGCGGCCCACGGCCCGTCGCGCGACTGGCTCAACATCGTGCGCACCGGCCATGCCCGGGAAAAGATCCGCCAGTGGTTCAAGCGGCAGGAGCGCGACGAGAACATCGTCCACGGCCGGGAGGCCCTGGACCGCGAGCTGCGGCGCCTGGCCCGCACGTCGGTCGAGCGCATCGGCCCGGACCGCGTGGCCGAGATGGCGGCGCTCTACAAGATGACCGGCCCGGACGACTTCTATGCCGCCATCGGCTACGGCGCGATCAGCGCCCAGCAGGTGGTCATGCGGCTGGGCGTCATCGATGACACCGAGACGGCCCTGCCGCAGGTCGCGCCGCCGCCCGCCGAACGGCCCGGCGGTGTCCGTGTCAAGGGGGTCGGCGACCTCCTCATCCGCTTCGCCCGCTGCTGCCACCCCATCCCCGGCGACCCCATCACGGGCTACATCACCCGCGGCAAGGGCGTCACCGTCCACCTGCGGACCTGCCCGACGGTCGTCAACGAGCGCGACGTCCACCGTCTCATCGACGTGGAGTGGGACGCACCGGCGCAGCAGACGTATCCCATCGCCATCCGCATCGAGGCCTACGACCGAACCGGTCTCCTGTCCGACATCACCAACGTCGTGGCCGAGCACAAGGTCAACATCCTGGCCGCCAACGTGAGCACCAATCCGGACCACACGGCCATCGTGCGCGCCACCCTCCAGGTGGCCTCCGTGGCCCAGCTGGCGCGGCTGCTGTCGCGCATCGAGCGCCTGAAGGACGTCTACACGGTCCAGCGCGACCTGGGCTGATCAACCGCCCGCGGCCCGCCGCGCGGCGATCTCGAAGGCGTTGTCGCGGTACGGATCGCCCCCCCCGCGCCAGGCCCGCCAGGAGGCGCGCAGGTAGCGCGGGATGAAGCGCAGGCCGTACCGCTGCCACTGACGCACGTGGCACAGCTCGTGCGCCAGCTCCGGTCCGGTGAGGTCCCGCCAGCTGAGGATGTCGCGGCCGACGGTGATGGCCAACCAGCCGGGCAGGAAGAGGCCGCCGACCCGGCGGGAGGCGGGGACGACGTGGAGCCGGAAGGACGGGTCGCCGGCCATGGCGAAGGTGTAGCACAGCCGCTCCAAGCGGCGGCTGGACGCCGGTAGACTTGCCGGCGATGCCCCGCTTCCGTGCGCCTCGCGGCACGCGCGATCTGCTGCCCGCCGAACGGGCCGCGTTCGCCCGCCTGGAGGAGCTCGCCCGCGACCTGGCCAGCCGCTATGGCTACGCCGAGATGGACACGCCGCTGTTCGAGGAAAGCGAGGTCTTCGAGCGCGGGGTGGGCGCCGGGACCGACGTCGTGGAGAAGGAGCTCTTCCGGGTGGCCGCCACGCGCGGCGAAGAGGGTGAGCGCTGGGCGTTGCGGCCGGAGGCGACCGCGGGCATCGTGCGCGCCTACGTCCAGCATGGCATGCAGGCCCTGCCGCAGCCGGTGCGCGTCAGCCTGTGCGGGCCCATGTTCCGCTACGACCGGCCGCAGGCCGGCCGCTACCGCGAGTTCTGGCAGTGGGACGTGGAGGCCATCGGCGATCCTGGTCCGGCGGTCGATGCGGAGCTGATCGAGCTTGGCCTGCGCTTCTACGCCGCCAGCGGCCTGACCGATGTGGCCGTGCACCTCAACTCCATCGGCGACGGCACCTGCCGGCCCGCCTACCTGGAGCGCCTGCGCGCCTACTTCGGGGTGCACGCTGCGGCTCTCGCCCCGGCCGAGGCGGAGCGCCTCAAGGTCAACCCGCTGCGGCTGCTGGACTCCAAGGATCCCGACCTGGCCCCGCTCATCGGCGGGGCGCCGCGCCTGGTCGACCACCTGTGCGACGCGTGCGCCGGCCACCTCGCGGCCGTGCAGGCCCACCTGGCCGCTCTCGGGATCGAGCCCCATCTGGAGCCGACGCTCGTGCGGGGGCTCGACTACTACACGCGAACCGCCTTCGAGTTCTTCCGCCAAGGGGCCACGGGCCAGCAGCAGGCCCTGGGCGGCGGTGGCCGGTATGACGGGCTGGTGGAGCTGCTGGGCGGCAAGCCCACCCCCGGCATCGGCTTCGCCCTGGGCCTGGACCGTGTCGTCTTGGCGCTCGCCGAGCAGGGCCAGGCGTCGGCCGCGTCGTCGGGCCCGACCGCCATCGTCGTTGGCGCCGCTGCCGAGGACACGATCACCCGCCTGCGGCTGGCGACCGACCTGCGCGCGGCCGGCCTGACGGTCCGGGCCGACCTGGCGCCCCGCAAGCTGGGGCGGCAGCTGGAAGGCGCCGCGCGTGATGGGGCGCACTTCGCCGTGATCGTGGGCGATGAGCTGGCCCATGGCCAGGTGCAGGTGCGGGACCTGCAGGCGGGCACGCAGCGCTCGGCCAACGTCGCCGACCTGGCCCGCGACCTGAGCCGGGGCCAGGCCGGCCACCGGCACGGCTGAAGGCGGCGGCCGGACCGGCACCTCCCGTACCATTAGGCCGCTCATGCAGACGTTCCACCGTACCGCGACCTGCGGTGACGCACGCGCCGATCAGGCCGGCCGGGTCATGACCCTGGCCGGGTGGGTGCACCGCCGGCGCGACCTGGGCCAGCTGATCTTCCTGGACCTGCGGGACCGCTACGGCATCACCCAGGTCGTGCTCGACCGGGCCACCGCCCCCGCGGCGCACGCCGTCGCCACCGGGGTGCGGCCCGAGTTCGTCATCCGGGCCAGCGGCCACCTCGCCAGACGCCTGCCCGGCACGGAGAACCCGCGCCTGGCGACCGGCGAGGTCGAACTGCGGGCCGACGCGATCGACGTGCTGTCGGCGGCGCGCACCCCCCCGTTCCCCATCAACGAGCCCGAGGGCGAGGTGGACGAGGCCCTGCGCCTCAAGTACCGCTACCTGGATCTGCGACGCGAGCCCATCCTGGCGCGCCTCCTGACGCGCAGCCGGCTCGTCGAGGCCATCCGCGCCGCGCACGTGGCCGCGGGGTTCGTGGAGATCGAGACGCCGATGCTCATCAAGTCCACCCCCGAAGGAGCCCGGGACTTCATCGTGCCGTCGCGCCTGCAGCCGGGCAGCATCTACGCCCTGCCGCAGAGCCCGCAGCAGCTCAAGCAGCTGCTGATGGTCGCCGGGCTGGATCGGTACTTCCAGATCGCGCGCTGCTTCCGCGACGAGGACCTGCGCGGTGACCGCCAGCCGGAATTCAGCCAGCTGGACCTGGAGATGAGCTTCGTGGCCGAGGCCGATGTCATGGGCTTCGTGGAGGGGATGGCCATCGCCGTCAGCCGGGCCACGGTTCCCGAGCGACCCATCCAGGCCACCCCGTTCCCGCGCTTCACGTACCGCGAGGCGCTCGACCGCTTCGGCTCGGACAAGCCCGACGTCCGCTTCGGCCTCGAGCTGCACGACCTTGGCCCGGCCGCCCAGGGCACCGGCTTCCGCGTCTTCGACGAGACGCTGGCCGCCGGGGGTCGCGTCATCGGGCTGGCCGCACCCGGGATGGCGGGGGCCAGCCGCAGTCAGGTCGATGAGCTGACCCAGCTGGCCCGCCACCATGGCGCGCGCGGGCTGGTGACGATCGCCCTGGCGGGCGGCGGGGCCCACTCGAGCATCATGAAGATCGTGGGCGAGGCGCGGACCACCGCCCTTGCGGCCGCGGCCGGCGCCGGCGAGGGGGACCTCGCGCTGATCGTCGCCGATCGTGACGTGGTGGCCCAGGAGGTGCTCGGCCAGGTCCGCCTGGAGCTGGGCCGGCGCCTGGACCTGGCCGATCCCGACGTCCTCGCCTATGCCTGGGTCCACCACTTCCCGATGTACCAGTGGGACTCCGACAGGAAGCGCTGGGACGCCACGCACAACCCCTTCAGCGCGCCGCTGCCCGAGGACGAGGCCAGGCTCGTCACGGCCTCGGGCGACCCGGCCCGGCCGTCACCGGATGACCCGGCGGGCCAGGCGCTGGCCCAGCAGTACGACCTCGTGCTCAACGGCTGGGAGCTCGGCGGCGGTTCCATCCGCATCCACCGGCGCGACCTGCTGGCGCGCTCCTTCGCCCTGATGGGCCATTCGGCGACGGCCATGCAGGAGAAGTTCGGGGCGCTGCTCGACGCCTTCGAGTATGGCGCGCCGCCCCATGGTGGCATCGCCCTCGGCGTGGACCGCTGGGCCGCCCTGCTGACCCGCCAGGTCAACATCCGTGAAGTCATGGTCTTCCCCAAGACGCAGTCCGGCAGCGACCTGATGCTGGATGCTCCCTCGCCGGCCGACCCGGCGCAGTACGCTGAACTGGGCCTGCGGTTCGTCGGTCCGCCCGAGCGTCGCTGACAGACCGTCGCCGCGCTGGTGCGTGAGGAGAGGGTGCATGGCTGATCCGGGCGTCGCCGCGCGGTACGCGGAGGCGGTCGCGGTCCGCGACCTGGATGCCCTGCGGCGACTGCGCCATGCGGCCTACGTGGCTCGCTGGCCGCAGTCGGGCGAGCTGGTGCGCGGCCCCGCGCGGATCGGCGAGATCGAACGGACGTATCCGGGCGGTCCGCCGCAGCTGAGCGGCGTGCGCCGCGTGGAGGGTCAGGACGACCTCTGGACGATCGAGTCGATCACGACATACCCGGACGGCTCGCGCTGGTGGTGGGTCACGATCCTGGAACTGCGGGACGGCCTGGTGGCCGCCGAGACGGAGTACTTCTGCGAGCCCTTCGAGGCACCAGCCTGGCGGGCGCCGCACGTCGAGCGCTTCGACGGGTCCCTGGCACCGGTGCCGCCCCGCCGCCACGCCGACCTGTCCAGTGCGGCTGCCCGCCGGATCGGTGAGGCCTACGCCGAGGCCATCCGGCAGCGTGACTTCGCGACCCTGGCGACGCTCCGGGCCGGCGACTGGATCTGCGAGTGGCCGCAGTCGGGCGAGCGCCTGCGTGGTCACGTCGCCGACGTTGCCGTCCACTCCTCCTACCCGGGCTACCCCGACCTGCACGTCACGCGGCTGGCGACGTCACCGGAGGGCTGGGCGCTGACCCCGCTGCTGGTGCCGGTCCGCATCCACGGCGCAGGCCCCATCGCCATCGTGGAGGGCATCAACGACTACCCGTCGGGCGACCGCTGGTTCGTGGCCGAGCTGCTCGAGGTGGGCGACGGCAAGGTCGACCGCGAGACCGGCTACTTCGGCCGGGCCTTCGACCCGCCGGCGTGGCGCGCCGGCCTGGTCGAGCGGTACGACCCCCTCGCCGTTCGCTGACGGTCGCGGCGCACGCGTCGCTATCCTTGGCCCATGGCCGGTCTCTCACGTGACGACGTCGCCCACGTGGCCCACCTCGCGCGCCTCGGGCTGAGCGACGCCGAACTGGCGCGCCTGGAAGGGCAGCTCAACCACATCCTGGAGCAGTACGCCGTCCTGGCCGAGCTGGACACCGAGCACATCGCCCCCACGGCCCAGACGATCGAGCTCGAGAACATCCTGCGCGAGGACCGCGCCGCTCCGAGCCTGCCGGTGGACGTGGCCCTGGCCGGGGCGCCCGAACGTCTCGGTGATCACCTGGTCGTGCCCGCCATCCTGGCCGACCAGGCGACCTGAGCGTGCCGACTCGCGATCCGACCCGGCTGTTCGCGTGGCAGATGGCGGCGGGCCTGCGCGACGGCGCCTTCTCGGCCCGCGAGCTGGTGCAGGCGCACCTGGCGCTCGCCCACCGTCAGGCGCCCGCGCTCAACGCCTGGGCCTCCTTCGATGACTCGCGTGCGCTTGCGGCCGCGGACGCCGCCGACCGCCGCCTGGCGGCGGCCCGGGCGGCCGGCACCGACGCGCTGGCGGCGCTGCCCCCCTTGCTCGGCATCCCGGTCGCCCTCAAGGATCTGGTCGTCACGGCCGGCCGGCCGTCGACCGCCGGCAGCCGCATCCTCGCGGGCTTCGTGGGGCCGTATGACGCCCACATCGCGGAGCGTCTGGACGCGGCCGGAGCTGCCGTCCTGGGCAAGACGAACATGGACGAGTTCGCCATGGGCTCGTCGACCGAGCACTCCGCGTGGGGCCCCACCAGTAACCCCTGGGATCTGAGCCGCGTGCCGGGTGGCAGCAGCGGCGGCTCGGCAGCCGCGGTGGCGGCCTTCCAGGTGCCGCTGGCCATCGGGACCGACACGGGTGGCTCGATCCGCCAGCCGGCCGCCCTGACCGGCGTCGTGGGCCTGCACCCCACCTATGGCCGCGTCAGCCGCTACGGCATCATCGCCTTCGCCAGCTCGCTCGACCAGGTGGGGCCCTTCGGTCGCGACGTGCGTGACGCGGCGCTCCTGCTCGGCGCGGTGGCCGGGCGGGACGACCGCGACTCGACCTCCGCCCCGGTGCCCGTGCCCGACTACGCTGCGGCGCTGGCCGACGGGGACGCGGCGGTCGGCGGCCTCCGCGGCGTGCGGCTGGGGCTGCCGCGCCAGTACTTCGTGGCCGGCATGGAGCCGGGCGTAGAAGCCCGCGTCCGGGACGCCGTAGGCGCCCTCGAGGCCGCGGGGGCCGAGATCGTGGAGGTCGACCTGCCGCACACGCGATACGGCCTGGCCACCTACTACATCATCGGCCCGGCCGAGGCCTCGGCCAACCTGGCCCGCTACGACGGGATCCGTTTCGGCTTCAGCGTGCGCGGCGGGGATGTCCTGGCGGACTACCTGGCGACGCGCGATCAGGGCTTCGGCGACGAGGTCAAGCGCCGCATCATGCTTGGCACGTACGCCCTGTCGGCGGGCTACTACGACGCGTACTACGTCAAGGCCCAGAAGGTCCGTACGTTGATCAAGGCCGACTTCGACGCGGCCTTCCGGCTGGTCGACGCGCTGGTCGCCCCGACCAGTCCGACGGTCGCCTTTCCCATCGGGGCGCGGCTCGACGACCCGGTCGCGATGTACCTCTCCGATGCCTGCACCCTGCCGGTCAACGTGGCCGGGCTGCCCGGCCTGTCGGTGCCCTGCGGGCTCAGCGAGGGGCTGCCGGTCGGCCTCCAGTTCATCGGCCGGCCGTGGGACGAAGGGCGGCTGCTGGGCCTGGGGCGAGCCTACGAGGCGATCACCGCGGACGCTCCGTGGCGGGCCCTGGAGCCGACCGACCTGCCTGCCCTGGACGATCCCGCCACGCCGCCGGCCGCCGACCGGCTGTTCGCGCAGGGGCGCCGAGGATGACCGGTCGGCCGGCTCGTATACTCGGGCGGTGATGACCGCCGAGCCCGCCGTCCGGTCCGCCTCGCGCCTCGCCCGCCGCGTGGCCGCGGTGCCGCCGTCGGGCATCCGGAAGTTCTTCGACGTCATCGCCACCATGCCCGACGTCATCAGCCTGGGTGTGGGCGAGCCCGACTTCACCACGCCACCCCAGATCATCGAGGCGGGCGTGCGCTCCCTGCGAGCCGGCCGGACCCACTACACGAGCAACTACGGCACGCTCGAGCTGCGTCGGGCGCTGGCCAAGCACCTGGCGCGGCTCTACGAGGTCGAGTACGACCCGGAAGGGGAGCTGCTCATCACGGTCGGGGCGTCCGAGGCCGTGGCGGCCGCCATGGCCGCGCTCGTCGACCCCGGCGACGAGGTCGTCCTCCATGAGCCCTCATACGTGGCCTACACGCCGTCCATCGTCTTCAACGGCGGCGGCGCGATCCACGTGGCGACGCATGCCGATCGCGATTTCGCCCTGGACCCGGCCGCGGTCGAGGCGGCCATCACCGCGCGCACCAAGGTCCTCTTCCTGGGCTACCCGTGCAACCCCACGGGCGCCGTCCTCGACGAGGCGACCCTGCTGGCTTTGGCCGACATCGCCGCCCGCCACGACCTGCTCGTGGTCAGTGACGAGATCTACGACCGGCTGGTGTACGGCGACCACCGCCACCGGGCCTTCTCCTCGCTGCCCGGGGCGCGTGATCGCACGGTGCTCATCGGCGGCTTCTCCAAGGCCTACGCCATGACCGGCTGGCGCGTCGGCTGGCTGGCCGCCCCGCGCGACCTCCTGGAGGGCATCGTCAAGGTCCACCAGTACGAGATCATGTCGGCCCCCACGACCGCCCAGGACGCGGCCGTCGTGGCCCTCACCGGGGCCGAGCTCGACGTGCAGCGGATGGTGGCCGAGTACGACCGCCGCCGGCAGCGCCTGGTCGCCGGCTTCAATGCCCTGGGCCTGCCGACCTTCGAGCCGCGCGGCGCCTTCTACGCCTTCCCCGACGTGACCTCCAGCGGCCTGAGCAGTGCCGACTTCAGCGAACGGCTCCTCTTCGAGCAGCAGGTCGCCGTCATCCCCGGTGACGCCTTCGGGCCGTCCGGCGAGGGTCACGTGCGGGCCTGCTACGCGACCAGCTACGAGCAGCTCGAGACGGCCCTCGAGCGGGTCGACCGGTTCCTGGGCAGCCTGCGCGGGTGACCGCGCGCTACGAGGCCGTCATCGGCATCGAGATCCACGTCCAGCTGCGGACGTCGGCCAAGATGTTCTGCCCCTGCGGCACCGACATCGCCGACGCGCCGCCCAACTCGCGGACGTGCCCGGTCTGCCTGGGCCTGCCCGGAACGCTGCCGGTCATCAACCGGCGCGCCGTGGAGCACGTGCTGGCGACCGGCCTGGCCATCGGCGGGGCGGTGCCACCGGTCACGCGGTGGGACCGCAAGAACTACTTCTACCCCGACCTCCCCAAGGGCTACCAGATCAGCCAGTTCGATCTGCCGCTGGCCTCGCACGGGCGCCTGGTGGTGGAGACCGCGGCCGGCGAGGTGAGCGTGGGCATCCGGCGCGCCCACCTGGAGGAGGACACGGCCCGGCTCATCCACGCCGAGACGTCCGACGGGCGGCGCATCAGCCTGGTCGACTTCAACCGCGCCGGGATGCCCCTCATGGAGATCGTCACCGAGCCGGATCTCCACACCGCGGAGGCCGCGCGGCGCTACGCGGAGGAGCTGCGCCTGCTGCTGCTGGCCATCGGCGCGTCGGAGGCGGCCATGGAGAACGGCCAGATGCGGGTGGAGGCCAACGTCTCGCTGCGCCCCGTCGGGAGCGACGTCCTGGGGACGCGCGTCGAGGTCAAGAACATGAACTCGTTCCGCTCCGTCGAGCGGGCGATCGACCACGAGATCGCTCGGCAGGCGGGGCTGCTCGACGCCGCCTCGGTCGTGCAGCAGGAGACCCGCGGCTGGGACGACACGCGTGGCGTGACCTACCTCATGCGCTCCAAGGAGGATTCGCACGACTACCGTTACTTCGCCGAGCCCGATCTGCCGCCGTTGCGGCCGGACCCGGCCTGGCTCGAGGCCATCCGGGCGACCCTCCCCGAGCTGCCCGCTGCACGCCGCGCGCGGTACCGGCGCGACCTGGGCCTGTCGCCCTACGACGCCGCCGTCCTGACCGCCGAGCCGGCCGCGGCGAGTCTGTTCGAGGTAACCCTCGCGAGCGATCCGGCGCTCAAGCCCAAGGCCGTCGCCAACTGGGTCACCGGCGAGTCGATGCGCCTCCTCAAGCCGGAGGTGGAGACGGTGGCTGACCACGGTGCCGTGATCGATCCGGCGCAGCTGGCCCGCCTCGTGGCGCTGGTCGAGGCCGGCGAGCTCTCGGGCACCAACGCCAAGCAGGTGCTGCAGGCACACGCCCGTGATGGC
>Ga0187777_10002025_pt1 | contig 13053 bp, 23 predicted proteins | sample 1015_Q2_SP5_10_M_FD_132416 | JGI IMG/M metagenome (GOLD analysis project Ga0187777, IMG submission 132416) | Tropical peat soil microbial communities from peatlands in Department of Meta, Colombia - 1015_Q2_SP5_10_MG | ecosystem: Environmental > Terrestrial > Soil > Wetlands > Peat | place...
GGCGGGCCGAACCGCATCGGCCAGGGCATCGAGTTCGACTACTGCTGCGTGCACGCGGCGCTCGCGCTGCGCGAGGACGGTTACGAGACGATCATGGTCAACTGCAACCCCGAGACCGTCTCCACCGATTACGACATCTCCGACCGCCTGTACTTCGAGCCGCTGACGCTGGAGGACGTGCTGGAGATCGTGCACGTCGAGAAGCCTTTCGGCGTGATCGTCCAGTACGGGGGGCAGACGCCGCTCAAGCTCGCCCGCGACCTGGAGAAGAACGGCGTTCCCATCATCGGCACCTCTCCCGACATGATCGACATGGCGGAGGACCGCGAGCGCTTCCAGCAGATGCTGCACCGGCTCAAGCTCCGGCAACCGCCCAACCGTACCGCGCGCACCGAAGCCGAGGCGATGAAGGTCGCCGAAGAGATCGGCTATCCACTGGTCGTGCGTCCGTCGTATGTGCTCGGCGGGCGAGCGATGGAGATCGTGCACGAGCCGCGCGACCTCGAGCGCTATATGCACGAGGCAGTGGCCGTGTCGAACGACTCGCCGGTGCTGCTCGATCGTTTCTTGAGCGATGCCATCGAGGTCGACGTCGACGCCCTGTGCGACGGCGAGCAGGTGGTCATCGGCGGAATCATGGAGCACATCGAGCAGGCCGGCGTGCACTCGGGCGATTCGGCGTGCTCGCTGCCACCCTTCTCGCTGTCGCGCGATCTGCAGAACGAGCTGCGGCGGCAGACGGTGGCGATGGCAGACGGGCTCAACGTCGTTGGCCTCATGAACGTGCAATTCGCCATCCAGTTTCCCCAGGGCAACGGCGGCAACGGGGTGGTGTACGTGCTCGAGGTCAACCCGCGCGCCTCGCGCACCGTGCCCTACGTATCGAAGGCGACGGGCCGGCCTCTGGCCAAGATCGCCGCGCGCTGCATGGTCGGCCGCACGCTCGCGAGCCAGGGCATCACGGGGGAAATCGTGCCGCCGTATTTCTCGGTCAAGGAAGCGGTGTTCCCCTTCATCAAATTCCCGGGAGTGGACACCATCCTGGGACCGGAGATGAAATCGACGGGCGAAGTGATGGGGGTAGGGGAGAGCTTCGCGGAGGCGTTCCTCAAGTCGCAGATCGCCGCGGGAGTGAGGCTGCCACGGGCGGGCAAGGTCTTCGTCAGCGTCAAGAATCCCGACAAGGCACGGGTCATCGAGGTTGCTCGCGCGCTCGTCGAGTTGGGATTCACCCTGGTCGCGACGCGCGGCACGGCAGCAGCGCTCGCCCGCGCCGGCCTGCCGGTCACGGCGGTGAACAAGGTGGCCGAGGGGCGTCCCCACATCGTCGACATGATGCTCAACGACGAGATCGCGCTGGTGATCAACACGGTGGAGGAAAAGCGCAGCGCGATCCAGGACAGCTACGCGATCCGTCGCGCCGCGCTCAACGACCAGGTGCCGACCTACACGACCATCGACGGCGCGCGCGCCGCGGCGCTGGGAATGCAGGGAATGGGCGAGTTGGTGCCGTACTCGACGCAGGCGCTGCACCAGCGGCTGCATTGACCGTCCGTTTGCGCTAAGATTAGCCGATGGCCGGGTGCGGCGCCGCCGCGTCCGGTCTTTTCTTTCGGCCCAGGTATGACTCACGACAGGGTTCCGTTGACCGTCGCCGGAGCGGAGAAGCTCAGAGCCGAGCTGCATCGGCTCAAGACGGTGGATCGTCCCGCGGCGATTGCTGCGCTCGCCGAGGCGCGCTCTCACGGCGACCTCGCGGAAAACGCAGAGTACGACGCCGCCAAGGAGCGACAGGGCTTTCTCGAGGGGCGCATCGCCCGCCTCGAGGCGAAGCTCGCGCACGCGCACATCGTCGATCCCGCTTCGATTGATGCCGATGGACGGGTTGTCTTCGGCGCCACGGTCGATCTGGAGGACCTCGAGACCGGCGAGGAAGTGCGCTATCAGATCGTCGGCAATGACGAGGCCGACATCAAGCACGGCAAGATCTCGATCGAGTCGCCGATCGCCCGCGCGCTCATCGGCAAGAGCACCGGTGACATCGCCGAGGTGCAGGCGCCGGCGGGCGTGCGCGAGTACGAAGTGCTCGAGGTGCGCTACCTCTAAACGACGCGGCCCCCTTGAATTGTCCGGCGCCTGCGGGACCTGGTTGTGTCGGCCGCCGCGGCGACGGCCTCCTTGTGCGCAAGTCGTTGGCTGCGCGATCAGTGTCGGCCGCCTGCTCGCGACTCGCCACGCGCGATCCCGCGAATTGCGCGGGTCCCTCGCTGCGGGCTCGCGCGGCTACGTCGCGGCCGCTCGCATCCCCACGCTCTGCGCGGGGCCCCTGCTTCACTGCTCGCGCCGCTCTCCGCGCCGTCGCCTCCGGCTGACGCCAGTCGGGGGATTCACAGCGGGCGGCGTGCCGCGCATGCTCTGGCGCGGCGGACGCGCTGGTGCGCGCGCCATCGGCGTTCGCGGACGCCTCGCTTTCGGCGTGGACTTGGCCATCGTCCCTCCCTTGGGTGAGCGTCTGCCGGGACGCCTCTCTCGCGCATCACCGGCTTCGCTGGCCTGCGGCAAGCTCTGCGCTGCGTTGGGCTTCGCCTGCTCGGGCGCGGGGCGCCAAACGATCAGCAGCTTGCCGAGGTGCTGGACCGGGGCCGCATCGAGCTCCGCGCAGATGCGCTCGAGCATCTCTTCGCGGCGAACGCGATCCTCGTTGAACACCCTGACCTTGATCAGCTCGTGTGCCTTAAGGTTGACGTCGATCTCGTGCAGGACGCCTGGCGTAAGGCCGTGCTGGCCGATGCTGACGACGGGCTGCAGGTGATGTGCCTTGGCGCGCAGTGCGCGGCGCTGCGGCGGTGTGAGTACCGTCATGCGTCGGTGCGGCGAGAGGCGTTCAGCCGTGGCGGCATCCCGGCCGCCGACGCCTGAGCCGCCACGCGCGCGTCGGCGGCAGCGATCAACTGCCGCGCTTGCCGGTCTGTGTCGGCTTGCGCTCGCGTGGTTTCGACGGCGAGTCGTGGCTCGGCCGATAGTCGCCGAGGACCGTCTTCAGCGGGCAAACGGCAAAGGCGGGACACTTCTTGCAGCCGACGGCGATGGCGATGGGGCAGACGGTCATGATGGGCTTCCTCGATTGACGCCGCGGCATCGCCGCGACAGCGCGCGGCGCGCAGGCGGGACACCGTCACTGAGCGGGCGGCGTCTCGAGCGACTCAACGTGCCCGCAGGACTCTGGCGGCCTTGGCCACGGCCTTGGGCTTCACCCAGAAGATCGCGCCGAAACGTCCCTTGCCTGCGGTGATCGCGTCCATCGCAGTGACGTTGATGCGGGCCTTGGCGAGCGTGCTGAGCGTCCTGGTCAACGCTCCCACACGGTCGTTGCCCTGCACCAGGAAGCCCGTCTTTCTCTTGGACACTTTGAGCTTGAGCTTTCTCGCGGCTCGGAGGAATTTCGCCCTGTTGTCCGGAATGAGATCGAGCTGGCCCTTGCCGCGGCTGGGAAAGCCGGAGAACGCGAGCAGGTTCACGCCTTCGGCTGCAAGCCCGCCCAGAACCTTGGCCCCCTGGCCGGCCGTGTTGGGAATCATCACGTAGAAGTAATCGACTTTGCGCAGAGTGCTGGCCATTTGTGCTCTCCTTTGCAGGCTCCGAGTAAACCGTCAAGCTGGAACTGTGGAACCGGCACGCCTCGGAGTCAAGGGGTCCGGCGCTGTGAGGAGTGAACAGGAATCACCGGTGAGACTGTCAGAGGTGACAAGCCTAGGATCCGGGCGCAGCGTCCAGCGACAGCAGCCGCGCGCCGAGGTGCCGGGCTAGACCGCGCCCTCCCTCGGCCATGACCTGATCGCGGTTCCAGCGAAAGGCCGGCGCAAGCAGCGGACCGAGGAACTTCATCCAGCGCTTGGTCGTGGCGACTGTCCATTCGTAGCGAACGCGCGTCGTCGATTGCTCGGCCGCGAGGTACTAGCGCCCCGTCCCAGCGAGGTCGCCCTCGGCAGTGCCTTCGAGGAACGTAGGCCGCCGCACCGCCGAGACGCGCATCAGGAACGACAACCGATACGGCAGGCGGCTCGACCAGGTATAGCGCCGCAACGCACCGAGGCCGTCAGCACCGCCGGGTTCGATCTCCTCGACGGAATTGACGTAGCGCCACCACCGCGGCCACTCCCGGCTCGCAACCAGCGCTTCCCAGACGCGATCGATCGCGGATTCGAGATGCCAGTACGTGGTCAGCGAGAAGGAACTCATCGCTTCGCACGCCGCTCGGACGCCGGACTCGTCTTCCCGACGTAATTCGAAACCTCGATCAGATTGCCGTCCGGATCGCGGAAGTAGAACGAGCGCATCGGACCCGTCGCTCCGGTGCGATCGACCGGGCCCAGGATGATCTCGACGCCTTGCGCACGCACATGCGCCATGGCTGCGTCCAGCGGCGCCGGCGTGATGAAGCACAGATCGGACGAGCCGGGGACCGGACGCGCGGCGTGCGGCTCGAACTCCCGCCCTGCGAGGTGCAGGTTGATCTTCTGTCGGCCGAAGGCGAGCGCCTTGCGTCCATTGCCGAAGCTAACCGGCTTCATCCCCAGGACCCGCTGGTAGAACTCGCAGCTCGCCTCGATGCTGGCGACCGTCAGGACCAGATGATCGAGGCGGTCGACGCGAAGCTCGGACAGAGCCATGGCGCGGACTATTCGGGCAGGCTCGCCCCTGACCCGCCCATCTCCTTGGGCAGGTCCTTGAGCTTCGGCACTCCGTCGTTGATGTGCAGCACGGTCTCCTGATAATGCACGTGCACGCCAGGCTTGAATGCGAGGTCCGGAATCACCGCGGCGTAGACGTCGATCAAGCCCATGCCGGGGTGATCCGTGAAAAGATGGCCGCCGCAGAGCTTGCACCACTTGCGCGAGCTCCCTGACGTCTTGTTGTAGGTGCCGATGTGCTCGGCCCCGCGAGTGATCTTCACAGCATCGGGCTTCCACAGAGTGAACGCGTTGACCGGCCCCGCTGACCAATGTCTGCACGATCTGCAATGGCAATAGCCCATCGCCGCCGGCTGGCCAGTCACGGTGAGCTGAACCGCGCCGCAAAAGCACGAACCAGCGTAACTCTTTCCGTCAGACATGTGTCACCTCCGTGAGATTGCCGCGCGGCTGCCCGGGGACAGCTGTCATTTTCCCACCAGCCGGCCAAGCAGCGTTGCGAGCGCGGAACGGCGCTTGGGCAGCAGCTCCGGCCCGAGCTCGAAATAGCGGCGATGGATATAACACCAGCTCCAGGTCTCACTGCGATCGAGGGAAGCGATGATCGGGTGGCCGGTCGTATTGAAATGCTTGAGAGCGTGCGTGTGAGGTGAATCCTCGCAGCACCCGACGTGGCCGCAGATGAGGCAGACCCGAAGCTCGTACCAGGTCGCGCCCAAGGCCCTGCATTCCTCGCAGGCGTCCGTTTGCGGCGCGATCTGGCGGAGATCGTCGAAGTGTTCGCAGCGCTCGTTCATTTGGCTCTCCACGTCGTGCGACAGGCGAGGGCGGGCGATCGCTCAAGAGCTGACCGGCTGCCTATAGACGAACGCAGTGACGCAGCCGAGGATGAGCATCAGAATCCCATCGAACACGATCTGCTTCACCACGAGTCCCCCGGGCATCGGCTGCACCACGTAATAGATGATGTAGGTCGGCACCACCGTCAGGAAGGCCACCGCCACGCCGAAGCGCAGACCCTGCGGCAACCAGGGCTTTGCCTCGACGCCGCGCGAATAGATCCACACCAGCGCGCCCGAGAGCATGACATGGGCCAGCACCATCAGCGGAAAGAAGCTCTGCGATTCCGCCTGCCCACGGAACAGGCTTGCGAGCTTGCTGTAGTCGTCGTGCAGCAGAACGCCGTGGACCACGAAGCTACCCAGGAACCAGACGATGAAAATCACCACCCACCCGATGAAGAATCGCTTGTTCATGGCTCCTCCGTCGATTGCAGTAGTTGCTCGCACAACGCGACGCGTCACACGCGAGTCAAGCGCCGACCCGGACATTGGCCACATCGAACCCCTGAACTAGAAGTCAGGCGTCATTCCACCCGCGGTGCCTGCGTATCTGCGACCGCCCGGCGCACAGCAGAACGGTCGTGACCGCCACGGCCATCACCAGTGGCGACACCAGGAGAGTGGCCAGCGGGCTCCACGTGTCGGCTGGGTCGACCGCCCTGACCCAGAGATAGACGGCCAGGGGGGATCCCATCGCGGCCGCGAAGGATGCACTCCTTATCTTCCGGAACACCATCGCGGATGCGAGGCCGATCAGCGCGGGCAGGATGAACAGCACCAGGAGCGGCGTCATCATCGCCTTCTCACGCCCGGAGCGTGATGCAGACACGGCCTGCCGGCATCGGCTTTCTCGAGGAATTCGGGACCCGGTGATCCGCGCGAAGGCGCGACTGCTGGGTCACGGTGTAAGTATAAGTCCGGCTTGCCGCGACCGGGGCAGTGGAGAGATCCAAAGACCCTGCCATGGTAGTGGCGAAACGAGGTTACGCCCACCCACGAAGGGGTCGAATCGTCAGGAGCAGGTGCGCCGATCCGCGGAGACATCCCCGGCGAGCGAGCGGAACATGACGTAGGCGTCGACATACCCCTTTTCCGTGTGTTTGAAGGCGCCCGGCAGAGTACCCACCACCTCGAAGCCCATCGTGCGCCAGAGTCGGATCGCCCGTTCATTGGTGGAAACCACGAAGTTGAACTGCATCGCCCGGAAACCGAGGCGGCGCGCCTCGGCGAGGCAATGCTCGGCCATGACGCGCCCCAGCCCCGAACCCTGCGTGGTCGGAGCGACCATGAACGCTGCGTTGGCGACGTGTGCGCCGAGCCCCGGCTGATTGGGCTTGAGAACGTAGGTTCCGAGGACCACGCCTTCGCGCTCCGCGACATAGCACCTGGCCGAGGGGTGCAGCCAATATGCGAGAGCCTCGTCGCGCGAAATGTCGGGAGCGAACACATAGGTATCGCCGCGAGCCACGACAGCCTTGAAGATGGTCCAGATCGAGTCGCTGTCGGAGGCCGCGGCCGGGCGCAGCTTCCATGCGACCGAAGGGCCGGCGCTACTGCGGATCATCGATGACGGCCTCCGGCCTATGGCCATCGGGGTCGAGGACGAATGCTCTCGCATAGCCCGGGGTCGCCGGCACGGCGTCGTAGAAGGCCGTTGAGCGAGCCAGGTCGACGGTGCCGAGCGAGAAGTGATGCAGCATTTGCAGCTCCGAAGCTAGCGCCGGTCGGCGGGCGCAAGGCCTAGACCCAGACATCGTCCGGAGCGGTGCGCGGCCCGCCCGCATCGCCCGTGTTCACGACGCCCCGGGGTTCGATGATGAGCGCGTGACACTCGGATCGCGCGCGGGTGATGTGCTCCTTGCCCCTCGGCACGACGAACATCTCTCCAGCGCTCAGCGTAACCGCGCCATCGCGAAAGGCGATCTCCATCTCGCCGCTGACCACGAGAAAGACCTCGTCGGTTTGCTCGTGGGAGTGCCAGACAAACTCGCCTTCTAGCTTCACCAGCTTGAACTGATAGTTGTTCATCTCGGCGATGACACGCGGCGCCCAGTGCTCGCCGAACTTGCCGAGCTTCTCCGCGAGATTGATCGGACGATACATATGAATCCCCGCTTCAGGCCGCCTCGCCGCCCTCGCGCCCGTAGAACATCACCCACACCCCGAAGTCGCCGGAGAACTCCTCGAAACGGTGCTCTACCCCGGCCGCCGCGAACAGCAAGTCCCCGGGCGCAAACGGCCGCCTCGAGGCACCGTCGAAGAAAATTCCACGCCCTTGCGCCACGACGTAGATCTCGTCGCGCGTGTGAGGAGTCTGCAGGTCGACGCCGCGTGGAGCGTAATACTTGACCAGCAGCGTTCCGTGGCGGAAGAGCGGAACGGAGCGAACCGTGGCGCTGTCGGCGACCCGCGCTGAGGCCTCCGCAGCGGTGAGATGAAAGGTCGCGCCGGACGCTGTGTCGTCGCTCATGGGTTCGCTCGCTCGGGTGCGGTTGCCAGTTTGCGGATTATGCCTCGACCTCGCCGCCCCGAGCGCTTTCCGGGCTCAGTAGTCGACCGTGATCGCGATGTCCGCCGTGGCCAGCGGCGAGAACTCCGCCTCGTACGCCGCCAGCTTCCTGGACATGAGCGCGCTGCTCGCGTGCTGCGGATGACTGACATGGATCTTGAACGCGGGGACGCGATTGATCCGCCTCATGAGCTGCAGTATCGAGACGCCCTCGACGATCACCGGCAGAGGCGTGGTGACGCGGCGCTCGATGATGCGATTGATCTGATCGTCGAGGTGGATCAGATAGTCCTTGGCCGGGATGAGAAAGAGATCGGTCTCGATCAGCGTGACGTTGAAGTGCCATGCGAGGTAGCGCCCGAGCGTCGTCTTGCCCACGCCATCGCGCCCGTCGATGGTGACGATGATTCCGGGCAGGCCCCGCATGACCGGAGTCAGGGCATCGACGACCTGAAGGTAAGAAGGAAGAATCGCGGGCGTCGTCTGCTGCCCGCCGCGCCAGCGAGAATTATCGGCCACGGTGCACGAGCAGGAAGATTTCCTGGGCGATCTGGCTGACAGCGGGGAGTATGACCGGCGCCAACACTACGCGTGCGAGCCACGGTTGTCGTCGCGCGACACGGAACCAGAGCGTGCGGCGCCAACGCCAGTCACAGCGCTCGGACCCCGAACCACGCGCCGTAGAACCCCACCACGATCGCACCGGCGAGCGCGAAGCGCGCGGCGTTGCGATCGTCATCGAACAAGCCCGCCAGATGCCTGAGAAACAGCTCCAGCAAGACAAAGAGAGGTAGCAGCGCAAGGCCGGTCCAGGCGAACTTGTCGCTCGGCAGCTTTGCGGCGGCCATCGCGCCGGCCACGGCACCCAACGCGGCCGCAGCGACCATCGCCGCAGCGCTGCGCAGGTTGAGGGCTGCGACCACGAGCGGATGGCGTTTTGGCTGCGGATCGCTCACGCTCATCACCACTCGCGCACCAGCGTGTCGGTCGCACACGACTGCCGCTTGCCGTCCGCTAGCGATAGGAATTCGACGCTGCATGAATTTTTCTAGTGGCGCTGCCTATGCTCCATGCTGCCTCCGGCATACCCGCGCAGGTGCCAATACTGCATGGCCTGGGCTTCGCTGATCACTTCGGCCTCCTCGAGGTGCGCTTGCAGGTGAATCTCGCGAACCTGACGCTGCAACGCTTCGACCTTGGCGCGCGCGCCTGGCCGCCGCTCTCGGCGTCGGCAGCCACGAGCCGAGCGCGGCCAATGCCTGCTCTCTTTCGTAGCCTTGCCTCGCGCCATTATATGAGGCGGCACCCATGCCGGATACGGGACCTCGCGACTGACGTGCCGACCCGTCGGCGTGTGCTCGTCGTGCACCTGAGCAAGCTGCTCCGGCGCGAATCGATCCGCGAGTCGAACCAGGGCCGGCCACAGCCGGCGGTGAACGAGCGTGACCTTTCCATCGACCAGCCGGCATACCAGCACCTGCTTCGACTCGATGATCGCTTGGAGGGTGGCGTAGATGTGACGACTCTTCTCATGCGCCCACCAGCTGCCCGCGATGGCCTCGCCGACGATGGCTTCGGTAAGCCTGGGGGCCGGCCCCTTGGCCGACACCAGAACGATGCCGTGCTGACGGACAAAGGCCATCGCATCCGGTGCGGTTGCGCACTTTTTCATGACGCGCAACGCCTCCACTCAAGCGCCTTGCCAGACCTCACCATAGGCCTTGCGAAAATTGATCGGCGGCGAAGTGACCGAAAGATACACGAAGGGACCGCTGCCCGAGTTTTCGAGACCGTGAACGTCCCCGTCGGCGAAGCGCACGACGTCGCCTTCCCGAAACGGCATCGTTCGCTCATCGGCGAGTAGCAAGTGGCCGGCGCCAGCAAGGGCGACCCAGACCTGCTCGGAGGTTTCGTGCCGGTGCCGCGGATTGGTGGCGCCGGGTGCCACCACCACCTTGGTGATCGTGACACGCGAGGAGGGTGAGTTCTCCGGGAACAACAACTGGTGCGACTCGATGCCGGACTTGACGAACACGTCCACGGTTCCGCGTTCGATGAACTCCATGTTCGATTCCTTTGAGCTGGGGAGCTGCGTGTCGTCGGCGGAACTAGGTGGACTCGGGCGGCTTCGGGCGGCGGCGGCCGCCCCAGATCACCCCTCCCACAAGCCCCAGGAGTGCCCCAATCGGTCCGAAGAAGAACACGCTGCTCATCGCCGCTTCGACCGAGCGATCATGAACGTTGGACGAAAACTCGAGGACCAGGAAATAGCTGGCGAAGGCCGCGACAAGGAATGCGGCAACCGCAAACAGAAGACCGAAACCGAGGCACCTTAGGAACACTCGTGCGACCCTTTGCAGCCTGGCGAACCGACCCGACCGTCGTCAGGCCCGGTAGTACGTGCCCGAGGGCGGCTTGGCGAACAGCGCGGCTGCCTCCGCCAGCTTTTCCTGCGGAATGGCATGCGCCGCCCTCTGATGGGATTCGATGCTATCCCATTCCTCGATGATGGCAAGGCACGCCGGATTCTCCGTGCTGCGCAGCAGTCGACAGGAAATGCAGCCAGGGCAAGTCAAGATGATCGAAATGACGGATTGGAGAAACGCGTCGAGCTTCTCCTCTGCGCGCGGCTTCGCCTCGAATTGATTGATGCGGGTGATCGTCATCTGCTCGTCGCTTTTCCCGGAGTGTGCATCGGGGTCCAGCGTTAGGTGAGGTACTTCCATGTGTTGGCGCCGTCGAGCAGGCGAATTCGAACCTTGCCAAGCTGCGACGGTTGGAAATTTCTTGCGTTGACGCCCATCTTGGCTCCACGCCTCGGCCTGATCGGTTCCCAGTGCGTGACGCAGCCGCAATGGGCGCACCTGACAAATCGAAGGCTCTTGTCGCCCCACGCATACTCGGCTATAGCGCTGCGCTTTGCGGTCACCTTGACTTCGGCGAGCTTGTAGTACGCCCACAGCGTCCCGTAGCGGCGGCAGATCGAGCAATTGCACTCCGTCAGGCTCCGGGGCCGTCTGGGAACCTCGACCTTCACGGCTGCGCAATGGCAAGTGGCGATAAGCATGGCAGGGAGCCAAGTGGTGGCGTTCAGGAGGCGACCGAAGGTTGGGCCGTCAGCGACGCGCGGTACACGAGTTCGGCACTCGCGAGATCTTCGACAGCGACGCCGACGGACTTGAACAGCGTTATTTCGTCGGCGGACTGGCGGCCTGGTTCGGTTCGGGCGATGACTTCACCGATCTCGGCGACGATGGCGCCGGATGCGATCACGTCGCCGGACTCTCGTGAAGCCGCCTCGCGCGATTCGACATAGAGCCTGGCCTTGCGCAGAAGCTCGTCGTCGAGCTCGCGCCAGTCGGGCCGCGGCGCACCCACTGCGTTGACATGCGTTCCCGGCGATAGCCATTGCCCTCGCAGGACCGGCGTCCGCGATGTTGTGGCGACCACGACCACGTCGGCGCTGCGCACCGCGTCCTCCGCCGATCGCGCGAGTCGAAGCCCGAATCGGTGAGCGAACACGCCGGCATTGCGAGGGCTCCAGACCCGGACATCGCGAAACTGGCGCACGAGCCGCAGCGCTTCCAGGTGGCTGTGTGCCTGCACGCCCGATCCTATGATCGCGAGCACCGAAGAGTCCGGGCGCGCCAGAAACCTGGTTGCGGCGGCGGAGACAGCTGCTGTACGCATCTCGGTGATCAGACGCCCGTCCATTACAGCGAGCGGTTCGCCGGTCTCGGGCCGGAAGAGGAGAACCAGCGCGTGATGTGACGGGACGCCCTGATTGTTGGGAAAGAACGTGACGATCTTGGCGCCGAGCTGCGCTCCAGCGTAGGCCGGCATGCTGCCGAGAAAGCCTCGGTGCTCGGCGATCGGCACTACCACGCGAACAGGTTGTACGACTTTTCCGGACGATAACGCGCTCAGGGCGTGTTCCATGGCCGGGATCAGGGCCCGCATCTCCAGGAACTTCCGGACTGCAGCCTCGTCCAGGATCAACACGGATCAGTCCTTGGCACCGGCCTCACGTTTCCTGGCCACGCGCTGCGCAGCCTCCCGGGACGTGATGATCGGGTGAACTTCGAATTCGACCAGGTCCTTCCAGTTTCGCATCCACTCGTCGAGGAGCGCTCGATCGGTCGTTTCCATGACCTGATAGCACGTCGTCAGATTCTCAGCGACCCAGCTCGAGACGTAGGTGAGCCCGTCAGGCGCCATCCGTCCACGTTCCTTGAACCGACGATACACGGGTGCGGCTTCACCGTTGCGAAAGCGCTCGACAATCATGAAGAGAGACACGCTGGTCGTCCTCCGAAGGTGTTGGCCATTGCGGCGTTCACGCCACAGGTTGCTCGTTAAACCGCATTCTTTCTCACTGCCGCTGCTGCCTGCAACTTGAGAACCGTTGTCCAGTTGCGCATTGTGGCCGATCCTTCGGTGAGGCGTTCAAACGCCTTCAAGAGCCTCGCTTGCGGCTCTAGATCAGGTTCGAGGGCGTTGCATGAGCACAATCAGGAAGTAACCCGCCGCGGCAGCACACACTCCAAAAAACACCGACGTGACGACTGTGATGTGCCACCACATCTGGAACCCAGGGTCCGCAGGGAACACGTATGCGCCAAACGTAATGGCAGCCGGCGACAACAGTGAGGCTAGCGCGATCGCACGAGGCGCGGGCCAACGCCGGAGGCGCAGATACGCAGCCACAGCAAATGCAAGAAGAAGCGCTGCGACAATTTCCACGAGCAGTGCCGTGAGGACGAAGCTACGCGGTGCCGAGCGGACGACCCTGCGCGTTCACCAGCAAAACGCAAACGGCATATCGCGGTTCCGATTTCGGGGCGAACACCTGCATCGATGCGATCACTGAATCACCTCATCCGTTCGCTTCGCGCTCGCGTTGCAGCTGTTCGATTCACCATGACTCACGACTCACTTCTTCGCGCGCTTTGCCTTTCCCGCGGACGTGTTGGCCGCGACCGCCGCCCTTATCAGCGACTTGAAGGCGCCC
>Ga0187777_10002026_pt1 | contig 13045 bp, 9 predicted proteins | sample 1015_Q2_SP5_10_M_FD_132416 | JGI IMG/M metagenome (GOLD analysis project Ga0187777, IMG submission 132416) | Tropical peat soil microbial communities from peatlands in Department of Meta, Colombia - 1015_Q2_SP5_10_MG | ecosystem: Environmental > Terrestrial > Soil > Wetlands > Peat | place...
CGGCAGAACCGGTGCTACGAATGGAGCAAGTAGTAATGTAGCAACATTACAGCCTGGCACCGGGCCGCAATCAACGGTTCCTCCCCTGACTGGGAACAACGAACAGGCCGTTCGTGAGGCAGTGATTGCCAAAGTTCGCCCGGCTGTCGTCGAGGTCAATGTGACTACCCAACAAGGTGGGGCCATAGGCTCAGGCGTCATTATCGATGGCCGTGGCTATATCGTCACCAATAATCACGTGGTGAATGGCGCACAAAGTATGACCGTTACCTTATATGATGGCACGAATCTCCCAGCACAACTGGTCGGGACTGATCCGGCTGATGACCTCGCGGTTGTCAAGATTAGTCCACCATCTAAAGGCCTGACAGTTGCCACCATCGGTGACTCTTCCAGGTTAACGGTAGGACAGGATGTAATGGCAATTGGAAACCCTCTGGGTATCACTCAAACAGTCACCCATGGCATTATCAGCGCACTTGGACGGAGTGTCTCTGAAGGTCAGGGTGGAGCAACCATTCCCAACGCAATTCAGACCGATGCCGCCATCAACCCCGGAAATAGTGGTGGTGCATTAGTTGACATGCAAGGCAACCTGGTCGGTATTCCTACCTTGACAGCCATTGACCCGGAATTTAACACACCGGCCAGTGGAGTTGGCTTCGCAATTCCATCCAATCGCGTCGCAACTATTGTTCCCCAGATCATCTCGACTGGCAGTGTGACACATACCGGGCGAGCGGCCCTTGGTGTACATGTCGCGGACGTCGATGCAAACCTGGCCGCGCAGGACAACCTGTCAGTTGATCATGGCGCATATGTTGCTGATGTTGTTCAAAATGGTGCCGCAGCTTCTGCTGGAATTCAAGCTGGTGATGTGATTGTCGGGATCGACAACACACCGGTAAATGATACACAATCCCTTGGCGAAGCTCTGGCCAACCATAACCCTGGTGACACAGTAGCTGTGCACATCTACCGAGGTAACCAGCAAATGACGATTAATGTCAAACTTGGTGAGTTGCAAGCTGGAAACTAGTTTCATTGTACTGATGCATGCAATGATGCAAGTCATCTAACACAACGAAAGAAAAGACGACCGCAAGATGCATTTTTGCGGTCGTCTTTTCTTTCGTACTGTCATGTTGACACAACAATACCTTATATGGTACATGTACCATTGACGTAAGGCTAAAACTGAAATCGCATCATTGCCTTTTAGTGTCTATCTGGAAACGACTTGCTCATGAGAGAATGCGTTTTAACAAAATACTTGGGATGTCCGTAGGGGCCAATAAATCGACGCTGGTCGCGATAAATCGGCCCAGCGTCGATTTATTGGCTTTCCGTGATTTTTTTGATATCCTGCCCGCCTATTTTGTTAATTTCCATTATCTGCTGAATGTGGTGATTTAGCATGTCTTGCTAAGGAACAATCAATGAGCGAAAAACAAATAACCAGGCCTGGTCGACAACAAAAAGTTGGTCAAATAATTTTTTCCTGGCTTACTTTAGTACTAATCAGCACACTTTTATTTCTTTCGAGTTGCGCATCATCATCAACCCAGGTACCAGTTACAAACACACCAACTGTTAAAATCAAACCCACACCCACACATTCCACACCCACCAGCACTCCTACCTCAGGTGACACTACCCAATCACCAACGAACTTTTTTGATGAAATAGCGCTCTTGCATCATTTGCTGGGTCCTCAAGGTTGGATGTGGAGAGTATCCTTGCCAACTGATCGCTTTGTAATTTACTATGGGAACCCTTTCTCCTCAGCTATGGGTCCTCTTGGAGCCTACTCTGACGACGAACTTCTCACAAAACTGCGACAGCAGGCACAGGTATATGCCAAACTTGATCCTCAACATCCAGTTATTCCGGCGTTTGATTATGTAACACCGGTTGCGCAAGCCTCAGCAACTGCAGATGGCACATGGCGAGCACGTATGCCTGACGACTCAATTGAACATTATCGTAACCTGGCCAATTCAAATCACATGCTCTTCTTTATGGACATGCAAATTGCCCATAGTACTGTCCAGAGCGAAGTGGATAATGTCTGGTCTTTCCTTCAACAACCGGGTGTCGATCTGGCCCTTGATCCCGAATTCGATATGCCTCCTGGCACCACACCTGGCATTGAATTTGGTCGCATGACAGCTGCCGAGATCAACTGGGTTATTGACAAACTCTCCAACCTCGTACTCACACAACATCTGCCACCAAAAATACTCATCATTCACCAGTTCCGCGAATCGATGTTACCCGACTGGCAAAACATTCGTATCAAACCAGGTGTTGAGATCGTGACGTCGGTCGACGGATTTGGGACTCCAGAAGCTAAAATTGGTGATTACCGTATCTTCGACAAACAGCAGTTGATCCAGTATCCCGGCTTTAAACTCTTCTACAGGTGGGATCAGCCCCTCATGTCCCCATCGGATGTGCTGAAAATGGATCCGCCGCCTTTAATGGTGATGTACCAGTAACAAAATCTTGAGAGAATCTCAGAACAGAAAGGAATCCAATGGCGTATCATCTTGCACAGGTTAACATTGCTCGTATGTTGGCACCCCTCACTGATCCACTTATGGCTGGCTTTGTAGCAGAGTTGGATGCGATAAACGCCCTCGCGGACAACAGTCCAGGCTTTGTGTGGCGGCTTCAGACAACTGAAGGCAACGCAACAGACATCCGTCCTTACGAAGATGATCTCATACTTGTAAACCTCTCGCTTTGGGAGAGTCTCGCCGATCTTTCTACCTTCGTCTACAGAAGTCGTCATCGCCAGGTTTTGCAAAAACGTCAAAAGTGGTTTCAAGGCTTCAACGGTCCCTATGTAGCTCTATGGTGGGCACCCTCTGGCCACCTTCCCATCGTCGATGAAGCGAAAGAGCGGCTATCATATCTACGTGCCAATGGTGAAACACCTTTTGCCTTTTCATTCAAAAAGCCTTACCCACCGCCAGAGCCAGTTAGTGATCTTACTGCTAAGATCCTGATGGAAAAATAGGAGTCATCTGAACTTACGAAGAAGCTTGTAGCAAATCATACGGAAGAACTGCCAATCCCGCCTCGGTCATACGACCATCTCGTAGCAAACGTGCAACGCGTTCCCGATTGGAATTCGACCACGGGCTTTTCGCTCGCCGTGGCGTAAAACGTCCTGCATAAGTCTCCTGGTCGATACCCTTGATCGCACCATCAATCCAACCAAAGCACAGCGCCTCTTCTACAGACTCCTCGTAACTGATACCCGTTTTTCCAGAAGTTTTCTTATAATAGACCAACCAGATTTCCTTGTACTCGTCATGGTGTTTTGCCAGCCATTCGCGCCACTCCTCTCGAGTAGTAACAAGCAAAGTCTGACCAACTTCCATTACCTACTCTTTTCTGCCTTCCGCCGCTTCAAACACCTGGTCGCTCCTGGCAGCCATAATAAAATCGTTACGATGCAGTCCTCGAATTTTATGTGTCCACCAGGACACAGTCACTTTCCCCCATTCAGTCAGCAACGCCGGGTGATGCCCCTCTTCCTCTGCAATCGCGCCAATCTTGTTTGTAAAATCCAACGCGTGTACGAAATTATCAAACCGGAATTCTTTCTCCAATTGCTTTACACCCTCAACCTCTACAATACTCCAATCAGGTACTTGTGGGCGAAATTCGCCTATTTCCTCGTCAGTAACTGTTGGCTCACCCTTACGGCAAGCAACACATTTCATTTGTGTGAGCTGGGTCATGCTTGTAACTCCTTGAACTATAATATTCTCTTTTCTTCATCTGTACCAGTCAGCCCATGGCAGTCTGTTTTGTCATTCTGAGCGCCAGCGAAGAATCTCGTTAGCCCCTCACTTCACCAATACCAGTCAGCCCTTGTCAATGGCAAACTACTATCTCCCCGGTCAGGCTTTGCAAGCAAAGTCTGGTATATGTTATTGGACCCAGTTTGGAATCCGTATGCAGAGCCAGACATATATAACCGCCAAACACGGTATGTTATATCATTCGTAAGCTTGCGAACCTCCTCAGCTCGGGCTTCTAGTCTCTGTACCCAATGTCGCAGCGTGAGCATATAGTGCTCTCTCAAACTCTCCACATCTCGTACCTCAAAGCCGCTTGTCTCTGCCGCTCGCAGCGTACAGTTGATCGGCAACAATTCACCATCCGGAAATACGTATTGATTGACAAAGCTTGTTTTCGCTTTAACCGCATCGAAGGAATCGCTTGCAATACCATGATTCAAGAAAACCCCTCCAGGTCGAAGCAAATGCCACGCTCGCTTAAAATAAGTAGGCAGAAGTGATTCTCCAACATGTTCGAACATTCCAACGCTCACAATTTTGTCAAACGAGTTCGCTTCTGTGACTTCTCGATAATCGCGAACCTCGACATTACACTTTCCTGACAAGCCAGCTTCCTGGATACGCCTCTGGGCCAATTCAACTTGCGGCTCGCTCAACGTAATCCCATATGCCTCTACCCCGTAATGCTGTGCGGCATACATCACCAATCCACCCCATCCACACCCGATATCAAGTAATCGTTCACCTTGCTGCAATCGTAACTTGCGACAAATATACTCCATTTTCTGTTCTTGGGCTGTATCCAGATCATCTTCAGGTGTCTTGAAATATGCACAGGAGTAGACCATTTGCCTGTCTAGCCACAATGCATAAAAATCATTCGAGCGGTTGTAATGATAAGCGACAGCCTGCCGGTCTCGCTCTTTCGTATGTCGTGTGCCATGTAAATTTGCTGCTGTGTCTCCTGGCCGCGGCTGACCTGTATTCGGTAAACTGAGCAATCGTTTCCCAAAACGTACTTGCTCCAACTTCCCCCACCGGCTATCCATAAAGCGTTCAGCAAGCTGGAAAACCGGTTCAATATCTCCCTCAATATCAAAATCGTTGTAGATGTAAGCCTCGCCCAGCGTCAGGTCGTTTGGCGGCAAGAACATCTTGCGTAGAGCGCCTGGATGCTGTAAAACTATCGTAAAACGCACTGGCTCATTCGATTCTGCATCAGGTCTCCATGTACTTCCATCACACAAACGCACCGCAAAATCGTACTGTTGAATCGAGCCTAACAAGTCTTCAAGTAACGAAAGTGTCGTTTGAAGTGCCTGATCAGATGTTTTCACCGTTGAAGTCACGATAGCTGCTCCTGAAGTAGATGGATAACATCACTTATTAATGGCTTTTCACAAAATAACCTGGACATCTGTAGGGGCCGATTTATCGCGCCCAGCGCCGATTTATCGGCCCTGAATCACATAAAGACATGAGCTACTCTCCCAATTTTGCTCGTCACAGTATATCATACGAAAAGCGCAGATTGCGGATGACCTCGTGAAAGTATGTTAGCATGGGCCTGAAATTTTTCAGATCATTTGGTAATGTGATACGATCTATATTGGTTGCTAGATGACTTCAGCGCAAAAGAGAGGAAGTGATGCAATATGGAACAACGTATGTACCATGGCAACATCAATCCTGATGCTCTGGCAGATTACCTCGTGAACATGTTTAACCAGGGATATGGTGGCACAGTCGCTCAGAAAGTTGGCCAGGGCAACCAGGTACTGGTACAGATAGGTCTTCTAAGTCACAGTGGAAGACGCATTCGCCACAGCATTGGTGTCAGTATGTACAGAACACCAGATGGTGTGAGTGTGTCCATTGGCCAGGCTAACTGGTTCGACGATCCAGGGTTAGGTGGCAGTATGATTGGAGCCTTATATTGGCCACCGATGTTGCTTTTCCCGCTTGCACGAGGCATCAATAACTATGCTCTCTACCAGGATATCTGGCAAGCTGTAGATAACTTCTGTTCCCAGGCAGGTGCAATGCAAGGCACAATTACAACCGCCCATGCTGTTTATTGCCATAATTGCGGCGGGGTCAACAATGAAGGAGACCAGGTGTGTGGAATGTGCGGTGCAACACTGTATACACCACAACAGGTGCAACAAATTCCCCACTATCAACCGCCTCCCTCTCCTCCAGGAATGGTAGTATGTCCCCACTGTGGTCAGACCGTAAGTGCTGGCAATTTCTGTAACAATTGTGCCGCACCACTGGAGCCGGCTTCATCGACCTGAAGTTTTCTAACTTATAAAAGGCTCGCTAGCAATGAATAGCAGGAGGATCATCAAATGAGCGAAAGCATCGGATTTGTTGGCCTGGGCAACATGGGACGAGCGATGGCTGAATCTCTGCTCAAGGCCGGTTACAGGTTACACGTCTACAATCGTGATGGCAGCAAGGCTCAAGCATTGATTGATCAGGGCGCGCAGCAGGTGATGCATCCTGGTGAAGCCGTTGAGCCAGGTGGAATCGTTATCACAATGGTAGCAGACGATGCTGCCTTAGAAAGCGTGACTTTAGGAAGAGATGGTATTTTAGAACACCTCGGTCCAGAAGGCATTCACATCTCGATGAGTACTGTTTCGCCCGCCCTTGCTCGCAATATGACATCATTGCACGCACAACGTGGTGCTTCGTACATTGCTGCGCCCGTCTTTGGCAGGCCAGAAGTTGCATCCAGTCAAAAACTCTGGATATGTTGCGCAGGAGCATCGCCAGCTCGGGAACGTGTACAGACGGTTCTCCAGGCAATGGGACAGGGCGTATTAGACTTTGGTGAAGAACCTATGTTTGCTAACGTCGTGAAACTCTTCGGTAACTTCCTGCTCGCTTCAGCTCTCGAAGCCATGGCCGAAGCGCTGACCTTCGTTGAAAAAAACGGCCTCGACAGAAAGCGCGTCATGGATCTGTTAAGCCAGATCATGTTTCCTGGTACAGTTTACCAGAATTACGGCAAGATGATAGCCGAAAAACGCTATTCCCCGGTAGGATTTGAGATGAGATTGGCTCTCAAGGATGTAAATCTCGTGCTGGATGCTGCTGAGCAAGTTGATGTGCCTATGCCTTTTGCAAGCCTTGTTCATAATCGCTTGTTAGCTGGTGTTGCGAAAGGCAGAGGAACTTTAGATTGGAGTGCGCTAGCACAACTGGTTGATGAAGACGCCGGTCTGCACTGATAGGTCAATCACGATACATGTGTATGCAACTGCCCAGTTTAACCTCGAAGTGCGAGCAAACCGTTGGTCACTTCGGTGCCATTCTTATCCCGCCATCCAGCCGCAGCTAACTACTCCACGGTTAACCTACAAACGTTAAAGGAGTTGTCTGAGGAATTGGCCCATCTTTTTGGTCTGGTACTTCCAATCTCATTGAAGAGACAGGCTCATATAATGGCTGGAGATTAGCTCGTACTAAATTTGCACGTCTGCAATGCTCTCAAGGAAAGCTGTGGAACTTCTTCCTGACAGAAGTTACAAGGGGAGTATAAGAAGAGACTGACTCTCAGACAACGTCTGAGTTTTATCGCCTACTGATTTGTGATACTATACTAACTGTGCATCAGCTATCATACATAGACGGGGTTACGATATCAGGCAGTGAGATTCCTGAAAAGGCGACGAGCATCATGTCGATATTGCTGAATAAGCCTATCATCTGTCCATTACTGATTGGCCGTCATTCAGAATTGACTACCCTCCATGCGCTTATCGACCAAGCTAGAAGCGCGCAAGGGCAACTAGTCCTTATCAGTGGAGAGGCGGGGATCGGGAAGTCACGCCTGGTTGCCGAGGTACAAATGTATGCAAAAGAGCAGGGTTTTCTGCTGCTTCAGGGCAACTGTTTCCCCACCGACCGCTCCTATCCGTATGCACCTTTACTCGACTTGCTGCGATCTTCACAGGCAAAAGAACTGCTAGCCACGTATACCACCGGTCTGGAACCACTGACCCGCGAACTGGCGCTGCTGCATCTTGACCTGGTGCCTCTGCCCTCCGACGTGACGCTGCTGCCTCCTCTGGAGCCAGAACAGGAAAAGCGCCGTCTTTTCGTGGCTCTCACCCATTTCTTTACGAGCTTAGCTGCGAAACAGCCCATTCTGTTCATCATAGAGGATATCCACTGGAGCGATGAAACGAGCCTTGAACTCCTGTTGTACCTGGCACGAAGCTTCACTCATCTGTCCATCCTGTTTGTTCTGACCTACCGCAGCGATGAAGTGTTTCCAGAGTTGAGGCACTTCCTGGCGGAATTTGACCGCGAGCATCTCGCCCGGGACTTCCCCTTGCAGCGACTCAATCGAGCCGAGGTCGATGCGATGATGCGGGCCATATTTGCCGTGCATCAGGCAGCACCTGCTGGTCTGCTAGAAAGCATGTACGCGCTGACCGAGGGGAATCCCTTCTTCATCGAGGAGGTACTGAAATCGCTGATCGCGACCGGCGAGATCACGAACAGAGAAGGTATCTGGGAGCGTACTTTGCTTTTTGGAGCACATATGCGTCACCCGTCTATTCCACGTAGCGTGCAGGATATCATCTACCTGCGGACAAAGCAGTTGAGTGCGCCAGCCAAGCAGGTTTTAACCCTGGCAGCGGTGGCGGGACGACATTTCGACTTCTCCATCCTCCAGCGGGTCATGCAGATCGAGGAGTCCAACCTGCTGGTGTGCATGAAAGAATTGGTGGTAGCCCAATTGGTGAAGGAAGAATCCGCTGGCTGGTTCTCGTTCCGCCATGCGCTCACACGGGAGGCGGTGTACGCAGAATTGCTTGTCGTTGAACGCCGGGCGCTGCATCGCCGCGTCGCCGAAACGATCGAGCAGAGCGTCTCACCTTCCTCGATCCTGGATGCCCAGCTGGTTGACCTCGCATATCACTTCTACGAAGGAGAAGTCTGGTCAAAGGCTGCGGCGTATGGGCAACGCGCCGGTGAACGAGCGCTGATCCTGTACGCACCACGTTCGGCTATTGAGCACTTGACGCGCACACTCGATGCGCTCTCGCACCTGGACGGCACCCCGCCCGCTGCCGTGTTACGAGCACGAGGACAGGCCTATGAAACCATCGGTGAGTTTGAACAGGCAAGAGCCGATTACGAGCGGGCCCTCTCGATTGCCAGGCAGACCCAGGATGGTCCCATGGAGTGGCAGAGCTTGCTCGACATCGGATTCTGGTGGGTGGGCCGCGACTACACTCAGGCGGGAGAGTGGTTTCGCCGCTCCCTCGATCTTTCGCAGGGACTGGCCGATCCCAGGCTCCACGCTCGCAGCCTCAACCGCTTCGGCAACTGGCTGGTTAATACCGGGCGAGTTGCCGACGGGTTGCAGGCGCACCAGGAAGCGCTTGCCATCTTTGAAAAGCTTCAGGACCAGGAGGGTATGGCCGAAACCTTCGACTTGTTAGGCATGGCCAACGGTATCTATGGTGATACCGTGCGATCAGTGGAGCAGTACGACCGCGCGATCGCATCGCTGCGAGCCTTGAGTGATTCCCAGGGGCTCATCTCCAGTCTGACCACGCGCGTAGCGTACGCCAGTCCCATCTGGGTCGAAACAACGTACAGCGTCTGTGACCAACCTGAACGCTGTTACCGCGACGTTACGGAAGCATTACGCCTTGCTCGACAGGTCGATTCGCTGACCGGGCAAGCCTACGTCGAATGGAATGCCGGTCTGGCCTTTGCTTCCTTCGGGGAACTTGGTCGAGGGCTTACACACGCCCGGGAGTCCGTGCGCATCGCCAGCGAGATCCAGCACGCGCAATGGCTGGCCGCTGCCTATTTCACGCTCGGGCGCGTATATTTCTTGTCGCTGGAAGCTAACCTGGCGGTGCAGGCCTTCGAAACAGGGCTGGCCATGGCACGAGACATCGGTTCGGCTTGGTGGGTCGGCAATATCACTGCGTACCTCGCCCAGGCTTATTTATTGCAAGGTGCTCTGCCACGAGCAGCAGCGGCGCTCCAGGCAGTGATGGCTCGCGAGCAGCAGCCCGCTAACTCGCCAGAGCGACGAGTCTGTTGGGCCTGGGGTGAACTCGCCCTGGCAGGTGATGAAGCGGGGATGGCTCTGAGTATTGCTGACCGGTTGGTTGCTTCAGCGTTTGGAGAGACAAATGCGCAACCCATTCCCAGGCTCCTCAAGCTCAAAGGAGAGGCCCTTGGAGCGCTCTCGCGGCGAGAAGAAGCGATAAAGGTGTTGGAGGAAGCCAGGCGCGGAGCAGTGGCGCGCCATGAGCAGCCACTCCTCTGGCAGATCGATTGTGCGCTGGGTCGACAACACCGGCGCCTCAAGCAGGAAGACCAGGCCCAACGCAACTTTACCTCGGCGCGAGAAGGGATCGCATCCCTGGCAAAAATGATTGATGATGGCTACTTGCGCGAACACTTCATCCAGGCCGCGCTCAGTATGCTTCCAAGGGAAAAACCCGTCTCTCCCAACCGAGCTGCCAAAGCAGCATTCGGAGGGCTTACCGAGCGTGAACGCGATGTCGTGCGGCTCGTTGCCCAGGGCAAATCCAACAACGAGATTGCCGATTCGCTGGTTGTGACCAAAAGAACTGTCGAAACACATATCAGCAACATCCTCTACAAGCTCAACCTTACATCGCGCGCACAGATTGTCGTATGGGCTGTCGAAAGGGGTGTGGCGACATATTACCTAGGCTCGCCGTAGATCGCCAGGGTTGCTCCGTGCTCCTCTATCCTCGTTGATCTCTGTTCTCTCCGTGCAGCTCTCTCAATTTCTCCGTGTGCTCAACCTGTATTTCTCCGTGTGTTCTACGATGGAAAACACGCTCTTTTTCGCTACACTGTAGGCAGTCCAGGCCTGAACGCGCCGTCAGGCAAGCAGTGCCAAGCACTGCTTGATGGATATCCAACTGGTAAGCGTTTATGCAAAACATGAAGAGAAATTGGAGTACATTCCATGAATTTCAATGAAGAAAACATCAGCACCTTAAAAGCGAACCTGCGAGGGGTACTCATTCAGCCAGAAGATGATGGCTACGATGCAGCACGCAAGGTCTACAACGCTATGATCGACAGGCATCCCACTCTGATTGTACTCTGCGCCGATGTAGCCGACGTTATCGCAGCGGTCAACTTCGGCCGCGAGAATGGTCTCCTCGTTTCGATCCGTGGCGGCGGACACAACGCTGGAGGCCTGGGAGTCTGTGATGATGGCCTTGTCATCGATCTCTCACTCATCCGCTACACGCACGTCGATCCGATAGCCAGAACTGTCCGTGTTGGAGGGGGCTGCACCTGGGGCGATGTCGATCATGCCACCCATGCCTTTAGCCTGGCAGTGCCCAGCGGGATCATTTCGACCACCGGCGTGGGCGGCCTCACCCTTGGTGGCGGAATAGGGCACCTGACTCGCAAATACGGTCTGGCGATTGACAACCTGCTTTCCGCCGATGTCGTGTTGGCCGACGGCAGATGTGTGACCGCAGACGATCTGCACTATGCGGACCTGTTCTGGGCGTTGCGAGGCGGTGGGGGCAACTTCGGCGTCGTTACCTCGTTCGTGTTCAAGGCTCACCCGGTCCACACCCTCTATGCTGGCCCCATGCTGTGGGAGATAGAGCAGGCACCTGCTTTATTGCGTTGGTATCGGGAGGTCATCACGCAGGCATCTGATGACCTCAACGGCTTCTTCGCGTTTCTGATCGTGCCTCCAGGGCCACCTTTCCCCGAACACCTCCATAGCAAGAACATGTGTGGGATCGTTTGGTGCTACACCGGGCCGATGGAGCTGGCCGAGGCAACCTTCAAGCCGATCCGAGAAAGGTTCCCACCGGCTCTGGACTTCGTTGGCTCCATCCCTCACCCAGCACTGCAGAGCATGTTTGATGCGTTGTACGCGCCAGGACTGCAGTGGTATTGGAAAGCCGATTTTGTGAACATATTGAGCGACGAGGCCATAGAACGCTATATCCATCACGGTTCTCAATTACCAACCATGCAGTCAACAATGCACCTCTATCCGGTGAACGGCGTAGCACATGGCGTGGGCAAGCATGATACAGCGTGGAGCTACCGGGATGCTACCTGGGCAGAAGTGATCGTGGGAGTCGATCCCGACCCGGCGAACAAGGACCTCATCGTCACCTGGGCCAGGCAGTACTGGGAGGATGTGCATCCCTATTCGGCTGGAGGCGCCTACGTGAATTTCATGATGGAAGAGGAGGGAGATGCACGCGTTAAAGCAAGCTACCGGGACAACTACGAGCACCTGGCGGCTATCAAACGCACATACGATCCAGCCAATTTCTTCCGCGTTAATCAGAACATCAAGCCTGCTTAATAAGCGGGAACAATAAGATGCTCCTGAACGTGTTTTCGTGTAGGACCGCGATGGCATTTTCAGGAGCGGCGTTGACTAATCCCAACGGAGTTCCGGCGATGTTGAGATCTACATGGCTTCTAATGGGAATGTAGCGACAAAGAAAAGAGAAAAGAGGATGAAGTATGACATCATCATTGTGGGAGCAGGTTCAGCTGGCTGTGTGTTGGCTGCCCGTCTGAGTGAGGACCCTGGCTGCTCCGTCTTACTGATAGAGGCGGGTCCAGATTATCACGATGTTCCTCTGCCGCCCGAAATCGCGAGCGGCTTTAACCCTGCCTTTACCCATGACTGGGAGTATTTCCATGAACCAGACCTACTTGGTCGCACCATCCATCTACCGCGTGCGAAGCTGGTAGGCGGATGCTCGGCAACCAATGCCACCTTTGCCCTGCGGGGGACACCCAACGACTATGATGAATGGGCCGCGCAAGGCAATCCCGGTTGGGCATTTGTAGACCTGCTGCCGTTTTTTCGCTCGCTTGAAAACGATGCCGATATTCGCAGCGAATGGCACGGGTCTACCGGACCTTTGCCAATCCGGCGCTACAAACGCGAAGAACTGACAGCCGTTCAGCAGGCGTTCCTCCAGGCCTGCGCTGAACTCGGATATGCGCAGGTGACCGATCACAATACTCCCGGTGCAGTAGGTGTCGGGCCAACGCCCATGAACACCATCACAGGCGTACGGCAGAGTACCGCGCTAACCTACCTGGCCCAGGCTCGCAGCCGTCCAAACCTGACCGTCCGCTGCCTTGCCCTGGTGGATCGCCTGCTCTTTGAGGGTCGGCACGCAGTAGGTGTCCGCTTGGCTCTGCCG
>Ga0187777_10002028_pt1 | contig 13028 bp, 10 predicted proteins | sample 1015_Q2_SP5_10_M_FD_132416 | JGI IMG/M metagenome (GOLD analysis project Ga0187777, IMG submission 132416) | Tropical peat soil microbial communities from peatlands in Department of Meta, Colombia - 1015_Q2_SP5_10_MG | ecosystem: Environmental > Terrestrial > Soil > Wetlands > Peat | place...
CAAACTCTGACCTCATCCTGAGGAGCCGCGCGCCAGCGCGGCGTCTCGAAGGATGAGTGCGCGCCTCATGGTTCGAGACGCGCCGCGGAGTTTATCCTCGGGCCGCGCTACGCGCGGACCCGTTGGCGGCGCTCCTCACCATGAGGCTGCGCGGGTCAAGCCCGGCCGTGACGTACTGCCTCTCATCCGTCATGCGCGGGCTTGACCCGCGTATCCACGTCTTCTCAGCCGTGAAAGAATCAAAGACGTGGATGGCCGGAACAAGTCCGGCCATGACATTGAAAGGCACCGGATTCCGATTTCGTCATGCGCGGGCTTGACCCGCGCATCCACGTCTTCTCAGCCGTGAAAGAATCAAAGACGTGGATGGCCGGAACAAGTCCGGCCATGACGTTGAAAGGTATTGCCTCTCACGGCGAAGGCGTGGATGGCCGGAACAAGTCCGGCCATGACGTCAAGTCTTGAACTTCACCCCGGTGATCGCCTCGAGATTGCCGTGCCAGATCTTCTCCTTGTTGGCCTTCGGCATGTCGAGGCCCTCGATGATGCGCAGCGTTTCGCGCGTGTACATGGTGCCTTTTTCCGGGTCGAACGGGCAGTCGGAGGCAAACACGATCTTGTCGAGGTCATAGAAGGCAAAACCGGCGTGCGTCGCCGGCACGCCGCCGAATACGGCGGTATCCGCGTAGAATGAGTGCTTGAAATAATCGAGCGGACGTTTCTTGAGCTTTTTCAGAATGACGCTGAGATCCTCGTCGGAGGTCCGTGCGCCGAGCTGGTCCCAGCCCGGGCCGATGCGGCCTTCCAGCATCGGCACGATGCCGCCGAAATGATGGGTGATGATTTTCAGGTTCGGGTACTTGTCCATGATCCCCGAGAACACCAGGCGCGCCATGGCCGCGGCGGTCTCGTAGGACCAGCCGAAGGTCCACCAGATTTCGTATTTCGATTTCTTCTCCGAGAGATAATCCGGGAAGTTGGCGGCGCGCGCCGGATGCATCCAGACGGGCTTGTTGAGCCTGTTCATCGCGGCGAAGAACGGCTCGAACGCCGGGTCGTCGAGCGGCCTGCTGGCAATGTTGGTGTAGATTTGCACGCCTAGCGCGCCGTTTTTCAGCGCACGTTCTGCCTCGTGCACGCCGCCGTCCGGCGCGATCAACGCTGCCTGCGCTACCCAGCCTGGGAACTGATCGGGATATTTAGCGCAAATCTCGGCGAAGCCGTCATTGACGAGCTGCGTATATTCTTCCGTAAGCTTGCCGTCGCCCTTGGTCATGACCTCCAGCGGCGGCATCGGATAAGACAAAATCTGCGCGTAATCCTTGAAGCCGTCGACAATTTTGCGGCGCACGTCGAGGTCATGGATACAGGGAATCTCCCTGACGCGCTTGCCGATATCGGCGTGCCCGCTTTCGACGATCTTCTTGAAATATTTCTCCGGAATGAAATGGGTGTAGGCATCGACACGCATGAACGCTCCTCTGTGACTCTTGATTGTTGCGGGGCTGACGACCGATTCAATAGGGCGTGATGATGTTGAGCAGCGCCTGCCGTTTTTCGTTGACGACCACGGTGCGGGCGCGCGTCAGCGCCTCGGCCAGATCGGCAGGTTTGTCCACACGCTCGGCATGGGCGCCTTGCGCGCGGGCCATGTCTTCAAATGGCGGCGAGGGGTCAAGATCGGCGAGCGTCCGCCCGTCGTTCTCGCCGGCCACGCCGTCCTTGAACATTGAGAGCGTTGCGCGGCGTACGGCGGCATAACGGCTGTTGTTGAAGACGATGGTGAGGATAGGGAGATTATGTACGGACGAGACCCAGTGTCCGACCATAGGGTTGGCGAACATGTAAGAGCCGTCGCCAAGCGTCGCGACCACGAATTCGTCGGGCGCGGCAAGCTTGGCGCCGAGTGCGGCGCCCAGACCCCAGCCTAGCCCGCCGGCCGGCCCAAGCGCGAAAAAGGTGCCCGGTTTCTCGCGCGCACAGTGATCCGGGCGCAATGGATATTCGTTGATGATGATGGCGTCCCTGCCGATGGTTTCGCCGATCACGCGCGAAAGATATTCCGGCGAAATTGTCGCGCCCGGCGCGGAATCCTTCGCAAGTTGTGCGCGCCGTGTGCGCATGCGCTCGGTCAGGCGCGCCCGTCTCGCGGCAATGCGCGCGTCAGCCATTTGCAGCCGCGGCTCGACAGCGCGCACGAGCGCTTCCAGTGCCTGGACGGAGCCAGCCTGGATGGCGAGATCGCTCGGGAAGCTGCGCATGGGATAGCGCACATAGAACGGGTCTTCGCCCATGTGCGCAACGCGGCAGCCGCTCGGCGGATGCTGCAAATGCGGAATCCATGGTACGTCGGACTCAAGCACGATCACCAGGTCGGCGTCGGCGAGCAGCGTGCCAGGCTCGAAACCAAAATGCATGGAATGGCTCGAGGGCAGGCACACCGTGCGCGGATTGTGAATGACCACGGGTATGGCGCAGCGTTCAGCCAGACGCTCGAGCAGCACAACCGCATCAGGCTGCAGCGTAGCTGTCACGATCAGAGGCCGCTCGGCAGCAGCAATCCATTCGGCCAGCGTCGCGATCGTACGCGGGTCGGGATGCACCGGTGCCGCTTGCGGGCGCGGCTTTGCCGGCCCGACCGGCTCAGGCATCGGTGCTGAAAGCGGCTCGCGCGGCAGCACCAGATAAACGGGTCCGCGCGGATGCGCCATTGCCACTTCCACGCCGCGCGCGACGACGTCGCCGATCTGACCGGGCACGCGCAATTCGTAATCCCACTTCACGAGTTCGCGTACCATGCCGGCCTGATCGAACATTTCCTGCGCCCAATGGATCGGACGTGAGCGCGAGCCGAAGGAGCCTTTCTCGGTGATCGGCGTGCGCCCCGCCGCCAGAATAAGCGGCACCCGGTCGCGTGAAAGATTGGTGAGATTGTTGATGGTGTTGGCGGTGCCGACATTGACATGCACCATCACCGCCTGCGGGCGGCCATTCATCAGATAGACGCCGTGCGCCATGGCGACCGCAAGGTTCTCATGTGGCACCAGAACGGGCTTGGGCACCTTGGCGTTGGTCTTCTTGGCGCGGCTGAAGGCTTCCACGATCGGCGGAAAATCCGTACCGGGATTGGCGAAGAAATAGTCGGTGCCGTGATCGGCAAGCGCGCGCAGGAAGGCTTCAGCGGCGATTGTTGGCCGTTGTCCCGTCGCTGTCGCGGCCATTCGTTTCGTCCCTAATTGCCCGCCGAAATGGACTTCAGGCGCTGCTTTTATCGGGGCGCAGTCTTAACTGACGGGGGCGAGGGTGACAACGGACTGGGGCGCACTGTTCGTTACTGTTCCCCTCCCCACAAGGGGGAGGGAATAGTCGCAAAGCCGCTGCAGGGGAGGACAAGCTAAAGCAACCGATGTGCTTGATCTGAACGATGGTCGGTTCGAGATTACTCCGCCGCTATCCGCATTGCGGCCTCACCATCGATCTCGGTCAGGCATTTGGCCAGGTTCTCGCCGTCCGGGTCGACCATGGCGGCAGTGCGCGCGCTGGCAATGGCGTCGGTCGCGCGCGCCAACGGGATTTGTCTCGCTAGCGCCGGCCGGATCACGCGCGCCTCGATCGCTCGATAATTGGCGAGTCCGCGCGCGTGGGTGTCGCCATATCCCTTGATCAATCGTGCGCATTCGGTGATTTCGAGCGCCAGCTCGGGTGACTTGCGTGCCGCTTCACGGATCAATGCAAGCCAGCTCTCGATCTGCTGCTGCTCCTGCTTGTAGCGATGGCCGAAGGGGCGCAACGGGCGCAGCTTAGCGAGCAGCAGAAAGCGCAAATAGCCGCTGATCGACGTTGAGTTTATTTCCATGCCGAAATAGACGCGGCCAAGCCAGCCTTTGCGTTCGGCCAGCCGCAGGACCGGTCGCGCCAGAAACGACGGCAGCAGCTGGCACATTTCCTCAATGCCCGGCTTGAGAAAATCGTGCACTGAAAAGGGCTCGTTGTTGGCATGCAGCTCATCGCGCGCGATGCGGCGCACGCGCGCCGGGTCGATCTTCGCTTGTGCCACGCGCACCACATCTTCATAGGACATGCGCACTGCGAGATGACGCGCGACTTCTTTGAGGAGCTTGCCCTGCGCGCCGCCAGTTTGATCGGCTTCGATCATCGGCCGCAGACGGTCGAGATAAAGCCGCCCATATGCGACGTTCTGATAATTGATAAGGCGCCGCACGCCCTCAAGTCCGGTCGCTTGCGCCACGGCGGGAAATGTCCTGGCAACTTCGTGCTCGACCAAGGCAGGGGTTGCGGCAGCTTTTTTCTTTTTTTCCGGCGTCTTCACCGGTCGCGCATTTGTGCGCGCGGCATCATATCCGGCGCGGAACCCGCGCAAATTGCTGTCCACCGACTTGCCATCCTCGCGGATCGCCGCCTCGAACTGCTCGAGTTTCAGCGGCAGCCGCCTGCAGCCGGCAATAGCGCCAAGCATCACCGCATTGATGATCGATCCGCTTTGTTTGGCCAGCGCCTCCATGTCAATGAGCAGGGCATCTTTCGCGTGCTCGCCAATGACTTTAATCAGCCTATCCTGGTCGAAGCGGCCATCGCCCATGGCGAGCTTTTCATCCATGGCATAGAAGCGGCTGAGCGAGCTGATTACGTGCGTTCGGTCGGGCGTGACGAAGCCATTTGCCACCGTGCGGCCGGCTTCAAGCAATTCGCTCGCCACCGCAATGTCGATATCGCCGATCCCGGGCGTGAGCGCGAGGACCGGCCGTTTGCCGCCAAGCTCCCGCGCCGGCATGGGCAATATTTCGATGTAATAAGTGGTTGCGCCTGTGCGCTGCGCGACGCCGGGGATCGAGGTGCTTTGCACGGGGAACCCGGCCTGCTCCGCTGCCGACACCAGCCATTGGGTCAGCACGCCGCCGCCTTCACCGCCCAAGGCGGCGATCAGCACGCTGATCGGACGTGTCGAATTCATGCCGCCCCCTCGCCGGCATAGCCGCCGCCCATCCAGCCGATCACCTTCTGCCGGAGCCGATGCAGCATGCGGTCGCGCCAGGTCGGGTTATGAATGATTTCAGCGCGATAAAATGACGGGCAAAGAACCGCGGCGTGAGCAACCTCGCCGCACAGTCCACACCCAACGCACGATTCGATGACAGTTGCCACCGGGTCGGTGCGCAGCGGATCGGGCGATGGCTTCACGGTGAGCGACGGACATCCCGAAAGGCGGATGCAGGAATGGTCGCCGGTGCAGATTTCATCGTCGACGCCATAGCGCACGCGCGACACGCGCTCACCCCGCTTGAGTTTCTCGGCATTTTCCGTGCGCAGCCGGCGCTGGCGCGCGAGCTGACACTCGCCGTCGGCGATGATCACTTTGAGCCCGCGCTCGGCGGTTTTCATTGCGTCTTTCAGCGTCTTCACCATGACGCTGACACTGTAGGTGCGGACCTTGTGCAGCCAGTGCACGCCCAAGGCGCGCAGGATTTTTTCGATGTCCATGCCGGGCGCTGAGCCGGCGCGGCTGGTGGCGCTCGACGGAATATATTGCTGGCCGGTCGCCGAGGCGTAGCCGTTCTGCATGACGATCAGCACGCCGTCGCCCTTGTTGAAGAGATTGGAGGCGACCCCGCTGATCAGCCCGTTATGCCAGAAGCCGCCGTCGCCCATGATCGCGATCGGGCGTTTTTCCATGTTAGGCGCCACCGCCGCCGCGCTTGCCAGCGACATGCCATAGCCGAGAATGGAATTGCCGAGGGAAAAAGGCGGGAACGTCGCGAACGAATGGCAGCCGATATCGGCGCTGATATGCGTTGGGCCCAGTTCTCGTTGCATCAGCTTGATGGCCGCGAATACGGGCCGCTCCGGACAACCGGTGCAAAAAGCGGGTGGACGCGGGGGCAGGGGACCGAGTGCGGCGGCAGCCTTGGCCTTGTAGGCAATCAGGCCGCGCGCCTTTTCCGCGATGGTGTCGGCGTCGATGCCCTTTGGCTTGGCATCCTGGAGGAATGCAGCGAGACCTTCGAGCAGTATGTCGAAAGCATATTCGCCTGCCTTCGGCAGCGGACCTTTGCCGAGCACACGCGTTTTGATATCGGCACGGCGCAGTTCAACGTTGACCGCCTGCTCGATATAGTCGGGATAGCCTTCCTCTACGACCAGCACGGCGCGCTTTCCGGCGCAGAATTCGCGCAATTCCTCTGGCACAAGCGGATACACAACGTTAAGAACCAGCACCGGCATACGCGAATTTCCAAAAACGTCGGCCAGTCCCATGCGCTCAAGCGCGCGCAAGACGCTGTTGGTAAGCCCGCCCATTACGATGATGCCGACATCGGTGATGTCGCCCGCGATGAGTTCGTTGAGCTTGTGCTCACGGATAAAGGCGCGCGCCGCCGGCAGCCGTTCCTCGACCTTCAGGCGCTCCTGGGAGAAGATCACGGGCGGATGCGACAGCCGCCCGTATTCGAATCGTGGGGGACCGGCGAGCTTGTCGAGACCGGACACGACGCCCTTGCGGTTGTTTTTGGCGGTGAATTCGCCGGTGGCATGGCAGGCGCGGATGCGCAATTCGAGCATCACCGGCGCGTGGCTCTTCTCCGACAGTTCGAATCCTTTCTCGACCGTGCGCACGATCGAGGGCAGGTCGGGACGCGGGTCGAGCAGCCACATCGAGGATTTCAGCGCGTACGCATAAGAGCGCTCCTGAATGACGCTTGCGCCTTCACCGTAGTCCTCACCGAGAATGATCATGGCGCCGCCGATAACACCAGGTGACGCGAGATTGGAGAGGGCATCCGCGGCGACGTTCGTTCCGACGATGGATTTCCAGGTGACCGCGCCACGCAGCGGATAGTTGATCGAGGCGCCAAGCATTGCGGCGGCGGAAGCTTCGTTCGAACAAGTCTCCAGGTGAACGCCAAGCTCGGACATGATGTCTTCAGCGTCGACCAGCACGTCGAGCAGGTGCGAAACCGGCGCGCCCTGATAGCCGCCGACGTAGGAAACGCCCGATTGCAGCAAGGCCTTGGTGACGGCCAGGATACCTTCGCCGTGGAAGGTCTCGCCGTCACCTAGCTTGAGCTCTTGCACTTCCTTCTTGAACGAGCGTTCCATCAAAATCCTCGCAGCCTGGAAGGGGGTCCGAGATAGTTTGATATCCAACTATTCTACCATATTACCGGCCCGTATTTCCACATCGACGTCACATGTGCGAAGGCAGCCATAGCGCGATAATCGGAAAAACAATCAGGATCACCAGCCGGATCAGATCGGTAATGATGAAGGGAATCACGCCCTTGAATATCGTCGCAAAACTCACGTCTTTCACCACGCTTTTGATAACGAAGACGTTCATGCCCACCGGCGGGTGAATCAGGCCGAGTTCCACTGTCATTACGATGATTACGCCAAACCAGATCGGATCAAAGCCGAGATGAGTGATGACCGGAAATATGATCGGTACGGTCAGGATGATCATGGCCATGGCATCCATGAGGCATCCGAGTACCAGGTACATCAGCATAATCAGCGCCAGCACCCCGTAGCTGCCGAGTCCAAGGCTGGTCAGGAAGGCAGTCACTTTCTGCGGCGTCTGCGTGATGGTGAGAAAATAGCCAAACAGAAGCGCGCCGATCAGGACTGTAAACACAGCTGCCGCGGTGCGAGTCGCCTGTAACAATGAGCGGCGGATTTCAGTGCGATCAAGGCGCCCGCGCAATACGCCAATCAGGAAAGCGCCGCCCGCGCCCATGCCTCCGGCTTCTGTTGGTGTGAACAGGCCGCCGTACAAGCCGCCAATTACGAAAATAAAGAGCAGGAGGGTGGCCCATACGTCCCGCGTGGCGCCGACTCGCTCCTTCCACGAATGACGTGGCGCGGACGGGAGAAAGCCGGGCCGTATGGCGCCGATAACTCCCACGGTCGTCATATACATCGTCGCAGCGAGCAGCCCGGGCAAGATGCCGGCAATGAAGAGCTTGCCGATATCCTGCTCGGTGATAATGCCGTAGACGGCGAGGACGGTTGACGGCGGCAGCATGGCGCCAAGCGTGCCGCCCGCCGCAATTACACCGGTTGCAAAGCTTTGCGGATAACCGAAGCGGCGCATTTCGGGATAGGCGACGGCGGAAAACGTTGCGGCGGTGGCGACCGAGGAACCCGAGATCGCGGCAAAGCCACCGCAAGCCGCAATGGTCGCAATGCCGAGCCCGCCGCGCAGGTGCCCGACAAAAGTATTAGCGGCGCGGAAAAGCTCGCGGCTCATGCCGGAGTTCGACACCAAAGCGCCCATCAGAAGAAACATCGGAATGACGCCGAAATTGTAATCGGTCACAGTGCGCATCGAGGTGTGACCGACGATCTTCAGCGCAGGACCCGAACCATTGAGGTAGGCAAAGCCGGTGACGCCGACGAGGCCCATCGCCATGCCGACCGGCACGCGCAGCAGCATCAAGCCGAACAGCACGAGGAAGCCGATGACGGCGACGGCGTCTGTGCTCAGCATGCGCTACTCGACTGGCTTCATGCGATAGCCGCCGTCGTCCATCAGTTCGGGATGGAAAATGAGACGATAGGTGCGCACCGCTATGAGCAGCACCGCGGAAACATCGCCGATCCAGGCGACCAGAAAAAACGGCCAGGTCGGCAGCCGCAGGTCAAAAGTGAGGACGTTGTCGGACATGGTTGAGGTGACCTTGTCAAACAAAGTGTAAGTTTGCACCGTCACTACAAACAGCAGCACCAGAGTCGCGAATACGTCGATCACACGCTGGAAGTGTGGCCCGACATTGCTCCAGATGAGATCGACAGTAATGTGCGTGCCGCGATACGAAGTCGCAGCGATTCCCCAGAAGATCAAGATGCCAAGCAGCAATCTGCCAAAATCGTAGGCATCCGGAATTTGCACACTGAAGAAATAGCGCAGCAGTACCGAGATAAAAATGTCGGCAGCGACGATACCGACGAAGAAGGCCGCGATCAGCTCGATACCGTCGATGAAACGGTCCATCGCATTGCGTTTACGCGGCGAAGGCGAACCCGCCAGCTTTCGCGCCACCTCGGTATCGTCAAGGATTTTCTCGGCCACGCCGCTCTCCGCGCGATTATCGCAACCAGGTGCGGTACACGTGACAATAAACTGAAGCGGCGCGACCCTGCTGTGGACCGCGCCGTCGAGAGATCAGAACGAGGCGTTGAATTTCACCAGTTCCGCCTTGAGCTCTTTCATGATCGCGTCGGGATTGCCGCCGGCCTTCCGCACATTGTCGGCCCATTTCTGTTCAAGTGGCTCCGCAGCCTTCTTCCACTGACCGACCTGATCCGCTGTAAGGCTGTAAACCTCGTGGCCGGGTTCCGCCTTGATCTTGGCAATGCCCGCGTGTTCGAAGTCGGCCCACGGGCCTGCGACCTTGCCTGCCCATTCGTTGGTGCAGTGATCGTCGATCGCTTTTTTCTGCCGCGGCGACATTTCGTTGTACTTGTCCTTGTTGAAGACAAAAGCGAAAGTGGTCACATAGAGCGGCACATCCATGTGATACTTGGTGACCTTGTCGATGCCGAACAGTGGCACCGAGCCCCAGGGAAACGTCACGGCATCGGCAACGCCTTTTTCAAGAATATCACGCACTTCGGGCGCGGCGGCCTGCACGTTGGTCCCGCCGAGTTGCGTGACGAAACTTGCCATTGTGGCATGCGCCGGGCGGATCTTCATGCCACTGATGTCGCCCGGCACCATGATCTTCTTGGTTTTGGAATGAAATGAGCCCGGATCATGCAGGAAGGCGAGACAGAATTTGACGTCCTTCATCTCACGTTCGGCGTACTTGCGATACCAGGCATCGAGCGCCTGAGAACCGCTCTTCGCGTTGGAGGCCAAGAACGGCAGCTCCCCAGCGCCGATGATCGGGAAGCGGCCAGGCTGATAGCCCGGATTGATGTAGGTCAGGTCAGCGATGCCATCGCGCGCCATATCGTAGTGATCGAAGGCCTTCCCGAGTTGCTGCGACGGATAGACTTTGTAGTGCAACGTGCCTCCGGACGCTTGCTCAACCGCGGTGCCCCATTCTTCCAGCGCCTTCTGCAACGGATGCGACGGAGGAACCCAATGCGCAAGCTTGAGTTCGTACGTCTTTTCTTGCGCGACCGCGCCGGTTGCTCCACCGAGGAGCAGGGCGGCGGCGTAGACACATCCGGCGAAACGGAGTTTCATGAGTTCCTCCCGTAATTGGGGTATTGGTTAAGTCGCCAATTTTTTGCGATATTCAGCCGGATGTAGCAGCGTTGTAAAGCATGTAGTTTGGCATCCAACTAAATTCCCGGCGGGTGGCGTTTGGTCGTCCGTCAAAGAAGGAAGATGCGTTGCACGGAACGAATGGCATAGGCGATCGTCGGCGCGTCAGGAGCAGCGAAACCCTTGCCGCGCCAATCAATTTTGGTCCGCTCGCGCATTGGGTTGGATTTAACCTGCGCATGGCCCAGGAAGCCGCGTTCCAGGCGTTTTCGCGCCGCTCGCAGGACATTGGCGAAAGCCCCGGGCGTTTCGCCACCCTGACGCTGATCGCCCGTAATCCCGGCATCAGCCAGACCGAGTTGTCGCAGGCCAACGGGCGCGACAAGTCCAGCCTGACGCCGGTGATCGAGGACCTGGTGCGCCGCGGCCTGATCGTGCGCAGACGCATGAATAACGACCGCCGTACTTATCGGCTGAATCTTACGTCCTCCGGAAAGAAAGTCCTCACCATGATGACGCGCTGCGCACGCCGGCACGAACGCAATCTCGACAGCATCATTGGCGAGCGCGACCGCAAGCGATTTATCCGAATCCTGAAAAAGATCGCGGCAGAGATTGATTAAGGGATTGCACAAGACTCTGAGCCTGATACGGCCCCGGATTTGTGGCGCACCACTTCGCTACGCTTCGTGCTGCATCGCATCCGGGGAATAGCGGTTGTCAGCCGCGAAATTTTGCCAGCACTGCTTCCGGAATTGCCTGTGATTTGATTTTGCCGCCCGCGTCACGCACCACCCAGACGCGTTTCTCCGAGCACTCAACGCAAATTTCGCCATCCAGGCTCAACTTGTGCTCGATCTCAAAGCTGGAACGGCCAAACTTGATCGTACTCTCCACTGTGACGTCATCGCCGAAGCGAGTCGGCTTGATAAAACGCGCGCGCGTGCGCACCAGCGGGTAGCCGGAGAAATGCAGTTCATTGAGCTGCTTGAACTTGGTCAGTCCGGTTGCCCGCTCGAACAGCATTGCAGTGGAAGCATCAAAGATCTCAAAGTAGCGCGGGTAATAGATGATCCCGGCAGGGTCGCAATCGCCCCATTCGATGCGCACTGTGCGTTTATTGCTGAAAGTTGCCATTCCAGATCAGACCTATCCGCTCGTCCCCGCGAAACCGGGGACCCAGCGCTGCTTGCATTTGATGTACTGGATTCCCGCTTGCGCGGGAATGAGCGGAAGAATGATGAAGTCGACGTACATCAACGCGGCGCCATGCGGAGTGCGCCATCGAGGCGGATGACCTCGCCATTGAGATATGCGTTGTGAATGCAATGCAGCACGAGCGCGGCGAATTCGCGCGGTTCGCCTAATCGTTTTGGGAACGGTACAGCGGCGCCAAGAGAATCCTGTGCTTCCTGCGGCAGCGCCCGCAACATTGGCGTGCCAAAAATGCCCGGCGCAATCGCCAATACACGAATGCCAAACTGCGAAAATTCGCGCGCAGCCGGCAAGGTCAGTGCAGCGACCCCGCCTTTGGATGAGGAATATGCGGCCTGGCCGACTTGTCCCTCAAACGCGGCGACCGATGCAGTCGAGACGATTACACCGCGCTCGCCGCCGGGGAGGGGATCAGTTGCCTGCATTGCGGCGGCAATCAGCCGCATCATATTGAAGGTTCCGATCAGGTTGATGCGAATGACGCGCTCGTAGTCGGCGAGCGGCATCGGTCCATCCCGGCCGACAATGCGCTTGGCAGGACCGATGCCGGCGCAGTTGACGAGAATGCGCGCAGGCCCGTGCGCGGCGGCAGCCTTCTGCACCGCCGCTTCACCGCTCGCCGCGTCAGCCACATCGCAGGCGGCCGCAACGCCTTTGAGTTCGCCCGCAATCTCGTTGGCTGCCTTCTCGTTAACGTCGAAAATCGCAACCTTGGCGCCGGCCGCAGCCAAAGCGCGCGCGGTAGCGGCGCCCAGGCCCGATGCGCCGCCGGTGACGATGGCCGCTTGCCCCTTGATCTCCATCAACGCTTTCCTTCGACAGATATCACCCGCGAAGATAAGGGCGACGCGTAGAGTTCGTCTACCAGCGCAGCGCGGTTCTTGAGCACCGCGCGCTGGTTTATCGATCCCTTGTCGGTCATCTCGCCCTTATCCATGGACGGCGGGTCCGCCATGAGAATTGCGCGTTCGACACGGTTCGAGGAACCTGAGCTTACGGCAGCGAGTCCTGTGAGCAGCTCCGCGAATTTTTTGCGCACAGCCGGCGCGTTGACAACCTCAGCGGGTGCGGCGTTGGCGGCGAGACCTGCGAGCTTTCGACAAGCCTCGATTTCGGGAAACACCAGGACCGCGATGTCATCCCGATCCGCGCCGGCGAACACGACGTCGCGGACATAAGGCGCAAAATGATCGACAAAGCGCACGCGTAAAGGCCCAACGCTCGCCCAAGTGCCGGTCGAAAGCTTGAAATCCTCTGCGATGCGGCCGTCGAACAACAGACCTTTGCCCGGATTGTTCGGGTCGACAAATTTCAGCGCATCGCCGATCCTGTAGAAACCCTCCTCGTCGAATGCCTCGCGTGTGAGCTGCTCCTGTCTCCAATATCCGGGCGTAATATGTGGACCGCGCAACCGGGCCTCGAGCTTGCCCTCGTTCGGCACAAGCTTGAGTTCGACGCCTGGCGTCGGCAGGCCGATATTGCCGGGGCGGTCGAAATCCCAGCAGCAGGCAAGCGCCAGCGGCGAGGTTTCCGTTGAACCAAGCGAGGACAGAAAAATAATGCGCTCGCCGGTTGTCGCGACCGC
>Ga0187777_10002029_pt1 | contig 13027 bp, 10 predicted proteins | sample 1015_Q2_SP5_10_M_FD_132416 | JGI IMG/M metagenome (GOLD analysis project Ga0187777, IMG submission 132416) | Tropical peat soil microbial communities from peatlands in Department of Meta, Colombia - 1015_Q2_SP5_10_MG | ecosystem: Environmental > Terrestrial > Soil > Wetlands > Peat | place...
CACAAGGCGATGGGGATCACCGCGCGCGGCGCCTGGGAGTCGGTCAAGCGCCACTTCCGCGAGATGGGCGTCGATACGCAGACGACGGACTTCACGGTGGCGGGCGTCGGCGACATGTCGGGCGACGTCTTCGGCAACGGCATGCTGCTCTCACGCCACATCAAGCTCGTCGCCGCGTTCGATCACCGCCACATCTTTCTCGACCCGTCGCCGGATCCGGAGGCGAGCTTCAGGGAGCGCGAGCGCATCTCCAGGCTTACGCGCTCGTCGTGGGCGGACTACGACTCGACCCTGATCTCGACGGGCGGAGGCGTGCATCCGCGCAGCGCCAAGTCGGTCGCGATCACGCCGCAGGTCAAGAAGGTCCTCGGCATCGCCGCCGACGCGCTCACGCCGACCGAGCTGGTGAACGCGATTCTCAAGGCGCCGGTCGATCTGATCTACAACGGCGGGATCGGTACCTACGTCAAGGCGGCGACCGAGTCGCACGCCGAGGTGGGCGACCGGGCCAACGATGCGCTTCGCGTCAACGGCCGGGAATTGCGCTGCAAGGTCTTCGCCGAGGGAGGCAACCTCGGCTGCACGCAGCTCGGGCGAGTCGAATACGCCCTCGCGGGCGGGCGCATCAATACCGATGCCATCGACAACTCCGCCGGCGTCGATACCTCCGACCACGAGGTCAACATCAAGATCCTCCTTGGGCTGCCGATCACGGAGGGGGAGCTCACCGTCAAGCAGCGTAATGCTCTGCTCGCGGAAATGACCAACGACGTCGCCGCGCTGGTGCTGCGAGACAACACCTTCCAGACCCAGTCGCTGTCCGTGACAGGCCATATCGCACCGCAGCTCGTCGACGTGCACCAGCGCTTCATCCATTTTCTGGAGAAGACCGGAAGGCTCAATCGGGCGATCGAGTTCCTGCCGTCGGACGAGCAACTCGCCGAGCGGCGCGCCAAGGGCATCGGGCTCACCAGCCCCGAGCGCTCGGTGTTGCTCGCGTACAGCAAGATCTGGCTGTACGACGAATTGCTGGCCTCCCCGCTGCCAGACGATCCCTGGATCGCCACGACGCTGACGCGTTACTTTCCGACGGCGCTGCGCGAGCGCTACGCGAGTTACATGCGGCGGCACCCGCTCAAGCGCGAGATCATTGCTACCTACGTAACGAACAGCACGATCAACCGTGTCGGGAGCACCTTTGTGCACCGGTTGCTGGAAGCGACGGGCGCCAAGCCGCACGAGATCGTGCGCGCCTACCTGCTCAACCGGGAAACCTTCGGGTTCGTCGACCTGTGGAAGGCGATCGAGGCGCTCGACAACGTCGTGACCGAAGCCGTCCAGTCGTCGATGCTGACCGACACGCATGGGCTTATCGTGCGCGGCACGACCTGGTTCCTGCGCTCGCGCCGGCTGACCGATGACATGGCGGCCACCATCAAGCATTTCGCACCGAAGGTCGAGGCACTGGCGAAGCGGCTGCCGCAACTTCTCGACCAGGCCGAGCGTGCGCGCATCGACGCCTGCGTCGAGCGATACGCGGCGGAGGGTGTACCCCACGAGCTGGCGACCCGCGTCGTGAGCTTCGACACGCTGTATGCCGGGCTCGACATCATCGAGGTCGCTGACGTCAGCAAGCGCTCGCCGGAGACGGTCGCCCAGGTGTTCTTCGACCTGTCGACCAAACTCGGCTTGCCGTGGCTGCGCGAGAAATTGGTGGCGTTGCCAGGAGAGGCTCACTGGCAAATGCTGGCCAAGGGGGCGATGCTGGACGATCTCTCCGGATTGCAGCGGACGGTCGCCGCCGAAGTGTTGGCCGGTGGTGCCGACATCGCCGCACCGGGAGGGCTCATCGTGGCATGGCAGGAGCGCAACCGCCGCGGCATCGAGCGTGCGGCTCAGTTGCTGGGCGAGCTTCGCACAGTGAGTACGCCGGACGCGGCGATGATCTCGGTCGCGCTGCGCGAGCTGCGGAATCTGGCGTAGCCCGGGTAGAGCGCGAAGCGCGAAACGCGAAACCCGGGGTCCCGCGCGAGTCTTTTTCGTGTCGGGTCTCGCAAGCTCGACCCGGGCTATGGGGTCGCGTATGCGCCCATAGCGTTGACAGGCCCTAGTACGTTCCCACCGGAGCGGTCGGCCGGGCGGGAGGCAGCGTGCGGATGATGCAGTCGATCGACCTCTCGCTTTCCTTGCCGGCACCGTAAGAAGCCGACGACCGCCTGCCGGTAGCCTTCGGGTGTCAGCTGACGGTAATAGAGCCTCGAGGTGACATCGATAAAGTATGGATAGTTTGGCGCGCCGGTGTTGTTCATCTGAATGTCGTCGCCGACGTCCTGACTGCCGATGATAAGCGGTCGGCATGCGGTTGGCAGCTGCCGGAAATAGCCGTTGAAGCCTGTCGCCTGATTGCTGCGAATGGCGTCGGGTGCGCAAGCCGTCGCCGCAACCGCAACGCTAATGACCAGCGCGAGGCGCGCCGGCGGCGAACCAGCGCAATCCCGGCGCGTTACTTCTTGTCCCCTCCCTTGTCATGGTTCTTCTTCTGCTGACCTTGGAGAACCAGCGTTTCGGCTCCCGCGCCGGCTTCGTGCCGCTTCTCCAGATCCGAGAGCAGCCCTTCGTCAGACAGATCCAGGGGATGCGAGTGCTCCCAGTCGTGCTCCGCGATCTTCTGGAGTCGGTTCACCACGTGCTTGTCGTGCACCTTGATCGCGAGCTCGCGGCGCGAGTCGAAGCTACCTGGCGCCAGGTTGATCGAGCCGACGATGGCGGCCTCGCCGTCGGCGAGCAGCATCTTGGCGTGCAGCTTGAGGTGCTTCAGCGTGTGCACCTTGATGCCTACGTCGTGCATCATGCGTAGCCCGCTCACCCCCTCGAGCAGCTTGTCCTTCTTCAGCGTGTGCGGCGGCCGCGCCATGACGTGGATCTTGACCCCGCGCTCGTGCGCCCGGATCAGGCGCTCGATGATGACCGGGTCCTGGTAGCGCTCGTTCTGCACGAAGATGGTGTCCTTGGCCTTGTCGATGAAGTGCGCAATGCGCTCGCGGCCGTTCTTGTTGCACCAGATCAGGTGCGCCCCCTCCCCCGGGTCGAAGGGCTTGCGGTGCCAGTCGGCGTCGAAGCAGGTGGCGACCTCGGCGACCTCGTCCGGATCATCGGTGACCACCGCGTAGTCGCGGGTCTCGGTCAGGTTCTTGGGGTCCCAGTTGAGCGACTTGACGAACGCGGTCTCGCCGTCGACCACCATCGACTTCTCATGCGTCAAGTCGAATTCCGGATTGCTATCCTTGACCTCGACCCCCGCTTGAGAGAGCCTCTTGCGCGATTCCGCGTTCTCTTCCTCGCCGCTGCGGCGCGCCGGGTTGAGCATGACCTGGACCTTGACTCCTCGCTTGTGCGCCGCGATCACGGCATCGATCAGCGAAGGATCGCTGAAGACGAACATCTTGACGCGCAGCGATTTCTTGGCCGAGGCGATCGCGTCGAGGATCGGCTTGGCGGAATCGTCGGGAAGGACAATGACGGAGCGGGTCATGGTGTCGTCGATTCAGTGGGAAGCGGGGGCGCCCGCTGCGGCGGCAGGCGCCTGTTCGTACTGGATGCGGTGCAGTTCGGCGTAAACGCCGTTCTTTGCGAGGAGCTCCTCGTGGGTGCCTTCCTCGGCCACTACGCCGTCCTTGAGCACGATGATCTTGTTGGCGTCGCGGATGGTGGAGAGCCGGTGGGCGATGGTGATGACGGTGCGGCCCTTCATCAGGCGCTCCAGGCCCTCGATCACCAGGCGCTCCGACTCGGTGTCGAGCGCCGCGGTCGGCTCGTCGAGGATTAGGATCGGCGCGTTGCGAATGATGGCGCGGGCGATGCCGATGCGCTGCCGCTGGCCTCCGGAGAGCGTCAGCCCGCGCTCGCCGACCAGTGTGCCGTAACCCCCGGGCATGGCGCTGATGAAGTCGTGCGCATTGGCGAGCTTGGCCGCGGCGATGATCTCCTCCTCGGTCGCGCCCGGCCGGCCGTAGGCGATGTTCTCGCGGATTGTCCCGCGAAAGAGCACCGTCTCCTGGAGCACGAAGCCGATCTGCCCGCGCAGCGACGCTTTGCTGTAGTCCTTCACGTCCACGCCGTCGATCGATACGCGGCCAGCGTCTGCATCGTAGAAGCGCGGGATGAGGCCGACCACCGTGGACTTGCCGCCACCCGTCGTTCCGACCACGCCCACCAGCGATCCCGGCTCGATGCGGACATTCACGTCGCGCAGAATCGGGTTCTTCGGGTCGTAGCCGAAGGCAACGTGCTCGAGCACGATCTCTCCGCGCGCCTTCGAGAGCACGCGAGCGTTCGGTTTTTCGGGAATGACATTGTCGGCGTCGAGAATCGCCTGGACCCGTTCCAGCGCGACGGAAGTCTGGGCGATGGCGTTGGTCATCTTGGCGAGGTCCTGCACGGGCTTAAAGAACTTGGTGAGGTAGGCGAGAAACACGGTCAGCGCGCCGATGGTCATCGCGTCGGCAACGATGAGCGACGCGCCACGCCACAGCACGTACGCCGTGCAGCCCGCGACCACGATCGAGACGATCGGCGAGAGCAGCGATTTGACGCGGCGTGCCTTGAGCGCCGCGCCCACCGTAGCCTGGCTCGCTTCCGTCAGGCGGGCCTCTTCGAGGTCCTCCCGCCCGAACGCCTTCACCACCCGCATCGACTCGAGTCCCTGCTGCACGACGGTCACGAGGTCGGCCTGGTGCAATCGCACCTGATGCTGCGCCTTCTTGACCGCCTTCTTGAAGCGCGACACGAAGAAAAGCAGAAAGGGCGTCACGCCGACGCAGATCAGGGCGAAGTCCCACTGCAGCCACAGCATCAGCCCGAGGATCCCGACGATGGTTAAGAGGTCGACCAGGATCTCCAGCGTATTCGACGAGGCGAAGCTCTGCACCGTCGCGACGTCATTGGTGATCGTGGAGAGGAGCACGCCGGTCTGCTGCTTGTCGTAGTAGCCGAGCGAGAGGTGCTGCAGATGGTCGTAGATCTTGAGCCGGAGGTCGTTGGCGACCCACTGGCCGACGCTCTCGGTGTAGTAATTGTCGATATAGGTAGCGAGCGCCCCGATGGCAGCGATTACAATCACCGCGAGAGCGGCGAACGCGGCCAGCCCCATCTTGCTGCCCGCCATCGGCAGATCGTGCACCCAGCGCAGCCAGTCCGGCAGCGGGTGCGTGCCCAGCACGTTGTCGATCACGATCTTCAGCGGCCACGGCCCCGCCATGCTCATCGCGGTCTCCACCACCATGGCGGCGAAGACCACCGCGAGCCAGCCGCGATACGGCCGGACGAGATCGAGCACGAGCCCGCGCATCTTGCCGCTCGCGACCTCCGGGACGGGCGTCGCGGTCGGGCTCGCCGCGGGTTGTGCCGCTATTGCTTGGGACTTGGCGTCTGCAGACATGGAAACGACTGAATGCGCGACCGCGGTGGAACGGTCACTATAGCTCTTGACTGCAGGGTGCCACAAGCCGGATGCGTTCGCCGACTCACCAACTACCGATGCCGCGGCCTCCTTGGCTGGTCACAGCACTGTGTGAGCTCATCGCGTCGGCCGCCGCGGCCACGGGCCACCTTGTATCGCCTCAATATGCGCAACCGGTTGCGTCGGCCCTGCTCGCGACTCGCCTCGCGCGATCCCCACGCTCACGCGTGGGGCGACTGGCGACGCTGCGGGCTCGCGCGGCGCTCGCTACCGCTCGACCCCACGCGCTTCGCGCGCGGGGACCCCTCTCGCTGCTCGGGCCGCGGCCTCTTTGAGCGGTCACAGCATTGTGTGAGCTCGTCGCGTCGGCCGCCGCGGCCACTCGCGGTCGCTCGCATCCCGGCTTCGCGGGGTCCCTGCTTCGCTGCTCGGACCGCTAGATGTGCGCCAACGCCAATGCGCCGACCACGAGCGCCACGGCCGCGACCGCGTAGGAGGTGTACTGCAAGCCCCTATTGCGGGTGAGGATGGTGATCGCGGCGAGCGCGATCGCGATCTGGATCAGAGTCGTCGCCTGCGCCCAGCGATGGTGGTTGTGCATCGCCGCCTCGCTCTTCTCCTCGGCGACCTTGGCCTGATCTTCGAGCTTCTTCGCCTCCGGCGTGATCTCTTCCTTTTCCTTCTTGTAGCGCGCGACCTCGGACTGATATCGCGCCTGTTGCTCGCCGGTGGTCAAGGTGGCGCCGAGCTCGGCCAGGTTCTGTTTGCTGCTCCGCCTGATAGAAGTTCCACTGGTCGGAGGCTTCCGTCTTCCTGATCGCCGCCTCGTTCTTGTACATCAGCGCCTCGTTCTGAGTAGCGCCACCCATGTACCCGAACATGGCGCCAATGGTGGCGAAGATCGCCGTGGCAACCGCGATGCGGCCAGCGAACGGATCCCCGTGCTGCGCCTGGTGCTCGACCTCGTGATCGTGCGGCCCGTGGACGTGAAAGCCTTCCGACATGGCAGGATTCCCTTAGAGTGAAACCGGTTGCAAAGGTGGGGCCGCTCGGCGCGTCCTCAAGGCGCGCGCTCGTAGGTGGCGAAACAGTAGTCGAATCGGTCCGGCCCGTTGGTGCGCTTCGGATTGCGCGAGACTTGACGCCAAGCCGCGCGCTCGTAAGCGGGAAAACGCGCGTCGCCGGCGAAGTCGCGGTCGATCTCCGTGAGATAGAGCGTGTCGGCCAGCGGCAGCGCGGCGCGGTAGAGCGCTTCGCCGCCGATGACGAAGATTGGTTCCAGGAGAGAGGCGAGCGCAAGGGCCTGCTCGAATGAGGAGGCGGTCTGCGCCCCGCTCGCGCTGAAGCCTGGCTGTCGGGTGACGACGATGTTCTGCCGGTCCGGGAGGGGGCCGGAGAGCGATTCCCAGGTCCTGCGGCCCATGATGATCGAGTGACCGGTCGTTAGCTCGCGGAAACGCCTCAGGTCGTCGGGGATTCGCCAAGGCAAGCGGTTGTCGATGCCGATGACCCCGTTGCGCGCAACTGCGGCGATCACCGCGATGCGCCTGTGCGCGCGCGCATCGGCCGCCGCGCTTGGCGCCGCCGCAGGCGGTGGTGTATCGTTCACGCGGGCTAGCAAGCCGTAAGACACGCAACGAGCGATTATAGCCGCCACCCGTGTACTACCCGCGTTCCTTCCTCAAGTTCATCCTGTTGGGATTCCTGCTGGTCAGCCTGCCGCTACTCTATGCGCTGGTGGAGGTGATCGTCAGCCTCGATCGTCTGGCGACGCAGAGCCAGCAGGCCGTGCTGCAGGCTGCGCAGGCCGGCCGCGCCAGCCGCCAGCTCTACGAGCAGGCGACAACGTTGGAGCGCCTCGTGCGGCAACACCTGATCCTCGAGGATCCGCAACTCGTCGACGATTACGGGCGCCTGCGACAGGATTTTCGCGCGACCGCCGGGCAGCTCCAGCAACTCCCTCTGGACCGAGCACAGCTTTCGCAGCTCGAAAAGATCACCGATGGCGAAAGCAGGCTGTACGCACTGTTGAAATCCCCGCAGCGCCCTCCCAACGCGAGTGCGACGCTGGCGGAAGGCTACGCCAACCTCGCGGAAGGGGCGCAGGTCATGCTCACCGCGAGTAACCGACTGACCGAGCGAGAGATCGAGCGCTTGCAGGAGACCGCCGCCGAAGGCCGCAAGACGTGGGGCTATCTCGCGCTTGCCGCCGGCGCGATTGCGCTCGCGCTGGCGATCCTGTTCGCGGTGCTGATCGCTCGTCCGATCCGCCAGCTCGATCAGGCCGTGCGGCAGATGGGCACTGCCGATTTCACTCACGCGATCGAAGTCAACGGTCCTCAGGACATGCGCTTCCTGGGCCAGCGCCTGGAATGGCTTCGCTCGCGCCTGCACGATCTGGAAGAGCAGCAAACCCGTTTCCTGCGCCATGTGTCCCACGAGCTGAAGACACCGCTGACGGCGGTCCGCGAGGGGGTAGAGCTGCTGCGAGACCGCATCGGTGGAGAGCTCTCGACGGAGCAGCGGGAGATCGTGCGCATCGTGCGCGAGAACACGTTGTCGCTGCAGAAGCTCATCGAGGATCTGCTGACCTATCACCAGACTCGCAGCATGGAGCCGCAGACCCTCGGCCCGGTCGCCCTGGTCGACGTGATCCGGCGCGTCGTGCGCGAGCACAAGCTCGCCGCGTTCGCGCGCATGGTCACCTTCGAGGCAAAGCTCAGTCCAGCGGTCATCGTTGGCGACGCCGAGAAGATTCGCGCGATCATCGACAACCTGATTTCGAACGCCATCAAGTACTCGCCGCGATCGGGCGTCGTCGCTCTCGATCTGTCGCTCGATCAGGGATTCGCGGTGCTCGACGTCGTCGACCAGGGCCCCGGGATCGATGTCGAGGACCGACCGCGGATATTCGACTCCTTCTACCAGGGTAAGCCAGCCCCCGAAGGGAGAATCAAGGGCTCGGGACTCGGACTGGCGATTGCGCGCGAGTACGCGCTGGCTCACGGCGGACGCATCGAAGCGCTCGATCGGACCGATGGGAGGCGTGGTGCGCACTTTCGTCTGTGGTTGCCGCTGGCCGTGTCGAGCGAAGCGAAGGGCGTTGCGGTGGGGGTTGCGCCCGTGACGATCTCGGGGGAGGGGCGAGTTTGAGCCGTGCGCTCGCGTACGGCGTCATCGTTGCTGCTTTGCTATGGCTAGCCGCCTGCGCGGCACCGCCGCCGCCGCGCGTCGAGCCGGCGCCGGCACCGGTCGTTGAACCCAAGCCGGAACCCGCGCCGGCGGTTGTCGAGCCCCCGCCCCCTGTGGTGATCATCCAGCAGGCGCCGCCGGCCGAGCCTCCGCCGGTGAACGAGGAGGAGCAGCAGGCGATCGCCTTGCTCGCCGATCTGCAACGCTATGCGGCTGAAACGGGCGATGAGCTGCGACGCGAGCTCGCTTCTGCCAGCCAGGCGGTGAATCGTTCCCGCACCGACGCCAATCGCATCCGTCTGGCGGTGCTGTTGACGTTGCCCGGCGCCGGACCGCCGGACGACGCGCGGGCGCTGGCGCTGCTCGAATCGGTGTTCGGCAAGTCGGCGGGCGGCTCGCCAGTGAAGCAGTTGGCGGTCATACTCTATGCGCAGATCGTCGAGCGAACGCGAGGCGTCGCCGAGGAGAAGAAGAAGACTCAGGCGGCGCAGGAGAAGCTCGATCAGCTGCGCGCGGTCGAGCGAAGCCTGTTGCTCGAGCGCAGTCGCAATGCCGGAGGCGCGGGCGGTGGAGGCGGCGGAGGTACCGGACGATGAAGACGGAGACAACGCATTCCGGCGGCATCCTGCTGGTCGATGACGATCCCGACCTGCTCAAGCTGATCAGTCTGCGGCTGACCTCCGCCGGCTATCGCGTGCGCACCGCGGACAGCGGCGAGACCGCGCTGGCGGCGCTTGCGGTGGCGCGCCCTGCCGCCGTGATCACCGACCTCAGGATGCCCGGGATCGACGGGCTCGCGCTGTTCGACGCGATCCATCGACAGCATCCCACGCTGCCGGTGATCATTCTCACGGCCCACGGCACGATCCCGGACGCGGTGACGGCAACGCAACGCGGTGTGTTCGGGTTCCTCACCAAGCCGTTCGACAGCCAGGAGCTGCTGCAGAAGGTCGCCGCCGCTGTACGCCTGACCGGAGATGAGCCGGAGCCCGTGCGGCAGACGACGGGGGAATGGCGAGCGGGAATCATCACTCGCAGCCCGCGCATGGAGGACCTGCTGCGCCAGGCACGACTGGTTGCCGATTCCGATGCGAGCGTGCTTATCTTCGGCGAGTCCGGCACTGGCAAGGAGCTGCTGGCACGTGCCATCCACCGCGCGAGCCGGCGCGCGGAGAAGCCTTTCGTTGCGGTCAATTGCGGGGCGATCCCCGAGCCGCTCCTCGAGTCGGAGCTCTTCGGCCATGCCCGCGGTGCTTTCAGCGGTGCGGTGCAGGCTCACAAGGGACTGTTTCAGGCGGCCGACGGCGGGACGATTTTCCTGGACGAAATCGGCGACATGCCGCTCGCGCTGCAGGTCAAGCTCCTGCGCGTGCTTCAGGAGGGCGACGTGCGACCGGTCGGCTCGACCTCCTCGGTGCCAGTCGACGTTCGCGTAATCTCGGCAACCCATCGCGATCTCGAAGCTCAGAAGGCCTCTGGCGAATTCCGGGAGGACCTCTACTACCGGCTCAACGTGGTGTCGCTGAAGCTGCCGCCGCTCGCCGAGCGCCGCGAGGATATCCCGTTGCTCGCTACGCACTTTCTGCGCAAGCTTGCGGAGCGCTATCGCAAGAGCGTCCCCACGCTCGCGCCGGACGCGATGGCGCTGCTGATCGGCGCACCCTGGCCGGGCAACGTGCGGCAGCTGCTCAATCTGCTCGAGCAGGCGGTTGCGCTGACCACGACGAGCGTCATCCCTGCGACGCTAGTCCAGGGTGCGCTACGCGAGGACGCGGGGGTGCTGGCGCCGTTCGAGGAGGCACGCAAGCAGTTCGAGCGCGACTACCTGGTGCGGCTGCTCAAGATCACCGGGGGCAACGTCACACAGGCGGCTACGCTGGCCAAGCGTAACCGGACCGAGTTCTACAAGCTGCTGCAGCGCCATCGCCTCGAGCCCGCGATGTTCAAGGAAGGCAAGATCTAGGCAGTTCCCCGTAAGGGCGGAAGACCACCTTTTTTGACAGCCGTCATCAGCGAAGCGGCCTCGTTGCCGCGACAGGGCATGTCGTCGTCATAGCTGTCGCCGCACGACGACACATTTACCGCATGGAAATCAATGCATTGATGTCGAAGTGACGGTCGTTGTCGTGCAAATACGACAGTTCGGTGGCGTGCTGGTAAGTGTTTGCCGCCTTTCGCCGGAATAATCGCCGGAAGCGTCCTGTAAGCCTTTGATGAATCGAGAACGCTCGATTTTGGTACATAGATTGCTTCCAGGATTTGAGACAGGGACAGGGGCGGCAACGCAGTGGCTTTGAGAGGCAGGCGATGGACAGTTTTTCTCCCGAATTCTCGACTTACTGGCTTCGCGAACCGGTCGAGTCCGGCGCGCGCGGCGGCACGGGCGGTGTCGCCGAGAGCTTGTCCCCTTCACAAAAGGCCGCCCTCGAGGAATTGGCTGAACTGGTAAGCGCGGCGAGGAGCGTGGTCTAGCGCAGGACCAGGCAACAGGCGAACGGCTGGCACTGTCTTCGGACATGCCTGTGCGGCCTGAACACCCGAATCCCCTTGCCCGCTGATTTCCTCCCAGCGGGCTTCTTTTGCCATTCGCCGGCTCCCGCCGTCACACAGCGACGGGCGCTCTGATCGCGGGATGGCTCTGGTAGCCGGAGATCTCCAGATCTTCGTACCGGTAATCAAACAGCGTCGCCGGCCGGCGGGTGATGATCAACTTCGGTAGCGGCAGAGGGGCACGCGAGAGCTGAGTCTCGACCTGCTCAAGGTGATTGAGGTAGAGGTGACAGTCGCCTCCGGTCCAGACGAAGTCGCCGACGTCGAGATCGGTCTGCTGCGCCACGAGGTGCGTGAGCAGCGCGTACGACGCGATGTTGAACGGCACACCGAGAAAGATGTCGCAGCTCCGCTGGTAGAGTTGACAGGAGAGCTTGCCTTCGGCCACGTAGAACTGGAACAGGAGGTGGCAAGGCGGCAGCTTCATCCGCGCAAGCTCTGCGACGTTCCATGCCGAGACGATGAGCCGCCTCGAGTCGGGATTCCGTCGGATCTCCGCAAGCACGTTGGCCATCTGGTCGATGTGCCGGCCGTCCGGCGCCGGCCAAGACCGCCACTGGTAGCCGTAGACCGGCCCGAGATCACCGTCGGGATTGGCCCACTCGTCCCAGATCGTCACGCCGTGCTCGCGCAGGTAGCGCACGTTGGTGTCTCCGGCGAGAAACCACAGCAGCTCGTGGATGATCGACGTTGTATGAACCTTCTTGGTGGTCAGCAGCGGAAAGCCCTCCGCGAGGTCGAACCGCATCTGGTAGCCGAACACCGACAGCGTGCCCGTCCCGGTGCGGTCGTCCTTGCGCCGGCCGTGGTCGCGCACGTGGCGCATGAAGTCGAGGTATTGGCGCATCGTCGGGGACTTGAGAACAGACAGAGGCGGCTACACGCGCATTGTAGCCGTTCGGCGTAGGAACCAGCTGCCCTCCCGGTCGCGCGGGGAGGGGGTTGACAAGGCTCCCGACCCGAGTAGACTAACATAACTACGTAACTAGTCATATAGACATGAAAAAGGCGTACGCCCGATCAGTTCCCGCCGCATGGCGCCGCATTGCGAGCATCTTCGTCGCGCTGGGGGACCCGCATCGCCAGCGCATCCTGCTCATGTTCGAGCCCGGCGAGCGACTCAACGTCGGCCAGATCGTCGCCGCCTCTACGCTTTCGAGATCTGCCGTGTCGCACCACCTGCGCGTGTTGCGCGAGGCGGGCGTGCTCGCGAGCGAGAAGGTCGGAAAGGAAGTCTATTTCTGGCCCGACGTCGAAACCGTCCGGCAAGCGCTTTCGGCGGTTCAAGACTATCTGGCAACTCACGGATGAGCTCATGGCGTCCCCCTCACAGCGCGAACACAGCCAGTTCCAGCTCCTGCGCGAGCGCCGCTTCGCGCCGTTCTTCTGGACGCAGTTTCTTGGCGCAGGCAACGACAACGTCTACAAGAACGCGCTGGTGATCTTCGTCGCCTTCCAGGCGGCGGCGCTGACCACCCTGTCGTCGAACAATCTGGTCAACATCGCCGCCGCGGTGTTCATCGCACCCTTCGTGCTGTTCTCGGCCACGGCGGGGCAGATCGCCGACAAGTTCGAAAAGTCTCGCCTGATCAGGTTCATCAAACTGTTCGAGATCTCGATCATGGTCATCGGCGCGATCGGCTTCTATCGACAGGACCTGGTGCTGCTGTTCGTCGCACTGGGCTTGATGGGCGTGCACTCGACGCTGTTCGGACCGGTGAAATACGCGATCCTGCCGCAGCACCTCCGGCCCGACGAGCTGATCGGCGGCAACGGCTTGGTCGAGATGGGCACTTTCGTCGCCATCCTTCTGGGCGAAATCGTCGG
>Ga0187777_10002030_pt1 | contig 13026 bp, 9 predicted proteins | sample 1015_Q2_SP5_10_M_FD_132416 | JGI IMG/M metagenome (GOLD analysis project Ga0187777, IMG submission 132416) | Tropical peat soil microbial communities from peatlands in Department of Meta, Colombia - 1015_Q2_SP5_10_MG | ecosystem: Environmental > Terrestrial > Soil > Wetlands > Peat | place...
CGAGCGCGAGGCGGGCGCGCGCTCTCTCTCCTACGGCATCGCGCGCACCGCTGCCGCGGGCCTGCTCCTCGAGCACGCGGCCTGGCGCGCCCAGACGGATGGCGACCGGCGCAGCGGGATCGTCGCCCGCCGCTGGTGCGCCGGCGAGCTCCTGCCGCCGATCGACGTCGGCGAGGCAGGGCGCGCCGAGGACCGCCTGCTCATGGGGCCAGACTCGAGATGAGCCCGATGGCCGCGCCGCCCAAGACCAACCAGGTGGAGGGGACGCGGAATCGGAGAAGCAGGATGACGCTGATGGAACAGATGGCGAGAGAGAGCCATCCGACGAGAGCGGCGTTGCCGAGTTGCCAGGTGACGACGGCCATGAGGGCGAGTGACGCGACGTTGACCCCGTCGAGCACCGCCGCCGCGATCGACGACCGCCTCAGACGGGGGAGGAGCACCGCGCTGAGCGCGACGAAGACGAACGCCGGGAGGAAGATCGCGGTGGTGGCGACGGCGGCCCCGCTCACGCCTCCGAGCAGGTAGCCGATGAAGGTGGCGGTGGTAAAGACCGGACCCGGCGTGATCTGGCCGACGGCGACCGCATCCAGCAGCTGTCGCTCGTTCAGCCATCCGAGGCGCTGCACGAAATCGGCGCGGAGGAAGGCGAGAAGGACGTAGCCGCTGCCGAAGAGCACCGAACCGATCTTCGCGAAGACGCCGAAGAGGCGCCAGAGAGAGAAGGGGACGGCGGCGACCGTACCGGCGACGAGGAGGGAGGTCGCTCCGGCCCGACTGAGCCAGCGAGGCAGGTGCGGCGCCGCGGCGAGTGCTCCGGCCAGCCCGCCGGCGCCGCCGCGCCGCCTGAGGCTCACCGCCTGACGAAACAGGGCGTATCCCGCCCCTGCCGCGGCGAGAATCGCCAGCTCGTTCACTCCGGCCGCGGCGGCAGCGGTGGCAGCGACCGCGAGCGCGGCCAGCCCCGTGGACCGGAGAGCGGTGCGCGCGAGGTTGAGGAGCGCCTGAGCGACGATCGCGATGACGACCGGCTGGACTCCTCTCAGGACACCGGATGCGGCGGGGAGGGTGCCGAATCGCGTATAGGCCCAGGCGAGGCCACCGACGATGAGGGTTGCCGGGACGATGAAGCAGAAGCCCGCGACGATCATCCCCCGCCAACCGGCGCGCGTGCTTCCGATGTGGAGCGCCAGCTCGGTGGAATTCGGGCCGGGGATGAGATTGGTCGCGCCGAGCATGTCGAGGAACTCGGCATGCGTCAGCCAGCCTCGCCGCCGGACGACCTCCTCCTCCATCATGCCGATGTGCGCGGCCGGTCCCCCGAAGGCGACCGTGCCGAGCTTGAGGAAGAGCCGTGCGAGCTCGAGGAGCTGTGGGCGGAACGTCGGCGCTTCGACCTCGCTCACGGCTGGCGGAGGGCTGAGAGGTGGAGAGGCGGTGCGGGTCTGAAAAACGGCTGGGTGAAGCTACTGTCCGGCTTCGGGCACGCCAATTCACCCCCTTGCCCGTGGGCGGAGCCTCGAAGCGCTCTCATTGGCCGTCCCTCGACCTACCCGAGTTCCCCGTCCACTTGTCCAGCGTTGCTCTGCGGGCGAGCGTTGTACCTTCTGGGGGGCGGGCTCATTGCGGCACCGCCAGACCTCGATAGCGGGAGCGCGCTCGGATGTGGATCGTTCAGCTCGGACTGCGTCGGCCGTACACGTTCATCGTCGGCGCCATGTTGGTCGTCGTCTTCGGCGTCGTGTCTCTGCGCCGGATGGCCACCGACATCTTCCCTGAGATCCGCATTCCGGTCGTCACGGTCATCTGGGCGTACGGCGGCCTCGCCCCCGAGGACATGGAGCGCCGCATCGTCACGATCAGCGAGCGCGCGATGACCACGACGGTCAACGACATCGAGCACATCGAGTCGCAGTCGCTGAATGGTGTGTCGGTGATCAAGGTCTTCTTCCAACCGGGCGCGAGCATCGACGCGGCCGTGTCGCAGATCACCGCCATCTCGCAGACGATCATCCGTGTCCTCCCGCCGGGGGCGACGCCTCCCTTCATCATCCGATTCAACGCCTCGAACGTTCCGATTCTTCAGGCGAGCCTGAGCAGCAAGTCACTCTCCGAACAGCAGCTCTACGACCTGGGGCTCAACTTCATCCGGACGCAGATGGCGACGGTGCAGGGGGCGCAGGTGCCGCTCCCTTACGGCGGGAAGGTCCGCCAGATCATGGTCGACATCGATCCGGAGCTGCTCTACGCGAAGGGACTCGCTCCGTCCGACGTCAGCACGGCGCTCAATCTCCAGAACCTGGTTCTGCCGAGCGGCACGGCGAAGCTGGGGTCGCAGGAATACACGGTGCACCTCAATTCGAGCCCCGACGTCATCGACGCGATCAACGACCTCCCGATCAGGGCGACGAATGGTGCCACCGTCTACATGCGTGATGTGGCCCAGGTGCACGATGGATTCGCGGTGCAGACGAACATCGTCAGGCAGGATGGCCGGCGCGGCTCGGTGCTCACGATCCTCAAGGCGGGTGGCGCCTCGACGCTGGACATCGTCAAGCGGGTACGCGAACGATTGCCGGCGATTCAGGCGACGCTCCCGCCGGAGCTCAAGATCGAGCTGCTGGCCGACCAATCGCTCTTCGTGCGGGCGGCGCTCAACGGCGTGGTTCGTGAGGCTCTGCTGGCGGGCCTCCTGACCGCCGCGATGATTCTGCTCTTCCTCGGCAGCTGGCGCTCGACGCTGATCGTCGCGCTGTCGATCCCCCTGGCGATGCTCTGCTCGATCATCCTGCTGGGCGCTCTGGGGCAGACGATCAACGTCATGACGCTCGGAGGGCTGGCGCTGGCGGTGGGCATCCTGGTGGACGACGCGACGGTGGCGATCGAGAACATCCATCGCACTGCAGTGCCGGGGAGGCCGCTCGATGAAGCGATCTTGGAAGGGGCCCAGCAGATCGCCGTGCCGACGTTCGTCTCCACGATGTCGATCTGTGTCGTGTTCGTGCCGGTCTTCTTCTTGAGCGGCGCGGCGGGATCCCTCTTCGCCCCGCTCGCGATGGCGGTCATCTTCGCCATGGCCGCGTCGTACCTGATCTCGCGGACACTGGTGCCGACGCTGGTGAAGTACGCGCTTCGGAGCGAGCACGCGCACGGGGCGAGCGGCGGGGGCGGGTGGTTCACGCGCGCCCTGGCCTCGTTCGAGCGCGCATTCGAGCGCTTCAGAGAGCACTACGACGCGCTTCTCCGGAATGCGCTCTCGTCGCGCCGGGGGATCATCGCGGGGTTCCTCGGCTTCGTCGTCCTGTCGGCGGGTCTGGTGCCGTTCATCGGGCGCGACTTCTTCCCCACGGTGGACGCGGGGCAGATTCGCCTCCACATGCGCGGCCCGCCGGGGCTCAGGATCGAAGAAACCGAGCAGCTGGTGGCGGCGGTCGAACGAAGCATCCGGCGCCTGCTCCCTGGCGGCGACGTCACGCTCATCCTCGACAACATCGGCGTCGCGGTGGGCGGCACGGGCCTGGCCTTCTCCGACAACCCGGCGACCGGATCGGCGGACGCCGATCTTCTGATCTCGCTCTCGGATGCGCGGCGCGGGCGCACGGCCGACGACATCGCGCTCCTCCGACGCGAGCTGCGACACGAGTACCCGGGGGTCATCTTCTTCTTCGAGTCGGCGGACATCGTCGGGCAGATCCTCAACTTCGGCCTCCCCGCTCCCATCGATGTGCAGGTGGTGGGGCAGAACAAGGCGGCGAATTACTCCGCCGCGCTCAAGCTGGCCGCCATCGTGTCGCGGATCCGCGGCGCCGCCGATGTCCATGTGCACCAGGTGGTGGCGGCGCCGGACCTCATCTTCGACGTGGATCGCGTTCGGGCGCGGGCGATGGGGCTCACCCAGCGTGATGTGGCGAACGACGTCCTGGTATCGCTGAGCTCCAGCCAGCAAGTTGCGCCTAACTATTGGGTAAACCCGGTGAACGGCGTCAACTACGCGGTGGCGGTACAGACGCCGCAGACGCGGATCTCCTCGATGGAAGATCTGGCCCAGACGCCGATCGCCGCCGGGGCGAGCGCGCCGGGGCCGCAGCTCCTGACCAACGTCGCCACCGTTCGCCGTCGCACCCAGATGGCAGTGGTCAGCCACTACAACGTCCAGCCGGTGTTCGACGTCTTCGCCAACGTGCAGGGGCGGGACCTGGGCGCGGTGGCCGCCGATGTCGACCGCGCAGTGGAGCAGATCCGGCCGACGTTGGCGCGCGGGTCGTCGATCGCGATCCGTGGACAGGTGCAGAGCATGCGCGCATCGTTCGTCGGTTTGGGAGCCGGACTCGCCTTTGCGATCCTGCTGGTCTACCTGCTGATGGTCGTCAACTTTCAGTCCTGGCTCGAACCCCTGATCATCATCATGGCGCTCCCGCCCGCCCTCGCCGGAATCGCGTGGATCCTCTACCTGACGCAGACCACTCTCAGCGTCCCCTCGCTCATGGGCGCGATCATGGCGATGGGGGTGGCGACGGCGAACAGCATCCTGGTGATCACCTTCGCCAACGAGCGATTCGACGCCGGGGAGAGCGCCGCCGACGCGGCGCACGACGCGGGAGTGACGCGACTCCGGCCCGTGCTCATGACGGCGTTGGCGATGCTGATCGGCATGCTGCCGATGGCGTTGGGTCTCGGTGAAGGCGGTGAGCAGAACGCTCCACTCGGTCGCGCCGTGATCGGTGGCCTGCTCGTCGCGACCGTGGCGACGCTCTTCTTCGTGCCGGTCGTGTTTGCCGTCCTCCGCGGTCGGGCGCCCGCCGCGGTGGCGGCTCCGGAGGCCGCCGCATGAGCGCCTCGCACAGGGGGACTCGGATCGCCGCAGGGGTCGGCGTGCTGGTGCTTCTGGTGGTCCTCGGTGCCATCCCGAGAGTGCGCCGGGCCCGCGCTCTCGACGCGGCGGCCGTCTCGGACAGCACTAACGCGCTGGCTGTGAGTGTGGTGACGGCGCGTCGAGGGAAGGGAAACGCCGAGCTCGAGCTCACGGGCACCGTCGACGCCGTCCACCAGACGGCGATCTACGCCCGCGCCAACGGCTACGTCAGGCGGTGGTACGTGGACATCGGCGGCCGGGTGAAGGAGGGGCAGCTCCTCGCAGAGATCGAGACGCCGGAGCTCGACCACGAGATCGCCCAGGCGCGCGCCGATCGAGCGCGGGCCCGATCCGCGCTCGCGCTCTCCGAGCGCACGGTCGCGCGCTGGGAGGCGCTCGCCAAGGAGAACGCCGTGCCGGTGCAGGAGCTGGATGAGCGGCGGGCGGCGACCGACGACGCCAGGCAGAGCGTGGAGGCGGCCGAGCAGAATGTGAAGCGGTTGGAGGCTCTGCACAGCTTCGCTCAGCTGGCGGCGCCGTTCAACGGGGTGATCACCTCACGGAACCTCGAGGTGGGAACCCTCGTCTCCGCCGGTCCGCCGAGCAACACCGCTGCACCCGGAGCGCCGGCGCGCTTGGGAGGGCTCTACACCATTGCTCAGACGGACACGATCCGGCTTCTGGTCAACGTCCCCCAATCGTATGTGTCGTCGATTTCGACGGGGCTGCCGGCCGATGTGACGGTGACGGAAATCCGCGATCGTCGCTTTCAGGGGCGCGTGGAGTACACCTCACGAGCGCTGGATGCGAACACGCGCACCCTGCTCGTGGACGTACGCGTTCCGAACCGCGACGGGGCGCTCCTTCCCGGGATGTACGCGCAGGTGCACTTCAGGCTCGAGCGGGGAGCGCCGCCGATCGTCGTGCCGGCGAGTGTATTGGTGGTGCGGCCGGATTCGCCGCAGGTGGCGATCGTCGGTCCCGATAGCGTGGTTCACTATCGGTCAGTGGTCCTTGGTCGCGACTTCGGCGGAACCGTCGAGATCCTCGACGGACTCGACGACGGCACTGTTCTCATCGCCAGTCCATCCGACAACATCGTCGAGGGCGCCCGCGTGCACGTGGTAGCGCCGCCGGCGAACGCCGACCACTAGCGCCGCCAGCGCACCTGCTCGATCGGGCCGACGACGTAGATCCACGCCGGCACTCCCAAGAATCCGACGACGGCGGTAATCGCGAAGGCGAGAGAGAAGTGCCCGGTCTGCTCCACGGCAAAGCCGGCGACGGCGGGGGAGGCGATGCCCGCCAGGCTTCCAAAGAAATTCTCGATCCCAGTCCACTTTCCAGACGCCTTTGGTCCGGCGAGCGTCTGTGTGATCGCCCAGAGGTTCGAGACGCTGAGACCCAGTCCGGCGTTGGCGACCATCAGCAGGGCGACCGAGGTCTCGGGTCCGGCGAAGGCGCAGAGCGCGATCGCGATCGCGGCGATCGCCTGTCCGCCGGCCATGAATCCCTTGCGAACCGTCGTCCTGCTTCGACCCGCGCCGATCCATCGATCGGACAACCACCCGGCGGCGAGGGAGGCGACGCCGAAGCAGAGGTAGGACACGCCTCCCACGGTTCCCATTTCGGCCATCGAGAGTTGGCGCTCTCTGACCAGGAAGAAGGGGAGCCAGGCAAGCAGGAAGTACCATTGGTAGGTGAAGCCGAAGAGACCGGCGAACGTCCCCCAGGCCGATCGCTGTCGCAGCACGTCTCCCATCGTCGGCTCGTGAGAATCGAGCGCCGGGTGTGGGGGGGCGTGCGAATCGCGGAGGCGAATCCTCATCCACGGAACGAGCCAGGCGAAACTCGTTAGGCCGAGGACGATGAAGAAGGGGCGCCATCCGAACGCACCCATCAGCACTCCGCCGACGAGGGTACCGAACGCGGGACCGGCGGCGAGTCCGGCAGCGATGGAGGAGTTGCCGAGACCCCGGCGCTCCGCTGGGAAGTGTCGAGAGAGGATCTTCGAGTAGGCTGGATACGCCACCGACTCCCCCGCGCCGAGCAGCAGCCTCAGTCCAAGGAGGCTGGCGAAGCCCATGGCAAATCCCGTGCAGACCGTGGCCACCGACCAGATGACGAAGCCGATGGCGAGCGCCGCGCCGGCGTCGAAGCGATCCACCGCCCACCCCCAGAAGAGCTGGACGACGGCGTACGTCCAGAAGAAGCAGGAGAGGAGGATGCCGATCCGCGATGGGGAGAGCTGGAGCTCTCCTGAGAGGAGGGGGGCGGCGATCGAGAGGCTTCCGCGATCGACGTAGTTGATGAAGACCGAGAGGACGAGCATGGCGAGCACGCACGTCTGCTCTCGCGAGAGCGGCTGCCGGGGTTGGCCCTCACTCACGTTGGGGTCGGGCTCATGTCAGGGCGCGATGGGATGGATGGCACGTCTGGCGTGGACCGAAGAGCGGCAGAGGGATGAACCGAGTGGAGGCCCCGCACGGAGGGGCGCTCGACGGCTCGGCACAACTCGTAGCGCCGCCCGTCGCCGGGCGCCAGTGGCTCCCGGGCTGCCGCGCGCGCCGCTGCCTCGCTTGAGCCGCCACCTCGCCGCTCATTGAGAGGTCCAGATGTTTTCGCCGCGTGACATGAATCGTTCCATCCTCGCTCCGATCGACGCAAAACAATCTGGGTCGACCACGTGACAGTGACGCAGGTCCGCGCGGGTACAATAGGCTCGAGCACTGACGGATCGCCTAACAGACCGAATGGCGTCGCATGGAACGTGAAACGGAGCTTCCCCACCACGCCGTCTTCGAAGACGACGTCGCGCTCTCGCTCGCCGTGAGCGAAGCGGTTGGCACGCGCTCGCTGCGGCGTCCCACCCTGCGCAACGCGATCGTCGCCGCCGTGAAGCGCGCCAAGGCGGACCAACTTCCGCCGCAGGCCGTTCTGGTCGGACTCAAGGCCTATCTGCGCGAGCATGTCATGCCCGCCGTCACCCCCGCCGAGTGGGATGAGTTCGCCCAGCACGCCGTGCGCTGGACGATCGGCGAGTATCATCGCGAGGACGCGGGGAGAGCCGCATCGGAATAAGGCGAGCGGTGTAGGGCGAGCGGTGTTGGGCGAGCGGTCGAGGACGGTTAAAGAATCGACAGCGCCCATTGACAGATGTACCCGGTGTGAGCATACCACCGGAGTCACACCGCGCAGGTGCAATGCTCCAGCCTTTCGGCGCGCGGTCGCGCGCTCGGGCAGCGGCGATGGCGGCGCAGCCGCTCATGTTCCGAGATCTCGTCTCGGGACCGGCTTCCGTCGTCGACCCAGCACATCCCCGTTCAGCGAATCCTTCATCCGCCCCGCTCGTCGGGCCCCAGGCTCGGAGCCAGGCGCGGGTCGGCGCTGTTTCGTCGGCAGAGCCATCGCTCAGCCGCGCGGTCGGATGCTCCACTCACTCGTTGCTCACGCGATCACCACCTGAACGGAGGGCCGCACCATGTCAGCATCCAAGGCGACCATCGATGCGCCGTCGATCGTCGACGTCGCAAAGGCGTCGATCATTGCCTACGGCAAGAAGGACTGGGACGCCGTCAAGGCGGCGCTCACTCCCGACATCGTCTACGACGAGGTCGCCACGAACCGGAAGGCGAAGGGTCTCGATGACGTCCTGCCGATCTGGAAGGGATGGGCCAGTGCATTCCCGGACTCGAAGGCGGAGTTCGGCAACGCGCTCGCGAGCGGGAACACCGTCGTCGTCGAGCTGACGTGGCGCGGCACGCACACGGGGGCGATGCCGATGCCGTCGGGAACGATCGCCCCGACGGGAAAGAAGATCGAGTTCCGGGCCGTGCAGCTGATCGAGGTAGCGGGCGGGAAGACGAAGTCGATCCGCCAGTACTTCGACATGGCTACGATGCTCAAGCAACTCGGGGTTGGCGGCTGACCGTCACCAACCGGAAAGGCCAAGCGGGCGGCTGGTTGGCCAGCCGCCCGCGGAGGGTGAGACGAGTGGGCTCGGTGGCGCGTAGGCGCCGGCCGATCGCCGACTCAGAAGGGCTTGAAGCCCGGACTGCCGTACGTCGTCATCTGCAAATGCTGGATCAGCGGGATCGCGTAGGCGATGAGCACCAGCACGACCGCCACCACGAACCAGAGGCCCAGGCGGTCCCACAGCCCCGACGTGTAGCCCCCCGCCGGCTCGCCTAACGACTCTGTCCACTCGATGGCCGGCTGGGGCTTGCGCTTCCCGGCCAGCAGCGTCCCGAGCATGACGAGCACGAAGAACATCGCGCTCACGAAGAGTATCAGCCCGCCGAACGCAGACACGTCCGTGAGCAGCTGCCACGACTGCGCCTGCGGGGCACCGTTGTAGGTCGTGTCGAAGACGCGACGCGGCAGCCCCATGAGCCCGGTCACGTGCGTCACGACAGCGAAGAGGATCATCCCGGCGAACCAGAGCCAGGGCTGCACCTGCGCCAGGAGCTTGAGCTCCAGCTCCCGGCCGCTCACCCTCGGCACCAGCCAGTAGGCCGTCCCCATGAAGGTGAGAGCGACCGCGCTCCCGACGGTGAGGTGGAAGTGGGCGAAGATCCAGGCGGTGTTGTGTACGACGCCGTTGAGGGCGTAGGCGCCGTTGATCGATCCGCCGAACCCTCCGGCCATGAAGAGCATCATCGCGCAGAGCGCGCTGGTGACGAAGGGATCGTGCCAGGGGAGTGCGCGTATCCAGCCGAAGAGTCCCTGCCCGCCGCGCAGCCGTCCCGCCACCTCGAGCGAGGCGCAGATCGTGAACGCCGTCACCAGGCTCGGGAAGCTGATCGCCATCGTATTGAAGGTGTGGAAGAGCTTCCACCCCGCCGGGATGCCGGGATCCTGGAACTGGTGGTGGAATCCCACCGGTGTCGAAAGAATGAGGAAGAGGGCGAAGACCATCCGCCCGAGCGGCTCGGAGAAGAGCTTTCCACCCGCCTCACGAGGCAGGAGCGCGTACCAGACCGTGTAAGCCGGGAGCAACCAGAAGTAGACGAGTGGGTGCCCGAAGTACCAGAAGAGCGTCCGGGCGAGGATCGGGTCGACCTTCGGCACGAGGCCGAGCGACCAGGGAATCAGCAGGAAGAGCATCTCGGACGCCACGCCGATCGTGGCCAACGCCCAGAGCATCGCGTTCGCCGTCGTGGCGTGCAGGGCGAGACTCACCGGCTTGTTCCCGGCGGCGCGTCGCGCCGCCCGCCAGGAGGCGATCGTATCGGCGGTCCATCCCCACGAGCCCACCACGAGAAGGGTGAGCCCGATGTAGAAGAGCGGATGCGCCTGGAGCGGCGGATAGAAGGTGTACAACACCGTCGACTTGAAGGCGAAGACGGTGCCGATGGCGAGCACGGTGCCGAGGAGCGCCAGGCCGAACCAGAGCCAGGCGAGGCGCGGCCACCTGATGGTGCCATTCTCGCGCTGCACCACAGCGTAGCCTAACGCCATGATGAAGAACGTCGTGAAGACGATCGCCATCAGGATGCCGTGGGCGGTGACCGACATGTAGTACATGCGCGCCGTCCGCCCCGGCAGCGTCAGGTTGGCGCGGCTCAACGCCTGCATGAGCGCCATCGACGCGGCCACGCCGAAGGCCAGCACGGCAACCCAGATATGGGCCAGAATCAGCCGGTTCGTGCTCGTGGAACGCGCAGCCTCGGGGAGCGGAGTCGACCGGGGGTCGGGGGTGATCGCGCGGCTGGCGGCGCTCATGGCTGGTCTCCGGCGCCGGAAGTCATGGCCATCGTGTTGCCTGACGAACGTGAGCCGTCGTCGGCGGAGGCGGTGGGCGCGGCGCCGGGAGCCTTCCACTGCGAGGCGGGAACGACCGTGAGCTTCCCCGCCATCGTGTGATGGCCGATTCCGCAAAATTCATTGCAGGCGATCAGATACTCACCGGCGGCGAACTGGGTCGTGAACTGGCTGATGTAGCCGGGCACCACCATCGACTGCCCGTTCGTCCGCACGATCTCGAATCCGTGCGTGACGTCGGTGGAGGTGAGATGGAAGGTCACCGGCGTCTCGGCGGGGACCGTGATCGCAGGCGGAAGCCAGGCGAAGGTGATACCAACGAGGCGCGCGTGGACGTGACCGCTCGCGTCGACGGAGACGCCGAGCGGCTGGAAGCGTGCATCCCCCATCGCCTTCGTCGGATCGATCGTCTCCACGTGGCTGGGTGGCTGGACCGAGCCGCTGTACGCCTCGTACGCGGTGACGGCGAAGAACACCACCAGCAGCGCCGCCACGCCGCGCATCCAGATCTTCTCGTAGAGGTCGACGTTCATGGGCGCACCGGCTGCCGCGCCAGGAAGATGAAGATGTAGATCGCGAACCAACCGATCGCGAAGCACACGACATACAGGCCGACGAAGGCGAAGGTCCCGATTGGGTGCTTCGGCAGGCCGGGCGGCATCTCTGACACAGGCGCCTCACGGGCAATCGACCGGCAAAGACTAATCCAACAGGTTGGAGCCCGTCAGTAGGGCGAACGCCGACAGCAGGCCAGCGATGTCTCGCACGGGCGCCGAGCGGGCTCGGCATGGGTGACGTGCCCCGGTTCGCGCAGTGGCGCCCGGTCGACGGCGGGCTACATTCCGAAAAGCGACCCATCCGATCCGGTGTCACGTCACTTTCTGGCACGCCTGGCCGCAGTGGTGGGCCCGGCGCTCGTCTCGATCGCCGTCGGCGTCATCGCTCTCACGGGACTCCGTGAAGCGATGCGGGAGCGCGCCCGCGCCGGCCAGAGCCGCATGGTGATCATGGCCATCGGCGACATGCTCAACCGGATTCGCGAGGCGCAGTCGATCCAACGCGACTACGCGCTCACCGGCGATCCCGGCCTGCTGGCCCGCTACTCCGGCACGAGGCAGGCCGTGCAGACGCTGTATCGCAAGGCGATGGCCCTGGAGACGGCGAACACTCCCGACGCCAATCGCCTTCAGTCGCTGCAGCCGGTGGAGGCCGAGTGTTTCCGCCTCCTGGATAGCGCGATGGCAGCGCGGCAGCGCAACCCGACGCGAGCCTCGCCGGAGGCACTCACGGCGGCGTTCATCCCCGGAGTCCAGGCTCGCATCGACAGCATCGAGGCGGTGGGCGGTGAGATCGAGCGGGACGAAGAGGTGAGCCTCCGCGACCGCGTGGCCTCGGAGGAGCGGCAGCTCTCTCGCCTCCGCTCGATCGTGGCGGCGGGGCTCGCTCTCGCGGTCATCCTCGCCGTTTTCGCCAACGTCCTCCTCGCTCGCGCGTCCCGAACGCAGACGAGGGCGATCGCCGCGCGTGATGAAGCGAGCAAGGAGCTCGAGGAAGCGCATCGAACATTGCGCGAGCAGGCGACGGCGGTGGAGGAGCACGCGGGGGCGCTGGAGGCCGAGCGGAGTCGGCTGCTGACGGTGCTCGAGCAGTCGCCCCTGGCCATCGCGATCGCCGAGGTACCGGGCGGGCGAGTCTTCCTGAGCAATCGCCTCGTGACGGAGATCCTCGGCAGCCCCATTCCCGGCGAGGGGCTGGCGCGCGAGCGCCAGTACCGCGGCTTCCATATGGATGGGCGCCCCTACGAGAACGACGAGTGGCCGCTGGCGCGCGCGATCCGCGACGGCGAGGTCGTGATGGGGGAGATCATCGGCATCGAGCGCCGGGACGGCACGCGCCGGATCATCAGCGTGAACGCGGCGCCGGTGCGCGACGCCTCCGGGCGCACGGAGGCGGCGGTGGCGATCTTCAGCGACGTCACCGAGCAGCAGCGGGCCGCCGAATCGCTTCGTCAGGCGCGGCACGACGCCGAGGCCGCCAATCGCGCCAAGTCGGAGTTCTTGGCGGTGGTGAGCCACGAGCTGCGCACGCCGCTCTCGGCCATCATCGGCTACGCCGAGCTGCTGGCCGATGGGATCACGGGCCCGGTGAGCGGCGCGCAGCGCGAGCAGCTGGGGCGCATCACGGCGAGCGCTCAGCATCTGCTTCAGCTGATCGATGACATTCTCACGATGTCGCGCATCGAGGCGGGGCGAGAGGTGGCGACGCCCGAGCCGCTGGTCGTTCGCGACGCGGTGGAGGAGGCGGCAGGGATGGCGCAGCCTCTCGCGGCAGCCAAGGGACTGACCCTCCGCACCGATGTGGAGATCGACTCTACCCGGGTGAGGGCGGACCCGGTGCGCTTTCGCCAGATC
>Ga0187777_10002031_pt1 | contig 13026 bp, 7 predicted proteins | sample 1015_Q2_SP5_10_M_FD_132416 | JGI IMG/M metagenome (GOLD analysis project Ga0187777, IMG submission 132416) | Tropical peat soil microbial communities from peatlands in Department of Meta, Colombia - 1015_Q2_SP5_10_MG | ecosystem: Environmental > Terrestrial > Soil > Wetlands > Peat | place...
AAGGAAGTAAACGACGGGGTAGCGCCGGCGGCTGGAGTCGTAGGCCGCGGGGAGGTAGAAGAGGATGTGGAACTGACCGTCCAGCGAGGGCGATGGGCACGTGATCGGCACGGTGCGCGCCGGGGTCGCTCGTACACGGTGGTTGGCCCTGGGGGAGTGCCTGGGCGCCCGCGCGCAACGCAGCCGCAGGGTGCTACCGTGCGAGCGCGCGCCGCCCGCGCCGGCGAACACGACGGCCCCTGCGGTGAGCAGTCCGGCTGCCGCGATTGTCATGAGCCCGCCGCGGACGAACTGGCGAGCTCTGATCCCCGGCATTCTGGCAACGCGGGCACGCGGCTCCGCGCCGTGGGTTGATGGTTGGTCGGATGAGGTCTCGTCGCGCCGCGGCGCTCTGGATTGGCATCCCGGTCGCGGCCGGTTCGTTTCTCCTAGAGGGCTTCCGGCTGACGGCCGCGGCGGTCGCGCTGAGCGCGATGATCTCGGCCGTCGCCGCGGGCCTGAAGCGGCTCCGCCACAGCACGCGGCCGATGAGGGAGGGCAGTCGGTTCGAGGCGGCCATATTGCCGATCGCGGGGATCTCGTGGAGCCTGGCTGCCGTCGCCGATCTTGCCGCCCCTGCGGCGCGTGTGATTCGTGCCGCGCGAGACCTCCACCCGCTTCGCGGCGTTCCGGCTCTGGTCCTGGTCCATGGTCACGTGTCGGATCCGTGGACGACCGTGATCGACCTGGTCCTCGCCGGTGCGCTGGTCAGCTTGCTGCTCGCCGCGCGATCGCTCCGCCGCCCTCAGTGGGTGATACCCGAGCGCTCGCAGGCCGCGCTGGAGCAGGCGCGCGCGATCGTCGAGGAGTACGGGGAGGACTCGCTGTCGCCGTTCATCCTGCGGCCCGATAAGCGCTTTGAGTTCAGCGCCGGTGCGGTCGTGGCCTACCGGGTGATCGGCGCTACGGCGGTGGTGTCAGGCGATCCTGTTGGTCCGGACGGCTCCGCCGGCGCGGTACTTTCGCAGCTGCTTGAGCGCGCACACCGCGGCGGCCTGCGCGTCGTGGTCTATGGGGGGTCGCAGCGTCATCTTGAGACCTACCGGTCGCTCGGTCTGCGCGCCAGGTGCGTCGGGGAGGAGGCCGTGGTCAATCCCATGGACTTCACGCTGGAGGGGCGATCGGTCCGTAAGCTGCGCCAATCGGTACATCGCGTGCAGCGGCGCGGGTGGCAGATCGAGGTACGCGAAGGCCGTGACATCGACGGCGGGCTCGAGGCGGAGATCGATGTGGTCGAGGCCGCATGGCGCTCGGAACGAGACCGCATGCTCGGATTCGCCATGAGCATGGGCGAATACGAGTTGGGGGTGCGGCCGAGGGACGTATACGTGCTGGCATGGTCGCCCGGCGGCCGGCTGCAGGCGGTGATGCGCTTCCTCGCCCACGGCGGCAAGCTGTCGCTGGACACCATGCGCCGCGTGGGCGAGACGCCCAACGGACTAAACGAGGCCCTGGTCTGTCACGCGCTGGAGTTCGCGCGCGGTCGCGCTGTTTCGGAAGTGAGTCTCAACTACGCGGGGCTCGGGCACCTGGTCAGGCGGGGTCCCTCCGGCAACCGTGTCGGTAAAGCGCTCACCCAGTTCGCGCTCAACCGCTTGCGCAAGAGCTTTCAGATGGACCGCCTAGTCCTCTTCAATCAGAAGTTCTTCCCCAGCTGGCGTCCTCGCTACCTGGTGTATGAGTCCCGCGTAGCCCTGCCACGGTCAGCGTTCCGCGTTCTGCAGGCCGAGGGCTACCTGCCTGGGCCCGGCATGCGCCCGGGGCCGACGGGCGAGCCGTGGCTGCGGCCGTCCTCCTCGCCACCCCTCAAGGAGCGGCTGGGATGAGAAAGCTGGCCGTGAGAGCCTCGATCCTGCTCGCGGCCGTCGGCATCGCCGCGCTTGGGCTGTTCGGAGCCTACGGCTACGGCCGCGACTACTACCTGCACCGGGGCTTCGCCGCCGTCGTGCCGTTGCCACGCGCCGGCACTGGGCGGCTGCTCGCTGTCAACCACTACTCGACGGCCCTCCACAGGAGGGCCGACTACATGGTCTACCTGCCGCCCGGCTACAGCACCCATCGCCGTTACCCGGTCTACTACCTGCTCCACGGGATGCCCGGTCAGCCAAAGGTGTTCGTCGACATCGCGAACATGGACGTCAGGCTCGACAACCAACTCGCGCTCGGCCGCGCGCGCCCGACGATCCTCGTCTACCCCGACGGGCGGATCGGCGGCAGCGTGTTCTCCGACTCGGAATGGGCCAACACCCCGTCGGGGGCCTACGAGAGCTACGTGATCGAGGTGATGCACAACGTCGATCAGCGCTTTGCCACGATCGCACGTCGGCAGGACCGGATCATCGCCGGCTTCTCCTCGGGTGCTTACGGCGCGATCAACATCGCGCTGCACCACCTGCCGGACTTCGCCAACGTGCAGACGTGGTCGGGCTACTTCACCCAGACCCGCACAGGAGTATTCGCACAGGCCAGCCGCGCGACCCTCACCTATAACAGCCCGATCGACCACGTGGCCCACCTAGCGCGGGCGCTGGCCAGGTTTCCGCTCCGCGTGTACATGTTCGTTGGGCGCGACGACGGCTCGAGCGGCCAACAGCTGCCGATGGCCCGCGCCCTTCGGGCGGCCGGCGCGGAGGTCAACACCCGTTTCTATCCGGGCGGCCACGACTGGTCGGTCTGGTACCCGCGCCTGAACCAGATGCTCGACCTGGCTTCGCAGGATGCGGCGCATCCGCCCTCCCCGGTCGCCGCCTCGGGGCTGCGTCTGGCAAGCGCGTCACCGGCGCAGCCGGTGTCTCCTCACCGCCATCATCGCTCGCTGCGACTGGTGAGCGCGCTGCTGCTGGCACTGATCTCCGCCGCGCTGATCAACATCGGATTCGTCCTGCAGCACCGCGGGCATGCGCGCGCTCGCGCCCGCGGCCGCGGGGCGGTGGCCAGCGGCTTTCGCGAACCCACCTGGCTGCTCGGGCAGGCCGTCGGGTGGGTCGGCTTCGGCGGGCAGATCCTCGCCGTCGCGCTGGCGCCGCTCACCCTCGTGCAGGCATTCAGCGCCGGCAGCCTAGCCCTCTCGGTGCCACTCGCCGCACGCATGTTCGGGCGCCGGGTCTGCGCGCCTCAACTCGCGGCGATCGCGCTCATCGCAGTGTGCCTCGTCTCGCTACCGGTCGGCTTTGGCGGCGGGCACGGACATCTCCATGCCGGCCTGCTGATCGCCTTCGCACTCCTCGCGATGATGGCCGGAGGCGTCGTCGCTCCGCGCGGCGGGACGGCGGCGCTCGCGGTCACGGCGGGAGCGCTGTACGGAGCCGCCGACGCGGCGATCAAAGCGGCCTCGATCGGCGTTCGTTTCCAGGGCACGGGCGTGCTCACCGGATGGACGCTCACGGCCGGGCTGTGCACGCTCGGCGGGTTTCTCGCCTTCCAGGCGGCGCTTCGCGAGGGCGACGAGGTGCAGCCGCTGACGCTAATGAACGCGTTCACGGCGCTCGCTGCCGTCGCGCTGGGCATGGCCGCCTTCGGAGAGCCCCTGGGCGCCACCCCAGCCGCCACTGCCCTGCACGGCCTGGCGATCGTACTCGTGCTCGCGTGCGTCCGGCCGCTGGCGAGCGCCCAACAGCGACTCGCCGAAGGAGCGCCACTGCCAGACTCGCGCCCCGCGCCGCGGCCTAGAGCCCAGTTCAAGCTCCCGGGTCGGCCGCATCCCGGGGCGGCTCTTCGCGTGCCCCATCCCCGCGCTGCGCTGCGCGTCCTCGGCGGCTCGGCGCTCAGCATCGCCGCGCTGCTCATCTGCTCGGTCACCGTGCTGGGGCTGCTTTACACGCTACGCCAACTCGGGTGGCTGGGCGCCGGCCCGCGCGTCTCGGACGCCCTGCCGCTACTCCAGCTCGCAAGCTTTGACGCGCAACCGCTGGCTCGCGTGCTGGTGGCTGCGCTTCTCGCGGGAGCCGTCCTCGGAGTGGCACTGATCCGGGTCGAGCGGCGCCGGCGCGTCATCCTCGTCGCCGTCGTCGCGCTGCTCGTGATGCTCGTCGGCTCGGACGCCTCCTATGCACTGGCCCGCAACCTGCGCCTGAATCACGTTCTGCTCAACCGTCCGCCGCCACTCGGGCCGTGCCTCGAGGCAATCCTGCTCGCCGCGGCATCCGCGCTCCCCGGACCGATCGCAAGGGTTCGACTTCCTGCGATAGCGCCAGGGCTTCGGGATCGCCGGATCCTGGCACCCGTGCTCGCTGGCGGGATCGCCGCTATCCTCGCGGGCGCGCTCTTGCTCCCCAGCGGCCACGCTCGAGCTCAGCTCCGAACGCGGCCGGTCACTCGAACCGGTCCATCTAATGTGCGGGTGGCCGCGACCACCGGGCGTCTGGTCACGATCAGCTTCTACAGCCAGGCGCTTCACCGGATGAGCGACTACCTGATCTACCTACCCGCCGACTACAGCCCGGCGCGACGGCTGCCCGTCTTCTACATGCTCCACGGCATGCCGGGCCGGCCGCTCGCCTTCACCGTCAACGCTCACGTCGAGGCGAAGCTCGAGGAGCTCATTCGCCAGCGTCGGGCCTCGCCGATGATCCTCGTGTTCCCCGACGGCCGGATCGGCGGAAACACGCAGACGGACTCCGAGTGGGCGAACACCCGCTCCGGATCATTTGAGAGCTACATACTCGACGTGGTCCACGACGTCGACAGTCGCTTCGCCACGCTCCCGTACCGCCAGTACCGCGCGATTGCCGGCCTGTCGGCGGGTGCCTACGGAGCGGCCAACGTCGGTTTACACCAGGTCGCGCTGTTCGGCCTGATCCAGGTGTGGTCGGGCTACTTCATTCAGACGCGCACGGGCGTCTTCTCCCACGCCACCCGCGCGCACCTCGAATACAACAGTCCGCTCGACTACGCGCCAGCGATGAAGCGCGCCCTCGCGAGCTACCCACTGCGATTGTTCCTCTACAGCGGCAGCCACGACTCCGACCGCCGCCAGGTCGCGCCGATGGCCGCGGCGCTCGCCACCGCGGGTGCCGACGTCCAGTACGCCATCTATCCCGGCGGGCACAACTGGGATCTCTGGGCGTCCCGAATCGATCCGATGCTGATAATGGCCAGCGGCTACTTCGCGACCGCAGCCACGGCCTCGCCGCGACCCGGAGCGGCCCCGCACGCTGATCGATATCCACGGCCAGCACTGGCCGTGTCGTCGTGCCGCCCGCGAGCCGGACGGCCGTCGCTACAACTCGGCTCGCTGAGCGCGGTACCACCCAGACGCAGACGCGGAGACACGTCCTCGGCGCAGCGAGCTGCTCACCCAGGCGTCGCGCCCGCCGTAACCCAACGCGGCAACACCTGCGCCGCGCCTGCAGGATAAAGGGGACACAGCTCGGGCGCGCGCGATGTCTCGCGTGTCGCACGTGCCGGCGAGCGTCGCTGCCTCACCTCAGCACCCGGCTCCTGCCATCCTGCCTCCCAGACGACAAATCTCCGCCGGTGAATGATCCTCCAGGACGGACCGCTCACACCACGATAAAGGCGGAACGAATCGCAAGGTTGAGCCATCGGCCCGCGGAACTACCGCTCCGGCGCCCGGCCGCACTCAGAAGCTCGAACCCTATCGGCAATCGACTCTCCTGAGGCGGCCGAGCATACGGAAAGCGCGGCTACTTCTCCGCTCTAAGCAGCCTTCGTGACCTTCAGCGCCGTCGAGCCGAACGTGCCGCCGCCGCACCGGCCAGTCACCGAGTAAGTACCCGTCTTCAGCTTCTTGCTGAGCGTGACCTTGACCGAGAAGGCGCCGCTCTTGCTCTTACTCAATGACACCGTCACTGCTGGGACGCCCGCGAAGTTCTCCTTAGTCGCACCCTTGAACGCCTTGGAATAGATGGTCGCCGCGTCGCCCTTGTGCCCGGTCTGGCAGCCCTTGCCGACCGAACCGGAGGCCGTGACTGTCTTCCCGGCGGGCACCTTGCTCGGCGAGACCTTCAAGAAGTGAGACGACGCGGCCAGCGCGCCAGGCGCCACGATGGCCAGCGCCACGAAGGCAGCGGTCAGCTTCTTCAACATGTGACTCCTCTCATTGAATTTCCGACGGCCCGGACGGTCGCCGTACCACCCCAACACACATGCGAGCGGAGCGTCTCGCCAAGCACACGACCGCTAACCACCCTTTAACCGAGTACTAATACTAGGTGGGACTATCGCCCACCCTCGCGACAGACCAACGCACATCCACGGAGGGCTTGACGAGGGCCGCGCGGGACAAGTAAGGGACAGTGCAGCCGGCGCGGCGGCCGGACAGCCGCTTCTCGCGCAAGGCAAGAGCAGTTGGTTCGTGGCGTCGATCGCGCGATGGACGACTTCCCACCAGTGCAGACCATGCAGTTGGCGTTCGGCTCGGCAACGCGTCGACGTCGCGTGCAATGCAAACGAGCGGAGCGCGGAGTCAGGTCGTTGATCGCGAGAGCAGCTTAGACCGGAACCGACGGCGCTACAGCTTTTCGTAACCGCGGACCTTCTCGATTTCCCAGAAAGTCAGCTGGGGCGCTGGGCGTCCAGTCGCTTACCGCGCCAGATTTAGCCGCTCCTCAAGATACGCACTCGAAGTGTTCTCGAGATTCCCACAGGCTGACGATTCGCCAGCCGTCGGATATGGGCCCAGAGAGACGAAAACGACAACCCGCCGGCGGATTATTGGTGAGATCGAGCGCGTCCATCATCGCGTCGTCTTGCTCGGAAGTCATGCCCGGCGCCTCGCCGATGACTAGCACAGGCATCTCCACCCCTTTCGCTAGGACCGGAGAATCGTAGAACGCCGCGCTGCGTACGTGGGAGAAGTTCATCCGTCGTTTTCGGCAGCACACGGTCACGCAGGTGATGCATCCATCTCCGCGCTGTCTCGCGACCGCGCTCGCCGATGTTCGGCGTTCTCTCCGCTCGTAAGGACCGGGGATGCGGCTGGCGATCGCACGGCAGGTTGACGCACCTCTCCGTTCATGGGAAAGCGGCAGTGAGATGTCCGGCCTCCACGTGCCTGCGGTTATCCGGCAGCGGCAGTCTCGCAGCGGACTCGGGGCTACGGGATCGCGGCCGCTCCTGAGCCCGAAGCGACGGTCTTCCTGTCCCGACGCGGTTCAGCGGGCCCTTCGTCGCTCTGCCCGGCTGGCCGGGCAGAAGGCTACACACCCGCCGCGGTTGCAGGCGGAGGCGGGCGGGCGTCGGCCGGTTGTTCCAAACGAGCGAGGATAGGACCGGAGATGAGCGAAGTCACCACGGCTCCCGTTATGGAGGCTGCGCGAGCCTTTTTCGACGCGTGCGAGATGGGCAGGGGCTGGGAGGTGTGTCAGCGGCTCTGCCCACCCCTACCAGGCCGGTGACACACCCCACGGATGAGTCAGGAGGTTTTGATTCACCTCCGGGCTTCCCTAATGGTTGCGTGGGGCTCTACGGGCCAGTACGCGCCGATCATGTTCTCGTGCAACGCGCGCGAGCTTCCTACCTGATCGGAGTGGTACTGCGCGGGTGGCAACATCCCGGCTGAGAAGCTGCCGACAGCTCGGGCGAGCATCACGACCGTCGTCAGGCCGCCTGGCCGCCGCGCGGCCGGACGCTGACCGGGGCCGCGAGGGGCCGCCAGCGCACCGAACCCATCAGCGACCCGCTACACGGCAGATCGGGTGATCGTACGAAGATCGCTAGCAAGCTGAGGGTTACAGATGTATGTCCAGGGGAACTGGCAGAACCCAGAGAGTCCCCACGAGGTACCCCATGAATTCATCACGAGAGCGTGGTTTGGGTCGGACTGGAGGTAGCCGACGATCAGTACCTCGTGTCCGCCGACGACCTTCTCGGCTTGAGTGGGCATCGGCACGATGCCGCTGTTGGCGACCTCGCTCGACTCGAACGACTCATACACCGTGAAGCCCATCGCCACCGTCTGCTTGTTCGACAGCACGGCCTGGATCGCTTGCTGTGTCTGCGGCACCGCAACCACCGGCTTCTTGAGCGTGTATGCGACGGGCGCATCCACAACCGAAGCGGGAAGCGACGGCGGATCGAACACCGAGTTGTCTGGCGGACCCGCGTCGATGCCGCCCGGCCAGGTGTACGGCCAAGCGGTCTCGTCCGGGATCCCAGACTGCGCGACAGTGAACGCGTCGTGAGCCTCTGCCCCGGTGTCACCCTGCCCGAGATCCCCCTCAAGCTTACGCTCACCATAGTAGATGAAGAACCGGCAGAGTTGTCCGGGATCGTTGCCATCGAGGATCGCGTCGTAGCGGAAGCAAGACGCCGTAGCGTTCGCCGTGCACGAACCAAGCTGACCTTGATCCTCGACCGGCGGCAGTTCACCTCGTGGATCGACCTCGGGCAGAATCGTCAGTCCTCCCACGTCAGCGAACGGCTCAACCCTCGGCAGCGATCGCCGAAAGCCGTAATGCCGAATCTTGCGCGGCGGATGAACCAGCTGTAGGTCGGGCACTTGCCCCCCTTCGTTATAGACCGGCTGTCGGAAGGAACGCGAAAACAACTACCTTGTGAGTGACAAGACCCCGTGAAAGTTACAACGCCATGACACTCTCGGGGCAATCGCCACCGATTGCTTCAGCCCCCTTTGATGCGGAAAGATGACGGTACGCCTCACACGACGCGGCTGTCAAGGTCTCAGAGCGACTTCTCAAGAGCCTGCGCGTCGGATGGCGGCACGGTTGGAGAGATTTTCCCTGAGATAGCGAGGAATGAAGTGAGAAGATACGCCGCGCTTGCGGCGCGCCGCCCTCGCTCGGCAGTGCCCCTGTCCCCCTGCATGGAAAGGAGAAGCGCGTGGCGCCCGGGACGGGGTGTTGACCGGTGGCGGCCCGGTCGGCGTCTCCCTGTAGCCTCCTCCGAACCAAGGCAGCGGAGTGGTGTTCGCACAGGCCGGGCGCCCGAGTCAGCGACAGGTGGCGTTCGGGAACGGTCATTCATGGCAGCGAGTGTTGAATCGGGGTGACTTCCACGGGAGCCAAGGTGGCTTGATAGCAGGAGCGGGCTTGTCCGCATGGGGCTGCGTGCAGACTCCGGTCGATCCCGCGAAGTGGAGGGGCCTGGCTATGTCACGTGCCGACATACAGCACCACGACCTCGTCGTCGCCAATCCCAGGCATCGCCTTCCGGGCACTGCTTTCCCGGTCGAAGCTGGCAAGCACAGCACCATCCCACACTTGCACGAGTGCCCATCGTCCGGGCCTGGGCTGCGACGGAACGCAACCTCGTCTGAAGCCGAGGGACCGTTGCCGCGTCGTTGGCGTGGAAACCTCGGGGAACGATTCTTCGCGTCGGCGCTCGATGGTGGTGCTGTCCATGAGCCGCTTCGCCTCCTGCCGCCCCGCATCGCGGTTTGGCACTCGATCATTTGTTGGCAGCAGTCTGCGCGTCAGGCCGGGTGCTTCGCGTCCGAGGGGCCACCTACATCCACCCTGATCGTGCGTGTCAGGGTCGCGGCGTCCGGAACGTCAGGGACCCGGCTCCAGCGCCTGCGCGAGCTGCGCTCTGGAGCTCACGTCAAGCTTCTGGTAGGTCCGGTAGAGGTGCGTCTCGACCGTCTTGACGGTCACGAACAATGCCTGGGCGATCTGCTTGTTGCTCATCCCCCCGGCCGCCATCCGTGCGACCCGGCGCTCGCTGGCGGTCAGCTCGTCGACGCCGACGCGGATCACGTCCCGCGGCGAGGCTCCAGCTGCGCGCAGTTCCTCTTCCGCGCGCGCGGCCAAGGACGCTGCGCCGCAGCCCCGCGCTAGCTCGAGGCCGGATCGGAGGGGCTCGCGCGCCTCGCGGCGACGCGCTGTCCGGCGCAGCATCGCTCCCAGTTCGACCAGGGCCTTGGCGTGCTCGAGCTTGCAGATCGACCCGCCGAGGACCGCGACGGCCTCGCGCAGCGAGTCCTCATCGTCCTGATCGCCGAGTACCAGCCCGCGGGTCCGCAGGGCCGCCCCGAGCGCCCCCGGCGCACCCCACTGACGCGCCAGCCTCACGTCGTCCTCGACCAGCTGGGCGGCTCGGTCGGGCTCCTCGCCCAGCGCGGTCAGACACATGGCCGCGTGCGACCGCCATCCCAGCCAGCGCCAGCTTCTCGGCTCGAAACGGCTCGCCGCGTCAAGCGTCAACTCCAGGCTGCCACGGGGATCGCCGCGGGCCAGCAGCAGGCTGGCGCGGCTGGTCATGAAGGTGAAGGCGTGGAAGCCAATCATGTCGGCGATCTGACGGTCCAGCGACGCGAGCGTCCGCTCGGCGCCGTCCAGATCACCAGCTTCGATCTGCGCGTCGGCCAGGAAGCCGGCCCGGGCCGGGCGACCGATGTGCGCTCGCCATCGCTCGTTCGCCTCGAGTGCCCCGGTGCCGTCCAGCAGCGCGTCGGCCAGCTCCCCGCGGCGCAGGTGGGCCTGGGAACTGAACATCAAATTGGCGGTCAGCGCCTGCGCGCCACCCTCCTCGCGCGCCCGCTCCAGCCCACGGTCAAGCCACACGATCGCCTCTTCGGAGTCGGCGTCGATCAGGATCTTCACTGGCATCATGAATCCAGGGCGACCGTTGTCCTCGCGCAGCGCCAACCCGTCTGCGAGCAGCCGTCCGGCTCGCGCGGCGACCTCAGCCGCCGACGCCTCGCCTCGATACGCATCCGTCAGCAGAACTCCTTGGACCCGTCGCGCGCCCAGGCCCTGCTCGTGCTCGACCGCCCCGAGCCGCGCCACCACGCGCTCGCATACCGCCGCCCGCGCCGGATCGTGAAAGCCGGCGAGGAGGATCGTCGCCTCCAAGCGCCGACGCAGATCGCACTCCTGATCGCCAAGCCCCGAGAGCGCCTGCTCGGCCGTCGCCACAGCCTCCTCTGTACGCGCCGCCATAATCAGCAGCCAGGCGAGCTGGGTGGCGATCTCGGCGTAGCGGCCGGGGTCAGTGGTCAGCTCAAGCGCCTCGCGTAGATGCGCGAGCGCCGCGCGCCCGTCCACCAGCCGCTCGGCCCCACCGAGCTCGACCAGCAGCTCGGCGCGCTCATCCCCCCGGCACGGCTCAGCCAGCGCCCGGCGCAGATACGCCACCGCCGAATCGCTCGCACCGGCCGACAGCGCAACCCCCGCGGCGCGACGCAGCGTCGCACACACCTGCCGATCGCCCGCCGGATCGACGCCCAACAGCTGCGCGCCGATCCGCTCAGGCGCTGCGCCAGCACCGTCCAGCAACCGTGCCGCGTGCCGATGCAGCCGATCGCGCTCATCCGGCGCGAGATCTCCATACACCGCATTGCGAACAATCGGATGCACGAACCGGAACGGCTCATCATGCGTCAAGATCGAAACGCGCGCGAGCTCGCCCGCCGCCCGCCGCACCTCGCCCGCCGACAACCCCGCCACCGCCGCGAGCTCCTCGACCGAAGCGCCATCGCCCAGCACCGCCAGCGTCGCCGCGAGCGGACGCGCAGCCGCCGAAAGGCGACCCAGACGAGCGACGATCGAGCGCGTCACCACCAGCGGACTCATCCCCAACACCGCCTCGGCGCTTACCGCGCGAGGGGCGACGTCACCCTCTACCAGATGGTCGAGCAGCGCGCGCAACAGAAAGGGATTGCCGCCCGTAGCGGCGTGACACGCCGCGCAAAAAGCGCCATCCACCGGTTCGTCAAACCGCGCCCTCACCAACACCGCGCACGCCTCACCCGACAACGGCGCTGGCACCAGCGGCCGCATCGCCACATCCGACGCCGTCCCCGCAAACAGGCTCTCGGGCTCCCACTCATCCGGCCGCGCACAGATCAACAGCAACACCGGCAGCTCCACCAACCGCGGCGCCAGAAACGCCATAAACCGCAACGACGCCACATCCGACCACTGCCCGTCATCGACCACCAACAACAGCGGCCCGGTGTCGCTCAAATTTGCCACCAGCCAATACAGCCCATACAAGGTGGCGAACTCCGAACCACCCGCACCCGCTGCATCGACCGCCGCAAGCTGAAGCGCCGCCACGGCACCGCCCGCCCCCTCCAACAGGCGCTCGCGATCGGTCGGCCCAGCAGCCCGCAGCACCGGATCAAACAGCTGCCGCACGACGCCATAGGAGAAGTCCCGCTCCAGCTCACGACCAACAGCCCGCAGCACACGCATCCCCCGCGACGGCGCCTGATCCCCAGCGACCATCGCCAGCGTCGTCTTCCCAATCCCAGCCGGCCCCTCCACCAACAACACGCCCCCCACGCCACCAACCGCATCTGCCAGCGCAACACCAATCCGCTCAAGCTCCCGCCCGCGCTCGAGCACCCCCACCACATCAGGCTCCACCTCCGCCGCTCTCGACCCCACGATATTCCCCACGACCCGCAACATTAGCCCTCAGCGATCGATCGCGAACATCGCGACGAAAATCGTCGAGCGATGGGCGCTCGCGTCCACGAGCCCCCTGGTATCTGGTTTGCGTCGCTGATCTTTCTCGATGGCATCGGGCGGGGAGTGTCCGAGGATCTGGAGAGAAATACTCGGTCAGGCCTGAGACTGTCCGGCGTTCTGTGTAGGCGGGTGACGGCTCGGATGCCGCTTTGCCGGGAGCTCCACAAGCGGCTGCCGACCGAGACCTCAATGTTGTTGGGGATGACCTACGCTTGTCCGGCGGGCACGACGGGCCGCGCTGCTACTCGGCGATCGGGGAGCGACGGTCGCCGAGATGGCCGTAGTCAGTTGGACGCGGCGGCGCCGCGTGACGCCCCGCCCGCGTCGTTTGCCGGCGCTCGAGGGTGAGCGAGCACGACCGTCGAAGCGGAAGTGCGGCCGAACCTCGGATCCGCTCCTGGTCGGGACGAGCACCAGCCGTGCCGCCGCGGCGGGCAAGTGGATGGCGTGGTCGTCGATCTGGAGCAGTACGCGCGGATCGCCAGGGTGGCCGGGCGATGACCGGCTACCTGCACCACTACAACGTCGTGATCGACCCCGAGCAGGGCACCCGCCTGCCCGACGGCTCGTGGGCCCAAGACGTGACCCT
>Ga0187777_10002032_pt1 | contig 13002 bp, 12 predicted proteins | sample 1015_Q2_SP5_10_M_FD_132416 | JGI IMG/M metagenome (GOLD analysis project Ga0187777, IMG submission 132416) | Tropical peat soil microbial communities from peatlands in Department of Meta, Colombia - 1015_Q2_SP5_10_MG | ecosystem: Environmental > Terrestrial > Soil > Wetlands > Peat | place...
AGCGACGAATTGCGCCTGCTCACCGGACGGTCCGCGTCACCGGTGCCGCGGGTCGTGCTCCGCGACGCGTGGGAAGCCGCCGGCAACCGCGATCCGGGGTTCACCTGGTCGAACACCAACCCGTTCGCCGCCGCCAGCCTCGACGTCGACCGGCGCATCGACCACGTGATGGTCGGCCAGCCCAAGCTGGGCGGCGTCGGCCATGTCCTCGACGCGCGCGTGGCGGGCGACCGCGCGGTCGGCGGTATGTGGGGCTCCGATCACCTCGCGGTGGTCGTGGAGTTGCGTTACTGAGACGGAACGGCCGCGCGCGCGAGCGTCCACTCGACCGCGTCGAGCACGGGGCGCACCGAGGCCGGTTGCAGCGCGTGGCCGAGGCCCGGGACCACGTCGAGGCGGCGCGGGATGTTCGCCGCGCAGTAGAGCTCGCGAGCGGCCGTCGCCGGGATGAAGGGGTCGACGCTCCCGTGCACGATCGCGAACGGCGCGTGGACGCGCGGCGCCAGGACGATCGGCGGCTCGGGGTTCGCCCACTTCGGCGAGATGCCCACCCCGAGCCGACGTGCCGCCACGCTCCGGCCGAGCGGCGTGCGGGTCAGCAGCGTCGAGAGGACACCCCGCGCGTTGCGGGGCAGCGTCCAACGGGCGGGACAGCTCACGGTGACGAGACCCGCGACGGCGTCGTCACCGGCCGTGTAGCGCAGCACCGCGATCGCTCCCATCGACGCGCCCACGAGCACCACGCGCGGCGACCGATCCCGCGCCCGCCCGACCGCGGCTGCGACGTCGTGCCGCTCGAGGTCGCCCAGCGTGCAGAGCCCACCGGAACGACCGTGGCCGCGGGCGTCGTAGGTGATCACGTCGAAGTCGGACTCGTGCAACGCCTCGGCCACTGCGACCAGCTCCGCATCGTCACTCGAGGCGCCGAACCCGTGCGCGACGACGACGGCCGCGCGTGGTTCACCCGAGTGCAGCCAGTGACGAACGAAGAGCTCGACGTCGTCGGCGGTGACGCAGACGGGAGCGGACACTGACGGAGCAGGCTACCGCCGCGAAGTCCCGGCGTCGGTACGCTGCTCTCCCAGTGTCGAGCTCGCGGGGCCGGACCACCGGGTTGCTCGTCGTCGCCGCCAAGTGCATCCGCGCGGAGGACGAGACGAGTTGGGACGAGTGGGAGGACCGCGTGCACGTGCCGGCCCTGTGTGCGCGGGGCGGCCCGTGGGCGGCGACCCGGTTCGAGCTGACGGTGCGACCGACGGCGGGGATGCCCGGTCTCGGATTCACGCACGTCACCATCTACGAGCTCGACGACGCCGACGTGGCGGCGCAGGCGGCGCGCGCGTTCGACGCCGAGGACGCGCTGCGCGCGGCCGGCGGCGTGCACCCGGCGCACGCCGCGGTGTCGGCCGACGTGTTCGTCGCGCACGGTCCGTACGGGGAGAAGCCGGAGCCGTCGCCGGCGCGGCGCGGCCACATCCTGGCGTTCGTGCTGTGCAACGACCCGGCGCGCACGGCCGAGTGGGACGCGTGGTACGACGCCGAGCACGCGCCCGACATGCTCGCGTGCGGCGCGTTCGGCGGTCTATCGCGCTGGCGGCGCGCGCAGCCGGTGCGGGTGGGTGCCAACTTCCTCACGCTGTACGACGTCGCCACCCCGACGGTGGAGGAAGCGGTCGCCCGCTCGTCGGCGGCGCTCACCGGCATCGTCGTCGCCGGCCGCAAGCACGAGACCCACACCGGCGCACTTACCCTCACGGTGCGCCCGACGGGGGCGCACGGCGGGGCCGGCTACCGCCGCCCGGTCTGAGCGGCCAGAACGGATGGTCGCCCCTCCTGCGCGCACCAGGGGGGTGCGGCCCGGGAGGGTCAGCGGTGGCGCGGCGGGCGGCGCGGCGCCCGCACGTCCCTGTAGCCGTCACCCCGACGATGGAGGCGGCGGCGCCGATTCGGACGGCGCCGCGAGCGGCACCGCGGCGACGGGTGGGACGCTCGCGAGCGCGGCGCGTGCCGCGCCCACGTCGGCGCGCGCCTGCACCACCCGCGGGTCCGTGTGGTTCCCGGCGCGCACGACGGCGACCGCCAACCTCACGTGCGCCTGCTGGAGCTGGCGGTACAGCCGGGCGCCACGCCGCCCGGTCCGGAGGCCCTCGGCCTTGAACGCGGCCTTCCTCGTCTTCCAGGAGTTCAGCGCCGCGACCTCGGCGGGGGACACGGTGGCCTCCTCACCCTGGAGCGCGACGTCGAACCACGCCACCTCGCGGCGGCGCGCGAAGCGGTAGAGCAGGACGAGCAGCACGACGCCCGGCAGCCCCTTCACGAGGCCGATGACGAAGATCTGCCCGTACACGCCGCCACTCCCGATGTCGTCCAGCCAGGGCGAGTCCCACAGGAAGTGCAGGGACCACGCGGCCGCGAAGAGCGCCACGGCGACGAACAGCCGGTGTTGCAGGGTGACATCGGTCCGGACGACGAAGTACGCGATCCCGGCGCCGGCGATGGCGGTGAACGTGGCGTGGCTGTAGATCCCCGACTCGAGCCCGCGGATCACGAAGTAGTGCCACACCTGCTCGATCGGGTCCCCGCCACTCCCCGCCGCGCTCGCCGCCGCGCGTACGGTGTACAGGAGGTCCTCGACCACCTGGAAGCCGAGACCGACGAACGCGCCGTACACGATGCCGTCGAGCACCGTGTTGACCTGCCGCCGGGCGATCAGGATCACGACGACGAGGCCGAGCGCCTTGAAGGTCTCCTCGTTGATCGGAGCCGACAGCGCCGCGCTCCAGTCGTGGGCGAACTGCGCGCCGCCGGCCTTGGCGATCACCGATCCGGCCGCGGTGTTGGCGACGTACGCGAGGCTCGTCGCGACGACCGCGCCCCACACGAAGGCGGCCCCGATGAACGGCACCGGTTCGGGTTCGAGCAGATCGAGCCACCGGATGAAGAGCACGAACGGCACCGCGTACGCCGCCCAGATGATCAGCGCGAGCGCCGACGCGTCCGGGGCGACGCCGATCACCGGCAGGAACACCGCGGCGAGCTGGAAGACGCCGAACACGAGCGCCACGACGAACAGCCAGAACGCGGCGCGGTGCGGCTGCCGGAGGGGCTCCTCCTGCCCCCACGCCGCTTGGGTCTCGACGTACATCGGCGCCGTCATCGGAGGATCTCGATCGACTCGAACATCGCGTCGATGTCGCCGCCGAGCGCGTTCATCGACACTGGCGGCCCCAAGGCGTTGGCGAACACGTACACCCCCGAGCTCACCACCACCACGAGCCGGCCGGTGAGCTGCGCGCTCGTGAGGGTGCTCTGCACCCCGGTGAGCCCGCGACTCGTGGTGAAGGTCGACGGCGAGCTGTAGACCGCGTCGGGGATCGACTGCCGCAAAGCGTTCTGCGCGTTGTTCAGCACGTCCACCGCGTCGATCTGGGTAGGCCCGGTCTGGATCGCGAAGTACACGCCGGAGTTGGAGATCCGGTAGAAGTTCGACTTGTCGTCCTCGATCGTCCAACCGCTCGCCGGCACGAAGCGCGCCTGGTTCGCGAGGGTCACGGTGTCGCCGGCGGCGACCTCGGTACCCGGCGTCGGGATGACGGCGTCGAGCACGATCCACCCGAAGACGAGCCCGAGGATGATCGCGAGCACGATGCCCGCCGGTTTCAGGCTCGCCCGTTCGAGCCCGCTGACGGTGCGCCGGGTGCCGTCGATCGGCCCGGCCGGTGCGGTTGCGGTCATGCCCCCTCCCCGCGAGTCGGGGGCGGACCGTATCCCAGGCGCGACGCGGCGACAAGGCCGCGTGGTCTCGTGGCGTCTCCGCGTCACCGGGAACGGGCCGGCACCCCGAGCGGGGTACCGGCTCCCCCACCTCGTTCGGTGGGGTGGGCACCCTTCCGGTGGCGACGCGGGCTGTGCTTGGCTCGACCCATGACCGCGGTCGCCATGTGGGTGCGCGCCGACCTCCGCGCGCGCTGGCGATCATGGGTCCTGCTCGGTCTCCTCGCCGGCGTCACGTTCGGCGTGGCAGCAGCCGGGGTCGCGGGCGCGCGCCGCACCGCGAACGCGGTGCCCGCGTTCGCGGCCGCTTCCCATGCGCCGTCGGCAGCCGTGCTCGCCAACGATCCCTCGTTCGACGCCAAGGCCCGCGCCGCGGTCGCCGCGCTCCCCGAGGTGCACCGCACCTTCCCGTTCCTCGTCGGCATCGCTGTGACTGTCCTGCAACCGCGCGCGCTCGCCGACACCAGCGCCCTGTTCCCCAGCGCGGCCCGATCGGCGCCGTTGTTCGACGGTGTCATCGTGCAGGGACGCGCGCCCAACCCACGTCGCGCCGACGAGGTCGTCGTCGACGAGTACACGCGCGACACGTTGCACCTCTCCCTCGGCTCACGCGTGGTGATCGCGCAGACGGCCGAGAGCGTCGGTGCGGTCCCACCCGGGTACCTGCCGCCGGGGGTGTCGCCCGAGTTCCGCCAGCCGGCGCGCGTGGTGGGCATCAGCAAGTCGGTGAGCAGCGATCTCGGTTGGTCGGCGTCGAACGCGTTCTACGCGAAGTACCGCGACCGCATGCCCGGCTTCGTGAACATGTTCGTGAACCTCCGGCGCGGCGAGCGCGACGTACCCCGGCTGCGCGCCGACGTCCAACGCATCGTGGGCCACCCCGTGAACGTGGAGCGCGCGAGCGACCTGCTCGGCATCCGCAAGGCCGAGAACGTGACGAGCGTCGAGCGGGACGGCCTCCTGCTGTTCGCGTTGGCCGCGCTCCTGGGTGGGGGCGTGCTCGTGGGCCAGGCTCTCGTTCGCGCAGTGGCCGCCGGCACCGTCGACTTTCCCACGTGGCGGGCGATCGGCGTCGACCGTGGCCTCGCGGTGCGGGCGTTGGTCCTGCCCACCGCGGTCACCGCCGGCACGGGTGCGGTCGCCGCCGTTGTCACGGGCGTCGCGCTGTCGTCCCGCTTCCCGATCGGCGTCGCGCGCCGCTACGACCTCGACGTCGGGATCCACGCCGACACCGTGGTCCTCGCCGGGGCGGCGCTCGCTCTGGTCGTGAGCGTGCTCGCGATCGCGACCGGCGCGGCGTGGTGGGGTGTCACTCGGGGTGAGCGCGTGCGCGACGTTCCGTCGACCGCCGGTCGCTGGGTCACCCGCGTTGCGTGGTCGCCTGCGCTCACGGTGGGATCCCGCCTGGCCGTCGAGCCGGGACGTGGGCGGCGCGCGGTACCGGTACGGTCGGCGATGGTCGGCGCGGTCGTCGGCGTGCTCGGGGTGGTTGCCTGTTTCACGTTCCGCGCCGGGATCGACGACGCGCTCGCCCAACCGGCGAGATCGGGCGTCGTGTGGGATTCCGTGCTCGCCTCCGGGGGCGGCCTCGTCCCGCGCACCACGGTCGCCGCCGTGGCGCGCGATCGCGACGTCGCTGCCGTGCTCCACGCGACGTGGCACCGCGCGGTGCCGGTCGACGGCACGCCGGTCCCGGTGTTCGGCACCTCCCCGGTCGAGGGCGACGTGCCGCTCGTCGTGCTCGACGGACGTGCGCCGCGCGGGCCGGCCGAGATCGCCTTCGCTCCGACGACGATGCGAGAACTGCACACCGCGGTCGGTGGGCGCGTCCGGCTGGGTAACGGTCGCGGCCACGTGGCGGAAGTCGTCGGCGAGGTGCTGCTCCCCGCGACCTCGCACACCGACTACGACCAGAGCGGGTGGATGACCGCAGCCGGGGTGCGGCGTGCGCTGGGCCACCCCGACACGAGCGGCGAGGACTACCTACTGGTCCGGTGGCGCCCCGGCGCCGACGCGGCTGCCGCCCAGCACCGGATCGTGCACCTGGCAGGAACCGACCTGTACACGGACGTCGGCCGGGTCCCCGTCGCGGTCGAGGACCTCGGCCGGCTCGCGACGCTCCCGCTCGTCCTCGGGATCTTCTTCGCCCTGCTCGCGTGCGCGACCGTCGCGCACGCCCTGGTGACCACCGTGCGGCGCCGGCGTCGCGACTTCGCGGTGCTGCGGTCCTTCGGGTTCACGCGTGGACAGTCGCGGTTGGCCATCGCCTGGCAGGCCACCATGCTCGCCGCGGTCGGCGTCGTCGTGGGCGTGCCGCTCGGCATCGCCGCGGGCCGGACGGTGTGGCGGTGGCTGGCCGACGAGTTCCCGGTCGCCTACGTGCCTCCGCTCGCACTGGTCGCGGTCGTCCTCGCGGTTCCTGTCGCGATCGCGGTCGCCAACGTGCTCGCGGCATGGCCGGCGCGTTCGGCGGCGGAGATCCGGCCGGCGGAGACACTGCGCACCGAGTAGCTCAGATCACGCGGTCGTTCCCCCCGTCGACGGGGATCTGTGCGCCGGTCGTCTTGGCGAACGTCGCCGAGCACAGCGCCACGATCACCGCGGCGACGTCGGCGCTCGTGACCTCCACTCCGAGGAGGTTGTTCGTCTTGTACTCTTCCACGCTCAGGCCGTAGTGCCCCGCGCGGGTTCGCAACGTCTCCTCGTCCCAGATCCCGGTGTCGAACACCGCGTTCGGGTGCACGACGTTGACGCGAATGTTCTTCGATGCCCACTCCAGTGCGGTGACACGTGCCAACTGTGTGAGCGAAGCCTTCGAGGCCGAGTACGCCGCCGCCCCCGGTCCCGGCGCGGCGACGTTCTTCGACGCGTTCACCACCACCCGCCCACCCTTCGGGGCGCGCGCGAGGAGGTCGGCCGTCACCCGCAGGAGGGAGAGGTTGGCGTCGACGTTCACGGCCATGACGTCGTGCCACTCGCGGAGGGACAGCTCGTCGACTGCGCGCGAGGGCGGGAACACCCCGGCGTTCAGCACGAGCAGGTCGAGGCCGCCGAAGCGGGCAATCGCGAGGTCGAGCGCCCGGTCGATTGCCACCTCGTCGGTCACGTCGCACTCGACGCCGAGCACACCGGTCGCGGTCGCCGCCGCGACCGCCGGGTTGCGGTCGACCGCCACGACTGCCGCGCCCACGGCGCGGAGCGCCTGCACGACCGCCCGGCCGATCCCCGACGCCGCGCCGGTCACCAACGCGATCTCACCCGCGAACTGGGCGGGTGCACCGGCGCGCGCGAGCTTCGCCTGCTCCAGCTCCCAGTACTCGACGTCGAAGAGGTCACGCTCGGGGAGCGCCTGCCACGCGTCCAGCGCGGTGGCGCGCTCGACGGCGTCGAAGGTGTGGAGCGTGATGTCGGCGGCGACCGCGGCGTCGCCCGCTGCCCGGCCTGCCGTCAGGAGCCCGAGGTCGGGATCGAGCACGACACGCGGTGCAGGGTCGAGCATCGTGAGCGGCGCGGGCGTACGTGCCTGGTTTTGCTCGAAGTAGTCGCGGTACTCGCGGGCGTACGCGTCCACGTCGCGCCCGAGCATCGGGACGCGCTTCGTGCGGATCACGTGGTCCGGTGTCATGGGACCGCGCGTCGCGAGCTCGCCGGCGTCGGGACGCGCGAGAAATGCTCGGGTACGCGGTGTCGACGTCGTGGTCAGGATCATCGGCACGCCGGCGACCCGTGACAGCTCCTGCCGCAGCGACGCCCGCGCCACGCGGTCACCGGCGCTCGGCTCCGGCTCCGCGTCCTGCGTGGGAAGGTCCCACGCGCCCGCCTTGACCAGGAAGTCCTCGGCGAGCGACACGAGGTCGATCATGCGCTCGTACGACTCACTCGCCGTCTCCCCGAACGAGAAGAGGCCGTGCTGGAGGAGCACCATGCCGATCGTGTCGTCGTGCATCTGGTGCGCGAGCTCCACCGCGCACCGACGGGCGAGGGCGAACCCCGGCATCACGTAGTCGACCACCACGACCTGATCGCCGTACACCTCCGCGACGAACTCGCTTCCGCGCGGGGTGTTCGTGATGCTCAGCAGCGCGTCGGCGTGTGTGTGGTCGACGTATCGCGCCGGAACCAGAGCGTGCAGGATCGCCTCGACAGAGGGGGCAGGCGCGTCCGTGCGGATGCAGCCGAGCCGCAACTGCTCGGCCATCGCCGCGTCACTGAGCTCCGGTAGCTCGGCGAGCTCGAGCAGGTGGGCGAGGCGCACCGGCGCGAAACCCGCGGCGCTCATGGTGGCGAGATCGGATCCCGAGCCCTTCACGTACAGCAGGTCGACGGGGCGACCCAGCCCGTCGGTGCCTGGGAGCTTCACCGACGTGTTGCCACCGCCGTGCATGACGAGGGTCGGGTCGGCGCCGAGGAGGCGCGACGAGTAGACCCTCGGCCCGAGCGGGCCCTCGTACGTCGCGCAGTCGGCGTCGGACCAGAGACTCTGCATGCCGGCAGTGTGACAGAGCCGTCAGGATGCGCGCGACGGCGCGCGGCCGAGCGCCGACCGCCACGGACCGAGGTCGAGCTTCGGGTAGCGGACGGCGTGTCGTCGAGCGGGCTCGCCGGGGCCCAACCGTCACGTTCCCATCTCGCGACCTCGTCGTCGCGCGCGAAGCGTCCGCTCGCCGAACCATCCTCCCCGTTCCCGATGCACCGTGCGAGTCGACCCGCCTACGATCCGGCACCGAGAGGAGGGCCGGCACCATGCTCGAGGGTCTCCAGAGTCCCGACACCGTATTGGCATTCCGCGCCGTCGGCACCGTCGAGGAGTCCGACTACGACACCGTGCTCGAACCCGCCGTCGAGCAGATGATGGCGGATCGCGGCCAGCTGCGGTTCGTGTACGTGCTCGGCGACGAGTTCGACGGCTACTCGTTCGCGGCCGGTTGGGAGGACGCCAAGCTGGGCATGTCGCACCTCACGAAGTGGAAGCGGTGCGCGGTCGTGACGAGCCACGACTGGGTGCGGCACTTCGTCGGTATGTTCCGCTGGATGATGCCGGGCGACCTGAAGGTGTTCGAGTTGCCCGATTTCGACGCGGCCATCGCTTGGGCCGCCGCCTGACCGGAGGAGTCGATCGATGCTCTTTCTCGTGACCGGCACCGCCGACAGCTCCACCGAGCCCACGCCCCAGTTCCTCCAGGCCTCGCGCGACACGCTCGAACAGCTCGGCAAGATGCAGTCGTCGGGCAAGGTGAGGGCGGGCGGCGTGTTCATCGGTCCCCTCGGTGTGTGCTTCGTCGTCGACTGCGCGTCCAACGAGGACCTCCACCTCACGCTCACGACGCTCCCCTCGTTTCGCTACGCGTCGTGGGAGGTCATGCCCCTCATCCCGTTCCACCGCGACATCGAGATGAGCCTCGACGACGCGCTGGCCCGGGCGCGCGCCGACTGAGCGGACCGCGCCGTCGGACGTGGCATTCAGTGAAGCCTTGACCGTCACATGGCCGGTCAGCGCTGCAATGAATCTCGACGGTCGCTCGCGGCTCGCTCAGTCGAGCCGCAGGTCGGCGGCCGAGATGTCGGGCACGGGCATCCGCGCCGTCACACCACCGTCCACCGGGATGACGGCACCGGTCACGAACGCCGCCTCGTCGGACGCGAGGAACAGCGCGGCGTTGGCGATGTCGTCGGGCAGTCCGAGCCGGGTGAGGTGCATCGCCTTCGTCGCGCCGCCGATCACGGGGTCCTCCATCATCTGGAAGGCACCCTCGCTCGTGAGCACCATGCCCGACACGATGCAATTCACCCGCACACCGTCGCCTGCGTACTCGACCGCCATCGAGCGCGTGAGCGTGTTGAGCGCACCCTTGGCCGCGGTGTAGGTGTCGAGACCCGGGGTACCGAGCAGCGAAGCCGCCGACGAGATGTTCACGATCGCGCCGCCGCCGGCCGCCGCCATCTCGGGGATCGCGTACTTGCACGCCCACACGACCGCCTTCAGCGCGACGAGCATGATCGAGTCCCAGCCCTCGTTGGTGAGCTCGGTGACGCGGCGGTCGAGGCGACCCGGTCCCATCAGCTCCGTCGGTGCCGCGTTGTTCACCAGCGTGGTGAGCTTTCCGTACGTGTCGACGGCGGTACGGACGGCGGCGACCACGTCGTCCTCCTGCGCCATGTCGGTCCGCACGTAGACCCCGTCGCCGCCCGCGTCGCGGATCTCCTGCTCGACCTCGCGTCCCCCGCTCTCGGTGCGCCCGGTCACGACGACCTTGGCGCCCTCCCGCGCGAAGCGGACCGCGGTGGCGCGGCCGATCCCGCGTGTCGATCCCGTGACGAGCGCGACCTTGCCGTCCAAACGCACTCCGGCATCGTGGCACAGACGCCGCCGCCGCATCATGTGCCGCCCCTCCGTTCCGGCGCTACCACCCACCCGAATTGGTGGGGTCGGTAACGCCAGGACGTCAACGGCCGGAGACGAACGAGGGAGAGCGCTTGTCGAGGAAGGCGGCGACTGCTTCGCGGTGGTCGGAGGTCTCGATGCTGAGCGCCTCGAGCGCGGCGGCGAGGTCGTAGAGCTGCACGACACGCGCTTCGAGCTCCTTGTTGACGAGGCGCTTGTTGAACCGGATCGCGATCTGGGGGCCGTCGGCGAGCCGGCGGGCCATGGCCATGGCCGCGTCCATCAGCGAGTCGAGCGGCACCACGTGGTTGGTGAGCCCGAGGCGGTCGGCCTCGGGCGCCGACACGAGGTCGCCTGTCATGAGGTATTCCTTGGCGCGGTTGGCACCCATCAGCAACGGCCAGAGCACCGCGCCGCCGTCGCCGCACACCATCCCCGCGCGCACGTGAGGGTCGCCGATGCGTGCGTGTTCCGCCATGAACACCACGTCGCAGAACAACGCGAGCGTGGCGCCGATGCCGATCGCGTCGCCGTTCACGGCGGCGATCATGGGCTGGCGCACCGCCAGGATGTTGCGAGCGGTGGCCACCGCCTCCACCATCAGCCCCGGGTGACCGTCGGGATACGACTCGTTCTCGTCCATCACCGAGAAGTCGGCACCAACCGAGAAGTACTTGCCGGCGCCGGTCAGCACCATCACGAGCACCTCGTCGTCGGCCGCCAAGTTCTGGTAGAGGTGCGGCAGCTCGGAGTGCATCACGGTGTCGAGCGCGTTGCCCCGCTCGGCACGGTTCAAGGTCACGAGCAGCACACCGTCGTCGAGCTCGGTCCGGATCGTCGAGAGTCCGTAGCGGTCGGCCATCGGGTCAGGCTCCTTGCAACAGAGGCGGGCAGTCGAGGGATGCTGCCATGCCGTCGAGCTCTGCGACGAGTGCAGCCGGGAGCGGGATCCCGTCCCTCAGGCGCTCCGCCCGCCGCCGGTGCTCGATCTCTCCCGGAACATAGATGCGATCCGTGCCCGGCGCGAGTACCGACGCGTGGACGTCGCGGACGAGACGGTCGACCCGGCTGCGGAACTCGTCGAGCGGCAGGAAGCGCGTGACGTCGAGCGCGAGGAAGCCGCATCCCTTGGCGATGCGGTCCCGGCCGCCCAGCTCGGACGCGGTGTTCTCCACCGTGCCGAAGCAGCTGTCGGCCAGCAGGCCCGACATGATCTCCACGAGCATGCCCAGCCCGAACCCCTTGTGGCCGCCGAACCACTGGAGCTGGAAGACCGACGCCGCGCGCGGATCGGTGGTGGGGACACCGCGCTCGTCGTTCGCCCAACCTGGAGGGATTGTGGCGTCCCCCCGCTTGCGGGCGAGCAGGATCTTGTTCCCGGCTGCCGTCGTGGTGGCGATGTCGAACACGATCGGCGGCTCCTCGCCGGCCGGGACGGCATACGAGAACGGGTTGGTCGAGAACACCCCCGTGGTACCGCCGAACGGAGGCACGATCGCCGGCCCGTTCTGGAACGCGAACGCGATGCAACCGCGTTCGGCCGCGCGCAGCGTGTAGTAGGCGAGCGCGCCGAGGTGGGTGAGCTCGCGCACGGTGACGGTGGCCACTCCGTGCACGTGCGCCCGCTCGACGGCGAGGTCCATCGCCGCGACGCCCGCGACCTGGCCGAACCCGAGCGCGCTGTCGAGGCGCACCGTCGACCCCTGGTCGTCGAGTGTGGTGATCGTCGTGACCGGCCGCAGGTGGCCGCTGCGCACGCGCCCGTAGTACAGCGCCATGAGCTGCGAACCGTGGGAGTCGATCCCGCGCAGGTCCGCCTCGACGAGGTTGTCGGCCACGATCGCGGCCTGATCGTCGGGCAGCCCGAGGGCGCGCAGCATTCCCTCGAGCTGGGCGCGCAGCGCGGGCTCGCGCGTGACGACGAGCGGTTCGTCGCCGTCGCTCACGTGCGCACGCTCGGTCAGCGCGGCGGCGAGTCGCTGGCCACGGTGACCCGGTGGAGCGAGCGCTCCTGGCCGCCGGTGTCGCCGATCACCGCGTGTTGCGCGGCGCGGTTGTCCCAGAGCAGGAGGTCTCCCGGCTGCCAGCGATGGCGGTAGGTGTACTCGTAACGGCCGATCTCGGAGTAGAGGTACTCGAGCACGGGCGCGCTCTCGGCTTCGGTCCAGCCCTCGAAGTGTCGTGTGTAGTTGCCGTTGACGAACAGCAGCCGCCGGTTGGTCTCGGGATGGGTGCGCACCACCGGGTGCGCGTTCACGATCTCGTCCTCGGCCATCCCCTTCTCGATGGCCAGCTGCGTCGCGTAGTGCACCGCGCGGATCCCACAGAGTGTCTCCTGGAACCCGGGCGAGAGGTTCTCGTAGGCGAGGTAGCAGTTGGTGAACATCGTGTCGCCGCCGACCGGCGGGATCGTGCGCGCGAGCAGGAAGCTGAGCGCCGGCGGCCGCTTGGCGTAGGTGAAGTCGGCGTGCCAGGTGACGGTGATCGGGTTGGGGTCGTAGACGCGGATGATCTCCGGGTGGCCCTCGATGGGATCGACGTACGGGTGCGGCTCGATCGGGCCCCAACGCCTCGCGAAGGTGATCTGGTGCTCCGGCGTGATGTGGCCCTGGTCGCGGATGCAGAGCACCAGGTGCTCGAGCAACGCGTCGTGCAGGAGCTCGAACGTCGCGTCGCTCAAGTCGGCGGACAGGTCGACACCCTCGACGACCGCGCCGAGCGCGCCCGCTTGGCGTTCCACTGTGATCGCGCCGGCCTCGGGTGCGAACGCCGTCATGACCGCAAATCTAGTGCCGGTGGTTCAGAACGGCGACGGGAGCCGGTTCATCGGCACCTCGATCACCGTC
>Ga0187777_10002033_pt1 | contig 13000 bp, 11 predicted proteins | sample 1015_Q2_SP5_10_M_FD_132416 | JGI IMG/M metagenome (GOLD analysis project Ga0187777, IMG submission 132416) | Tropical peat soil microbial communities from peatlands in Department of Meta, Colombia - 1015_Q2_SP5_10_MG | ecosystem: Environmental > Terrestrial > Soil > Wetlands > Peat | place...
CGCGAGGGGAAGCCGTTCTTCCCGTTCGCGATGTGGCACGACACGATCATGGCGTTCGTCGTCGTAGTCGTGATCATCGGGCTCGCCTGCGTCTGGTACTTCACAGCGAAGCACGCCAAGGACGGTGTCGGGATCCTCGGCCCGCTCACCGCAGACAAAGCCGATCCCGGCACGATCAGCTTCGTCCCGCGCCCGGACTGGTTCTTCTACTTCCTCTTCTATCTCCTCCGCATCTTCAAGTGGCCGAACACCGTGTTCCTCGGGACGGTCGGTGTTCCCACGGTCTTGCTCATCCTCCTGATCGGACTGCCCTTCTACGATCGCCGCAGCGAGCGACGGCCGTCACGCCGGCCGGTCGCGATGGTGTCGGCGGTGCTCGTGATCATCTCGATGGCGACGTTGACGTGGAAGGGTGCGATCGCGAAGGAGTCCCTCGGCGCAGAGAACCTGCTGCTCGTGCCGTCCTGGGCGAAGACGCAGGGCTTCGAGAACAACCCCGAGGCGATCGCGGGCGCGAAGATCTTCGCCCAGGCGGGGTGCCTGAACTGCCACACGTACCTGGGGGCCGGCTCGTCCAACCTCGGCGCGCCCGACCTGTCGGCGATCGGGAAGGGTGGTCGCGGCGTCCAGGGCTTCGCCGACTATGTCGCGAACCCGTCGAAGTTCGGAAACAACATCATGCCGAAGTTCGGCGCCCAGTACGGCGGCAGTCTCAACGACGCGCAGCTGAAGCAGGTCGGCACGTTCCTGGACGCCTCAAAGGGTCCGAAGTAGCGGCCGGCCGCCGGTGAGCGGCTAAGGTCCGGCCCGTGCGCGTCTTCCTCGGCGTGACGGGCGCGTCGGGCGCTCCCTATGCGGCGCGGCTCCTCGAGTCCCTGGTCGGTGCCGGCTGCGAGGTCGGGCTTGCCGCGTCGGCCGCCGGCGTGCAGGTGCTGGCCACCGAGCTCTACGGCGACCCGACGCTGCCTCGCGAGGAGGTGCTCGAACGCTTCACGAGCGGCGCGAGCGGCGCGGTGACGATCTACGGGGTCTCCGACTACTCGAGCCCCTACGCGAGCGGGTCCGCGAAGGTCGACGGGTACGTGATCTGCCCCTGCTCGATGTCGACGGTCGGCACGCTCGCCACGGGGGCGATGGCGAACCTCATCCACCGAGCCGCCTCCGTCGCGCTGAAGGAGCGGCGCACGCTCGTGCTCGTACCTCGCGAGACGCCGCTCTCGTCGATCCACCTCCGCGGGCTCGCGACGTTGCACGAGGCCGGGGCAGTCGTCCTGTTCGCCGCGCCCGGGTTCTACCACGGCGCCGAAACGGTCGCCGATCTCGTCGACTTCGTGGTCGCGCGGTGCCTCGACCAGCTCGGCATCGACAACACGTTGATCCGGCGGTGGGGCGAGTGACCTCCGCGTCGGGCACGCTCGAGCCGGACGCCGTCCGCTCGATGTTCGACCGGATCGCGCCGGTCTACGACGCCATGAACCGACTCATGACGGCGGGGCTCGACCGCCGATGGAGGAGGCTCGCCGTCGAGCTCGTCGTCCAGCCCGGTGACCGCGTGCTCGACGCCTGCTGCGGCACGGGAGACCTCGCGCTCGAGGCCGAGCGGCAAGGTGGGCGTGTCGTCGGCCTCGACTTCTCCGAGCGCATGCTCGAGCGGGCTCGCCGGAAGTCGACGACGGCCGAATGGGTTCGAGGCGACGTTCTCGCGCTGCCGTTCGCCGACGGGTCGTTCGATGTCGTGACCGTCGGCTTCGGGGTCCGCAACGTCGACGACCTCGAGCTCGGCCTGCGCGAGCTCCGCCGTGTGCTCCGCTCGGCGGGGCGCCTCGCCGTGCTCGAGATCACGCAGCCTCGCGGCGCGTTGAGCCCGTTTTTCGCGGTCTGGTTCGACGAGGTCGTGCCGTTGCTCGGCAAGGTGCTACCCGGAGGGCGCGCTTACGCGTACCTTCCCGCGAGCGTGAAGCGTTTTCCGGGTGCCCAGGAGTTGACCGAGCTGCTGACGGAGTGCGGCTTCGCGGACGTGCGTTTCCGCTTGCTCGGCGGGTCGATTGTGGCACTCCATTCGGGGACGGCGGCGTGAACGTGACGACGGGCACTCTCGAGCTGGTCAACGGGGCCCCCGGCCTGTCCAGCTACCTCGACTCGGTCGAGGAGCGTCTGGCCGAGGCCATCGACAGCCACCCCGGGGTCGTCGCGGAGGTCGGAGCGGACGCACTCGCCGCGGGCGGGAAGCGGCTCAGGCCCGCGCTGTCCTTCCTCTCAGCGCCCCAGGACGCGCCGCCGCCCGTCGCAGCCGGGGTGGCGGTGGAGCTCGTCCACCAGGCCACGCTCGTTCACGACGACCTGATCGACGGGGCGCGCGTACGCCGTGGTCGTGCGGCGGCGTGGACATCGCACGGGCCCGCCGCCGCGCGCGCAGCGGGCGACTACCTCTTCGCCCGTGCGTTCGCGGAGCTTGCCGGGACGGGTGACGAAGCCGCGGTAGGCATCCTCGCCGAGGCATCCCTCGCCCTCGCGCGCGGAGAGGCGCTCCAGCGCCGGCAGCGTCACGACCCGGACACGCCGATCGCCGGCTACCTCGAGCGTTGTGCGCTCAAGACCGGGAAGCTCTTCGAGGCCGCCTGCCTGCTCGGAGGCGGGAGCGGCGAGTACGGTCTCCTGCTCGGAATCGCCTTCCAAATCGCGGACGACATCCTCGACTGCACCGGGGACACGATCGAGACCGGCAAGGTGCCCGGCACCGATCTCCGAGACGGGACGCCGACGCTGCCGCTGATCCTCGCCGCTGAGGTCGATCCGGTCGTTCGCGCCGGACTCGCGGGCGGGCCCCTCGAGGGCGTCCTCGTGCTCGTCGCCCAGAGTGGCGCCCTCGAGCGCTCCCGGGAGATCGCCCTCGACTACGCTAGGAAGGCGAGGGAGGCGCTGAACGGCGAGGTCTCCGCGCAGGGCTGCCGGGCGGAGCTCGAAGCTCTCGCGGACGCAGTCGTGACGCGCACCGGTTGACGGAATGGCAACGCTCGAGACGACATCCACGCTCGCCCCGATCCGGGAGAAGCTCGAGCTCGGGGAGCGCCTCGACCTCGAGGACGGTCTCGCGCTGCTCGAGTCGGAGGACATCCTGGCGCTCGGAGAGCTGGCCGACCTCGCGCGACGCCTGCGCGGCGGCACCGACGAGGTCTACTTCGTCCAGAACCTGTATCTGAACCAGACCAACGTGTGCCGGGTCAAATGCAAGTTCTGCGCCTTCGCCGCGACCCGCAAGCAGGGGCACGCCTACACGTTCACGTCCGAGGAGCTCGTCGCCGACGCGCTCGCACAACGCGAGCTGACCGGGTTCACCGAGATCCACATGGTCAACGGCGAGAACCCGCACGTCGACTTCGACTTCTACCGGCACACGATCGCGTCGCTCCACGAGGCGCTCCCGGACGTGCACCTGAAGTGCTACACGGCCTCGGAGATCCACCACATGACGACGCTCTCCGGGCTGACGCACGAGGAGGTGCTGCGCGAGCTGCAGGCGGCAGGTCTCGGCTCGCTCCCGGGTGGTGGCGCGGAGATCTTCGCGCACCGCGTCCGTCAGCTCGTCGCGCCCGGCAAGGAGGACCCCGAGATCTGGTTCCACGTCCACGACACGGCCCACAGGCTCGGCATGCCGACCCATTGCACGATGCTCTACGGGCACGTCGAGACGTACGAGGAGCGGATCGACCACCTGCTCCGGCTGCGCGACCAGCAGGACCGGACGGGCGGCTTCCTCGCGTTCATCCCGCTCGCCTTCCATCCTGAGAACACGGTCTTCGAGCGGCGCGGCTGGCGGCACACGACGGGTGCGGACGACCTGAAGATGCTCGCTGTCTCCCGCCTGATGCTCGACAACATCGCGAACGTCAAGGCGTACTGGATCATGATGGGCATGCCGCTCGCGGCGGTCGCGCTCCACTTCGGCGCAAACGACGTCCAGGGCACGGTCGTGCGCGAGGAGATCTTCCACCGTGCCGGCGCGCGGACGGAGACGGAGCAGAAGATCGACCAGCTGGTTCGCTTCGTCTCCGAGGCGGGTCGGATCCCCGTCCAACGCGACACGCTCTACGGCGAGCTCAGGCGGTGGTAGTGATCCGCTTGGGTCGGATCGGCTACGTCAACATGGCGCCGGTCTTCTACCGGCTCGAGTACGACGTCGAGGAGATCGTCGGCGTGCCGACCGAGCTCAACCGGATGCTGCTCGACGGGGAGGTCGACGTCGCGCCGATCTCTTCGATCGCCTACGCGCGGAACGCGGAGCAGCTCCGGCTCCTGCCGCGGCTGTGCGTCTCGTCCGAGGGAGCGGTCGACTCGATCCAGCTCGTGACGAAGGTCCCGCTCGGTCGTGTCCGCTCGGTCGCGATCACACCGGAGAGCGCGACCTCCGTCGTCCTCACGAAGGTGCTCCTCCCGAGCGCCGAGCACGTTCCGCTCGGCGAGGACGCGGAGGCGAAGCTCCTGATCGGCGACGCTGCGCTGAAGAGCGCGTTCGAGGATCCGACCCCGCACTACGACCTCGGGCGGCTGTGGCTCGAGAAGACCGGTCTGCCGATGGTGTTCGCGGTGTGGGCGGCCCCTGACGAGCTCGCGGACGAGCTCGCGGACCTCGAGCACGCGCTGGTCGCGTCGGTGCGGCTCGCGCGCTCGGAGCCGGAGCAGCTCGCGACCGAGGCGAGCGCGCGGTACGGATATCCAGCAGGGTTTCTCGCCCGCTACTTCGAGAAGCTCCGCTACTCCTTCGGGCCGAGGGAGCGCGCAGGCTTCTACACGTTCCTCGAGATGGCGCGCGACGTCGGCGAGCTCGAGCACGTCCCGGAGCTGCGCTTCACGCGCAGCGAGGTGCGCGCATGAGAGTTAGTGGCTCTGAGCCACAAGCGTTGTCAACCGTCTCGAACGGACACGTTGCGGAGGCGTTGGAGAAGGCGCTCGACGGCGAGCGGATCGCGGACGAGGACGCTGAAACGCTGCTCCGCTCGCGCGACCTCGTCGCGGTCGGCCGGGTCGCGAACGAGCTGCGCAGCCGCAAGGTCGACCCGGACCGCGTGACGTTCATCGTCGACCGGAACTTGAACTACACGAACGTCTGTGTGACCGACTGCGACTTCTGCGCCTTCTACCGCTCACCGGGCGACACGCGCGAGGCGTACCTGCTGCCCAAGCCGGTGATCTTCAAGAAGATCGAGGAGACGCTCGCGATCGGTGGGACGGGCGTGCTGATGCAGGGCGGTCATCATCCCGACCTCGGGATCGACTACTACGAGGACCTCTTCCGCTCGATCAAGAGCCGCTACAAGATCCACCTCCACGCGCTCTCGCCGCCGGAGGTCCAGCACATCGCGCGCCGCTCGAGGCTGACGGTGTGGGAGACGCTCTCGCGCCTGCGCGACGCGGGCCTCGACTCACTGCCTGGCGGCGGCGGCGAGATCCTCGTCGACCGCGTACGGCACATCATCGCGCCGAAGAAGACGAAGTCGAACGAATGGCTCGAGGTCATGCGCCACGCGCACCGGCTCGGCATGTCGACGACCGCCACGATGATGTACGGCCACGTCGAGACGCTCGAGGAGCGGGTCGAGCACATGCGGCGGATCCGTGAGCTTCAGGACGAGACGCACGGCTTCCGCGCATTCATCTCCTGGACGTTCCAGCGCGACGGAAACCGCCTCTCCGAGCATGTGCGCGACGAGGACATGCCGACCTCGTTCGACTACCTCCTCACGCAGGCCGTCTCACGCATCTACCTCGACAACGTCGACCACATCCAGTCGTCGTGGGTCACGCAGGGGATGAAGGTCGGCCAGGTCGCGCTCGAGTTCGGCGCCGACGACATGGGCTCGGTGATGATGGAGGAGAACGTCGTCTCTGCGGCGGGCACGACCCACCGCACCTCGACGGACGAGCTCGTCCACCTGATCCGCGCTCTCGGCAAGACGCCGGTGCAGCGGGACACGCTCTACCGCGACGTCAGAGTCTTCTAGTCCGACTGCTCAGCCGGTCGCTGCTCGGGGGACGTCTGACCGGACGTCCAGCTGATCGAGCTTGCTGAGCTTCTCGGTGTACATCGACTTGTCCGCCTCGCCGAGCAGCTGCTCGATCGAGCCGGGCGTGCGCGCATCGATGCGGATCACACCGATGCTGACGGAGAGCTCGAACGGAAGCCCATGCTCCAGCTGGGAGCCCGCAGCGGCAGTTCGGATCCGTTTCACGACCTGGTCGACGGTCTCACCCGCCTCGTCGAAGAGAAGGAGGCAGAACTCGTCGCCGCCGATTCTCGAGGCGATGTCGCTCTCGCGAATCGAGTCCTTGATCGCGGCCGAGACGGCGCGGAGGGCGTTGTCGCCGACGCCGTGCCCGTACGTGTCGTTGATCCGCTTGAGTCCGTCGAGGTCGAGGAAGAGCAGCGCCACGGGCGTGCCCGCGCGCCGGGCGCGATAGAGCGCCTGTTCGCCGAACGCCTCGAGCCCGCGGCGGTTGTGCAGTCCGGTCAGGTCGTCCGAGAGTGTCATCCGACCCAGCTCCGCCGCCTGCTCCTCGAGCAGCTTCGTCTGCTCGGCGAGCCGCAGCTCGTCCTGCTTCCTCTCCGTGATGTTCCGCGAGATCCCGAACACGCCGATGATGCGCCCGGTGCGGTCGCGAAGCGGTACCTTCGTCGTCGACACCCACGACTCGCGGCCGCCACGGCTCTCCCTCTCCTCGATCCCGATCAGCGGCTCGCCCGTGCGCATCAGGTGCTGCTCGTCCGCGAACGCGTTCCGCGCGTGCTCCTCGTCGAAGAAGTCGAAGTCGGTGAGGCCGATCGCATCCGTCGGCGAGGCGAGGTCGAGCCAGCGCGCGAGCGCGTGGCTGATGCGCAGGAATCGGCTTTGTGCGTCCTTGAAGTAGACGTGGTCGGGCGTGTGCTCCATGAACGTGTCGAGCAGGTAGCGGTCGTCCATCAGCTCGTCCGGACCTGGGCGCAGCGGCGTTGCGTCGTCCATGGGACTTCTGATCGACCGCTTCGCGGGGTCTGCCATCACGCTTTCGGGGTACCGAGAACGGTGCGCGGGCGCCGTCGTCCCAGGATTCGGGGACAGATCGGCTGTCAGGTCGGCTCAGCCGGGCTCGCCGAGCGAGCGAAGCTTCGATTCCAGCCCCGGGACGCCGTCGGAGCCGTTCACGCGGACGCGATTGAGGGTGAAGAGATCGGTGGGCCGGGCGAGCCCGAACTGCGTCGTCGTCGCTCCGAGGAAGCCGGCCGCCTGCACCGCGGCGACCACGCGCGAGTCGAATCGACCTGCCGGGTAGCAGAAGAAGTTCACGGGTACGTGGAAGCGCCTCCGGATCGAGGCGCGCGAGCCTGCTACCTCGTAGTGGAGCTGCGTTGCGTCGACCGTGGTCAGGTCGGGGTGCGTCATCGTGTGCGCGTCGACCTCCCAACCCGCCGCGATCAGTGCACGGATCCGCTTGGGCGACAACCCTCCCGGGTAGGTCTCCTTGCGCACCTCGAGGTTCAGGACACCCGGCCAGTGCCGCCTACGGAGAATCGGCAGCGCGTACAGGTAGTCGCCGGCGTAGCCGTCGTCGAACGAGAGCACGATCGGGTGCACGGGCAGCGGTGTGCCGTGGCGCCAGCTCCTGTAGACCGCATCGAGAGGAACAGCCGTGTACCCCCGCCTGGCGAGCCATGCGACCTGGTCCGCGAAGTCGGCACGGCTCACGTAGAGCTCGGGAAACGGCGCGCCTTTCGGGACCGTGCCGATCACGTGGTACATGAGGATCGGAACGGGCTGCAGAGACCCGTTGTGCGTGCGGGCGGCCCCCGGACTGTCGAGCGCGGTGACTCCGACCAGCGCGGCGATGCACACGGCTGCCGCCTGAGCCCGTCCTGAAACCGGCATCGCAGAAGGGTAGCCGGGCCGATTCGGGTCCTGTAAAGGCTCCGCGGAAGGTTCCGAGGGCTTCGCTAGGCTCGACGCGATGGTGGTTCGCCGTGCCGCTTTCGCTGCGCTCGCCGCCGCCGTGCTCCTCGTTCCGGCTCGACAGGCGTTCGCGGCGACGACAACCCTCTGGCCCGGCGTGACGTTCACGCAGTCGCTTCAGGTGACCCCGGCCGGCCCGGTCGTCGTCGATGTCCTCACCGGACCACGGCCCGGAGGAGCGACGACGCTGCGGACGTTTCTCACGAGCGGGCAGCTCACGCAGCGGCAGACCTTGACGGCAGCCGAACGCCAGCTCTCGCCCACGATGACCCTCGCCGGGATCAACGGCGACTTCTTCAACTTCGCCTCGGCACGACCGAGCGGCGTTCTGATGGAGGACGGCCAGCTGCTGAGCGAGCCGAGCCCGGATCGCTCCAGCGCGGGGATCACGGCGGACGGAACGCTTCAGATCGGCAGGGTCGCGCTGACGTCGACGTGGCAATCGCTAGGCGCGGCGCACGCGATCACGGCGTTCAACCGCCCGCCCGGACCAGGCGGCGTCGCGCTGTTCACGCCCGCCTGGGGCGCCGCAACTCCTGTCGTCCCCGGAGCGACCGCCGTCGTGCTCTTTCCGTTTCCTCCCACCATGCCGGGGGTTCCGCTCGGCTCCGCCGTGCAGGAGATCACCTCGAGCCAGACGGTCGCGATACCGGCAGGCGGCGCGGTGCTGGTCGCGCGCGGCGTCGGCGCCAAGACGCTCCAGTCCGAGGCGCCGGTCGGGTCGCCGCTCACCGTCGCGCTGAACCTGGACCCGAGCTGGGCCGGCACCGTCCAGGCGATCGGCGGAGGGCCGCAGATCGTCCGCAACGGACAGGCGGTCTTGAACGCCGGCGAGTCGTTCCTTCCGTCGCAGCTCGTCCCGGCCGCGCCGCGCTCCGGTATCGGGCAGCTCGCCGACGGTCGGGTCATCCTCGTCGCGGTCGACGGCCGGCAGCCGGGCTGGAGCGTCGGCCTCACCAACTTCCAGCTCGGACAGACTCTCGCGAGGCTCGGCGCCGTCACCGGCTTCGCGCTCGACAGCGGGGGCTCGACGACGATGGCGTTCGACGGGACCCTTCTCAACAGACCCTCCGACGGTCGCGAGCGACCCATCTCGACTGCGCTCGCCTTCTCCTACACGGGGGCATTGGCGTCGGCGGCTCCGCTCACCGTCTCCCCGAACGGGGACGGAGTGGACGACACCGAGTCGCTGTCCTACAAGCTCGTTCGGCCGTCGTCGGGGAGCGTGACGCTGACCGCTCCCGACGGCTCGGTTGCGTCGACGCTGAGCGTCGACGCGGAGTCGCCAGGCACGTACAGCATCCCGTTTCCTCCGACACATTCTCCCGCGCAAGGGACGTGGAAGCTCACGGTGAATGCAACGGACGATCTCGGCACGCAGACGTCGATGACGCGGAGCTTCACAGTGGACAACTCGGTCGGCTTCCTCCAGACGTCGGGGCGGACGCTCTTCCTCCCGCCCGGCGGCCGTGACTTCACGATCTCGTGGAAGATGGGCGCTGCCGCGCGCGTCGTCGCGACGGTCGAGGCGAAGGACGGGACGGTGGTACGGACGCTCGCGATCGGCCGCTACGGCGTCGGCAACCAGACGGTCGTCTGGAACGGGCTCGACAAGACGGGAAAGCGTCCGCAGGGCGGGGTCTACGAGGCGCATCTCGTGTCGCGCAGCTCGGTCGGCACGGTCGAGCTCGTGAAGCCGTTCGCGATCCGCCAGATCGTGGGCGGGTCGTAGGCAGGCGACGTAGAGTTTCGGGGTGGTCGTCGCTTCTCTGACCAGCTCCGTCACGAAGGCGATCAGCGACTGGGGCGTCTACGCCGTCTTCGCCCTCATGGCGGTCGACGCGGTGTTCCCTGTTGCGAGCGAGGTCGTGATGGCCTATGCAGGCGCAGTCGCAGGAGGCGCTATCGCTGGCCAGCACGTCACGCTCTTCGGCACCACCGTTCGCGAGGGCTTTCCCGCGTACGTCGTCGTCTCTCTGGCCGGCACGCTCGGCTACCTCGTGGGCTCGATCGTCGGGTGGGCGATCGGCGACTACGGCGGCCGGCCGCTGCTCGAGCGACGCGGTCGGTGGTTCCACCTCGACGCGGACCGGCTGCAACGGGCCGAGCGCTGGTTCGCCCGCTGGGGCGACTGGGCTGTGCTCTTCGGTCGCGTCACACCCGTCGTGCGCTCGTTCATCTCGATTCCCGCCGGCGTCTTTCGGGCTCCTCTCGGCCGGTACTCCGTGCTGACGCTGATCGGCTCGGCCGTGTGGTGCTTCGCGATCGCCGGGATCGGCTGGGCCCTCGGCTCGAGCTGGGAGACGTTCCACAACGACTTCCGCTATGCCGACTACGTCGTTGCGCTCGTCGTCGTCGCCGCGGGCGCATGGCTCGTCTGGAGGCTGGTCGCGCACCGACGTTCGCGCTCGACTGCGTACACTGGCTCGTCGGAATGATTCTGCTGATTGACGTATCCGCATGATCCCGCTCATTGATGTGAAGGCGCAGTACGCGCCGTTGATCCCGGAGTTGAAGGAGCGCTTCGCGGACGTGCTCGACTCGGGTCGTTTCATCTTCGGGCCCGAGGTCGAGGCCTTCGAGAGCGAGGCCGCTGCGTATCTCGGCGTGCCCTACGCGATCGGCGTCGCGAACGGGACGGACGCCCTCGTCCTCGCCCTCGAGGGGATGGGGATCGGCGCGGGCGACGAGGTGATCTGCCCGGCGTTCACGTTCTACGCAACCCCCGAGGCGATCGCACGGGCGGGTGCAACTCCCGTCTTCGCCGACATCGATCCCGTCACGATGAATCTCGATCCCGAGGACGTCGGTGCGAGGATCACGCCGAAGACCAAGGCGATCATGCCGGTGCACCTGTTCGGCCGGCCCGCGCCGCTCGCACGCCTCGCCGAGCTCGGACTCCCGCTGATCGAGGACGCGGCACAGGCGTTCGGCGCCGCGGGAATCGCGACAACAGGCGTGTGCTCGACATTCAGCTTCTTCCCGACGAAGAACTTGTTCGCACTCGGTGACGGGGGTCTCGTCGCCGCGACCGACGATGCCGTCGCGCATCGCGTCCGAATGCTTCGCTTCCACGGCTCGCTCGACAAGCGCAACCACGAGCTCGTCGGAACGAACTCCCGCCTCGACGCGATCCAGGCTGCCGCGTTGCGCGTGTTCCTCCCGCATCTCGACGGCTGGAACGCATCGAGACGCGAGGCTGCAACCCGCTACGCCCGGCTCGGCTTGGGCGACGCTGTGACGCTGCCGGCCGACGAGCCTGGCCACGTCTACCACATGTTCGTCGTGCGAAGCCCATCCCGCGACCTGGTCGCTTCCCGCCTGAGCGAAGCGGGGATCGCGTCCGCGGCCTACTACGTGACCCCGTCGCACCTCCAGCCTGCGATGCGCTATCTGGGCTACGAGCCCGGCTCGCTCCCGGAGACCGAGCGTGCGGCGGCCGAGAACCTCGCCCTGCCGATGTGGGGCGGGATCGGCGAGGACGTGCAGGAACAGGTCGTCGAGACCGTTCTCGCGGCAGGCCGAGTCGCGGCGTAAAGGAGCCGACGTGCGGAGTCCCGTCACACGACATCGTCTCTGGCAGGTGGCCGTCGACGCCGGGATCGTCGCGCTCGCCTGGTGGCTCGCCTGGCAGCTCCGCTTCGACCAAGGACGGCCCGGGTACTTCGACCGCTATCTCGCCTGGGACGTCGTGCTGCTCGTGGTCGCGATCAAGATCCCGGTCTTCGTCTTCTCCGGCTTCTACAACCGGTGGTGGCGCTACGTGTCGACGAGGGATATGTGGGTCGCGCTGCGAGGAGTCGGTCTCGCGAGCGTCGCCGTCTACCTCGTCTTCACCGTGTTCAAGATCCACCACCCGATCGCGGTGCCGAACGGCGTCTGGTTCATCGACCTGCTGCTCTGCCTCGCTTTTGTGGCGGGCACGAGGCTGATGGCGCGGACCCTGATCGAGCGGCCGCTGCCGGGAAGGATCGTCGCGCGAGGTCGGGAGGCGCTCGTCGTCGGTGCGGGGGACGCTGCGCAGCTCGTCGTCAAGGAGATGCTCCGGAACCCGAGTCTCGGGTACACGCCGATCGGGTTCGTCGACGACGACCCGAGGAAGAGGAACCTGCGGCTCCACGGCGTGCGCGTGCTGGGCACGCTGGCAGAGCTTCCGCACCTCATCCACGACCGTCGCCCGGACGAGCTGTTGATCGCGATTCCCTCGGCTCCTGGTGGGCTCCGCGAGCGCATCGTCGGGATCGCTCGGGCGGAAGGCCTTCCGGTCAAGACGCTGCCGGGGTTGAGCGAGCTCGTCGCCGGAGACGTCGACCTCGCCACCCGGATCCGCCCGGTTGAGGTCGAGGACGTGCTCGGCCGCGAGCCGGTGGAGGTCGACCTCGCCTCGATCGCGGACTACCTGACGGGCGAGACCGTGCTCGTCACCGGCGCGGGAGGCTCGATCGGCTCCGAGCTCTGCAGGCAGATCTCGCGAATCGGGCCGAACCGGCTCGTGCTCGTCGATCACGCAGAGCCGGCGCTCTTCGAGATCGAGCGCGAGCTCGTCGACGAGCGCGGCTTCCATGCCGCCGCCGCCGTCGTCGGCGACGTGAAGAGCCGGACGAAGATGCGCCAGGTCTTCGACAAGTACCGGCCCGGCGTGGTCTTCCATGCGGCCGCGTACAAGCACGTCGCGATGATGGAGGCCAATCCGCTCGAGGCGGTGCGCAACAACACGCTCGGCACTCGGACGGTCGCCGAGGCGGCAGTCGAGTTCGGCGCGAAGCGATTCGTCCTCGTCTCGACCGACAAGGCTGCGAACCCGAAGACCGTGATGGGGCAGTCGAAGGCGCTCTGCGAGTGGATCGTCGAGACGTACGGCCACCGGCAGGACGTGCTGACCCGGTTCGTCGCCGTGCGGTTCGGGAACGTCCTCGGCTCGTCGGGGAGCGTGATCCCGATCTTCCGTCGCCAGATCGCGCGCGGTGGTCCTGTCACGGTGCGCCACCCGGAGATGACCCGCTACTTCATGACGATCCCCG
>Ga0187777_10002035_pt1 | contig 12992 bp, 13 predicted proteins | sample 1015_Q2_SP5_10_M_FD_132416 | JGI IMG/M metagenome (GOLD analysis project Ga0187777, IMG submission 132416) | Tropical peat soil microbial communities from peatlands in Department of Meta, Colombia - 1015_Q2_SP5_10_MG | ecosystem: Environmental > Terrestrial > Soil > Wetlands > Peat | place...
AGGCCCACGTCCTCGCGAGTCAAACCCAGCTCCTCGACGAGCGCCGCGCAGGCGCGGGCCTCCTCGACGGGGTTAAGGTCCTCGCGTGCCATGTTCTCGATCAGCGCCACCTCGAGCGAGGCCGCGTCGTCGTGCCGTCGCACAACCGCCGGGATCGCGGTGAGCTCGGCGAGCCTGGCGGCGCGCCAACGGCGCTCGCCAGCGATCAGCTCGTAGCGCCCGCTGACCAGGGGTCGGACCAGCACGGGCTGAAGGACGCCTCGGGCGCGAATCGACCCGGCAAGGGCCATGAGCGATTCCTCGTCGAAGCTCTGGCGGGGCTGGTTGGGACTCGGGTCGATCATGTCGACAGGGACCGGACGGAGCTCCTGCAATTCATCCCGAGGCGCCACGGACAGGATCGCGGCAAGACCGCGGCCCATCCCCTTCGGTCGTTCAGCCACGAGCGGCCACCTCCTTCGCGAGTTCGAAATAGGCATCCGCGCCGGCGCAGTGCGGATCGTGGTGGATGACGGGCTTGCCGAAGCTCGGCGCCTCTCCGATGCGCACGTTGCGCGGGATCACCGTATCGAACACCAGTTCGGGGAAGTGCTCGCGGACCTCGCGCTCGACGTCCTGCGCGAGCCGGGTTCGGCCATCGTGCATCGTCAGCAGCATCCCGGCCACAGTAAGCCATGGATTGAGCTCGCGCTGCACCAGCGAGAGCGTGTCGAGCAAGCCGGCAAGCCCCTCGAGGGCGAAGTACTCCGCCTGGACCGGCACGATCACTCGATCGGCGGCCACCAGCGCGTTCACCGTCAGCGGTCCGAGCGACGGCGGGCAGTCGAGCAGCGTGAACGCATATCGCTCCCGCACGCCCCCAAGGGCGTCGCGCAGCAGCGTCTCGGAGCCGGCAATACGGGGGAGTTCGACGTTGGCGCCGGCGAGATCCGGGCCGGACGGGACGATCGAAAGCCGGGCGATCCCGGTCGGCCGGACCACGTCCTCGACGGACGCCGACCCGGTCAGCACGTCGTAGATCGTTCCGGGACCATCCTTGCTCATTCCAAGGCCGATCGTCGCGTTGGCCTGGGGATCGATGTCGATGAGCAATGCGTCGTACCCCGCCTCGGCGACGCACGCCGCGAGGTTCACGGCCGTGGTCGTCTTGCCCACTCCGCCCTTTTGGTTGGCGATTGCGTACACGGTCCCCATACGGCGCTGACGCTAGCGGTCAGTGCGGTCAGATCCTGGGCGCGACGTTGCGCCCCAGCGGGCGTTTGATCGCCATCCCGGGCCGCCGGGGAAACCCTAAAGGAGTCTCCGTAACCTTCGACATGAGATGTAGATATCGGTGTTCAGCTTCGCAGAATGGCTGCATTCGGCGGACTGCCCGCGGCTCGAGGCCCAGCTCCAACGCTGCGGCGGCAGCAGCAGCCTCATCGCGAGGATTGCGCCGGCCACGCCAGACGATAAGGGTGCCGTCGACGGTGAGCAATGGCGCGGCGTACTCGACGACGACCGGCAGAGGTGCGAGGGCGCGGGCCGTGATCACATCAAACGCGCGCAGTCCCTCGGGCCAGGCCTCGGCACGCGCGTGGACGATGCGTGCGTTCTCCGCCGCGCAGGCCGCCACCGCGCGCTCGAGGAAGGCGCATCTCCGGGAGGTGGTCTCCACGAGCGCAACTGTCGCCTCGGGCAGCGCGATCGCGAGCGGAAGACCGGGAAGACCGGCACCCGACCCAAGATCCGCAAGCCTCCGGGCCGCGCGGACCGGTTCGAGCTCGAGCCCGACCAACGAGTCCGCGAGGTGCTCGTCGATCGCCTTCAGCGGATCGCGGACGGCAGTGGGCGCCAGCGGATCCTCGACCAGCAGACGATGCAGCGCGAGCAACCGTCCGACGGCGCCGTCGGGAAGCGCGTAGCGCTCGGCCAGTGCCGCCACACGCGGCTCGGGATCGCGCGATGCGGCGTGTCCGGGCATCCAATCAACCGGACGAGAGGCCGAGACGAGCGCGCTCGCGTGCGATGTAGGTGGCGTAGCGGCTGCACATCGATTCGAGGCGGTCCGCGGCGTAGCCGTCGAGCCCGCCATGAAGCTCGCCTTCGATCAGCGGGAGCACATCCCGGACGAGTGCGGTTCCGCGTGCCATCCACTGGTAGTACGAGCGGCCACCGTGGTGATAGGGGCCATACAGACGCGTTTCGGGGAAGCGCTCCATCAACCAGCCGAACAGCGCCTCGTGCCGCACATGCAGCCGCACGGTGACTTGCGGCTGTTTGCCGTCGCCGCCGAACGAGGCTTCGCCGATCATCAACCCAACGAGCAGGCCTCGATCGAAGTCAGAGAGGTCCACCACAGGCGTGATTGTTTCACCGCGTAAAAAAACGTGAAACGGTGGAGGGGTCGGGCAGTGCCGGGCACCCGGAACTCGGGGGTCACGGGTCGGTGGGCCCGTGGTCCGGAATCGGGCGTCGGCGGTCAGGGCCCGGCTACCGCCGTGGACGACCGCAGCCTGGTCGGTCGTGGCGTGGATGGTCGCGGGAAGTTCAGTCCACGAGCGGCGCGACGACGAGGCGCCGGTCGGGCTCCTCGCCCTGGCTGTATGTCTCGACGTCGTAACGACCCTTCAGGTGCTCGTGGACGACTTTGCGCTCGAGCGCGGTCATTGCCTCGAGCGTCACCGCGCGGCGATCGTGGATGGCGGCCTCGGCAGCCTGGTCGGCCGCGGCCCGGAGCGCGACGGCGCGGCGCTCGCGGTAGCCCGCGGCGTCGACCACCACCCGCTTGCGGGCAGTCGCGCCCTTGCACGCCACGCGGTAGGCGATGTGCTGGATCGCGTCGATCATCTGCCCGTGGCGGCCGATCAGCAGCCCTAGATCGTCGCCTTCGAGGTCTGCTCGGACCTCGTCGGCGTCCTCCTCGACGTGGACGCTCGCTTCGACGCCGACGCCGGCGACGATCTGTTCGAGCAGTTCCTGCACGCGCGAGCCTGCCGCGCCGATGTCACCGTTCACCGTCTATCTCCTGCGCCCGGAGCGCTTCTTCTTCTTGCGCGGCGGCGGTGGCGGGGCGCCGGCCTTCCCACTACGGCTGCGGCCCGCCGCGACAGGTTCAGGCTCCTCGCGCTTGGGGCGTCCTCGGATCAGCCCGGAGAGCCCGCCGGCGCCGCCGGCGCCCTCTGAGCCGTTCGGGCCGGTGTCGTCAGGCGGCGGCGGACCGCCACCACCGGTATCGCCACGACCGCCGCGACCACCCCCTCCTCCGCCGCCCGGTGGCCCGGTGGCCGCCGCAGCCACCGGCGGCGCGGGAGGCCCGATCATCCTCCGGACGGTGAACTGCTGGCCCATCGTCCACGCGTTGGTCGTGATCCAGTACACGATTAGGCCCGCGGGGAAGTTGATCACGATCACCACGAACACGAGCGGCAGTAGCAGCATCAGGTTCCGCTGCTGTTTGTCCATCATCGGGCTCGACATCATCAGGCTCGAGGCGAGCTGCGTCCCGACGTAGAGCAGCAGCAGAACGATCAGCACCCACCCCGTGGCTTTGTCGGTCAGGTCCGGGATGAACAGAAAGCCGGCGCCGTTGTTCGGCCCGCATGGGATCGTGTGCGACGCGGAGACATGATGGGTGGCCTGGTAGACGGCCTGTGTGTGCGGACATATGTTCTTCCGGAGGTCCTGCCGCAGCATGTAGAAGAGCGAGATGAAGACCGGGATCTGCGCCACCAACGGCAGGCAGGAGCCGAGTGGGTTGATCTCGTTCTCCTTGTAGAACTTCATGATCTCCTGCTGCTGGCGCTGCTTGTCGTCCTTGTACTTGGCCTGGATCGCCTTCATCTGCGGCTGCAGCAGCTGGAGCTTCTGCATCGAGTGGAACTGCTTGACGGTCAGCGGCAGCAGGATCGCCCGCATCAGGACCGTCAGCGCCACGATCGATAGTCCCCACGAAAGCCCGACGTGGTTGTGGAAGAACTGGAGAACCGCCTCGAAGATGTCGATCAGCGGTTGGAAGATGTTCGCGGTGACAAACAACATGGTCAGGCGCTCGGGGCCGGTGCTCGGGGCTTGAAGAGCCGCTGGTCCTCGACGGGATCGAATCCGCCATGACTGAGCGGATTACATCTGAGCAGCCGCCAGCCGGCCAGGACTAGCCCACGGAGTATGCCGAATCTGCCGATCGCCTGCGCGGCATATTCCGAGCACGATGGGTAGTAGCGGCACCGCTGCCCGAACGCCGGCGAGATCAGCCGCTGGTAGAGCCTGATCGGCGCCACGAAGAGCGACCGGAGCGCCTTCACGCGCGCTGCTCGCTCTCGTGTTCGTCGCCCGCGTCATCGTCGCGCCGTTCCGCGTCGCCCTCCGACGCCGACGTCCTCGACGCCCCGGACTCCACCGACCTCTGGACCGAGTCGCACGACTCGGCGGAAGCGACGCGAGCGCCGCCGCCCGGATCGACCCGCTCCAACAACTGCCCGAGTGCGCGCCGGATTCCCGCAAGGCCCTCACGTTCAGCGAGAGCGTTGGCTTCATGCCGCGCGACCACGACCGCGTCCGTTCCCGCCGGCAGCCGGTCGCCGTCGATCGCGAACGCCTCCCGGAGGAGGCGTTTCACACGATTGCGCTCGATCGCACCCCCCACCTTCCGCGACACGGACAGGCCGAGGCGCGGATCGTCACCCTCACCCCGCGGGAAAACGTACAGGACAAACTCACGACCCGCATGCGAGCGGCCTTGGCGGAACACCCGGTCGAAGTCGGCGCTGCGCGACAGCCTCATCCGCCCGGTCCGTGGACGGGCGCCAGGCAGGCCCATCATCAGACCGTCAGGCGCTTGCGGCCTTTGTCGCGCCGGCGCTTGAGCGTCAGGCGCCCTGCGCGGGTTCGCATGCGGGCGCGGAACCCGTGGGTGCGGGCGCGCTTGCGCTTCTTCGGCTGGTAGGTGCGTTTCATGGCTCACGACCCGGGGAGCGGGACTGACGCCAGTATACGCAGGGGCGATTGCGTCAGATTCGCATCGCCCGGAGGCCTCTCCCACACGGCCGCAGACCCGCCCCGCAGTCGGGCTCTGACGCCCCTGTCGCTTTTTCCCGCGCTTTGCGTCAAGGCCCCCCGGCGCGTCAGTCCCGCCTGTCCGCCGCTGGTATATTCGCCGCCCCGGGCGCCTCCCGGCGCCCCCCTCGCCATTTACGTCGCCTTCGTCCCGCAAGGGGTTGCTTGTCGCTGTCCGCGCACCTCGAGCCCACCGTTGCCTGGCGTGAGCTCCGCGCGGAGCTCCGGCGAGCGGTTGGCGACTCCACCTACGACATCTGGCTGGCGGCGCTCGAGCTGAAGTCGGTTCGCGACGGCACATTGCTAGTCGACGCGCCGGCACCTACGTACCACTGGGTCTCCAAGCGATTCGGACGGGTCCTCCAGAGTTGCGCGCGGACCGCATTCGGACCCGACACCACGCTCGAGCTCGCCTGCTGCGGCGACGAACGTGCACACCGGCCCAGCACGCAGACCGACGGTATGAACCTCGCCGCGAGCGCGCTCAACCCCCGCTACAGCTTCGAGCAGTTCATCATCGGCGACGGCAATCGCCTCGCCCACGCCGCCTCGCTCGCAGTTGCTGAGCTTCCCGGCCAAGCCTACAACCCGCTGTTCCTTCACGCCCCCCCCGGTCTTGGCAAGACGCACCTGCTGCACGCGATCGGCAACTATGCCCTGTCGTTTGGCGGCGGCGCGGTCGTCCGTTACACGACCATCGAGGCGTTCACCAACCACTTCATCCGCGCAATCGGATCGCGTTCGCTGGATCGGTTCAAGCAGGCATACCGCGACGCTGACGTCCTCCTCATCGACGACGTCCAGTTCCTCGCCAGCAAGGCCAAGACCGAGGAGGAGTTCTTCCACACGTTCAACGCCCTGTACGAGACCGGGCGCCAGCTCGTTCTCACCTGCGACCGCCTCCCCCATCAGCTGGTGTCGATCGAGGAGCGCCTGCGCGAGCGGTTCGAGGCCGGCCTGGTCGCGGTGATCAAGCCGCCCGACCACGCCACCCGGGTCGCCATCCTGCGCAAGCGTGCCGCACTGGATGGCATCGCGGTCAACGACGAGGCCGTCCTGGAACTGATCGCCGACCGCATCACCGACAACGTGCGGGTGCTCGAGGGAGCCCTCATTAGGATCGTCGCCTACCACTCGCTGACGCAGCTCCCGATTGACGTGCGCCTTGCCGAGACCGTCCTCGACGAGATCCACCCCAGACCCCCAGCGAAGGCCTCGTCAACCTCAGTTGACGAGATTCAGAACGCCGTCGCCTCGTACTACGACCTCGCGACCGAGCAACTGACCTCTCCGAGTCGCGCGGCGAGCGTCACCTGGCCGCGTCAGGTTGCGATCCACCTCGCCCGGTCTCTCACCGAAGCCTCCCTGCACGCCATCGGAGAGGCGTTCGGCGGACGTAACCACGCGACCGTCCTCCACGCGTGCAAGCGCGTCAACGAGCGCATGGACGTCGATCAACAAGCTGTTCACGAGGTCCACGAGCTAACGAACATCATCGATCGCGGCCGTGCCGACCGATCCTCTTGACAGACTTGCCTGTTCCTCGCACACGCCAGCTTTCCCGCTCGCTGCGGCCATTTCGGCAGTTCTCAACAGTTCGTAAACCCCTATGACTTCTATATCCCCATGAGGTACTCATCGTGAAGATCTCCTGCGAGCGCGACGCTCTGCTTCGACAACTTCAGGCCGTCAGCAGAGTCGCCTCGACGCGCAGCGCAATTCAGGCGCTGTCGGGAGTTCAGCTCGTCGCCGCCTCCAGCGCCTGTGAGCTCCAGGCGACCGACATGGACGTCGGCCTACGCGTCCCGCTCGAGGCGGAGGTCCTCCGCGAGGGCACGGTCGTCCTGCCTGCGCGTCTGCTACTCGACGTCGTCCGCCTGCTCCCGTCCGAGACCGTCTCGCTCGAGCTCCGTGCCTCCGAACAGGACGTCGAGCTCGTATCCGGAAACGCCACCTTCCACATCCGAACCCTGCGGACGGAGGACTTTCCTCCCTTCCCTGAGCCTCAAACCGACGGCGTCGTGTCGATACCGGTCGAGGCATTCGTCTCGACCGCGCTCAAGGTGGCAACCTCGGCATCCCGGGATGAGACGCGACCGGTGCTCACCGGGATCCTCGTCTCGGCCTCCGATCGCGAGTTGCGCATGGTCGCCACCGACTCCTACCGGTTGAGCGTCAAGGAGACCACGCTCGAGGACACGCTTGCATCCGGGTTCGAGGTGAACGTTCCGGCTCGTGCGCTCCAGGAGCTGGCTCGCGTGGCAGGGCACGTCGAGGACGAGCAGCTACGCATCAGCGTCCGCCACAACCAGGTGCTGTTCGAGCTCGGCGGGATCGTCCTGTCCTCACGGCTGATCGATGGACAGTTCCCCAACTACCGCCAACTGCTCCCGGAGACGTTCGAGCACGAGCTGCGGCTCGCTGGCGGCGAGCTGACCGAAGTGGTGCGGAGGATCAGCTTGCTTGCCCAGAAGAACGCACCACTGCGGCTCTCGTTCAAGCCCGGCGAGCTCACGATCTCTGCGCAGACGCCGGACATCGGCGAGGCGCTCGAGTCCCTCCCAGTTCCCTTCCAGGGGGAGCCGCTCGAGATCGGCTTCAACCCCGAGTTCCTCCGCGCAGGGCTCGAGGCGATCGAGGAGGGCGACGTGGTGGTGAAGCTGATCAGCCCGCTGCGGCCGGGTCTGATCGAGTCCGGGGACGAGAGCCGGTTCCGCTACCTGATCATGCCGATTCGGCTGAACGTATAGGAGCGGTGGGCGTGCGACCGGCGGATCCGGACCCGGCGCGAGCGGATCCCAGCCCCTGAGTGCGGTGCAGGTGCTTGGCCTCAGCCTGCGCGACTTCCGTGGCTATCGCGAAGCCCATGTGGAGCTCGGCAGTGGCCTGACCGTGGTCACCGGTCCCAACGCCGCCGGCAAGACGAATCTGCTCGAGGGCCTGTACTTCGCGTGCACGGGCCGATCGTGCCGGACGGCCAACGAGCGCGAGGTGGTGAGATTCGGCGCCACCGCGGCGCGCACGGTCCTAACGTGCGAGGGGGACGACGGCGCCCATGAGCTGTCGGTCGGATTCGTACCGGGTCAGCCTAAGGCCATGCGCGTCGACGGGGCGCCCGTCGAGCGGATGTTGGACGTCGCCAACCGTCCACTGGTTAGCGTGTTCCTGCCCGACCGCCTCGAGTTGATCAAAGGCGCGCCGGCGCTGCGTCGTGCCCATCTCGACCAGTTCGTGTCGGCGCTGTGGCCGGCGCGGAGCGGCACCCGCCGTCTGTACTCACAGGCGCTCGCCCAGCGAAACGCGCTGATCGCGCGGATCAGGACGGGTCGCGGGTCGCGTGCCTCGCTTGAGAGCTGGGACGCTCAGCTGGCCCGTCACGGGGTCGCGCTGATGGACGATCGCCGCAGCGCGGTCGAACTGCTTGTCGGCCCGTTCCAGCGGGTCGGGGCCGCACTCGGCCTCGAGGACGATCCGCAGGTGTCCTACCGGCCGCGCTCTGGCGCGACCCAGCCGGCCGCGCTCGTGCGCGAGCTGGCGGAGCGGCTCGACCGCGACCTCGAGCGCGGTTTCACCGGACACGGACCGCATCGCGACGATCTCGCAACCGACCACGGCGACCATGACCTTCGCGCCTACGGCTCGCAAGGCCAGCAACGGCTGGCGCTGCTGGCGCTGCTGCTGGCCGAGCGGGAGGTGATCGCCGCGCACCGCTCCGCGCCTCCGGTAATGCTGCTCGACGACGTGATGAGCGAGCTCGACCGGGATCGGCGCCGGGCGCTGGTCGACTTGCTGTGCTCGACCCCCGGGCAGTCCGTGATCACCGCGACCGACCTCGAGCACGTGCCCGGGTCGACGGGCGACGACACCACGCACCTTGCGGTCTCCGACGGGCGGGCTTTGGCAATGGTCGCGAAATGACCCCCTACCGCCGTAGTCCTCGTCCGGTGGTGTTCGCGCTCGACCACATCCGCGACGAGCTCGAGCCCGACAGCCTGCTGGCCGAAGTCCAGCGGGTGTGGCAGGGCGCCGTGGGCACGGCGATCGCCGGCGAGGCGCAGCCAGCAGCCGAACGGGGCGGAGTCGTGACCGTGTCTTGCTCGGCTTCGGTGTGGGCCCAGGAGCTTGACCTGATGGCCCCCGCGATCATCGAGCGCCTCAACCGCGGCTTGCGCGCAGGTCGAGTTACGCGCCTGCGGTGCGTGGCGATCCCGCCGCGACCGTGATCGTCCCCACGCGCGCTGCCGCGCGATCCCGCCGCGACCGCGGCCCTCAAGGCGCCGCCGACCATCCCACTCAAGCGTGCAAGGCCGGCGACGGGATCCACCCGCCACCGGCCTTGTCGGCCCCCAACCCGCTTGTTTCCCCCACCGGTTGTCTGCCCCCACCGCCCCTTCGGGCCTGGGTGGGCGGGCCCCCATGTCTCAGCCCGGCGGCTGGACCGTCGACCAGGAGCTCATGCTCCAACTCGACATGCTCGGGGTCGTGCCCGGCGACGAGCCGGCGGAGCAGTCCGTGCAGCTCCAACTCGACAGCGCGAACCCCGCGCGGAGCGCCCCGCTGGCACGGCTCCAACTCGAAAGGCTCCAACTCGAGAGCTTGTAGTTGATGTCGCCCGTCGCGGCGTTGACCAGCGTGCTCGGCGTCAGCCCCTGGTCGGCGACCGGCGGATTCGAAAGAAGCGCCGCCTTCACCCCATTGGGCTCCTGGAAGGATGAGTTGTCCGTGACCGCAGAGCTCGTCAGCGCACCCTTGACCTGATTCGGCGTCCAGTTCGGGTGAATCTGGAGCAGGTCGGCGACGAGGCCGGAGATCATCGGCGCTGCCATCGACGTACCGCTCGTCTGGATGTATTGACCGTTGCCGACGATGCATGAGCAGCTAGTCGCGAACTCGCTGTTCGGCGCGAGCACCGACACGATGTGGGCCCCTGGCGCGTAGACGTCCGGCTTCTGTAGGCCGTCCTGCGTCGTGCCCCGGCTCGACCACGATGCGATCGTGTCACCGCCCGGGTTCGCGCTGCCGTTCTCGTCGACTCCGCCGACGGTGACCGCGTAGGGATCGTTGGCCGGCGCGTACTGGACCGCGTCCGAGGCGCTGTCGCGATTGCCGGCCGCCGTGACCACGACGATGCCGTGCAGCCACGCGCTCTCGACGGCGGCGTCGAGCGGGTCGGTCTTGTACGACTGCGGGGTGGTCGAATCGAGTGACAGGTTGATGACCCGGATATTGAACTGTGACTGATGCGCCACCGCGAACTGCAGTCCGTAGATCACGTCGAGCACACTCGCCTTCCCGGTCTCGTCGGAGACCTTGATCGAAATCAGGTTGGCATTCGGCGCGACGCCGATGTACTGCCCGTGCAGTGGATCCCCCGAGCCGCGATTGTCGCCGTTACCGGCAATGATCCCGGCCACATCCGTACCGTGACCGTAACTGTCAGTCGCGGTGGTGGCATCAGCGTTGGCCACGGCGCTCGCGACGACCCGCGAGCCACTGTGGTCCTTGGTCGCGAAGTCCGACAGCGCCCCGTCTACACCGGTGTCGACGACGGCTACTCCGACGCCGGTGCCGGTGACACCGAACCTCCAGAGCGGGAGCACGCCGAGCGTCTGGTCATAAGTTGTCTGAAGCTGGCCGGCCGAGAGGCCCTCGCCCGGAATCGTGTGGAAAGGCAGACTCTCCGTGCTGACGGTGGTGTTCAGTGACACCGCGTGCACGCCCGGGCTGGTGGCCAGCGACCGGGCCTGGGCGGCGGTCAGCGACAGCGCGAGTCCGTGGATGATCGGGAGGTTCCCGATCACACGCCCGTGCACGTTCGTCGTGTCGGACCGCTCCTGCGCTGGAGTCACGGGGGCGTTGAACTGGACGATCGCCTGCACGGTCGTCCCGGGATGCCGGGCGGCGAGGGCGGCGATCCGCGGATCGAGCGGTGCCGATGAGCCGGCGGCCGACGAGCCGGAGGAGGAGGGGGGGACGACGGTCCGCAGCTGTTCGGTCGTGGCGCCGAGCGCAATGGCGACCGCCACGGCGCCGACGGCCGCGACGACGAGTGCGGACATCCACCGCATCCGCTCGACGATTTGGACAGAACGTGTCATCTCAGGGCAACCTCCGTGTCGCAAAGCGAATACCAGTGACTCAACTGGCGGCTGGGCGATCTCGAATCCGTTCGAGACCCCTGGCTTTGCGTCCCCGCCTCGCGACGGGTTTGCCCTGTGCAGTCTTCGGCTAACGAACCTGGCGGCTGGGCGATCTCGGTGGAATACGAGACCCCTGGCTTTGCGACCCCGCCTCGCGACGGGTTTGCCCTGGTCAGTCCTTCGTTGGCGGAGTCATCGGCCGGCGGGCGCGATGACCTGAGCGATTTGGCCGTATGTACGAGGTTTGGGTAGGTAAGTAAGTACCCTAGGGTCCGGTGTCACTCACGCGGCCGAGCGGAGCTGCAGCTCCGGCCTCACCGGCTCGGGCCGTCCGAGGTGGAATCCCTGGCCGTAATCGCATTCGAGAGAGACCAGGGCGTCCGCCTGCTCCTGAGTCTCGATCCCCTCGGCGATGACCGCGACGCCGAGCGTGCGAGCGAGCTCGATGATCATCCGGACGAACGACGCCTCGCGGCCGCCGCGGGCGAGGCCGTCGACGAACGACTTGGCGATCTTCAGCATGTCGAACGGCAGCGTGTGCAGGTAGCTGAGTGACGAGTAGCCGGTGCCGAAGTCGTCGAGGGCGAACCTCACGCCGAGCGCGCGTAGCTCGGAGATCGCGGCCTTGACCCGCTCGGAGTCTTCGAGAAGCACCGTCTCGGTGATCTCGAACACGACGCTTCGGGGGTGGACGCCGGCGTCGGACAGGGTCGTGCGCACCCGACCGACGAGCCCGGGGTCGCGCAGCTCGACCGCACTGAGGTTGACATGGACGGCAACCTGAGGCCCGGCGGTTCTCCCGGCCTGGGTGCGGGCCTGCCACCGGCGCGCCTGCTGACAGGCCTCCTCGAGGACGTACTGCCCGAGTGACAGGATCAACCCCGTCTCCTCGGCGAGCGGCACGAACTCCGAGGGGCCGACCAATCCCCGGCGGGGGTGCTCCCAGCGTACGAGCGCCTCTTCGGCGATGAGCGCGCCCGTGTCGAGATCGACGATCGGCTGGAAGTAGAGGGTCAGCTGCTGGCGCTCGATCGCGAGCCGCAGCTCCTCCTTGAGGCCGTGGCGCTCGAGCACCGCCTCGCCCATGCTCGGGTGGAACACCTCGAAGTGGCCCTTTCCGGACGTCTTCGCCTTGTACATGGCGACGTCCGCATCGCGGATGAGCTCCTCGGCCGAGCCGGCGTCACCGTGGCTGGTGGCGATGCCGAGGCTCAGGTACACCGACACGCTCTCCGCGCCGACGCCGACGGGCAGCACGAACGCCTCCATGATCCGGCGCGCGACCTTGACCGCCGCCGCCTCGGCGTCGTGACCGTCCTCGACCATCACCGCGAACTCGTCGCCTCCGAGGCGGGCGACCACGTCCTCGGGGCGCAGAGACGCACGCAGCCGCGACGCGACCGACACCAGCAGCTCGTCCCCGGCGGAGTGACCGAGGCTGTCGTTGACCGTCTTGAAGTCGTCGAGGTCGATGAACAGCACCGCGAGCTCCCCGCGCCGATCGGCGATCGCCGCCTTCACCTTGTCGGTGAACAGGGAGCGGTTGGCAAGGTTCGTGAGCGGGTCGTGGTAGGCCTGGTGGTGGAGCTGCTCCTGGAGCACCGAGAGCTGCGTGACCGCCTGCTCGAGCCGGTCGTACTGAAGCGCGACGCTCGCATTGCCGGCGAGCGTGTCGAGCAGCCGCAAATCCTCGTGATCGAACGAGCGCACGACGCCGAAGCGGTTGGCGAGCATTATCGCGCCGATCACGCGCTCCTCGCCGGGGAGCGGCGCCACCATCGCGTGGGTCACGCCGCGGGCCTCCAGGTAACGCTGCAG
>Ga0187777_10002039_pt1 | contig 12970 bp, 7 predicted proteins | sample 1015_Q2_SP5_10_M_FD_132416 | JGI IMG/M metagenome (GOLD analysis project Ga0187777, IMG submission 132416) | Tropical peat soil microbial communities from peatlands in Department of Meta, Colombia - 1015_Q2_SP5_10_MG | ecosystem: Environmental > Terrestrial > Soil > Wetlands > Peat | place...
CGCGGGATGGCTGGCTGCCGTCGCCCTGGCCCTGCCTCCGGCCGAAGCACCCGCCGCGGTCGACGCGGCACCCAGGGTGCTCCATCTCGAGGAGGCGGTGCAGCAGGCGCTCCAGCAGCAACCGTCGCTGGCCGCGGCGCAGGCCAGCGTCGGTGCCGCGCAGGGGCAGTCGGAGCAGGCCCGGGCCAGCCTCCTTCCCCAGCTCTCCGCCAGCGCCCTGGCGCAGCGGTACTACGGCGCCACCGGGTCGCGGACCGGTGCGGCCACCGGCGTCGCCGGGACGGTGACGGCCAACAACTTCACCTTCGGCCTGAGCGGCACGCAGCTGATCTGGGACTTCCAGAGCGTCGACCGGCTGCGCTCCTCGAATGCCAACGTCGCCTCGCTCCAGGCCACCGAGCAGGCCACCCAGCTCCAGGTCATCCTCAACGTGCGGCGGGCCTTCTTCCAGGCGCAGGCCTACCGTGCGCTGGTCCAGGTCCAGGACGAGACGCTGGACAACCAGATCAAGCACCAGGTGCAGACCGAGGGCTTCGTCAAGGCCGGAACCCAGCCGGAGATCGCCCTGGCGCAGGCGCGCACCAACGTGGCCAACGCCCGGGTGAGCCTGATCCAGGCGCAGAACAACTACCGCATCTCCAAGGCACAGCTGAACCAGGCCATCGGGGTGGTGCAGGGGACCGACTACGAGGTGGCCCGCGAGGAGCTCCCGCCGGTGGGGGACGAGAACCAGCCGGTGGAGAGCCTGATGGCGGTGGCCCTCAAGGAGCGCCCGGAGATCGCCTCGCTGGTCCAGAACCGGGATGCGCAGGAGCTCGCCCTCCACGCCGCGCAGGGGGGGTACTTTCCGGCGCTCTCCATCTTCGGTTCGGTGGCCGAGGCGGGAAGCGCCCTCGACGCGCTGGGGCCGGCGTGGAACTTCGGGCTGCAGATCACCTGGAGCTTCTTCGACGGGCTCCGCACTCCGGGGGTGGTGCGCCAGGCACAGAGCAACGTCGCCGCGGCCAGCGCCCAGCTCACCCTCGAGGAGCTCCAGGTCAGGTTCGACGTGGAGCAGGCCGACGCCACGCTCGAGGGCAGCAAGACCTCGCTGACCGCCGCCGAGGATGCCCTGGTCAACGCCCGGGAGCAGCTGCGCCTGGCCGAGGCGCGCTACCAGACCGGCGTGGGGAGCATCATCGAGCTCAGCGACGCCCAGGTGGCCGCCACCAACGCCGGAGCGCAGCTCGTCCAGGCCCGCTACAACCTCGCAACCGCGCGAGCGCAGCTGCTCGCCGCCCTGGGACGCCGATGATGAAGACCGAGAGCACAGTGGGCGAGACGACGGGGGTGGAGACGGACGTTGCCCGCCCGGGAGCGGTCCGGCACCGGCGGCGCTGGATCCTCATCGCCGTGGGCCTGGTGCTGGTGGGCGCCCTCGCCTGGCGCCTGGCCGGAAGCCCCGGCACCGGCGCGGGGAAGGGCCAGACGGCCGAGGCGCGTCCGGTGCCGGTGACCGTCGCCCCGGCCCGCGTCCAGGACGTCCCCATCTACCTCGAGGGGCTGGGCAGCGTGGTGGCGCTGGCCACGGTCACGGTGAAGAGCCAGGTCGACGGGCGACTGGAGAAGGTCTTCTTCGTCGAGGGCCAGCGGGTGAAGAAGGGAGAGCTCCTGGCGCTGGTCGATCCCCGTCCGTTCGAGGCCCAGCTCCACCAGGCGCAGGCCACCCTGGCGCGGGACCAGGCCCAGCTCCGCAACGCCAGGCTCAACCTCGATCGCTACCGGGACCTGCGCAAGCAGAACCTCATCGCCCAGCAGCAGGTGGATGACCAGCAGACCCAGGCCGACCAGTTCGCGGCCACGGTGGGCATCGACCAGGCGCAGGTGGAGACGGCCAAGCTCAACCTGGACTACGCCCACATCGTCTCGCCCATCGACGGCGTCACCGGGATCCGCCAGGTCGACCCGGGGAACCTGGTCCACGCCAGCGACGCCAGCGGGGTGGTGGTGCTCACCCAGCTCGATCCGATCGGCGTGCTCTTCACCCTCCCCCAGGACGACCTGCCCCGCGTCTCCCAGGCCATGTCCCAGGGGGAGCTGACCGTGGACGCCCTCAGCCGGGACGGGGCGACGCGGCTCGGCACCGGCAAGGTGCTGCTCATCGACAACCAGATCAACCAGACCACGGCCACCATCCGCCTGAAGGCCATCCTTCCCAACCCGGACAACGCGCTCTGGCCGAACCAGTTCGTCAAGGCCCGTCTCCTGCTCACCACCCGGGCCAGCGCCCTGGTCATCCCCACCCCGGCCATCCAGCGCGGGCCGAAGGGGACCTTCGTCTACGTCGTCGGGCCGGACAGCACGGTGGCCGTCCGCCCGGTGGACATCGACTCCACCGAGGGCCCGCTGGCGCTGCTCTCCCGCGGCCTGAAGGCCGGCGAGCAGGTGGTGGTGGACGGACAGAATCAGATCCGCCCGGGGAGCAAGGTGCAGCCGCGGGCCGAGGGAGCGGCCGCCTCCCCGGCGTCTCCGGCCGGTGGCTAGCCCGTGACCAGCATCTCCGAACCGTTCATCCGGCGGCCGGTGGCCACCACCCTGCTCATGGTGGGGCTGCTCCTGGCCGGCATGGTCGCCTTCCGCGAGCTGCCCATCTCCGCGCTCCCGCAGGTGGACTACCCGACCATCGTCGTCTCCACCATGCTCCCCGGAGCGAGCGCCGAGACGATGGCCTCGGCGGTGACCACGCCGCTGGAACGGCAGTTCGGCCAGATGCCCTCGCTCTCGCAGATGACCTCGGTGAGCAGCGCGGCCAACTCGCAGATCACCCTGCAGTTCGAGCTGGACCGGAACATCGACGCCGCCGAGCAGGACGTGCAGGCGGCGATCAACGCCGCCTCGAGCGTGCTTCCCACCACCCTGCCCACGCCCCCGACCTACAGCAAGAGCAACCCGGCCGACTCGCCCATCCTCGTCCTCGCCATCAGCTCGGACACCCTGCCGCTGCAGGAGGTGGACGACTACGCCGACTCCATCCTGGCCCAGAAGATCTCCCAGGTCTCCGGCGTCGGCCTGGTCACCCTCAACGGAGGGCAGAAGCCGGCGGTGCGGGTGCAGGTGGATCCGGCCGCGCTGGCCGGCACGGGCATGAGCCTGGAGGACGTCCGGGCCGCTCTGGTGGCGGCCAACGTCAACCAGCCCAAGGGGACGCTGGACGGTCCGCGCCAGGAGTACACCCTGGCCACCAACGATCAGCTCTCCAAGGCGGACACCTTCCGCCCCCTCATCCTCGCCTACCGAAACGGATCGCCGGTGCGGCTCTTGGACGTGGCCCGGGTCATCGACGGCGTGGAGAACGCCCAGCTCGCCGGCTGGGCGAACCAGAACCGGGCCATCATCCTCAACGTCCAGCGCCAGCCGGGCACGAACGTCATCGCCGTCGCCGACCGGGTCAAGGCCCTCCTTCCCCGCCTCCAGGCATCGCTGCCCCAGGGCATCGAGGTGCGCATCCTCAGCGACCGGACGGAGACGGTGCGCGCCTCGGTGGAGGACGTGGAGTTCACCCTGGTGCTGACCATCGTCCTGGTGATGCTGGTCATCTTCCTCTTCCTGGGAAGCGCACGGGCCACCGCCATCCCCAGCGTCACCGTCCCGCTCTCGCTGGTGGGGACCTTCGGGGTCATGTACCTGGTCGGGTACAGCCTGAACAATCTCTCGCTCATGGCGCTCACCATCTCCACCGGCTTCGTGGTGGACGACGCCATCGTCATGATCGAGAACATCACCCGCTACATCGAGAGCGGCGAGCCGCCCTTCCAGGCGGCCCTCAAGGGCGCCAAGCAGATCGGCTTCACCATCGTCTCCCTCACCGTGTCGCTGGTGGCGGTGCTCATCCCGCTGCTCTTCATGGGCGGGGTCATCGGCCGCCTCTTCCGGGAGTTCGCGGTGACGCTGGCGGTGGCCATCGTCGTCTCCGCCGTCCTCTCTCTCACCCTGACCCCGATGATGTGCGCTCACCTCCTCGAGCACGAGCGGCCGATGAGCCGGCGCCCGCGGCTGGTCCAGCTCTCCGAGCGCGGGGTGGAGGCGATGCTCCGCTTCTACCGGCGCACCCTGGCCTGGGTGCTCGAGCACCAGCCGGCCACCCTGGCCGCCACGGTGGCGACCTTCGTCCTCACCGTGGTGCTCACCCTGCTCATTCCCAAGGGCTTCTTCCCCCAGCAGGACACCGGTCTCCTGCTCGGGGTCACCGAGGCCGCCCCGGACGTGTCCTTCCAGAAGATGATGCAGCTCCAGCAGGCGGTGGCCGACGTGACGCTGGCCGACCCGGACGTGGAGAACGTCGCCTCCTTCATCGGGGCGGACGGGACCAATGCCACCACCAACAGCGGCCGCCTCTCCATCGCCCTCAAGCCGCGCTCGCGCCGCAAGGCGAACGCCGAGGAGATCATCACCCGGCTTCAGCCCAAGCTGGCCGCCCTGGAGGGCATCTCCGTCTACCTCCAGTCGGTGCAGGATCTACAGATCGACAGCCGGCTCAGCCGGACCCAGTTCCAGTACACCCTCGAGGATGCCGACCCCGACGAGCTGGCGCACTGGGCGCCCCGGGTGCTGGACCGGCTGCGCGCCCTTCCCGAGCTCAAGGACGTGGCCAGCGACCAGCAGACCGGCGGGCTGCTCACCTCGCTGGTCATCGACCGGGACACCGCCTCCCGCCTCGGGGTCTCCACCCAGGTCATCGACGACACGCTCTACGACGCCTTCGGGCAGCGCCAGGTGTCGACCATCTTCACCCAGCTCAACCTCTACCGGGTCATCCTCGAGGTGGCGCCCGAGTACCAGAAGGGACCCGAGGCGCTGAAGCAGATCTACGTCCGCGCCCCCACCGGCGATCAGGTCCCACTCTCCACCTTCGTCACCATGAAGCAGACGCTGGCCCCGCTGACCATCGCCCACCAGGGCCAGTTCCCGGCGGTCACCCTCTCCTTCAACACCGCCCCGGGGGTGGCCCTGGGCAAGGCGGTGAAGGCCATCGAGCGCGCCACCGCCGAGCTGAACGTGCCGCCCGGCGTGCACGCCTCGTTCCGGGGAACGGCCCAGGCCTTCGGCGAGTCACTGGCCAGCGAGCCGATCCTCATCCTGGCCGCGCTGATCACCGTCTACATCGTCCTCGGCGTGCTCTACGAGAGCTACATACATCCCATCACCATCCTCTCCACCCTGCCCTCGGCCGGGGTGGGGGCGCTCCTGGCCCTGATGCTCACCGGAATCGACTTCAGCGTCATCGCCCTGATCGGCATCATCCTGCTCATCGGCATCGTGAAGAAGAACGCGATCATGATGATCGACTTCGCCCTGGAGGCGGAACGCGACCGCGGCCTCTCTCCCCGCGACTCCATCTTCGAGGCCTCGCTCCTCCGCTTCCGGCCGATCATGATGACCTCGCTGGCGGCGCTGCTCGGCGGTGTCCCGCTGGCGCTGGGGACGGGGACCGGATCCGAGCTACGCCGCCCGCTGGGCGTGACCATCGTCGGCGGCCTGCTCATCTCCCAGGTCCTGACCCTCTACACCACCCCGGTCATCTACCTGTACATGGAGCGGCTCGCCCGCTGGCTCGGGCGCCGCCGCTCCAAGCTCAGCGCCCCCGCCGCGGAGGCGGTCCGGTGAGCATCTCCGAGCCCTTCATCCGGCGGCCGGTGGCCACCGCGCTGCTGGCCGCGGCGGTGCTCCTCGCCGGCATCACCGCCTACACCCAGCTTCCGGTCGCCCCGCTGCCGCGGGTGGACTTCCCGGCGATCAGCGTCAGCGCCTCGCTCCCCGGCGCCAGCCCGGAGACGATGGCCTCCTCGGTGGCCACCCCGCTCGAGCGCCGCTTCGGCCGCATCGCCGGGGTCAACGAGATCACCTCGGCGAGCACGCTGGGCAACACCTCCATCACCCTGCAGTTCGACCTGGATCGCGACGTCGATGCCGCCGCCCGCGACGTCCAGGCGGCGATCAACGCCGCCGCCGCCGAGCTGCCCACCAACCTCCCCTTCCGGCCCAACTACCGCAAGGTCAATCCCTCCGACACGCCGATCCTCATCTTCGCCCTCACCTCGGACACGCTCCCTCTCTCCGAGATCTTCGACGCGGCCAACACCGTGCTCGCCCAGAAGATCGCCCAGGTGCGCGGGGTGGGGCAGGTCTTCGTCGGGGGCGGGCAGCAGCCGGCGGTCCGCGTCCAGGTCGATCCCGAGGCCCTGGCCGGCGTGGGCCTGACCCTGGAGGACCTGCGCACCTTCCTCGGCAGGTCCACGCTCGACCATCCCAAGGGCACGCTCTCCGGGGCGGCCCAGGCGCACACCATCGCCACCAACGACCAGCTCTTCGGCGCGGCCGCCTACCGCCCGCTGGTCATCTCCCAGACCGGCGACGCCATCGTCCGGCTGGGCGACGTGGCCGAGGTCATCGACGACGTGGAGAATTCCCGGGTGGCCGGATGGGTGAACGGCGTCCGGGCGGTGCTGATCATCGTCCGGCGCCAGCCGGGGGCGAACATCATCGACACCAACGAGAGGGTCCGCGCCATCATGCCTTCGCTGATGAGCTCGGTCTCGCCGGCGATCCACGTCGAGGTCGCCCTGGACCGGACCCAGACCATCCGGGCCTCGGTCCACGACGTGGAGCGGACCCTGCTCATCGCCGTCGCCCTGGTGGTGCTGGTGGTCTTCGCCTTCCTCCGCTCCCTGCGCGCCACCGCCATCCCCAGCGTGGCCGTGCCCCTCTCCCTGGTCGGCACCTTCGGGGTGATGTACCTGCTCGGCTACAGCATCAACAACCTCTCGCTCATGGCGCTGACCATCGCCACCGGCTTCGTCGTCGACGACGCCATCGTGGTCGCCGAGAACATCGCCCGCTACGTGGAACAGGGTGAGCCGCCGCTGCAGGCCGCCTTCCGCGGTGCCCGGCAGATCGGCTTCACCATCGTCTCCATGACCGTGTCGCTGCTGGCCGTGTTCATCCCCATCCTGCTCATGAAGGGGGTGGTGGGGCGGCTCTTTCGGGAGTTCGCGGTCACGCTGAGCGTGGCCATCGCCGTGTCCATGCTCGTCTCGCTCACCGTGACACCGACGCTCTGCGCTCGCTGGCTGCGCCGCCACGACCAGGCCAAGACCGGTGGCCTCTACGGCTGGTCGGAGCGGTTCTTCACCGGGATGCTCGAGCTGTACGACCGCTCGCTGCGCTGGGGGCTCGGCCACCGCCGCCTGATGCTCCTGGTGGTCGCCGGGGCGGTGGTGCTCAACGTCTTCCTCTACCTCGTCGTGCCCAATGGCCTGTTCCCCCAGCAGGACAACGGGCTCATCGCCGGCTTCTCCGACGCACCCCAGGACGTGTCCTTCTACACCATGCGCACCCGGCAGATGGCGGCCAACGCCGTCATCCAGGCCGACCCGGACGTGGCCCACGTGGTGTCCTTCATCGGCGGCGGCGGCAACCCGACCAACAACGGGCAGATGTTCATCGATCTCAAGCCCCGCCCGCCGCGCCGGTCGACAGCCGACGAGATCATCAACCGGCTGCGTCCCAAGCTGGCCCGGGTTCCGGGCATCGCCGTGTACATGCAGGCCGCCCAGGACGTGCGCATCGGCGGGCGCTTCTCGCGGACCCAGTACCAGTACACGGTGCAGGCGGCGGATCTGGACGAGCTGCGCGTCTGGGCCCCACGCCTGATGGCCGCCCTGCAGAAGATCCCCGTGCTCCGCGACGTGGCCACCGACCAGCAGACCAACGGGCTCGAGCTCTCGGTGGACATCGACCGGGACACCGCCTCGCGGCTGGGAATCTCACCCAAGCTCATCGACGACACGCTCTATGACGCCTATGGCCAGCGCCAGGTGGCCACCAACTACACCCAGCTCAACCAGTACCGGGTCATCCTCGAGGTCAAGCCCAGGTACCTCGAGTCACCCGACGCGCTGAACCTCCTCTACGTCCGGTCCTCTTCCGGGGGGCTGGTTCCCCTCGGGGCGCTGAGCCATCCGCGGCCGAGCACCGTGCCCCTGGCCATCAACCACCAGGGTCAGTTTCCCTCGGTCACCCTCTCCTTCAACCTCGCCCCGGGCAAGTCGCTCAGCGACGCGGTGAAGGCCATCCAGCGGGCCAAGGAGGAGATCGGCCTGCCCCCGAGCATCCTGGCCGGCTTCCAGGGAACGGCCCAGGCGTTCCAGGACTCGCTCGCCAGCCAGCCGCTGCTCATCCTGCTGGCGCTGCTCACCGTCTACATCGTCCTCGGCGTGCTCTACGAGAGCTACGTCCACCCGATCACCATCCTCTCCACCCTTCCCACCGCCGGCGTCGGCGCACTGCTCGCCCTGCTCATCACCCGGGTGGAGTTCAGCATCATCTCCCTCATCGGGATCATCCTCCTCATCGGGATCGTGAAGAAGAACGCCATCCTGATGATCGACTTCGCCATCGAGGCGGAGCGCGATCAGGGGATGCCTCCCGCCGAGGCCATCTACCAGGCCTGCCTCCTGCGCTTTCGCCCCATCCTCATGACCACCCTGGCGGCCCTCCTCGGCGCACTGCCCCTGGCGCTGGGCAGCGGGATCGGCTCGGAGCTGCGGCGGCCGCTGGGCATCACCATCGTCGGGGGGCTGCTCTTCTCGCAGCTCCTCACCCTCTACACGACGCCGGTCATCTACCTGGCCCTGGATCGCTTCTCGCGGCACCGCCGGCGGTGGTCGGTGCGCGCCGCCGAGGCGAGTGCCGGGGCCGGCTGACGGGGGCTCAGCGCCCGGCCGCCTCCGTCCCCCGGGCCAGGTACTCGGCCACCTGTCGCCAGACGACCTCGAAGTGCACCCGGTCGAACCCGGTTCCGCTGGCCACCCAGTCGAAGTGCGGCGGGACGTGCGTCGGCCGGTGAAAGTGACCGATGACGTCGTGGTGGTCGGCCCAGACCGCGGCCACCAGGTCTCCCCAGGGCTGGCTCAGGGTGGGGACGATGCCGTCGTTGTCTCGGTGGTCGGGCAGCTTGCGGTAGGCGCGGCGTAGGGCCGCCGCCTCCTCGGGGCGGAGGCGGCCGGGCGGGTCCCCGGGGCGGCCGGCGGCGAACCGGTAGAGGACCACGTAGAGCGCATGCGTCGCCTGGGCATAGCCGCCCAGCCCGGCCCGCACCAGCGAGCGCAGGCCGGGCGGGCGCGCCCGGGTCACCACCGCTCCGTAGCGGACGCCCGGCCGGTCCGGGGTGGAGGCGTTGAAGCGTTCCATGCTCGGCGGGGTGAGCTGAGGGACCAACCCCTGGTCGCTGCGCACGGTGCCGAAGAAGGCCTCGATGGCCCGGCGGCGCTTCCCGCTGAAGTCGCCGAGGAGCTGGAGGAAGAGCTGGTCGACCACGCCGGCCGGGCGCGCCCCGGGGCGGCGCAGGATGCGAGCCAGGCCGAGGACGACGCTGATCGGAAGTCGTCCGGTGCGCAGGGCCACCACCGTGGCCAGGGAGAGCACCCGGAGCAGCTGCTGGCCGAGGAGGCCGGTGAAGCGCTGGGCGAGCGGCGCCCCGTGGTGGGGGGTGGCCACCGTGACCACCGCGCGCACCCGGGCGGCGTAGCGCTCGACGTCCACGCCGGTGGGAAGCGCCACGCCGGGGGCGAGGAGGAGCCGCGCGTCCAGGCCCCCGCAGGAATGGCCGACGATGCTCACCTCCCCGCCCTTCGAGTCGAGCAGAGTCGAGATCGCCTCGGCCAGGAGCGCCGTCCGGCGCGGGAGCGAGGAGGTCGGCTCGGTTGGCACCACCCGAATCTCGCCGTCCAGCCCCACCCCCGGTCCGACGTCGGCCAGAAAATCCCGCACGTGCCCGAAGTAGGCGAAGTCGCCCAGGTTGGCGAAGCCGAAGAAGCCCGGCACGAGGACGACGTGATGGGGTCCGGCCACCGGCGGGAGACTAGCCTCTGGCGAGCGGGGCCAGCGTGCCGGAGAGGCACTCCCGGCCTCCCGGCTCGGTGAGCAGGAAGGCCCGGCCGCCGGCCGCCGGCCAGTGGCGCAGCACCACGCGTGAGGGGAGGAACACCGGCCGCCGGAAGCGGACCTCGAGCGAGACCGGCGGGCCGGCGACCATCGGTCCGACCTCGGCGACCACCCGCGCGACGGACCACATCCCGTGGACGATGGCGCGCGGGAATCCGAACCACCGCGCCGTGACCCCGAAGAGGTGGATGGGGTTGTAGTCGCCCGAGACGCGCGCGTAGCGGCGGCCGGTGTCCGCGGCCACCGACCACTCGAGACGGCTGGCGCCGTCCGGGGGGCCTCCCTCGGGCGGGGGGCCGGAGGGCCGCCCCCTGCGGCCCGGCCGGCGGGCGATGAAGCGCGTCGCCTCCGACCAGACCGCCGCCCCGCCCGCTCCGGCGTCGGTGTGCAGCTCGAACTCCTGGCCGGCATCCGTCTCCCGGTGGCCCTCGAGGCGGCATCCCAGGTCGAGCGCTTCGTCCTGGCGGAGCCGGCGCCGGACCACGATGCGATTGGTGACGTGGACCAGGCCGAGCGGCCGGATGGGGAAAGCGGCCGAGGTGAGCATGCCCAGGTGAAGCCCGGTGGCCAGCACGTGCGGGTAAGGAAGCGGCAGCCACTCGTCGGGGGCGAAGCCACACAGGCGCCGGTAGCCGTCCAGCGCTTGCGGCCGGACGCGGACCCCGAGCCTGGCCGCCTCGATGCGCGGGACGACCGCGCCGTCGGGGACGAGCACCGGCCGGCGCGCGAGCAGCGCCCGGAGGTAGGAGAGCCCGGTGCCGGGAAGGCGAGCGGGCCCGGAAGACGCGGCGGCGGTCATTTAGGAACTTCTTACGATGGCCTAGCGAGTTCTGAGCGTTCTGCTAGCAGCAATTGAGCAATGGGCGCCTCGTCGTCGCGGCAAGGTCTGCCCGACGATGACGCCTTCTCGCCCCAGTCACGCCGAATCCCGCTCGACCAGGTCGAGCCTGCACTGGACATCCATGCCGAAGGCATGCCCTGGCAGTCTACTCTCAGATGACCGACGCCGACCTCCAGGCGGTCTTCGCCCAACCTGCGCACGATTCCGGCGATCAGGAACCACGTCCCGGCTCCGCGGCCGCCGCCCGAGGCGCCGACCGCATCGTCGAGGTGAGGCCCCGGCCAGCTGAACCGGGGACCGGGCGCCGCCTCCCCAGGGCGCCGCCTCCTCGGCTCAGGCGGGCCGCGTGCTCCGGACGCTGGTAAGGTCCGCCACCCATGGGCGAGCGGACGGTGGTCCCCCTCAGGCAGCGTCCGCTGGACTGGATCGTCCTCGCCTTCTTCGTCATCAACCTCGGTTTCATCTGCTACATCGTCGACCTCGAACAGTTGGTGATCGCCGACCCGGCCCGCTTCGACTATCCGCTCTGGCCGCCGAGGGCACTGGTGGACCTCGTCCACTGGTGGGGGAATCGCTTCGACCCGCTGCTCAGCGCCCGACCTCCCTGGTGGCGCGCCACCATCTGGATCGACGTGCTCCTCTTCGGGCCGTTCTATGCTGCGGCCATCTACGCCATCGTCCGGGGCAAGGAGTGGATCCGCGTGCCGGCCTTCTTCTGGAGCGGGATGATGTTCGCCATCGTGACCATCATCCTCTTCGAGGAGATGGTCGGGGCGCACCGGACGCCGGCCCCGGTGACGGTGGTGGGCGCCAACCTGGCCTGGTGGCTCCTGCCGCTCTTCGTCACCTGGCGCTTCGCCCGGAGCGAGCATCCGTTCACCGTCGCTCCTCCGGCCTGAGCGGTCAGGGCTTCGGGTGGGCGAGCAGGAAGTCCAGCACCGCGTCCGGCCAGCCCGGGAGCGCGAAGTTCGGGATGTGGCCGACTCCATCCTGACGCCACTGCTCGACCGAGATGCCGGCCGGGCATCCGGAGTACGACTCGACTGCCGTCTCCGGGTGGTCGCTGCTCGAGCTGCAGAGGAGGCCTCGTGACGGCTGCGACCGGTGGGCCGGCTGGCAACCGTCGGCCCTGGCCCAGAAGTCGACCGTGGTCACCGCCGAGACGTACGGCCCGAGGCGGAGCAGCGTCCCGCCCTCGTACTTGACCAGCGGGTCGGCGGTTCCCCGGACGTCGAGGATGCTCACCGGCTGGCTCGGGTGGCAGAGCGCCGGATAGACGGCGCCGGCCAGGCTGACGATGGCGGCGATGCGCTCGCTGCGCTCACAGGCCAGCCGGTGGGCCATGAATCCCCCGTTGGAGTGCCCGACGACGAGGAGGCGCCGCGGATCGGCGCCGTAGGCGGCGAGGACATCGTCCAGGACGGCGGTCAGGTAGCTCACGTCGTCCGGGCCGCTGACGTTCCAGTACCGCTGACCCCCGGAATTCCGGGTGCCATTGGGCTTGACCAGGAGGAAGCCGCGCGGATCGACGCGGTCATCGAGCCCGAAGTAATGGGCCTGCGAGTCGCCGTTGCTGCCGAACCCGTGGAGCACGAGGACGACGGGCAGATGCGGCTGGACCTTGGTCGGGGCCTGCACGCAGTAGGTCCGCCCCTGCACCGAGCGCTCCGTTCCGTGACAGGCGGCCTGTTCTCCGCGGCGAAGACCGATGAACGAGCACCTCCGGTCGGCGGCGACAGCCTTCTCCGCCAGGGCCAGGACCAGGCCGAGCGCGACGAGGCGGAGCGACCGGCAGCGCACACCCTCTGTCTAATCGAGAGGTTCCGGCCTGCCCAGGGAGCGCCGGAGTTCGCTCGGTCAGGCCAGCGTGGGGGGTGCTTCTTGACCGCGCTCCTCTCGACGCAAACGGCCAGCACTGCGCAACGCGTCGAGCGAAACACACGTTGACAACGCCAAACCGCGATGGCGAGCTTCCGCGCCCCGAAGCTCCGTCGCTCCCTCCAACAACGGTAGGTCCCCCATGTGCGGACGAAGGTTCCTGCTCGCCGCTGGACTCGTGCTCCCGGCGCTGGCGATGGGTGCGCCCGAGCATGCCATGCCGGTGAAGCCCATCGTGAAGCTCGCCGACAGCAAGGCGCTGAGCAGTCA
>Ga0187777_10002041_pt1 | contig 12965 bp, 12 predicted proteins | sample 1015_Q2_SP5_10_M_FD_132416 | JGI IMG/M metagenome (GOLD analysis project Ga0187777, IMG submission 132416) | Tropical peat soil microbial communities from peatlands in Department of Meta, Colombia - 1015_Q2_SP5_10_MG | ecosystem: Environmental > Terrestrial > Soil > Wetlands > Peat | place...
CGGGGCGGGTCGAGCTCGTGCAATGGCTGCACGAGGAGCGCAGGGTCGAAGCCCTCGAGCGCTGCGTGCTCGCGACACAGCGCGATCATGTCGCGGGAGCAGTCGCAGCCGTCGACGTCGAATCCCGCCCGAAGCCACGGCAAGAGCAAGCGACCGGTCCCGCAGCCGGCATCGAGCGCCGGCTGTCCGCGCTCGACGAACCGCCCGAAGTACTCGATCTCAGGACCGTCGAGATTGAACTCGGCCCACCACTCGGCAACCAGTCCGCGATGCCACGTCTGAGGTGCGGTGTCCACGATCCTCGCTTCTCGCTCGTCCTGTCCGGAACACCGGACAGGAGTAGCGTCCCACATCAGTCGTGACGCTCGAGCCGCTGTATCGAGTTCGTTTCACCTACCCCGAGGGCTGGGGGATCGACCTCGAAGGCGGCTGGGAGCACTATCTCTTCTTCGCCGAGGGCCGCTGCGAGGGCGGAATCGCGGGCCGCTTCCGCGGCGCGAACTTCCCGTTCCGTAGAACCTCCGAGGGGCCGTTTCGGCCCGACTTCCGCGCGGTGATCGAGACGGACGACGGAGCGACGGTACTGTTCGAGAGCCATGGGTACGGCCGCGCGTACCCGATCGGGCGGCGGCAGATCGTCGGTGCAATCTTCCACTTGAGCGACGCCGAGCAGTACCGCCGACTCAACGACGTGGTCTGCGTCTGCGTGGGCGAAGTGCGCTCGCCCGCGAATCCCGACGAGGGTGAGACCGAGCTCGTCCTCGACGTCTCCGAGCTGATCTGGGAGCCGATCGCCGACTAACGCGGTCAGGCCCCGCGAGGTCGCGGCTATGGTCTGGCGATGGCGACCGCGGAGCAGGAGGTACGCGGCATCGCGCGCTACAGCGCGCTCTTTGCGAACAGCCACGCGGCCGCTCTTCTGGCGTGGGGAATCGTCGCCAGGCTGCCACTGGGGATGGGAGCTCTCGCCCTCGTGCTCCTCGTTCGCGGCGCCGGCGGCTCGTACAGCGACGCAGGAATCGTCACCGCGATGTTCGGAGCCGGCGTGGCGGTGGGGGCGCCGTATGCGGGTCGCCAGGTCGATCGGCGTGGCGCCCGCTTGGTGCTCCGTGTCCGAATGGTGTTGTGCTCGGCGTTCTTCGCGCTGATCGCAGTGCTCGGGGCCATCGCCGCGCCGATCCCGCTCGTCGCGGCAGCGGCTGCGGCCGCAGGCCTGACGATGGCCCCGATTGCACCGGCACTCCGCTCGATCTGGCCGACGGTGGCCGGCGAGGACGGCGCGCACACTGCCTACGCTCTCGACGCGGCACTGCAGGAGATGATCTGGGTCGGCGGCCCACTGATCGTCACCATTCTCGCCGCCTTCGACCCGGTCGCGGCAGTCGCCGGCATCGCCGTCATCGCATTCGCCGGCACCTTCAACTTCTCGAGGTTGCCCCCGATCATGGCTTCGGCTCCGGCAGTGGGGCGCCATTCGTCCCGCCTGGGCGCGCTCTCCGCCGTCGGTGTCCGTACGATCGCGCTGACCGCGATCTGCCTCGGCTTCGGGTTCGGCTCGCTCGAGATCGCAGTCCCCGCGTTCGCAGACCTCCAGGGGAATCGCGCCCTTGCTGGAATCGGGCTCGCCGGCTTCGCCGCGGGCTCCCTCGTCGGCGGCCTGCTCGCAGGGCTGCGGCCGATCCGAGACGAGCGGCAGCGGATCCTCGTCGGAACCTTGGTCCTGTCCGGAGCCGTTGCGCTTCCGCTCGCAGCGACCTCGATGGTGACGATGACGCTTCTGCTCTTCGTCGCGGGTCTGCCGATCGCACCTGTCGTCGCCGGCGTCTACGGGTTGCTCGGCCGAGTCTCGGCGCCGGGCACGGTGGCGGAAGCGTTCTCGTGGTTCGGTACCGCGATCGGGGTCGGGATTGCGGCCGGGAATCTCGCGGGCGGCTGGCTGATCGACGCGCGCGGGTGGCGCGGGAGTGCCGTGCTTGCGATCGTGGGCGTCGGCACAGCCTGTCTCGTGACCTTCCTCCGCCGCTCGACGCTGGCGCGCGGCGACGAAGCGCAGCCGACCTAAGGTTTCGGGATGGCCGAGGTCGTCGTCTTCCACCACGCGCTCGGGCTCACGGATTGGGTTCAGCGTTTCGCAGACACCGTTCGCGACGCCGGCCACACCGTGCACACGCCCGACCTCTTCGACGGCCGGACGTTCCCGACGCTCGAGGACGGCGTCGGCTATTCCGAGGCGCTCGGCGGGCCGATGGCGGTCGTCGAGCGAGCGCGCGTCGCCGTCGAGTCCCTCCCGCACGAGGTCGTCTACGTCGGGTTCTCTCTCGGAGTGCTGGCGGCCCAGTCACTCGCGCAGACACGGTGGGGCGCCCAAGGCGCGGTGCTCTGCTACGCGGCCCTGCCGCTCGGCGAGTGGGGCGACGCGTGGCCCTCGACGTGGCCTGACGGAGTGCGGTTGCAGGTGCACATCCTCGAGGGCGACGAGGACTTCGAGTTCGCGAAGGAGCTCGCAGCCAAGGTCGCGGACTCCGAGCTCTTGGTCTACCAGGGCACGGAGCACTACTTCGCCGAGCACGATGCTGACGAGGCAGCTCTGCTGACGAAGCGGATCCTGGACTTCCTGACCCACCTGTAGCGGGCGCCGCCGGTCGGGCATCCCCGTACCCTTCTCTCCGTGAGCGACGAGCGCGCAACCTGGGGGATCCAGCCCGTGCCCGATCGGCTTCGCGTGCTCGGCTTTCTCGACACGAGCCTGCTCTGGGGCAACCTCGGCGTCTCGCTCCTCGTAATCGTCGCAGGGGCTGCACTCGTGCCGGCCCTCTCGCTCCCGCGCGCACTCGTCGCGATCGCGCTCGGCGGCGTGATCGGGCAGGCGATGCTCTCGACGGCCGCGGCGATCGGAGCGCAGGCACGCGTTCCGGCGATGGTGCTGATGCGAGCGCCGCTCGGCAGGCGGGGCTCGACCCTGCCGACGGCGATCAACGTCCTGCAAACCCTCGGCTGGACGGTATTCGAGCTGCTCGTCATCGCGACCGCCGCGGCGGCGCTCTCCGATCGGCTGCTCGGCTTCCGCGCCCAGTGGCTCTGGACGCTCGTCTTCGGCGCCGTCGCCCTCGTGTTCGGCCTCGCCGGACCGATCGGAGTCGTACGGACATTCATCCGCTACGTCGCGGTCTGGGTGGTCCCGCTCGCGCTCGCGTATCTCGTCTGGTGGACGTTCCGCGACGCAGATCTCGCGAAGCTCTGGCATCAGCCAGGAGCCGGCGGCATGTCTGTGTGGCAGGGAGCGGACATCGTGGTCGGGATCACCGTCTCGTGGATCCCGCTCGCAGCCGACTACACGAGGTTCTCGCGCGACGGCCGAAGCGCATTCTGGGGAAGCGCGGTCGGCTACCTCATCCCGAACGTCGGGCTGCTCGCGCTCGGCGCGGTCATCGTGCTCTCCCGCGACCTCCTCGACGCTGCGTCGCTGCCCGCCGCCGTCGCCGCCGGTGGAGCAGCAGCCGTGCTCGCCCTCCTGGCTCTCACGGTCGGCGAGACCGACGACGCCTTCGCGAACGCCTACTCGGCCGCTGTCTCGCTCCAGAACCTCGCGCCTCGGGTGCCGCTCAGACTCCTCGTCACTCTCACGACGGCAGTCGGGACGATCGGCGCGCTGACGATCGACCTCGTCAGCTACCAGACGTTCCTGCTCCTGCTCGGCTCGTTCTTCGTACCGCTGTTCGCCGTGCTCCTGGCCGACTGGCTCGCCGCCGACTGCCGGTACGACCCGGAGACGAACGTGTTCGCCGCGCCGGCGTGGCGAATCGGGCCGATCGTCGCATGGCTCGCCGGCTTCGCCGTGTACCAGTGGCTCTACCCGACCGGGCCGTCGGGGTGGGTGGATCTGGTCTCGCACCTCTCACCGCCGAGCTGGGGAATCGGTGCGACGGTACCGAGCTTCGCTGTCTCGTTCCTTCTCGGCGGCCTGATCCTCAAGCTCAGGCCACAACCCGTGAGGGCGCAGCGCGTCTAGGGGTCGCTCCGTGGGGGCGCAGTCGTCGAGCGCACGACGAGCGACGGCGTGAGCCGCATGTGCACTGCTCCGCTCCGCGCGCCGTCGATTCGCTCCACGAGCGTGCTGAGGGCGAGGCGGCCGATCTCGGGTCGCGGCTGGTCGATGGTCGTCAGCGACATGTGGTGGAGGGCGGCGAGGAACGTGTTGTCGTAGCCGACGATCGACACGTCGTCCGGCACGTGGAGCCCGGCATCCTCGAGGCTGTCGAGCGCGCCCGCCGCGACGAGGTCGTTCGCAGCGAAGATGGCCGTCGGAAGCTCGGGTGCTCCGAGCAGACGCTCGACTGCGCGCACTCCCGCCGCCTCGGTGAACTCACCAGAGACAACGTGCGGCTCGAGGCCAAGAGCACGCATCTCGGTCAGGTAGCCGTCGCGTCGGCCACGCGCGCCGGCGCCGCGCCCTCCGTCGACGTGCGCGATCCGAGTGTGCCCGAGCTCCGCCAGATGCTGGACGGCAAGACGGGCGCCGGCTCGGTCGTCGTTCGAGACCGTGTCGACGACATCGGCTCGAACGTCGCGCGCGACGACGACGGTCGGAATCTGCCTGGCGAACGAGAGGATGTCGGCCTGCCGCAGCCGCGGGCTCACGAGCAGGAGCCCGTCCGCCCGGTGCTCGAGGAAGGCGTCGACCGCCCGGAGCTCACCCGGCGCCTGCCGGCGGCCGGACCCGATCAGCAGACGGTAGTCGAGCTCGTCCGCTGTGTCGAAGATCCCGTCGAGGATCTCCGAGAAGAACGGGTTGTGCAGGTCGTTGAGGAGAACGCCGATCGTGCGCGTCCGACGGCTCGCCAAGCCGCGCGCCATCGCGTTCGGACGATAACCCAGTCGCGCGGCCGCAGCGAGCACCCGGGCCCGTCGTTTGTCGCTCACCTTCGGGCTGTCCCGCATCACGAGCGAGACGAGCGCTCGGGAGACACCGGCCTCCCTCGCGACGTCCTCCATCGTCACCTGCCGCCCGTCGGCCGAGCGGCCGGATAGCTGCTTGACAGGGTCCGAAGTCGGCCTCATAATCGCGCCACCGTTAGAGCGCTCTAACGATGGAGCGCTCTAACTCGACAGTATCGCCGGGAGGGACGAGGATGTCCAACACGACGAGCTCCGGCCCACGACCGTCCGTCCTCGAGCGCCTGGCGGCCGGGCCCATCTCCTGGGGTGTCTGCGAGGTTCCCGACTGGGGCATCCAACTCAGCCCGGACCGCGTCCTCGGCGAGATGCGATCGCTGGGCATTCGTGCAACCGAGGCCGGCCCGGACGGTTGGCTGGGCTACGACCCCGCTGCGACGCGAGCTCTCCTCGATCACGACGGGCTGGAGCTCGTCGGTGGCTTCCTCCCTCTCGTGCTCCACGACCCGACGCGACTCGGGGCCTCCCTCGACAAGGTGAGGCGCACTGCGCAGCTCTACGTCGAGCTCGGCGCCGGCGTCATCTGCTCGGCGGCCGTCGTCGACGACGACTGGGCGCCGCGCGTCGAGCTGAGCACGGCCGAGTGGGATCACCTTCTCCGCGGGCTCGGCCTCGTCGACGAACTCGTCGGAGAGTACGGCGTCGCACAGACATTTCACCCGCACTGGGGTACGCTCGTCGAGACCGACGAGGAGCTGAAACGGGTGTTTGACAACACCGCGGTCTCCATCTGCCTCGACACCGGCCATCTCTCGCTCGGTGGCTCCGATCCGCTGGAGATCGCCCGGGACTTCGGATCGCGCGTCGGACATGTCCACCTGAAGGACGTCCGCTCGAACGTCGTTGCCGAGCTGCGCGCAGGCGAGTTTGGGCTCGTTGCGGCGGTGCAGGCAGGACTGTTCCAGCCTCTCGGCGCCGGCGACGTCGCGGTCGACGAGGTCGTGGGGACCCTCGAGCGCTCAGGCTACGGCGGCTGGTACGTGCTCGAGCAGGACACGGCGCTCACAGCGGGGGTTCCAAACGCGGGCGAAGGCCCCGTCAACGACGTGCGGCGCAGCATCGACTTCTTGAGAGCTGCGGCGCCGGAGACGACGCACGTCTCGAACGCGAGCAAAGGGGGGTGACCCGACGCGATCCCGCATGATCGGCCGGAAGTCTGGAGAGAACGAAGATCCAACCGAAGGGAGAAGCTCATGAGTGAGCAGGACGTGATCGACGCCCTGGACGAGCAGCGGTTCAGCCGACGCGGTCTCGTCGTCAAGGGTGGACTGCTGACGGCAGGCGCCGCCATTCTGGGCGGACCGGCTGCGGCGTCCGCGCTCGGTGCCACCGCGGCACAGAGCGTCAAGGTCGGCGTCGTCACCCACGGCGACACCGGGTCGTTCTGGTCCGTGTTCAAGAAGGGCGTCGACCAGGCCGCGAGCGACCTCCGTGCCCGCGGCGTCAAGGTGACGCAGGTCTACGCGAACAACGACGTCTCCAAGCAGGTCGCCGGCATCAACGCCGCAATCGCGGCCAAGGTCAACGTGATCGCGACCTCGGTCCCCGACGCGAGCGCACTGAAGGATCCGCTCACGAAGGCGTCGCAGAAGGGCATCGAGATCATCACCGTCAACTCGGGCCTCGGTGCGTTCGACAGCCTCCCGACGTACATGGTCCACGTCGGCCAGACCGAAGACGTCGCAGGCCAGGGCGCCGGAAAGCAGTTCAACGCTGCGGGCGCGAAGAGCCTGGTCGTCGTGATCCACGAGGCCAGCAACTCGGGTCTGACGCAGCGTGCAGCGGGCGCGAAGAAGACGTTCACCGGATCGACGAAGACCCTCGTCATCCCGAACGCGACCTCCGACCTTCCCGGCACGCAGCAGAAGATCTCTGCGTACTTCAAGGCAAACCCGAAGACCGACGCGTTCCTCGGCCTCAACCCCGACGTGACGGTCGCAGCGCTGTCCGCCGTGCCGAAGGGGACGAAGGTCGGGACGTTCGACCTGAACGCGCAGGTGATCCCGGACATCCTGGCCGGGAAGATCCTGTTCGCGATCGATCAGCAGCAGTACCTGCAAGGCTACCTGCCGATCGTCTTCGCGTATCTGTTCGTGACCAACCTGAACACGGTCGGCAACGGCGCGCCCGTGCTCACGGGCCCCGGCATCGTCAACAAGTCGAATGCCGCGAGGGTGGCCGCGCTGGCGAAGAAGGGAACCCGCTAGCGACGGCTCGCGCGGGTGGGCGGGCCGCCCTCCCCCGTCCACCCGCGCACTCCCTGGCTCATGACCGAGCTCAGCCCTCCGATGCCACCTGCCCCCGCCCCGGCCGACGAGCGGCTCGCCGAGATCGGGTTTATCACGCGACTCCTGAAGCGGCCGGACACAGGCGCGTTCATAGGCGCTGTCGCCGTCTTCGTGCTCTTCTCGTTCACGGCCAGCAGCGTCAACTGGGCGACGGACTTCGGGGTCTGGAGCAGCTGGCTTAACACCGCGTCATACGACGGGATCGTGGCCGTGCCGGTGGCCCTGCTGATGATCGGAGGCGAGTTCGACCTATCTGCCGGCGTGATGGTCGGCAGCTCTGGACTCCTGCTCGGCCTGCTGACCACGCACTGGGGCTGGAGCATTTGGCCGTCCATCGTGGTCTGTCTTCTCTTCGGCCTGGGGATCGGCTTCCTCAACGGACTCACGGTCGTCAAGACGCGGTTGCCGAGCTTCATCGTCACGCTCGGCACCTTCTTCATCCTGCGCGGCCTCAACGCGGGTCTCGTGATCCACTTCACGGGCGGCGTCTCGATCCAGGACATCGACTCCGCTTCGGGCTTCGAATCGGCGCGCAAGCTCTTCGCGTCCGTCATCTGGCCGAAGTACGACCTCAGCGTGACCGTCGCCTGGTGGCTCGGGGTCACGGCGGTCGGCGCCTGGGTACTCGCACGAACGCGGTTCGGAAACTGGATCTTCAGCGCCGGCGGCGACCCGGTCGCGGCGCGCAACATCGGCGTGCCGGTCGCGCGCACGAAGATCATGCTCTTCATGTCCACATCCGCCGTTGCCGCCCTCTGGGGCGTGATGACGGCGATCAACCTGCGCGGCATCCAGAGCAACGAAGGCGTCGGCCGCGAGTTCGAGTTCATCATCGCCGCCGTCGTCGGAGGCTGTCTCCTGACGGGAGGCTACGGCTCTGTGATCGGCACCGCCTTCGGAGCCGCGATCCTCGGCATGGCCCAGATCGGGATCATCCTGTCGGGTTGGGACAGCAACTACGTGTTCCTGTTCGAGGGCGTCGTGCTCGTCGCGGCCGTGATGCTCAACACGGCGATTCGCCGACGCGCGGAGCGAGCGAGGTGACGATGAGCGAGACCGAGATGACCACAGGGCCTTCGGGCCCACACCTGCTCGAGCTCGACGGGATCTCGAAGTACTTCGGCAACGTCCTCGCGTTGCAGGACGTGTCTCTCCACGTCGACGCCGGAGCGGTCACCTGCATCCTGGGCGACAACGGTGCGGGCAAGTCGACGCTGATCAAGATCCTCTCCGGCGTCCACCAACAGGACTCCGGAGTCCTCCGAGTAGACGGCGAGGAGGTGCGCTTCGGCTCGCCTCGCGACGCGCGCCATGCGGGAATCGCAACCGTCTACCAGGACCTCGCCATGGTGCCGTTGATGTCGATCTGGCGGAACTTCTTCCTCGGCGAGGAGCCCGTGAAAGGGCGCGGGCCGGCGGCCCGCTTCGACATCGGCTTCGCGAAGAAAACTGCCCGGGAGCAGATGAAGGAGATGGGGATCGACGTCCGCGACACCGACCAGCCCGTCGGGACGCTTTCGGGCGGCGAACGCCAGGCGGTCGCGATCGCCCGAGCCATCTACTTCGGTGCCCGTGTGCTCATCCTCGACGAGCCGACGTCCGCCCTCGGCGTCAAGCAGGCCGGCGTCGTCCTGCGCTACATCGTGCGCGCCGCAGAGCGCGGCGTCGGCGTGATCTTCATCACGCACAACCCGCATCACGCCTTCCCCGTGGGCGACCACTTCGTCCTGCTCAACCGCGGCCGCGTGATCGGAGACCACGTGAAGGGCCAGGTGACGCGCGAGGAGATCGTCCGCGAGATGGCGGGCGGCGCCGAGCTCGAAGCGCTCACACACGAGCTCGAGGGCGTTATCAGCGCATGACGCCGCAGCTGCTCACGATCGGGCGCGTGAGCATCGACCTGTATGCGGAGCAGCTCGGCGTACCCCTCGCCCGGGTCGAGACGTTCGCGAAGTCGATCGGCGGGAGCCCGACGAACGTCGCCGTCGCGGCCGCGCGCCTCGGGACCCGCAGCGCGGTGGTAACGGCGGTCGGCGACGACGAGTTCGGCGACTACGTGCGGTCGGGGCTCGCGAGCTTCGGCGTCGATACGCGCTTCGTGTCAGCGCACGCGTCCCTGCGCACGCCGCTCGCGATCGCGGCGATGGACCCGCCGGAGGAGCCGGCGCTCGTCTTCTACCGCGACACGACCGTGCCCGACGAAGAGATCGCGCTCGACGACGAGTTGCTCGCGGCAGCGCGCGAAGCCGAGATCTTCTGGGTCGCAGGCTCGTGCTTGTCGGGTCGCCTCACGGGCCCGACGGCGCGTGCGATGCTGGAGGCACGTGGCCGTCGACGTCACACGGTCCTCGATCTCGACTACCGGGCAGCGCTCTGGCCGAGCGAGGATGCGGCAACTCGCGCGATCCGAGGAGCGCTCGAGCATGCAACCGTCGCCGTGGGCAATCGTCGGGAGTGCGAAGTCGCGGTCGGGACCGACGACCCCGACGCCGCCGCCGACGCGCTGCTCGCCCGCGGGGTCGAGCTCGCAGTGGTGAAGCTCGGCAGCGAGGGCGTCCTCGTGGCGAGACAGGACGAGCGCTTGCGCGTCGCACCGGTGCCGGTCGAAGTCGTGTGCGGGCTCGGCGCTGGAGACGCCTTCGGCGGGGCCCTCTGCCACGAGCTCCTGAGCGGTGCTGCCCCCGTCGACGCCGTGAGGTACGCGAACGCGGCCGGTGCGATCGTCGCGTCGAGACTGCTCTGCGCCGACGCGATGCCGACCGAGCCGGAGGTGGAGGAGCTGCTGGAGGCGAGCGGTGCACGCGCGTGACGTTACGGCCCCGAGCCTGTTGATCCCCGCCGGCGAACGCGGCGACGGCTCGGCCGAGCTGGTGGTCACCCCGGAGAGCGCCGGGTGGACGTACTGCGGCCTGCGGGTCGTGACGCTCGCGGCAGGCGAGTCGCTTCCCGTCGCCACCGGAAACGAAGAGGTCGCCGTCGTCCCGCTCGCCGGGTCGGTCGCAGTGGACGTCGAAGGCCGCCGCTTCGAACTCGAAGGTCGCACGAGCGTCTTCGCTCGGATCTCGGACTGGGCGTACCTCCCGGTCGAGTGTGAGGCGACGCTGACGAGCGCAGCCGGAGCGGAGCTCGCCCTCGCCTCCTCGCGTGCGGAGCGTCGCTTCGAGCCCGCGTACATCCCTGCCTCCGACGTCCAGGTGGAGATCCGCGGCGCCGGCCAGGCGACGCGCCAGGTGACGAACTTTCTCGCGCCGGGGGCATACGACGATGTCGACCGCCTGATCGCCGTGGAGGTGCTCACGCCCGAGGGGAACTGGTCCTCCTACCCACCTCACAAGCACGACGACACGCCCGGCTCGCTCGCGAACAACGAGGAGATCTACTACTTTCGGCTGGGCCGGGCGGGCTCGACCGAGACGAGCGGAGAGGGCTTTGCTCTCCACCGCACGTACACCGCGGACGGTTCGATCGACGAGACCGTCGTCGTGCGGGACGGTGACGCGTTCTTGATCCCACGCGGATACCACGGTCCCTGCGTTGCGGCACCCGGCTATCCGCTGTACTACCTCAACGTGATGGCGGGGCCGAATCCCGAGCGGACGATGGCGATCGTCGACGACCCGGCGTACGCATGGATCCGCGACACCTGGCGCGGCGTGGAGACCGATCCGCGCTGCCCCATGACATCAGCAGAGGGAACGACTGCGGAGGGCCCGACATGAAGACCGTCCGACTGACGACAGCACAGGCGATCGTCCGCTACCTGATCGCGCAGAGGACCGTTATCGACGGCGAGGAGGCACCGCTCTTCCCCGGCGTCTTCGCGATCTTCGGCCACGGGAACGTGACAGGTCTCGGTTTCGCGCTCGACGAGGTCCGCGCCGAGCTCCCGACCATCCGCGGGCAGAACGAGCAAGGCATGGCGCTTGCGGCGATCGGCTACTCCAAGGCGATGCGCCGGCAGCAGATCATGGTCGCGACGTCGTCGATCGGCCCGGGGGCGACCAACATGGTGACGGCCGCCGGTGTCGCGATGGCGAACAGGCTTCCGGTGCTGCTCCTCTCCGGCGACACGTTCGGAAGCCGCATTCCCGACCCGGTCCTGCAGCAGGTCGAGCACTTCGGCTCGCCTTCGACGACCGTCAACGACTCCTTCCGGGCGGTCACGCGTTACTGGGACCGGATCACCGATCCCGCTCAGGTCGCGCAGTCGCTGCCGCTCGCGATCGAGACGATGCTCGACCCGGCCGACTGCGGCCCCGCGTTCATCGGACTTCCACAAGACGTGCAAGCGGCGGCCTACGACTTCCCGACCCGTCTGTTCGAGCCTCGCGTCCACGAGCTCCGGCGTCAGCGCCCGGATTCGAGTGAGCTCGCCGCCGCGGCTGACGCGCTCCGCGTCGCGGAACGACCGCTCGTGATCGCCGGCGGCGGCGTCCACTACGCGCTCGCCGAGGACGAGTTTCGCCGCTTTGTGGAAACGCACGGGCTACCGGTCGCCGAGACGGTCGCCGGCAAGTCGTGCCTGGCCTCCGACCATCCGTCGTACGTGGGACCGATCGGCGTCACCGGCTCCGACTACGCCAACCGGCTTGCCTCCGATGCCGACGTCGTGCTCTGCGTCGGCACGCGGCTGCAGGACTTCACCACCGGCTCGTGGACGGTCTTCGGCGACGACGAGCTGACGCTGATCGGGCTGAACGCCGCTCGCTTCGACGCCGCGAAGCACCGCGCGCTCCCGATCGTCGGCGATGCTCGCGAGGGACTGGTCGAGCTCGACGCCATGCTCGAAGGCTGGGCCGCGGATCCGGCTTGGCAGTCGCGGGCGGCGGAGGAGGCCTCTGCGTACAGATCCTTCGTCGCCGAGACGACGGCTCCGAGCGACGAGCTGCCGAACTATGCGCAGGTGATCGGCGCGGTGAACCGACATGCCACGAGCGAGGACTACGCCCTCGCGGCCGCGGGAGGATTCCCCGGCGAGCTGAACGTCAACTGGCTCGCGAAGGACGTCGCCACGTTCGACTGCGAGTACGGCTACTCGTGCATGGGCTACGAGATCGCAGGGGCGTGGGGGGCGCGGATGGCACGGCGGTCGGGCGAGGTGATCGCGTTCGTCGGCGACGGCTCGTACCTGATGCTGAACTCGGAGCTCTACAGCTCGGTGATCACCGGACAGAAGCTCATCGTCGTCGTGTGCGACAACGGCGGCTTCGCCGTCATCGACCGGCTCCAGACCGGCATGGGCGGCCGCTCCTTCAACAACCTCTTCGGCACGAACGGCGGCGAACGGGTGAAGATCGACTGGGCCGCGCACGCCCGGGCGCTCGGGTGCGCGGGCGAGTCCGTGAGCACCATCGCCGAGTTCGAGGAAGCGTTCGAGCGAGCCCGCTCCGCGAGCCGGACGACGGTGATCGCCATCGAGACCGCGCCGAACCGCTGGACCCCGGGCGGCGCCTTCTGGGAGGTCGGCGTCGCCGAGGTCTCCGACCGAGCCGAGGTGGCCGACGCCCACACACGCGTGCTCGAGGGTAAGCAGCGCCAGCGGGTCGGCTGGTGAGCAAGGCGAACGGCCCGATCCGAGTCGGAGTCCTCGGGACGGGCCGGATCGGGGCGATGCATGCCGAGCTCCTTGCCGGGCGCGTCGCCGGCGCCACGCTCGCAGCCGTGTACGACGCGGATCCTTTGCGGGCGGGCGCAGTTGCCGCACGACTCGGCGCCACGGCGACG
>Ga0187777_10002043_pt1 | contig 12963 bp, 14 predicted proteins | sample 1015_Q2_SP5_10_M_FD_132416 | JGI IMG/M metagenome (GOLD analysis project Ga0187777, IMG submission 132416) | Tropical peat soil microbial communities from peatlands in Department of Meta, Colombia - 1015_Q2_SP5_10_MG | ecosystem: Environmental > Terrestrial > Soil > Wetlands > Peat | place...
CGCGATTTGCAATCACCACTTTCGCGATCCCGATCTTGCCGCTACCCCTCAGCGCCTTGTGCAACAGCGCATAGGCTTTTTCGCCGCCTTTCTGGGCCTCGAGAAAATACGGCTTGTAGAAAAATTTTGGGTCGACCTGATCGAGATCGACAAAATCGGTAATATCAATCGAGTGGGTCGATTCGATTTTGACTTTTTCAAAATCATCATCGCTTAAGACAATGTATCGTCCCTTCTCGTATTCGAAACCTTTGACGATCTCGTTGGCCGGGACTTCTTTCATATCCGCTTCCGCCACCTTTCTGTATTTGATCGGACTGAGGTCGCTTTTGCGGAGCTGCCGGAAACTTAACTTCTCCTCGCGAGTAGCCGGATAAACTGAAATCGGGATGTAAACCAGCCCGAAGCTGATGCTGCCTTTCCAAGTGGGACGCATAATCAATCTCCTTTTTTTAGGCTCGCCACGCCGAAGCGAAGCGAAGGCGGGAGATTCGTTTCGGGCAATTGTGAACAATTGTCAATAACTTCTCCGCACTTCCATCATATAGCAGAAGCCGTTCCCGCCTAATCGCCGAGCGACGGACTAACAAAATTGCGGATGGCGTCCAATATTCTCAGGTCGACATCGTCCTTTGTCACGCCATGGCTTCGCAGGTCACGTTTTGTCACCCGCAGCGAATGATCGCCTCCTTCAACGACGTGAAGAACGTTGGGCGCTTTCATTTTCGCGCGCACCGGTTCGAGCAGATCGAGTGGACAGAGCGGGTCACGCGTTCCCTGAACGAAAAGGATCGGTGTCTGCAACGCCAGCAAGACTTCATCGCGCAATTTCGTGCGATCGCCCATCGCGCAAAGCGGATAGCCGAGACAAATGACCGCATCGACCTTCTCTTCCAATGAAACATGACAGCCAACGCGGCCACCCATGCTTTTGCCGATTAGAATTACCCTTTCATTGAACTCGACTCTCGCATCCGCGAGTGCGCGGCGATGCGCCGCGATGAGTTGGAGCAATCGATCCGGCCGTCTGCGATTTTCGCGCATGTAATCGTAATCGAACGTCACGACTCTACCGATGGTCGTCAGGCGCTCCCTCCAACCTTGCATCCAGGAATGCGACGACGGCGCACCCGCGCCTGGAGCGAAAAGAAAAAGCGCCATGAATTAAAGCGAGACCGTTTTCTCGAACCGGTCAACTTTGCGCTTCGTCCGGTGCGGCAGGGTTTCTTTCTTGAATCCAACGGACGGTTTGCCGCATCTCAATCATTGTGATGTCGAATGTCGGCACGCCTCGAAGGCCTTTTTCGTTTGCGACCGGACTCGGCCTGTTCATCGCGCTTTTCTCGATGCTGATCGGCCGACAGATCGTCAATTTCTTGTTCCCAACGACGACTTTTCAGGCCGCAGTTTGGAAAGAAGTGTGGATGTGGGTTAGCGCGGCAGCATTGCTTCTAGTCGTACGCCGCGGTGAAGGCCTGCCGCTCAGCTCGATTGGCCTCGGCGGATCGGCGTGGTGGAAGTCGATTATTTTGGGCGTGCTTATTTCGTTGCCTTGTCTTTTCGTTGGAGGAGTCGTGGTGCACTTGACCGGTTACGGCCATGGATCCGCGTCATCAGCCTTTGATAAGCTGCCGCTTTGGCTAATTACACTAATCGTTATCCGCGCCGGAGTTGTGGAGGAATTCTTTTACCGGGGTTATGCGATCGAGCGTCTTGCAGCTCTCGGACTCGGCCGTTTTTGGTCGATCGCAGTTCCGCTGGCCATCTTTTCGATTGGTCACCTGACCGGAGGCTGGGCCAATGTGCTGATAGCATTGCTACTTGGCGCAATTCTGACTTTTTTCTATCTCTGGCGTCGCGATCTGACTGCGAACATGATCGGTCACGGACTGGTGGATTTCGTCGGTAACGTCCTTCCCAGGCTATTCTCTTAGCCAGCGCGACGCGACAATCACTTCTTCTGGCTCTGCCTGCGCCTCGCTCTCGGATCTCGCCTCTCCACATTTCCGCATTAGTTCTGCTGCATGTCGTCGCTCTTCCTTTCGAGCGATACCTTTTTTGTTTTGTCTTCAACCGTGGCGACAAAATATCTACCGGCCTGCGGCGATCCATCGGAGGATTTTTGATCGTAAAAAAGCGTCCATTTTTCGGTCGCAGCCGAATAATCGGCTTTTGGCCTTTGAAATTCGTTGAGATCGTAGCCTTGTGCGCGTGCTTCAGCATCGGCCAGGTCGGTCGCTTCCTGCTGACTCAGTTGCGTATTCGTTGGAATGTTATGCAACGTCGACGGCGGTCCGACGAGCTCGCTCAGCGAAGAATCGAACGATTCGTTCGGCTTGGCTTTTGGCGGGGGCTTGGAAGCGATCGATTTCGTTGGTTGGTCATTCTCCGCCGGCAAAGCGTGATTGATCACCGGTTTTTCGACTGGTGTCTCGGTTTTTCGCGGTAGTGGTGTCGGCAGAGGAGCCGCCGGCGCTTCGACCGCAGGTTTAGGTTGCGTTTGAGCAATCGGTGATGTCTTCGGTTTGGCCTCCGGAACCGCCGCCTGTAGCTGATCCTCCTTTCGTGAGGAAGCTGGCCCAGCCGTCCACGGACTCGTTCGTTCACCATCGGCGAACGTTGCATGTGCCGTCTTCCCTTTTGAATGAGCGTTAACCGCTCCATTGAACTTACCGTGGACCATGAAACCAAAATAGCGGGCGTAGACAGTGCCCCTTGCAGTAATCCAGGTAAGGGTGCCGGTACCCTTTGCGTATCCATCGCTATCGCGATCTCCGGACCAGATTGCTTCGTCGCCCGGCTTCGGCTCGGCATTCCAAACGAAAGTCTTGCCGTCCCTCGCCCGCTGATATTCTCCAGCGCCCAATGCAACGCTTGCAAAAAGCGACACGACGCCACACAGAATCAGAAATCGCGCATTCACGGTTGTCCCTACTGAACCACTCAACGCTGAATTTCTCAACCGTTCGGGCAATCGTTTCGCGGAGCGGTCAGTCTAGCAGCAAGCAGCGCGTGCCCGGACTTCTTACCAATCGAGCCCAAGCGGCTTTAATAAAAGAGTGATCACCTTTGTGCCGCCCCATCCGCCGAAAAACGGCAGGATTACTGCGCTGAATGGATTCACGATATAGGCGTGCGCAAAGCTCGTGACGTGGAGCACTCCGAAGAGAAACGCCCAATACAAGACAAACCCGGTGATCAGGCCAATAACGATTCGATGCCACGAGGCGGACGATTCTGTCCAAAACGCGACCAAACCGCCGAGAGCGCTGCCGACCGCGCAGAGCAAGATCAGTAAGTACGGCACTGTTACCGAGACCGGCACGGTGGCTGCGGGCAAACCATCCGACACAACCCTCAGCTGCACCATGCCGGGTGAAGTCGGAATAAATTTGGTCCGAACCGTACTGGCTTTCGCCGGAATCGTCACCGGATTCAACTCAAGTGCCCCACTTCCCTTTTCGAATGAAAGAGAAGCCTGCCGGTCCACATCGGTAGACACCGGTTCTCCTTGAGAATTGAGCAGCTCCACCTCCACGTCGGTTGAGTCAAAGAGGTTAACGCTCGTAACCGTCGGCACGACATTCAATGCCCAGATGGGTGGGCCAAAATCGATCGCGAACATCGAGTCGGGCGCACTGCCCGAAGGTTTGGATGAATCGAACCAGACGTTCACTTTCCCCACGTAAGTTGCAATCAACTTACCCTGGCCCATATGCTCGCCCTTCGGAATCTTGATCGCGCTTGGAATAAGCGGGCCAGCATCGCTCATTAACGTCACATCCAGATCATCAGGAGCTCCCTCGTCTCCCTGCAATGACGCCCAAACCATCGCCGAATCTCCCGCCCGAAACTTCTGCTTCGGATAATACCCCAATTTGAAAACAGGCTTCCAGTTTGTGGCCGAAGACGGCCCTTCCGCCGGCACGACCGCAGCGGCTGCGAACGATGGAGCTGGCGTCGCCCTTGCCGCAGCAAGCGCCGGTTCGCGCGATGGAGTTTGTTCATTTGTCGGCGAAGCATTTGGCACCGGAGAATTTTTTTCAATGGACCGTGCGTACGCTCTTCGAGCGAAGTTTAGAGGCGCGGCAGTGCCCGGCACCGTTGGCTCGCTCAGAGTTCCCTCCAAAGAGACTCCTGCTGCCGGCCGAGATGGCGGCTTGGCAATCGATTGCACTTCCGCTTTTTGCACTTCAACCAGCGTTCCGCCTTCGAACAATCGCGGATTCGTCGCCGTCACTTCAACAATGCCAGGTTCTTTAACCGGCAAATCGATTGTCGCAGAAGTCCCACCTTGCTGAATCGTTAACTTCGATTTCTCCGCCGGTCCGTTCCCGGCCTTGACCTGCAATTCAATCTCGATCGGGCCGGGCGCGGGCACCGGTTGGTTATTCGGGTTGCGCAATTCAACCGTAATTTTCATTCCCGGGTGATCGTTCACCGCCGCCGATTTCCCGGTCACTTCGATTTTTGCTGGAACAGCGCTCAGATCCTTTCGATCGGCGGCCACGACCGAAATAACGGCGGAACCAAATGCGATAAGAAAGGCGATTCTACCAAAGAAAATGTTCATTTGTGGGGGGTGACGCGATGCTACCGGGTTTGCCAGGTCACGTGAAGCCAAAAGTTCTGATGCATTCTCAACGATCGCGGCATTTTCATATCTTGCCCCGCGAAGCAATCGAACGGAAGCGCACAATCGCGTAACTCGTTAGTCAAATATAAGATGCGATCTCTCAACAAGAATTTCGCGAGAAAGTAACGTGTAAGTCACTTTGTTTGTTGCAAAGCGCTGTCAGAGTTGGAGCGACGCGAGAAGACCATCTTGCCGCAGGCCTCGACCAAATGCTATGCGAACAAATGAGAGTGACGAAAGCCGCTCGTTAAACGCCTTGAGCAGCCAGCCAGCGGCATTGCCGGAAGAGTCAGAGTGTCCTCGTTCGCGCGGCCGGGTAAAAGCGAAAAACATTCAACGCAAGACCGCTGGGGATAGATTCGAGCGGGCTGAAAGGCTAGTCCTGCTTGCTCTGCGCTTGTGGGAACGGCGAAATCGAATCGGCTTCACCAGTTAAACAGGGTTTATCTGCTACCGATTGACAGAGCTCTTGATCGAGGCCCCTGGGTCAGGCAACGTCGTCCTTGCGAACGATCCTTATCTTGTTCTGGGCAATAGCCTGATCAAAAAGGTCGCGGTTTTCTACGAGTGACTGGATCGCATACTCCTTCTCCACGTTGTCGGCAACGATAAAGAGCATCAGTCCCCACCATGCCGACAGCAAAAAAAACGTGAGATAGCTATGGAGACCCAAAAAAATCGACGACGTTAAAAAAGCCACCAGAAAAAACGCTCCGATAGAGGTTTGTCTTTTGGAGCTGTAACCTAGGCGGGCGGCGATCCAGGTCCCGATCCCCGATACAATAATTCCAAGCAGAAGCCACCAGTTGTGCTCGTGCCAGGCCCACAAGGGGACTAGAACCAGCGGTATCGCGAGGTAAAGGAGAACCAAAACGATAAAGACGGTTCGACGCGCTCCTCTTATTAGTTGATGCGGCTTGCCCTCGATGCACTCGAAGCCCATTATCGTGCTCTGAACGCCAGCCACGAAGTCGGCGTGTGTTATGTTCTGATTGGCTTCAGGGATGCTCTCTCCAAGCATCTTGCTGAACGTTTCGTAAGACAGGCCTTCGGGTTCTTCGTCCATTCCTTTTTGAATCGAGAACTTCGCCTAACGAGACACAACATCAGCGACCGCGCGAGCGAGAAATGACGGTCGAATGCTCTCAAATCCAGACGTAAGGAGCGATGGGAATTGGAGCCGCTGGAAAGCGTGCGAAATGCATGCCCAATGTTCTCTTAAGACGACGCGAAAAAAACTCGCGAAATTCATTAATAATTTAGACAATAATGAGGATTCATGAACGGAGTAACAAAATGATGAAGACACACAATTGCCGGAGCCGCAACACTCCCCTTCTGGTCGTCACCTGGCTGTTTCTTAGTGGCTACGCCGCTAACTGCGCCGCAGCACCAATCAAAAATCAGGCGCCGTCCGTGGACGAGCAAGGAAACGTGGCCGTCGTGAATCTTGGAACCGGGCTCAACACAACGGTGACCTTAAACTGGAAGGGCTTTGAGGGGGCTCTCGGCCTTTCGCGCATAATTTATATATCTACCACGCCCGCCTCCGGGGGGACGTTTCAAAATGCTCGTATATTCAAGATCAGCAACCTGGCAGACTCCTGTGTCGTTCACGGGTTACCTCCGGGCACGTACTATTGGGTGATCGGGCAAGATTATCGAAACATAAATACTTTTCACCCTGGAGTGACTCAGAGATTTTCCAATGTTGTTCGCATTGTCGTCTCCCCTCCCAAGCCATGATTCTAGGAGGGACAAGAATTCTTTGATGTCCGCGCAGCGGATCTAACGAGAAATAGATAAGCCACGCGCTATCGTTGAAGCCAATACCGCGGGAGTGCGCATCAGACGACGAGGCGATCGACTGCCGTGCGGAGAACGTCGATGTTAAACGGCTTCGAAAACATGACCTGAACGTTCATTCGTTCGTAGGCCTCGCGCGTCTCGGGTGTTAAATAGGCCGACACCACGATAATCTTACCTTTGATCCCGCGTTTCCTTATTTCACCGACCAGTTCAGTGCCAGTTAGCTGCGGCATTTTTTCATCGAGGATGATGACATCATAGGGGGTGGGATCGGAATCGAGGCGGGTCAAAGCGGCGTTGCCGCTGTCGGCGCAGACGGTTTCATAGCGGGGTTCGGGAAAAACGTAGCGGAGCGAAAGTGTGACCGAAGGCTCGTTATCAACGGCCAGAATCCTGAGGGCGCGATTCATTTGCGAACACAAAAAAGAGCAAGGTGCGGGCCGGGCAGGACCGAGAAACCCAAATTTTCAGCCGCGCTTGCCGGTGACCGCCCGACGGCAAAGTGGGAATGGTTGTTCGCTCCGCCGCGACCGGGAATTTTTCAGACCGGCTCGAGCATTGTGCCCCGACAATTCGAAGAACCACATGCGCACCGGTTCTCTTCTTCCACCTCTTTCGTGCGCGGGACGTCGACTTCCAGCCGATAATCGTAAAAGAGTTCTTCGCCGGGGCGCAAGTTACGCAGGGCGTAAATAAAGACACGACCCCGGCCGTCCTCGATCGCCTCGCAATTCGGATCGCAGGAATGATTGATCCAACGGGCCTCGTTTCCGCCAACGGTGGGATCGATCACTTCCTTTCCGTTGTCCAAGCCAAAATAATAGGTCCGCTCGTCGTCCAGTTCTTCCGGAACACTCGACCACGGAATGCGACGGCCGGTGTATTCAATAATGCGAGCGCCCTTGCGGATTGGCCTGGTCGCGAAAACGCCGCGACCGTGCACGCGCGATTCCCTCACCTTCAGAGCCAGCCCTCCTTGCATCCGGTTCTCTTTTTCTCTTCTCATTGTGATAATGCAAGTTTCGAAAATCGGCCCAGACCTGGCGGTAGCCACGTTCGCATTGACAGCGGTGCGAGCGACCGTACGCTTCGCCTCATGAGCGATAAGATTTTAAACGAAGGCGGACTTGATCGACGAAAATTTCTTGAACTCACCGTTGCGACCGGCGCGACAATTCTGGCCGCTGGACCGCGAGCAATTTTTGCGAAAGCGCCCGCGACTCTGGCCGCGAATCCAACTTTTAAACTTGGAGGCGATCTTGAAGTCAATCGTCTCGGTTTTGGCGCGATGCGATTGACTGGCGATGGCATCTGGGGATGGCCACCTGACCGCGAGAATGCTGTCAAAGTCCTGAAACGCGCGATTGATCTGGGAGTGAATCTGATCGACACGGCCGATGCCTACGGACCGGAAACGGATGAATTGCTGATCGCGCAAGCGCTACATCCCTACCCAAAAGGGTTGGTCATCGCCACCAAGGGCGGCAACACCCGCCCTGGACCCAACCAATGGGTGCCGAATGGCCATCCCGATTACCTCAAAGCGTGCGTGGACAAGAGTTTGAAACGTCTTCAACTGGAGCGGATCGATTTGTACCAATTGCATCGGATCGACCCGAAAGTGCCCGAAGAAGATTCGATCGGCGCGTTGAAAGAAATGCGCGACGCCGGAAAAATCCGGCATATCGGATTGTCTGAGGTCTCGCCGGAACAGATCGATCGGGCCCGCAAGATTGTTCCGATTGTAAGCGTGCAAAATCGCTACAACGTCGCGGACCGAAAATGGGAAAACACGCTCGATTATTGCGAAAAGAACGGGCTTGGCTTTTTGCCCTGGTTTCCGGTCGGCGGAGGACGCGGTTTGCCGGCGAACAACGCCTTGGAGACTGTGGCCAAGGCGCATGGGACCAGCGTTTACCAAGTTGCGCTTTCCTGGCTGTTACAGCGGTCGCCGGTTATGCTGCCGATTCCCGGCACGGCCAACTTATCCCACCTGGAAGAAAATGTTGGCGCGGCCAAGCTCACGCTAACGCCGGAAGAATGGAAACAGATCGACGCTCTGGCGGGGTAAAAATTCCGCGCGAATTGTTAGACTGAAAACCGGCCACGGACTTCCGCTGACACTCGCGCCGGACGGCCGGTCTCTGAGTTAATCGGACACCAAACCGTCCGCGCTTTCGAGAAAAGTTGGTTATCCAGCTTGCGCCGGATTTCGGTGAAGCGTTCGAATGTTGCCCGCGTTGCTTTACCAACCCAAGTTCGGAGCAAAATTTCGTCGCCGAGATTAGCAGGCGCCCTGTAATCGATTTCGTGCCGCAGCACGACCCAGCTCACGGCGACCTGCGCGTCGGGCGACGCGATCGCGCGCCAATGAGCCGTTGCCACTTCCTGAACCCAGCGCAGATAAACCGCGTTGTTAACGTGGTTCTGCTCGTCGATGTCCGACGGCAGGACCGGCACTACCATCTCAAAAACATCGTGCACTGGAAGCGAGCTTGATCAGCCGATGCGAAAACGATCCAGGAGATCCTGGCGAATCTCCAATGCGAGCTTTGGATTCAGCCGACTAAGGATCTGCTCGCGGCGCTTCGGATCCATCGCGGCCATTTCGCGCACTATTTTGTTGCGCGTTTTCATCTTGGCATAACGGCTCCAGCCGACACCGAGCGCAATTAGCGCGGAGACGATCCAGACTGTCAGATCGGTATTGGTCATAAGATCATCAGCCCGCCTGATTATTTACCTTTGTTACTGGAGCAAATTTCGCGAGCGAGATTGCGCGCTTCATCTTCCAGCTCGCCCATCGTGAACTGGGCGCAGCCGCGGCGATCGCCGAGATACTTCCTCACCCACGCCTCCAGCCCGCCGTTGCGTTCGCACTGAGCAACATGAACAAAGTTGTGCACCAGCAGCTCGCGATCGCCCCAGCAGTCAGCACGAATGATAACGGCATACCCAAGCGCCACGCCGTGCGAATCGTCCGAAATAATTTGAGTCAAGCGGGCGGCTTCCGCGAGTTCCAGATTTCCCGGAAGTGGAATCCGATCAACTACCAGAATCCTGACGCGCGAACAATCCTGCACCCCCGCACGGCGAGCATCGTCGGCTTGTCGGGAAGTCACAGGCACGCCGCGTGCGAGAACAAAATCTTCCTGCGTTTTCGCCCATTCGTAGGCGGCGGGCAATAACCTTTCGAATGTTTCCTGATCAATTATCATGATCGTTAGGGGAAAAAGGGAACCGCGATAAATATACCAATCATGCCTAACGTCAATGCCCGAAAATCGGGCAATGTAGTTACGACCCGTCGGGATGAAAATTGCGCCAGTAACGAATGGCAGCCGGGATTGCCATGTAGCTCGGATCCGCGGCCTCGTAGCCTTGGACATCGTCTTCACTTGCACCCCGGCTGCGCAAGTCGGCGTGCTCGTACTCGGCAAATGCCGATTTCAATTTTAACTCTTCATCCCCCGCCCGGATTCGGTCGCGGAGCCAGCCCGACCAGCGCAAGACCCGTTCATCAAGCTCATCCAGATGATCATTAATGGAACCTGCAACTTTTCCAAAATGCGGAAGATAAAGATGCTTTGCGTTTAGCGCCCGAATCTTCGCAATCGATTCCCGCCAGGACTCCACCTGCAATTCCGGAGGAACGAATGGCGGAATCGGCGGACCGTTCCCGATGCGAACACCAGCGACGTCGCCGCCAAAGACATTGTCCTCCCAATGGTAAACGTGATGATGACTCGCGTGACCGGGCGTGGCGATCGCACGAATGTCGAACGACGCAACCCGAACAACTTGGCTGTCTTCCAAAATCCTGATCCGGTCTGCCGGAACCGGCGCGATTTTGCCCCACAGTCGTTCCATGTCGTTGCCGAAAATGCGGGTCGCCGATTCGATCAGTTTCCTCGGGTCGATGAGATGCGGCGCGCCCCGTGGGTGGACGTAGATTGTCGGGGCGCTTTCGCCGGTCCGGCTGAGACTGGCGAAACGCCAGGCTGCCCCCGCATGATCGAAATGGATGTGGCTCAAGAAAACGTGCCGAACATCTTTGGGCGAAAATCCCGCGGCCCGAAGAGCGGCGAGCACATTTTCGAAAGTCAACTCCGGCCCGGTGTCGAACAGAACGATGCCATCCTTTGTTTCCAGCGCGGTCGCAGCAACGATTCCGCGACGGCCGAGATGAAGTGTGTCCAGAATGTGAATCATGAATCGGTGAGAAATCGTAAGTTAGAAACAATCGATTGCGAATCGAATGCCGGAAAAGGTCGCAAGCAGCGCGACGCCGAGTAAAATCCAGACCGTATGAAGGATCTGACCCAAGGCTCGGTAACCCGGCACTTGCTGAACATGGCGGCATTCATGGCAATCAGCATGCTGATCCAGACACTTTACCTCCTGGCCGACTTGTACTGGGTCAGCCATCTCGGAAAAGAAGCAATTGCAGCGGTCAGCGTCGCCGGCACGCTCAACATGATCATCCTGGCGCTGACTCAAATGCTCGGCGTCGGCGCAACGGCACTCATTTCACAGGCGGTCGGACGAAAAGATCAGCCACATGCCGAGCTGATCTTCAATCAATCGATGACGATGTCGATTGTAACTGGGTTGGTCCTGGCAACTTGTGGATTTCTTCTGCGCGATTGGTATTGCTCAGCGTTAAGCGCGGATGGAACGACGGCGGCTTTGGCCAAGAGCTATCTGCTCTGGTTTATTCCTGCACTGGCATTGCAATTCCCTCTGGTAACACTGGGGTCAGCTTTACGGGCGACTGGTGTGATCAAGCCGGCCGTCGCGTTTCCAGTTCTAAGCGTGCTGTTAAATATTTTCCTGGCGCCCGTGTTCATTTTCGGAACCGGAAGACAATGGCCGATGATGGATGCTTTGCGCCGGCTGCTTGCCTTTATTCCCGTTCCGTCGCTTGGAGTCATCGGCGCCGCGATTGCAACTTTCGTTTCTATCCTGCTCGCCGAAATCCTGATGCTGATTTATTTCGAAAAGAAATATCACTACCTGCGGTTTCGACGGCCGCTCTTGCGTCCTCGAATCAAAACCTGGTGGTCGATGTTGTTGATTGGATTACCGCCGGGCGCGGAGTTTGTGCTCCTGTTTTTTTACATGTTCATCGTTTACCTGATCATTCGCGATTTCGGGTCGGCTGCCCAGGCCGGGTTCGGAGTCGGTTCCCGCGTGATGCAGGCGCTCTTTCTGCCAGTTGTCGCGCTGAGCTTCGCCGTTTCACCGGTTGTGGGTCAAAACTTCGGCGGACGCCGAGCGGATCGTGTCCGGCATTCCGTGCGCGTTGCGATTGGAATTGCCTGTCTCATGATGCTTGTTCTCACTTTGGTCACGTTCCTTTTTCCAACTGCGCTGATTCGGATTTTTTCAAACGACGAGCATGTGATCGCCTTTGGCGGCGAGTATCTGCGGATCGTGTCGCTCAACTTCGTGGCGGCCGGGATTGTCTTCACGGTCTCGAGTGTTTTCCAGGGAATCGGAAACACCTGGCCACCGCTGTTTAGCTCCGCGACCCGTTTGGTCGTTTTTGTTCTGCCCGCATTGGTGATCTCGCGAATGCCGGGATTTCAGCCGAAACAGCTTTGGTTTCTCTCGATGGGTTCGCAAATTTTCCAGGCGGGAGTTAATCTGCTGCTATTGCGGTTTGAACTGCGACGCAAATTAGATTTCGGAGACGGAGCAGGAGCAGCTGCGCTCGAGGTTTGATCTCTCAGTTTGGCGTCGGCGTTTCATAAGAGCGCTTAGCTTTGCCATTCAAGGTTATCGGCCACGCGGCTGGCAAGATCTTCTCCCCAAAAGCGCGCAACAAGAGCAAGCGCGAGATCGATTCCCGCTGTCACGCCGCCTGCTGTGGCGATGCGTTCGTTGATCACGAATCGCTCGCCTGGGCGAGGTTGGATTTCAAATTTCGCCAGCTGGTCCAAAAACGCATGATGAGTCGTGGCGGGCATATTTTTAAGGACTCCGGCTGCTGCCAAGACGAACGCACCGGTACAAACGGACGCAACTAATCCACCCTGTTTTTGAATGAAGCCGAGAATGCGCGGATTCTTGGCCGCACTTAATCGTGCTCCGGCGCCACCAGGGACAATCAGAACATCCAGCTCCCCTGCCCGATCCAATGCCTGGTCGGGCAAGACGCGAAGTCCATGATAACAATCAACCGGCTCAAGCTTTTCGCTGATAACGGTTATTGCACAATCGGCTCCCAAGTCGGAGGCGACTCCAAAGACTTCCAAGGGACCGACGAAATCAAGCTCTTCAACATCGTCGAACACCAAAATGCCAATTCGCTTCACTCTTCGGGCGAAACGGCAGAATTACCCGGCGGCTGAACGTCCTCGGCCGAGCACCAGCGCAGCCACGATGCCGACGCAAATAAACCCGACGATTTGAATCGTCATGTAGGAGACGGTGTAGTTGCCGGGGAATCCGTACCAGTTCCAATAGGAAACGTTGGTCGCCAACGCAGCGATAATCCCGGCAACGGTGACGAA
>Ga0187777_10002044_pt1 | contig 12959 bp, 11 predicted proteins | sample 1015_Q2_SP5_10_M_FD_132416 | JGI IMG/M metagenome (GOLD analysis project Ga0187777, IMG submission 132416) | Tropical peat soil microbial communities from peatlands in Department of Meta, Colombia - 1015_Q2_SP5_10_MG | ecosystem: Environmental > Terrestrial > Soil > Wetlands > Peat | place...
GATGTTCCGCGTCCGGCCCCAAGACGCGGTGCAGACGATCGAGTCGAGGCTCCCCGGCATTCTCCAGCAGCTCGATACGACGAACGATGAAGCCGGCATGGCCAGAGCCCACCTGGTCGCGTACATGCCGTACTGGCTCGCAAGCCAATGGACGCTCGCCGGAGAGCAGGCGCGTCTGGCTGCCCAGCACGCCGAGAACGCGCGCGACGAAGGCATGCGCTCGCGCGCGCTCGCGTTCTACATCGGTGCGATCATCTACGGGCAAGCTGACGTTCGGACGATCGCCCGGGAGCTCGATGCGATCGAGCTGGGCGAGCCCGGCGCCAGTCTTGCCGCCCGGATCGAGCTCGCGCGGGGCCAGCTCGCGCGGCTCGAGGCTCGCTTTTCGGACGCCCGGATGTTCATGCAACGTGCCTCCGAAAGCTTTTGGGCGCTCGGCATGCGCGAGCTTCAGGCCACTTGCGACAGCGAGCTCGGGGTCGCCGAGCTGTCCGCCGGCGATCCGGCGGCAGCGCTGCCGTGGCTGCTTCGGAGCGACGCGGTGCTCGCCGAGCTCGGCCAGCATTTCCTACGGTCCACGACCCAGGCTCGGATTGCACACACTCAGTCGCTGCTGAACGACCCGGGTGCCGCTCGGCGCGCGATCGAGCTGGCGGAGCGTCTCAGCGCGCCCGAGGACATACTCAACTTCGCGATCACCCATCGTGTGCGCGCTCGGCTCGCGCTCTCGGAGCAGAACGACGAGGGGGCGATCCGCTGGGCGCGCAGCGCAGTCGCCCACGCCTTCCGGACCGACTCACTCGAGGTACGGGCTGACGCCACCCTCGATCTCGCCCGCGTCCTTCAAGCGCTCGACCGGCGAGACGACGCCGTCGCCGAGGCACGCGCCGCGCTCGAGCTGTTCACCGCGAAGGGCCACCGATCGGGGATCGACCAGGCACGGACGCTGGTGGACGAACTCGAAGCACGCGCCTAGCGGCCCCTTCGGGAGTTGCGCGACGTATCGCGCGGACGATCCCACCGACCGCCGTCAAAAGATTGGTACCCCCCTTCCGATGCCGTGCGGGGCGTGGCCGCCTAGTTTGCCCCCCATGCAGTTGACAGTCGCCACTCGCACACTCGCCTCGAGCCATCGAACCGCCGTCGGGCGCGGCCCGAGTGCATCGCCACGCCGCGGACCGCTGGCGATCGACGCCCGTCTCAGAGCCCGGTTTCGGAACGGTGACCCCGACGCGGTGTATGCCGTTTATTCGGCCTACGGACGTCTCGTGTATGCCGTCGCGCACGCGATCCTGTCGGAACGTGGCCTGTGCGAGGAGGCAACGCAGCAGACGTTCCTGAAGGCGTGGCGGGCGGCCGGAAGCATCGACCCCGGACAGGAGCTCGGCCCGTGGCTGGCGACCATCGCCAGGCGCGTGTCGATCGACATCTACCGCCGTGAGGCTCATCGCGCCACCAGGCCGCTGGAAGTGGTCCAGGCCGACGATCCGGCGCTGGTGTCGCCGGCCGTCTCGGTCGAGGAGATCTACGCGCTCTCGGAAGTGCGGCGCGCGCTCTCGCTGCTGCCCGACGATGAACGCGAAGTGGTTCGCGCCCAGCACTACGAGGGGCTTACTCACGCCCAGATTGCCGCTCGGATGGGGATCCCAGTGGGAACCGTCAAGTCTCGCTCCTTCCGGGCTCACAGGCGGTTGGCGTCCGAACTGGGACATCTCCGGCAGCGAGGGCCGATGTGCAGCTGCCCGGGCTGACCGGCGCCTGTACCAATCAGCAACGACACAGGGCAGCCCAGACATGACCACCGAGACGAACACGAATAGCTGTCAGCGGGACCCGGAGTCAGTGGCGGTCGTGGGAGCGGGATCGACCGGCGTGATGCTTGCGATCGAGCTCGCCCGACGAGGCGTCGACGTGACGGTGTTCGAACGTCTGAGTGAGCCTCTGACATAGTCGCGGGCGACCCGAATCCATGCCCGAACGCTCGAGATCTTTTCCCGGCTCGGGCTGGTCGACCAGGTTCCTTGCGGTGGGCCGTCGTCTCGACGGGTTCGCGCTCCACGCACAGCATCGTTGGCCGGTGCGCGTCCGTTTCGACGGCCTTCGACACGCCGTACCCATTCCTGCTCAATCTGCGCCAGGACGACGGGCAGGTTGAGCTGACGGTCAAGCGCGTGGGTAGTCCTGACCCCGAGACGTTCACCGTCGGCTGGGTCGTCGGTTGCGACGGGGCGCACAGCGTCGCGCGCCGCCGCCTCGGCGTCGCATTCGACGGCGACGAATCTCGGCTCACCGGATCGGGACTCGCGTTGCTCGGCTTGGTCTCCGGGACGAGTGTAGGCTCGCGTCGTGTCCGGTGAAGCGCATTCGGTCAAGCGTCACCTTCGCGTCGATGCCGAAGGCTATGACGTTCAGATCCGGCGGTTCATTCCGCACTATGACGAGATGATCGCGACGGGTGTGGAGGTGCTCGCGGCGCTTGCTCGGGCCGATGCTCATGTCCTTGATCTGGGCGGCGGCACAGGTGCGCTCTCGTTGGCGGTGCTGCGCGGGCTGCCGGGCGCGCGGATCACGGTGCTTGACGTCGATCCGGAGATGCTCGCCGAGGCCCGCCGACGGCTGGCCGACTTTGCGGATCGGGTCTCCTTTCGGCAAGCGAGTTTTCTGGATCCGCTGCCGGCGGCGGACGCGGTTGTCGCTTCCTTGGCGCTTCACCATGTCCACGATCTCCGGACCAAGACCGGGCTGTATCGGGCGATACACGACGCGCTGTCGCCGGGCGGGGTGTTCTTGAACCTCGACGCTGCGGTGACCGAGGGCATGCGACTGAACGGACTGGTGTTTGATCGGATGGCGGAGCGGATGGGCGATCACGGGATCGGTGACGCGGAGGCGCGCGGCCATTTCGCGTCGTGGTCGCAGCAGGATCGCTATTTCCCGTTGGACGCCGAGCTTGGTGCGCTGCGCGAGGCGGGGTTCGACGAGGTCGAATGCTTCTGGCGGCGCGGGCTGAGCGCCGTCACCTGCGCCTTGCGTGCCAGTTGACGCGCGCACGAGCGGCCGGATGCGGGTAATCCGCGCGCATGGCGGTGGCACCCGATCGTCGCAGTCGTGGCTTCTGGTCGCGTATCGCGGGATGCTGAACCAGTCGCGCCGGCGGGCTCCGGTACCGGCGCGGCCGTCCTCGACGCAGTACCGAGCCACGGCGTCGGCCGGGACGTGAGATTGGCGCCAGGAGGAGGGAGACCACCGGGCGCCGCGCCCCGGTATCGAGTAGAAGCCGCTCTGCGTGCGCTGCACGTAACCTGTGCGCGTGCGACGGGGTCGATGCCGAGCGGGAGCGGTGCTGGTCAGGTTGTGCGTGCTCGGCTTGCTGCTGCCCGCGGCGGTTGGGGTTCCTGCGGCCGGGGCGGCGGCCGTAACGGTCCCGAAGCTGACCGTCTTCACGGACCAGGTTGCTGGTCCGCCGTTGATGGGACTCGGCGCTGAGCTCGATCCGTATGACACGGTCGCTCCGGGCCAGATCAACTGGGCGCTGCTGACTCAACGGCTGGAGTTCATGCGGCCCGGGTTCTTGCGTGTGGTGGAGCCGGCGTCGACGTACTTTGGTGGCTATGACGCCACGGGCAACCCGACGTACCGGTGGACGGATCCTCATGTGCAGGAGCTGCTGTCGATCCTCTCGATCGCGAAGAGCCTTGGCATCACGGTCATGTTGGGGGACTGGGGCAACCCGCTGATCGGAGGCGATGCACGCATCCCGCTGGAGTTCATCGGCCAGCTTCGCAACACGTACGCGTACACGAACATCCACTATTACAACGTGACGAACGAGCCCAACGACTCGTCCAGTTGTGACTTCACCTGCTGGACCGGCACGATGAAGGCGGTTGCGACGGAGCTCACCGGGCTCGGCTACCAGGGCTGGCTGTCGCTGGTGGGACCGGACGACGCGAACTCCTGGGACGACACCCAGGCTGCACAGGCCCTGGACCGGACGGTGGGGCTCGATCAGGACAATCCGCTCGGAGGTGACTCATGGCTGACGCGGACGCTGGTGTCGATCGCGAGCCTGATCGGTGCCTATGAGTCGCACCGCTACGCGACGATCTGGGGTGTCGAGGACGGCGTGTACGGAGACCAAGTCCGGGCCCGGCGGGAACAGATCTCGAACCTCGACTCTCCGGCCAAGCCGTACTTCGCCGCTGAGGTGGGGCTCACGGCGCGCCAGACCTCGCCGTTCACCGCGAGTAGTCTGCGTAACGCGGGCACGACCCAATCGCTGCTGGCATTGATGGACCCGAGCAGTCGGACGCGCGCGAGCGTGTTCGTCGACAGCCAGCCCCACATTGCCGAGTACAACTACGGCGTCTGGATGGGGGACATGATGATTCAGGCGATCGGGGCTGGCCTTGCGGGCGCGAGTGCGTGGGACCTGGACGACGCGATGCACGTCGGAGGGCAGTACGGTGCCGACAACCTCAAGCGCTGGGGATTCTGGAACTCGCTTGCCGGCCAGGACGGCTATCCAGCCTCCGATCTCGCGCTCCGGCCCTGGTATTACACGTGGTCGGTGCTCTCGCGTGCCTTTCCAGCCGGAAGCGAGGCGCTGGTGGTGCCGAGCACTGGCGTCCCCGGGCTGAGGGCGACGGCAGCCAGAATCCCGGACGGTTCGGGCTTCGACCTCTCGCTCGCGGTAGTCAACGACTCCGACACGCCGCGCTCGATCACCCTGACCGTCCCATCCGTACCCGGCGTGCTGACGCTCGCCCGGTACGACTACTTCTCCGACCAGCAGGTCGTCGACGCCAACGGCTTCGCGGTGCCGGATCAGACGGTGGCGGCGCGGCTCAGCGCCGGCGTCACCGTGTCGCTACCCTCACGCGGGCTGGTGGTGCTGACCTCGCTCGGCTTCGGGGCGCCGGTGGCGCTCAGCCAGGGCACGCAGACGCTGCTCGACAACCTTCGCGACTGGCGCCAGACGTACGCGCACACAAGCGGGCTGAAGCTGGATCACAGTGACGCAGCGCAGTTCAACTATGCGTCCTCACGACTGATGGTGAGCCCCCCTGCCAACACCAAGATACGAGGCAAGGGCGGGAGCAAGCCCAAGCCCAAGACCAAGCCGAAGCCGGCGCCACCGCAGTTCTTCGCCTATCGCTCTAGCCAGGTGACGAGCTTCGAGCTCAAGGCATACAGCACCAGCGCGACGCAGGTGTCGGTGTACGGGTCTGAGGACGGTTCGGTATGGGCACCGATCGCGCTCGCGTCGACCAACCCTGCACCCGCGGTGGGCGGGCGGCAAATGCTCAGCGAGCTGCTTCCAGCTGCATCGCTTGTCGCGGGCGTCAATCGGGTCAAGATCGTCCTGGGACGGGGTACCGAGCTCGCCCAGGTAGCGATGATGGGCGGGCGCTCGGGCCCCGCGTGCCTGGCTGGGGCACCGGCGGCGCGGGCCAACTCGCTGGCCGGCTTTCTCCCGGGGACAGGGCCGGCTGGGGTGCTTGGCTCGATCGGCCCGCCCGGCGCGCGGTCACGCCTTGTTTGGAGCTACTGCGTGGTCGGCGGCGGTCAGCTCGCGGTCGTGTTCCCCCGCCGTGGGGGCGCGTCCTTGATCGCCACTACCGCCCGCGGGTACCGGCTCGGCGGCGTCGGCCCAGGCGCCTCGCTCGCCAGCCTCCAGCACAGATACGGTCGCGCAGCGCTGCGAGCGGTCGGAAGACGGCTGCTCGTCACGCCGACCGGCGACGTGTTCGTCGTCGGGTCCGGGAGCGTGACGGCGGTGGGCCTCGTCAGGCGATCAGTGCTCGCCAAGCCCGGTGCGCTGCAGGCGGCGATCAGGCTGGCCGCGCTTGGATGACCGCGGCTCTTGCATCAACGCCCACCACCAGAAGAACCCCCGAGCGCCGGTCCCGCATCTCCGATCGCACCAGTTCCGAGTGCCGTGCCGTGACGGTCTGCACGATCGCGCTCATCAGACAGTCTGCGCACGACCGGCAAACGCCTTCGGACGCGGTCTAGTCTCGCGTTGGTGCCCTTGCGATCGTCTGCGGTGCTCGGATCCGCCACGCCCCACCCTCGCGGCTTCGGTAGGGCTTCAGCTAGGGTCATGTCCATGATGGAGTGGCAGGTCCCGACGCTAGTGGATGTACTTGAGGCACAACGTCGGATCTCGCCCCACCTGCGTCCGACGCCGCTCTATGGCTATGCGCGCATCAACGGACTTCTCGGCGCCGAGGTCTTCGTCAAGCACGAGAATCATCAACCGGTCGGCGCGTTCAAGGTGAGGGGTGGAGTCAACCTGATCTCGCAGCTCAGCCCAGAGGAGCGCGCGCGCGGGGTAATCGCCGCCTCGACGGGAAACCACGGCCAGTCGATTGCCTATGCGGCGCATCTGTTCGGGGTGCGAGCGACGATCTGCGTCCCCGAGGACGCGAACCCGGTGAAGGTCGCCTCGATTCGCGGCCTCGAGGCCGAGCTCGTCTTCCATGGCCGCGATTTCGACGAGGCTCGCGCGCACGCCGAGGAGCTCGCCCGCGAGCATGGTTATCGGTACGTGCATTCCGGCAACGAGCCGCTGCTGATCGCGGGTGTCGCCACCGAGACGCTCGAGATCCTCGCGGAGCAGCCACGCATCGACGTAATCGTCGTTCCGGTCGGCGGCGGCAGCGGAGCAGCGGGCGCCTGCATCGTCGCAAAGACCATCAACCCCTCCGTCCGAGTGATCGGAGTCCAGTCGGACGCGGCACCGGCGGCGTTCCGGTCCTGGAGAGAGCAGCGCCTGGTCGGGGATCGGACAACGACGTTCGCCGAGGGCCTGGCCACACGTACGCCCTTCGAGCTGCCCCAGCGGATCCTCTGGCGCTGGCTCGACGACTTCGTGCTCGTCAGTGACGACGAGATCCGGGCAGCACAAGCCGTGATGATCGGGGCGACGTGCAACCTGATCGAGGCGGCAGGTGCGGCGCCGCTTGCCGCAGCACTTCGATTAGGCGCACGGCTCTCCTCACGGCGCATCGCCTTGATCGCGAGCGGCGGCAATGTAACTCGAGCCCAGCTTCTGGACGTGCTAGGCGAAGAGCGCAGGTAACCTGACCTCGTAAGCGTTGCCGCCCTGTCCACCGCTGTCCCGCGTGTCGATTGGAAACAGCTGATCGCGGTGGGCGAACGTGGGCGCGTCGACAGGCTGGCGATGACCGCACCGAAGCGTCCGGAGCCGGCCTCTCAGCGCCATGAACAGATCGGGGTGGAGCTAATCATCAGGGGTCGATAAGGTGCCGATTACGACAACCGAGGTGGCGACAGCCACAGGAAGAGAAGGCGTCATGTACGTGGCCGTTCGGAGCTACTCCGGGCAGGGTGCCTCGGAGCTGTTCGATGTACTCGGGCGGAGGGAGGAGGACGTGAAGAGCCTCATCAGCAGCGTGCCTGGATTCATCAGCTACGCAGCATTTCGCAGCGGCGACGGCGGCATGACGGTAACGATCTGCGAAGACAAGGTCGGCACGGACGAGTCCTCCCGGCGCGCCGCCAAGTGGGTCAGCGAGAACGTCAGCACGACCGGGAGCCCGCCCGTCGTGATCACGGAGGGGAGCACGGTTCTAATGTTCTGAGGACGTTGTTCATCAGCGTCTCCTGTGGATGCTCGTGTGCTGCTGAAGCCGTGCGGTCCGGAGCGGACACCGGACCGTGCCCGCTTGTTCAGCCCTGAAGATCCGGGGCTTTCGGTCGCGATCAATCAGCTTGCGCTGTACAACTACGCCGCGGCGGCGCAGAGCCGCCTGCGCTACTCATACTCGTAGAACCCGCGCCCGGATTTACGGCCGAGCCGGCCTGAGGCGACCATCCGCTTCAGCAGCGGGGCCGGCGCGTACTCGTGAGCCTGGAATTCCTCGACGAGCGAGCTGGAGATCGCGTAGAGCACGTCGAGTCCCATGAAGTCGCAGAGCGTGAGCGGACCCATCGGGTGCCCGCAGCCGAGCTTCATCCCCGCATCGATGTCCTCGCGCGAGGCGAAGCCCTCCGCGTACATCCGCACGGCCGCCATCAGGTAGGGGATGAGCAGCATGTTGACAATGAAACCTGACCGGTCCTTCGTCTCGATCGGATGTTTGCCGAGATCCTCGGCAAACACCTTTGCCCGGTCGATGGTGCTCGCGCTGGTATCGAGCGCCACGACGACCTCGACCAGTTTCATAACCGGCACGGGAGAGAAGAAGTGCAGTCCGAGCAGACGACCCGGACGGCGCACCGCCTGCGCGAGCTCGGCGATCGGGATCGAGGAGGTATTCGAGCCGATCATGCAGTCATCTCCCGCGATGCGGTCGATCGCCTGCATCACGTCCAGCTTGAGATCCCGGTTCTCCGGCACGGCCTCGATCACTAGATCCGCGCCCGCGATCGTCTCCAGATCGGTCGTAAGCGCGATCCGCTCTTGCGCGAGGCCGGCCAGCGCGGCGTCGAGCTTGCCGCCGGAGACGGCCCGCGCGAGCGAAGACTCGATCTTCGTCCGTGCCCGCTCGATGCTGACGTCGTCTACGTCACGTAGCACGACCGGAAACCCGGCAACGGCCACGGACTCGGCGATCCCAGAACCCATCAGGCCAGCGCCCACGACGGCGACGGACTCGATACCGGACGCGGTGCTCACGGAGGGGTAGCCTACTCGTTCGGGGCACGATCAGTGGCGGTGACGGTGCCCGGCCCGGTCGCACTGGAGGCCGAGTTGCCCGAGTCTGTCCAGCACTCGGGATCTGGCGCACCGACATACCCGCGCCGCCGAATCACATTTGGGACCCCGCAGCACGCCCACCCAGGAGCCTAGATACCGGGCGCGCTGGTGGGGCCGCCGGTGATCTGCGTGCCGCGGTCGCCTCGGAGCAGCGCGGGCGCGTCCGCGAGTGCGCCGATCGCGGCGATTCCTCCGGTCGCGTCGATGAACCGGCACGCGGCTTCGATCTTGGGTGCCATCGATCCGGGCGCGAACTTGAGCGTGCGCAGCTCGTCTACGGTGACGTCTGTGAGCGGTCGTGCTTGCGGGGTGCGCCAGCCGGCTTCGACGTTCGGCACGTCGGTGAGCATCAGCAGCACGTCGGCGTCCAGTTGAGCGGCGAGCAGCGCGGCCGAGAGGTCCTTGTCGATCACAGCCTCGACACCGTGCAGTCGCTGGTGCCGGTCGAGGACGACCGGGATCCCGCCGCCGCCGACGCAGACCACGAGCACGCCCGAGCTGACGAGTAGCTCGAGCGCCGTAAGCTCGATGATCGAGTGGGGCTCGGGCGAGGGGACAACGCGGCGATAGTGCTCGCCGTCGGGTGCGATCGACCAGCCGCGCTCAGCCGCCAGGCGCTGGGCTGTGGGCTGGTCGTAGATAGGGCCGATCGGCTTGGTCGGGTTGGCGAACGCGGGGTCGTCGGCGCCGACGGTTACCTGAGTCAGGAGCGTTGCGACGGGCCGTCCGTCGAGCGCGTTGATCAATTGTTGCTCGAGTAGGTAGCCGATCATGCCTTCGCTCTCGGCGCCGAGCACATCGAGGGGATACGGCGGGACGTCGCGTAGCGCCTCGCTCTGCAGAGCGAGAAGCCCGACCTGGGGGCCGTTGCCGTGCGTGACGACAACCTGGTGGTCGCGTGCCAGCTCGGCGATCGCGGCGACGGCGGTCGCGACATTCGCGCGTTGGTTGGCCGGGTCGGCCGGCTGACCGCGGCGGAGCAGTGCGTTCCCACCCAATGCGACGACGACGCGCATTACCTAAGCTCTATCAGGAGGGCATGTGCGAAGGGTGATGATCATGGGCGCCGGCGGGCGCGACTTTCACAACTTCAACGTCGTGTACCGCGAGGACCCCGACGTTGAAGTGGTGGCGTTCACCGCCACGCAGATTCCCGGGATCGCAGACCGCGTGTATCCTGCGTCCCTCGCCGGCCCGCGCTACCCGGATGGGATCCCGGTGCTGCCAGAGGACGACCTCGACGAGTCGATCGGCCGGTTGGCGGTCGACGAGGTCGTGTTCGCCTACTCGGATGTCTCGCATCAACACGTGATGCACAGCGCATCGCGCGCGCTGGCGGCTGGCGCTGACTTCAGGCTGCTCGGCCCGGCCGCGACGATGCTTGCGAGCAGCAGGCCGGTGGTGGGGGTGTGCGCGGTGCGCACCGGCGCGGGCAAGAGCCAGACGAGTCGGCGGGTCGGGCAGGTGCTGCGCGACGCTGGCCTGAGCGTGGCGTTGATCCGCCATCCGATGCCATACCACGATCTCGAGGCGATCCGGGTGCAGCGGTTCGAGACGATCGCCGATATCGACCGGTCCAACCCGACGATCGAGGAGCGCGAGGAGTACGAACGGGTCGTCTCGGCCGGGCTCGTCATGTACGCCGGCGTCGACTACGCGGCGATACTCGAGGCCGCCGAGGCCGAGGCGGACGCGATCATCTGGGACGGCGGCAACAACGATTTCTCGTTCATCCGCCCGGATCTGCTGATCGTGGTCGTCGACCCGCTGCGCTCCGGCCAAGAGCTCGCGTATCACCCGGGCGAGACAAACCTGCGGATGGCCGACGTGGTGCTGGTCAACAAGGTCGACAGCGCCTCGGCCGAGCAATTGCGTACGGTGACGGCTGACATAGACGCGGTCAATCCGGGCGCGGTCACCGTCCGCGCTGCCTCGCCGGTGTCGCTGGGCGAAGGTCCGTCGCTGGCCAGCAAGGCGGTGCTGGTGGTAGAGGACGGGCCGACGATCACCCACGGCGGCATGCCGTTCGGAGCCGGAACGGTCGCCGCCACGCAGGCCGGCGCGCGAGTCCAGGTCGACCCGCGTGGGTGGGCGGTCGGGTCGATCGCACAGATCTTCGATCGCTATCGGCACATCGGGCCGGTGCTGCCGGCGATGGGCTACTCCGCGGAGCAGTTGCAGGAGCTCGAGGCGACGATCAACGCGGCCGACTGCGACGTGGTGGTCGCCGGTACGCCCGTGGACCTCGCCCGTCTGATCCACTGCCGGCACCCGATCCGCCAGGTCGCCTACGAGCTGGAGGAGCTCGGCGAGCCGACGATAGAGCAGACGCTCGCGCCGATCATCGCCCGAGCCCGGTCCACGTGACCTGCAGCGGGCGCCGCCCGTGCCCGCCGAGGCCGCGGCCCCAGTGCACGCGCATAACGAAGGTGCGAGGCTAGGGCAAGTACCGCACCCCCTTGAGGTCGAGGCTCTTCCGCGCCGCCAGGGTCAACGATGGCCGCGCGGGATCTTGCATCCGTACTGCATCCGCCGCAGTCGATGCCGGTCGTCGGCGCCCGGCTGTTGGTGCCAATCCCGACCCGGCTCTTCTGGTCGCCCGCTGCGGGCAGCGGGCTGTATGAACGTAGGATCTATGACGCCTTCGGGCGGCCGAGAGGGGGTAGTGGCGCCGGGGTGTCGCCTGGCCCGGGCGCCGGAGCGCGATGGCACCGCGCGGTGAGGCTGGCTCGGGGCGTCGGTGGGGTGAGCCCTTTGGCCTGGGACACCGGGATGGTGTCCCAGGCCGTTCGGGGCTCAGGAAGGCGTGAGAGGGGCTAGACGGCGCGCAGCTGGCAGGCCTCACCCGACAGCGACAGGGTGATGAAGTGCGCGTCGCGGGCGCCCAGCGAGAACCCCTCGGGCGCCCCGTCGCTGGCGTCGAGCAGGAACTCGGGCTGGTTCCAGCGGTCATACTGCTCGGCGTCGATGTAGAACGGCTGCCCCTCGACGTGCCCCAGCAGCACGTCTCCGGGGCCCTGGCCCAGTTCGTCGGCGAGCAGGCACAGCGGCAGGGACCCGTCGCAGCAGCCGCCCGACTGATAGATGGCGACCGGGCCGTGGTCGCGAACGAGCCGGCGGACCATCGCGGCGGCGCGCGGGGTGGCGGTGATCGGGGTGTGGCCGGCGCGGGGGATAAAGCGCACGACGTTATTGGTGGCGGACATTGAGCACCCTCTTTCCTGAGCGGTTCCTGAGCGTTTGTGTCTGCTCTGGGCCGGCTGAGCAGGTCGGCTTCATTAGACACTCGCAACGGTAAGTCGGCGCCGGCTTGCCAGCATCCGGCCTAGCCCCCGAATCGGCGTGGGACCAAACCCGGGTCAAGCTCGCGCTGTCTACCGAACCCGCCGTCGGTAGTTGCCCGCAGCCTCTTGCGTGCCGGTTACGTCCCGCTCCGGCAGATGTTCCGATCGCGCCGCGGTCATCAACTCCTCGCTTGCTGACCCTGGCCGACCACGTTCACGACCGTCCCCACATGCTCTAGACCCCCGGACATCCTCGCTCGGGTCCACGCGTTGCTCTGGCGCCCTCAGACGAGAGCACGTCATACCTCGAATCGACGTCCGGGAGCAGATGATCCTCCTCCTCGCCAACAATCACCGGTGACTCGGTGGACGGCAGCGCGACGATCGGACTCGCCAGTCTGACTCCAACAGCCCCGCATCCTGATCGGCGTGTGACTTACGCCGGTGGAGAGCATCGCACGCCCTCCGTCCCGACCGTTCCTGAGCGTTGCCTCCGATGCCGCCGGCTAGCTTGATCGGCTTCATCTGACCAGACGATGGGAGCGCGCACCCACCGTTCAGAATCGCACCGCGGTTCCGGTTTGTCTCCGTGGGCGTCGCCGAGAGTTCCAGCACGGCGCTCAGCTGAGATTCGCGCACACGCCGGTGGCGCAGCTCCATGGACCGGGATCGAGGCGCCGAGCTACGCGCGAGACGTCCAACTCAACGGACTCGCCGCGCTGGGTATTGCGTCCGGCGGGGGCTCCCTCGCGACCCCAACACGGACCGCGCGACCGCCCCGAGCACGTTGCCCTCATACCGCGAAGGGGACGATGTGCAACGTTGGTGCAACGCAACCGGTCGTAGTTTGACGGCTGCGCTGCTCCCTGGCGCGCCGAGTCGACTGAGGCTGAGCACAGCCGTCGGCTCACTCGGACGCGGCCATTTCTGACAAGTCCTGGGTCACA
>Ga0187777_10002045_pt1 | contig 12956 bp, 10 predicted proteins | sample 1015_Q2_SP5_10_M_FD_132416 | JGI IMG/M metagenome (GOLD analysis project Ga0187777, IMG submission 132416) | Tropical peat soil microbial communities from peatlands in Department of Meta, Colombia - 1015_Q2_SP5_10_MG | ecosystem: Environmental > Terrestrial > Soil > Wetlands > Peat | place...
GTCGGCGCTCCGTGGCCGCCGGCGCTGATGGAGCGGTACAACCTGATTCCCCAGGGACTGTCGGCCGAGATGCTCGCCGATATGTGGGAGATCCCGCGCTACGAGCTTGACGAGCTCGCGCTTCGCTCGCACCAGCTCGCCCATCGGGCCACCGAGGAGGGCCGGTTCGAGCGGGAGATCATCCCGTTCCAGGTCAACGGCTCGACCTACGTCTCGGACCAGGGGATCCGGCCGGCCACGACGATGGAGGCGCTGTCGGCGCTCAAGCCCGTGTTCAGGGAGGACGGCCGGATCACCGCCGGCAACAGCTCCCAGATCTCCGACGGCGCCGCCGCGGTGCTGCTGATGTCCCGCGATAAGGCCGACGCGCTCGGGCTGAAGCCCCGCGCCAAGATCCTCGACCAGACGACCGTCGGGGTCGACCCGGTGAGCATGCTGACCGGCCCGATTCCTGCCACCCGCAAGTTGCTCGAGCGCAGCGGCATGCAGATGAGCGACATCGACCTGGTCGAGATCAACGAGGCGTTCGCGTCGGTCGTCGCGGCCTGGCGTCGCGAGCTCGAGCCCGACATGGATCGCGTCAACGTCAACGGCGGCGCGATCGCGATCGGGCACCCGCTGGGGTCGACCGGAGCGCGTCTGATCACGACACTGCTGCACGAGCTCGAGCGCTCCGACAAGGAAATCGGGCTGGTGACGATGTGCTGCGGTGGGGGGTTCGGGACGGGAACCCTGATCCAGCGCGTATAGCCGTCAGTCCGCCTGCTCGGTCGGGCAGATCAGGACCTCGTTGATGGCGACGTGCCAGGGCCGGGTGACGATGTAGAGGATGATCGCGAGCGCGCTGCCGCCGTTGTCGCCGATCCTTGTCGCCAGCGCCTCCAGCCGCACCACGGGTCCTTGGGAGGAAACGTTGAAATAGTCATCGTTTCTTCCCGAGCACCCGGGTTCACGACGACTCCCAGCGGAATCCGACCGGCGCCGGCGCCGGCACGAGCGGGCTCACCGGGAGCCCGTCCGGCGGGTCGTTCTGGTTGAAGGGCACGGGCGCGAGGTCGTTCGGCGTGTCGGGATGGAACAGCGATGCCAGGTATTGCGCCTGTCCCCGGCCCGGGCCGAGCTCAAACTGGCCGCCGCTGTACGACCTGATCCCGCGCTCGGCACAGTAGTCGTAGGTCGCGCACAGCTTCGGCAGCCCGCCGATCCGTGACGGCTTGAGGTTGACCATGCGCGGCGGGAACGGCAGCGCCTCGATGTCGTCGATCGAGTGGATCGGCGCGTCCCACGTGATCCGGTCGTGCGCCCCGGCGAGCACGGCCGCGGTCTCGGGTGTGACCACGTCGGGATCCTCGATCCAGGCGTTCGGGAACGCGTCGACGACGCGCTGGTAGAGGACCGGGTCGGGCGGCTGGTCGACGATCGTGCCCGTGTAGAGGCTCTTGAAATCGACCGAGTCGACCGCCCCCGTCGCCACCAGCGCGGCGATCAGCTCCGGAGTCCACGAGCTCGTCGGGTCAAGCTTGAAACGAAGCGACGGATAGCGCTCAAGCCGCTGCTCGATCGGGTCGAGCGTCGGCGGCTCCCCGAGGCGGAGCGAGACCACGAACGTCACCGGCTGGGGCTCGCGGGCGAGCCGCTCCCAGAGCGGCTGCCCCGCCTGCGCGAGCGCCAGGTCGAGCGCGGCGCTGTGAAACGTCCAGCGGCGGTAAAGCCGCGAGACGTCGCGCTTGGGCGCCACCGGGAACAGGTCGAGCGAATCGACCAGCTCGCAGAACTCCGCCAGCGTGAAGCGCCCTGATAGCGCGTTGACGTGGACCGGGCCGGCCTCTTGGAGCGCGACGTGATCCTCGGCGTCGTAGACGACGTCCTCTCCGACGCCCTCGAGCCCGCCGCCCGTCAAATGCACGACCGTGCTCAACCGCTCGAATCCACTCGAGACCTCGGCCCGCAGGCCCTCCAGCGCGTAGCCGTCGACCTCGAGCTCCAGGGCGGCCAGGAGGTCGAACGTGGTCACGAGCCGCTTCGCGCTCCCTGCGTGCCCTCGAGCCGCGCCACCAGGTCGTCGAGCTCCAGCTCCTCGAGCCCCTTGCCCACGGCGTCGAGCTCGCCGGCGCAGTACTCAACGAGGTCTCGCCCCTCCTTGACGAGGTCGAGCGTCTCGCGCAGCCCGGCCTGGCCGGAGTCGAGCCGGCGGATGATCTCCTCGATCCGGGCGACAGCGGTCTCGTAGGTGGGGGTCGGCGCGGCGGCGCGGGTGGGGGTGGGCTCGGGTGTGCTCATTGCACCTCGGCGTCGACGGCGTCGTCGTGGAAGCGCAACCGTAGGTTGTGAGCCGCGCGCGCTGCCGCCGCTGACCCAAGCGGCACTCCGGCCCGGTCCTCGACCAGCGCGTAGCCCCGCGCGAGCGTCCGCTCGGGATCGTGCGCCGCGAGCGCCAGCGCCAGCCGCTGGACCTCGCGCTCGCGCGCGGACCGCTCCGACCCCCGGGCCCGCTCAACGCCGCGGCCGAGCACGAGCACGTGCCGGCCCGCCCTCGCGCGGCCGTCCGAAATACCGCGGCGCCCGCTGGCCCGCAGCTCGCGCACGAGCTGGTGCAACCGCCGGCGCTCGCGAGCGATGTGCTGCGCCGGCGCGGCGGCCAGGCGCTCGAGCGTCCGGGCCCGCTCGACGATCGCGCGCTGGCTGTGAACCTCCAGACGACGACCGGCAGCGAGCAGGTCCGCACGCGCCGCGGCGCAATCGATCGGAACGGCGGCCTCGGCGGCGTGCGTCGGCGTCGAGCAGCAGACCGCGGCGACGTCGTCGATCAGCGTCCGGTCGGTGTGGTGCCCGACCGACGAGATCACCGGCACCCGCAGCAGCGCGACGGTCCGGCACAGTGCCTCGTCGCAGAACGCGAACAGATCAGCCAGCGACCCGCCGCCGCGCGCCACGATCACGACCTCGACCTCCGGGATCTCGGCGAGCTCGCGGAGCGCGCCGGCGATCCGGGGCGCCGCGTGGCGGTCCTGCACCGGCACGAACGCCCACACGAGCCGCCCGGCCCACCCCCGCCGGCGCAATCCGGCCAAGACGTCGTCGCGGGCCTTGCCGCGCTCGCCGGTCACGACTCCAATCGTCCGAGGCAGGAGCGGGCGCTCGAGGCGCTTCTGGTGCTCGAATAGGCCGTCGGCGTGAAGCCGCCGGCGCAGGCGCTCGAGCTGGACGAGCAGGTCGCCCTCTCCGGCGATCCGCAGCTCGCAGACCGCGAACGTGAACGACGGCGAGGAGGACGAGCTTCCCGGGTAGTAGTCGCAGCCGCCGCCGATCACGACCCGCATCCCGTCGGACAACACGACGCCCAGGGCCTCGAAGTCAGACGCCCACATCGAGCACGGCAACGCACCCCGCGCGTCCCGTAGCTCGAAGTACACCCGGGCGCGGCTGGATCTGAACCCCCACAGCTCGCCGACGAGCTGAACCCTGGCGAACTCGAGCAGCCGCCGCTTGAGCTGGGCGGCGTACATGCCAACCGGGTACGGGCCGGGAAGCTCGCTCTCGGGAATCGATGGGGCCGCGGCCGCGGGCACAGGTGTGGTCATCGTTACATCGAGGCTACCGGGCGACCCGGCAGCGCCGCACGGATACGATGCCCGGCATGGACCTGACACTGTCACCCGCCGAGGAGGCGTTCCGCGACGAGTTGCGGGAATGGCTCGCGGCCAACCACCCCGGGCGCGAGCCGGCCGGCGACGAGGCCGCGTTCCAGTTCCGCCTGGCCTGGCAGCGCAAGCTGCACGCCGCCGGGTGGGCCGGCGTCTCGTGGCCCAAGGAATACGGCGGCCGGGGCGCCACGCTCGTCGAGCAGGCGATCTTCAACGAGGAGGTGGTGCGCGCGCGGACGCCCTCGGTGGCGAACGTGCTCGCCCTCGCCATGGGCGGTCCGACCGTGATCGCGCACGGGACCGAGGAGCAGCGGAAGCGATACCTGCCGCCGATCCTGTCCGGCGACGAGATCTGGTGTCAGGGGTTCTCCGAGCCGGGCGCCGGCTCGGACCTGGCCTCGCTGAAGACGCGCGCGACGCGCCACGGGGACGAGTGGGTCGTGACCGGGCAGAAGGTGTGGACGACGTTCGCGCACCACGCCAAGTGGTGCATGCTGGTGGCCCGGACCGACCCTGACGCCCCCAAGCACAAGGGTCTGAGCTACTTCCTGATGGACATGGAGCAGGACGCCGTGCAGGTCCGCCCGCTGCGCCAGATCACCGGCGAGTCCGAGTTCAACGAGCTGTTCATCGAGGAGGCGCGGATCCCCGAAGCCAACATGATTGGCGCCGAGGGCGACGGCTGGGCGGTGGCGATCACGACGCTCATGCACGAGCGGGCAACGCTCGCGTTCGGACTCCAGGTGAGCGTGCAGATCGCGATGCGCGAGCTCATCGACACCGCGCACGAGAGCCGCGGCGAGAACGGGCGCGTCGCCACCGACGATCCGGTGATCAGGCAGCACCTGGCCCAGTTGCTGATCGAATCCGAGGTGCTTCGCCTGAACGCCTATCGCGGGCTCAGCGCGATCATGCGGTCGGGTGTCCCGGGCCCCGAGGGCTCGCTCGGCAAGTGGCACTGGTCGGAGGTCAACCAGTCGCTGACCGAGGTGGCGATGGAGATCGCCGGGCCGCGGGCAATGCTGGCCGACGACAATTGGAGCTACCGCTTCCTCCGCTCCCGGGCCAACTCGATCGAGGGCGGAACCACCGAGATCCTCAAGAACATCGTTGCCGAGCGGGTGCTTGGACTCCCGCGGATGCGCTGAATACGCCGGAGGAGCTGAGGAGATGAACTTCGGATTCAGCGACGACCAGCAGGCGATCAAACGCACGGCTCGCGAGTTCCTGGCCGCGCGCTATCCGCTGGCGACGGTGCGCGGGCTCGCCGAGGACGAGCGCGGGTTCACCGACGAGCAGTGGCAGGAGCTGGTCGAGCTTGGGTGGCCCGGGGTGATCATCCCCGAGGACCAGGGCGGGCTTGGGCTCGGGGCGATCGAGCTTGTGGTGATCGCCGAGGAGATGGGCTACGCGCTGGCGCCGAGCCCATGGTTCTCAACCACGTGTGCGGCGCTGATGCTCGTCGCCGCGGGCACCGAGGAGCAGCGCGAGCGCTGGCTCGAGCCACTCGCCGCCGGCGAGGCGCGGGGCACGCTGGCCATATGGGACGAGCACGCCGGCTGGGCGCCCGATCACTCAGAGGTCGAGCCAGGCCCGGACGGAGGCCTCTCCTGCGTGAAGATCGCGGTGCCGGACGCGGCGTCGGCCGACTTCGTGATCGTGTCGGGCGCTGACGGGCGCCACTTCCTGCACAACGTGTCGGACCCCGGCATCACGCTCGTCGCGGAACCCGGGATCGACCCGACGCGGAAGCTGTTCCGGTTGACGCTTGACGGCGTCGCCGCCGAGCCGCTCGAGCACGCCCCGGAAAAGATCGCGCGCGCGTACGCGACGATCGTCACGCTGCTCGCCGCCGAGAACGTCGGCGCGTCGCAGCGGGCGATGGAGATGGCGGTCGCCTACGCGAAGGATCGGTCCCAGTTCGACCGGCCGATCGGCTCCTACCAGGCGGTGTCCCACCGGTGCGCGCAGATGCTGCTCGAGGTCGAGGGCGCGCGGTCGCTGTCCTACTGGGCCGGCTGGGCGCTCGACAACGAGCCCGAGACCGGGCCACGGGCAGCCTCGATGGCGAAGGCCTACGCCGGCGACGCCGGCTTCCGAGTGACGGCGTCGGCGCTCCAGGTCCACGGCGGCATCGGCTTTACCTACGAGCATGACCTGCACTTCTTCCTCAAGCGTGCGCACGCCAACGCCCACGCGTTTGGGGACTCGCGCTGGCACCGAGACCGGGTCGCGGACTTGGCCGGCGTCTAGCGCGCCCGGCTCGACCCTGGGCCGGACGCGCTAGCTCATCGGAGTCAGGATCGCGGGCGCTGGCGCCGTCGGCATGGCGCCCCACGCCGACGGCGCGGTCGTGTGCCGGCGCCATGGCGGCGCGGGCCAACGGCAGGGTCGTGTGCCGGCGGCATGGCGGCGCGGGCCAACAGCAGGGTCGTGTGCCGGGTCAGAGGGCGCGGACCGCACCTGCTCGGCCCGCGCCGTCCGGCCCTCCAGCGCTACGGCACGACGTAGTTGACCGAGGTTCCCCAGTTGGCGTAGCCGTCCCGGGTTCCGCCGCAGGTTCCGATCGTCAGCGTGAACGCGCTGCCGGTGCAGTTCGGATATTGGATGTAGTTGGTTGCGAAGTACAACCGGTCGCTGCCATCCGGCAGGTAGATCCCCCAGCTGTAATCGCCCCAGCGCGGCCGGGGTGGATTGCCCGCGGCCGGGAAGGGCGCGTACTCGGTGAATCCATCCTGCGGCGATTGCCCGAGGTCCGCGATGTTGATTGTGGAGCCTTGCAGGCCGGGCGAGGTGGCGGTCAGCCGGCCGTAGGCGGTGCTCGGGTAGAAGCCGCCGTCATCGGCACCGGTTGGCCCACCATTGCCGTTCAGCGTGAAGTCCATGATCGCCTTGCCGTTGCCGCCGGTGCCTTCAGCGGCCATGGCGGGGAACTCCAGGTCTTCATGGGCCGCCGAGACGTACCCCTGGTTGGTGACGCTGAATAGCCCCGTCCTGTCGAAGGAGCCGGTGTCGATCACCCAGTACGCCGCGCCATTGTGTATCTCGTCGGAGCTGGTCGCGAAGGTCTGGTCGACCTCGGTCGGCAGGGCGCTCCACAGCTGGCCCTGGGCCTGCGAGACCTGGGTCATGGTGTCGGAGTTGGGGTTGATGCCGCCTTCGGGACAAGGTTGGCTCGGGGCACCGACTTCGGGAGTCGCACATTCCTCGCCCAGAGGAATCGGCCCGGCTTTCTGAGGAGCCAGGTTGCCAACCCCGAAGAGGTTTTCTGGGCCGTAGTACGGCTCCTGGCCGGTGAACACCTGGCCGCCGAAATTGACCCCGCCGCAGCTACGACAGCCGCGGCTGCTCAGGTTGCTGAGCCCGGTCCAGTCCCAGGCCGCTACCCGGTTGTCGCCCGCCGAGGGGTTGCCGAAGAAGCTCTCGAAGTCCAGGGCGCTTGTCATGAATCCGGACCCGCCGTAGTGGTTGTCGTACTGGCCGGCGTCGGCCGGCTGGGCGGGGATCACCGCCGACCAGCAGTCGATACCCGCAGTGCCCTTACAGGTCCCGTCCGGGGTGGGGATCAGGCCCATGTTCTCGATTGCCACATTGAAGTCGGGGTTTGGTCCCCCATATGCCAGGGCGACGCGACGGCCGTGTTCGAGCGCGTTCTTGTCGAAGGCAAACTCCTGCGCGCCGTTGAAGCCGCCGCCGCCGAGCCCACCTCCGAGGAGCGGGAACTCGTCGTAGAACACCAGGAAGGCGTCCCGGGTCACGGCGATCTTCGCGAAGTCGTTCAGCAGGTTGGGATAGCCCGGCTCCTTCGGGTTGTAATTGGCGTTCAGGTAATACACGTTGTAGGGGCCGAACGGGCTCGAACCCTGGCTCACCGCGATGCCCTCGTAGCACCCATTCGCGACCGCGGCGAAGCATCCGGTGAATGCGCCGCCGCTGACCTCGGGACTCGCCGACACGATCTCAGTGAAGAACCAGTGCCCACCGTTGCTCGAATCGAACTCGCACGACGGATCGCCGCCACTGCTCCATGCCCGGCTGGTGAGGCCCATGATGGCGTCCAGTGAGATCGGTGCTGATTGGCGGCTCAGCGCAGTGTTGAACACCAGGATTTCGCCGATGTTGTTGTCCTCGACGACGTATCCGTTGCCCGCGCACAGGCCCTGGTCTGGCGGTTCGATGTCCACCGGTAGCCCAGGGGGAGGAACGAGGCTGGTGCTTTCGGCGCTGTCGACCGCGTTCAGCCCCTTCACGCCGGTGGCGCCGCCCGCCAAAGTGCTGACGCTGTCGCAGCCCGTGCCCACCGGCTCGCATTGGACCGTCGGGATGGTCGGCGTCGGGGGCGGGGGCGCCGCTGCCGCGCTCGCACGCAGCGATCTCGCTCTGAGGCCCAAGGCCGTCGGTGCCGGCATCGCGTGCGGGCGGGACAGTCCGGCTGTGCGCGTCAGATGGGCCGCGCTGCTCGACGACGGCGACCCGGTTGAGGATGTGACGAACGGACCGGTGAGCAGCGAGCAGCCCTTTTTCTTACAGCCGGTAGCCGCCGGGCCGACGAACGTCGGCGAGGACGGACCATAGGTGATCGTGGCGTCCGCGCTCCAGTGCGCTTTCCTGGCGCTCCCAGTGGCCACCGACGCGCCCCCGAGGAGGCCGACCAGCAGCACGGCCACGACGGTAGGCATCACCAAACGGAGCGTCGCACGACGATTGCGGAACGGCACGCGCGTACTCATCTGCAGCCTCCCACGATTGGCCCGCCCCGCTTAGGCCGGGTTGTCATGATGCGAGTGAGAAAGCTATTGCTCGAGGCTGCCGTTCGGCAAGCGCTGAACGTCGGCGCTGAACCTGGGCGCTGAACCTGGGCGCTGACCGTGGGCGCTGAACGTGGGTCGTGGCCACCAGGAGTTCGCCCAGGATCCTGACCAGAAGGACTGCTGCGCCGACGCTACGGGAATCCGTGCTGATCGGGGTGGCTCTCTGGAGGCTCGTCCGGGGTCAGCACAACCTTGCCGTGGTGGGCGTCCGCCTCGAGGATCGCCGGGTCGGCGGCTCCCCACCACTTCCGGTGGAAGAACTCGGGGAAGAACGGCCACGAGGCGAACATCAGGATGACCCCGAGGATCAGGCCGCCAATCCCGACGAAGATCGGCGTCTGGATGCCGGCTATCGGCTTCGAGTAGTTGTTCCCGGCCGTGCCGTAGTAGCTGTAGGCCTTGACCGCGACGTACCCCATCATGATCCCGCCGAGTACCGGGACCAGGCCGGCGAGGAAGAAGTTGCGGGCGCTCTTGAGCAGGTCGCGCCGGAAGTACACGGCGCACGCGAGTCCAGTGAAGCCGTAGTAGAAGCAGACGGCGAAGCCGAGCGCCGAGATCGTGTCGCCGAGGACGTCCTGGTTGGGGTTGAACGCCAGGAGCGCAACGGTCCAGACGATCGACAGCGCGCCCATCAGCAGCGTCGAGAACGTCGGGGTGAAGTATCGCGGATGGACATTGCCGAACGATTTCGGGATCGCGTCCCACTTCGCCATCGACAGCGTCGTGCGCGCGGTGGGCAGGATCGTCGTCTGCGTGGATGCCGACGCCGACGTCAGAACCGTGATGATCAGCAGCTTGTCGAGCGGGGAGCCGAACACCTGGCCTCCGAGCGCGTTGATCACGTCGGCGGAGTTGCCCGCGAGGAAGTTGGCGCCGTGGTACGCCTGCGCCGCAACGGTGACGATCAAGTAGATCACCAGCAGGATCAGGGTCGAGATGACCGCGGCCTTGCCCGGGCCGCGATGGCGGTCGCGGGACTCCTCATTGACCGCGACCCCGGAGTCCCACCCCCAATAGATAAAGATGCCGAGCAGCACGCCGTCGACGAGCGATCCCCAGCTCAGGTCGAACGGGTTGAACCAGGCTGCGCTCACGTGCACCGAGTGAGCTGGACTGTTCGCATATACCTTGATCAGCGCAACGACCGCGAACAGTGCCAGCGTGAATAGCTCGATGCCCAGCAGAGCGGTCTGCACACGCGCCGAGAGCTCGATCCCGCGGTAGCAAATCCAGGTCATCAGCGCGATCCAGATCACGGCACCGACGATCAGCCAGAAGTTCGCCGGGTGAGCGTGCGAGTCGAACAGCAGGAACGTGTAGTTGCTCGCGATCGCGGCTAGCGACGCCATCACGATGATGTCGGCGAGGAAGATCGCCCAGCCGTTGACCCAGCCGATCTGCGGTCCAAACGCCCGCGTCGTCCACGCGAACGTGGTGCCGGCATCCGGGTCGGCGAGATTCAGGAACCGGTAGCCGACCGAGACGAACAGGATCGGGATGAACGAGACGAGCAGCACCGCCGGCGCATGCAGGCCGACGCCGGTGACCGCGACGATGAACCCGAGGGTCGCGGCGAGGCTGTAGGCGGGCGCGGTCGAGGCGACCGCGATGACGAGGTTCGAGATGTAGCCGAGCGCGTCGGCCTTGAGGCCCTTGGCGCCAGGAGCGCTGGTGTCGGGGACGGCCCCCGGCTGCTGTGTGATTGTTGTGCTCTCCAAAGTGATGCGAAACCTATGCCGAGCACCGCGGGGTGGCAAGCAACTGGTGGACCACAAAGTACCGCTGATTTGGACAAAACGTCCAAAAGACGCGCCTATACGGTGCCAACGGGATGGCTGAACCTCAGGTTTCGGTCGCGGTCCTCGGTGCTGCAGGAACAATTGCACCCGCGATCGTCCACGACCTCGGCGTATCGGACGAGGTCGCGAGCATGGTGCTGCTCGACCTCGACGCCGACAAAGCCGCGGCGGTGGCTGGCGAGCACGGTCACGGCAAGGCGACCGCGGCGCAGGTCGACGCGCGCGACGTCGATGCGCTCGCTGGGGCCGTGACCCGCGCCGGCGCCGACCTACTGCTGAACACCGCGTCGTACCGCATCAACCTCGACGCGATGGGCGCCGCGCTCCAGGCCGGATGCCACTACCTCGACCTCGGGGGCCTCTATTCGGTCACCCGCGAGCAGCTCGAGCTCCACCCCGCGTTCGAGGGGGCGAAGCGGCTGGCGGTGCTCGGGATCGGGTCGAGCCCTGGGAAGACGAACCTCATGGCTGCCGAGACCGTGGCACGGCTGGGCGACGGCGCCGAGGGGATCGACACGATCGAGATCTGCGCCGCCGGCCGCGACCCGGCGGCACCCGCAGACGGCCGGCTCCGGCCGCCATACGCGCTCCAGACGCTGATCGACGAGCTGACGCTGGCGCCGGTCGTCCTCGAAGACGGGCACGCGGTCGAGATCGAGCCGCTCAGCCCCGGAGGTGGCGTCGACTATGGCGACCCGATCGGCCGGGCCGAGACAATCTACACGCTGCACTCCGAGCTGGCCACGTTCGGCGAGAGCTTCGGGTGTCAGAACGCGAGCTTCCGGCTGTCGCTCGCGCCGGCGCTGCTCGAGCGGCTACGGGAGCTGGCCCAGGCGCCGGCCGAGGACGTCGCGGCGGCCGCCCGCGAGGCGGCGTCGCCATCGAACGAGACGGTTTCGGTCCATCTCGCCGTAGTGCGTGCCGTTGACGGCGAGATCGTCACTGCGCGCGCGATCACCAGGCCCCACTTCGGACTCGGTGGATCCGTGGTGTCGACTGCCGCACCCGCGGCCGCGTGCGTTCGGCTGCTCGCGCACGGCGCCCTGACCGCGACCGGCGCCCACCCGCCCGAGCGTTGCATCGATCCAGGCCTGATGTTCGCCGAGCTCGAGACGCGCGGGTGCACGTTCAGCTGGACGAGCTGACCGCGCTCTCGCGCTCCTGGTCGCGTAGCCAGGCCACCGTGTCGGCGAGCCCGTCGCCGAGTTCGACCTGGGTCTCCCAGCCGAGCAGCCGCCGTGCCTTCTCGACCGACGGCCAGCGCCGCTGCACGTCGACCTCGAAGCTCGGCAGGTGGCGCAGCTCGAACTCGGCCGGATCGTTGTCGCACGCCCGCCAAATCATCCGGGCGAGCTCCGCGATCGACAGCTCCTGCGAGGCGGAGATGTTGAAGTCCTGGTTTTCGCCCGCGGGGGACGCCATTGCGGTCACGATGCCGTCGGCGATGTCGTCGACGTGCGTGATCGTCCTCGTCTGCTCGCCCGAGCCGAAGATCTCGAGCGGGCGCCGGCCGGTGAGCGCCTTGTGGATCAGATCGGGCACCGCGTGCGCGATGCCCGGCTCGTCGGCGTGGGGAAGCTCTCCCGCACCGTAGGCGTTGAACGGCCGGCAGATCGTGTAGCTGAGACCGTGCTCGTCGTGGGCGGCGCGGGTGTAGACCTCGCCGGCGAGCTTGGAGAAGCCGTAGGCGGAGCGGGGCGCCAGGCAGTCGGCCAGGTGGTCCTCGGTGGTCGGGAACTCGGTCGCCCGCTCGAACACCATCGAGGAGGACACGTACACAAACCGCTCGGCGTCGAGGTCGACCGCGGCGTGGACGAGCGCCCCGGTGAGCGCGTTGTTGGCCTCCGTGAGGGTGAACGGCAGCTTGTGGAAATTCGCGATCCCGCCGACGATCGCGGCCAGGTGGACCACGTGCGAGCAGCCGTCGACGGCGGCGTGGGCCGCAGCTCCGTCGCGCAGGTCGGCGGTGTGTATCTCGCACCCCTCGCGCATCCACAGCGGCGGCCGCCGATGGTCGGCCACTCGCACCTCCCACTGGCTGTCGGAGAGGAGCCGTCTGACCACGGCCGAGCCGATCGTCCCGGCGCCGCCGGTGACGAGCACGCGGCTCATCCGTTGCTTTCGGAGGCGCTGAGCGCGCCGGGCGTCCGCATCATCGCCGCGGTCTCGGCGGCATACACGAACACCTGACCCGTCTCGAGCGCATCCCACGGATCGACCAGCAGGCACTCGCCGGACACTCTGGAGAGGATCTCCGCCAGCGCCGCACCGCCCTCGAACGCCGAGTGGTTGGTGGCGACGATCACGACGTCGGCATCGTGTACCGCCTGCTCGAGGGGCTGGGTGGGGGACGGGGCGTGCGGATCGCAGACGGCGACGTCGGCCAGCTCGCGCTCGAGCAGTCGGATCAGCTTCGGCGAGAGCGAGTCGCGCTCGTCGTCGGTGTCTCGTTTGAAGGTGAGCCCCAGCACGGCCACCTTTCGCCTCGAGAGCGAACCTATCCGGCGCTTGATCCCCTCGACGAGGAACAGCGGCACCGACTCGTTGACGCGCGAGACGGCCAGCAGCATGCCAGGAGCAGCGGAACGCTCCTCCGAGAACGCGAAGTCCTTGCGCAGGCAAGTGCCGGCGGTCAGGCCGGGCCGCGCGATCCCGCCGCGGGGGTAGTCACGGTTGATCAGGTCGATCACGTCGAACAC